>WNFV01008721.1_pt1 | contig 11387 bp, 13 predicted proteins | sample 5400101 | NCBI WGS metagenome assembly WNFV01 (sample SAMN13153361, study PRJNA577476) | soil metagenome | isolation source: 115 cm soil or saprolite under grassland replicate 1 | place: USA:California | collected 2016-06-15
CTTGCTGGCAGTGAATCGTATAATGGCTTCTTCCGACGACCTTGGTTGAGGATTTCTAGTGACCATGATCGTTTTTGCCCGCTTCAGCAGTTGCAGTGGTCATAGAGTGATGATACCACCACTATGAAACGAAGGTGCATATAACAAATTGATGTTGGTCAAACCCGCCCACTCTGACGATTTCCAGAATGGATATTGCGTCGTCCAACGGCCGCGCGTGGAACTTAGGCAGCCATTGCATAACCCGCAAAGACAAGAACGTCACCCCAAAGGTGAATGAACACAGGCATGGCGATGCCCTTTGTCTCCAGCATCGCCTTTCCGAAGAGGACAGCGATCAGTGTCAGAAACACTGCGCCTGCCAATCCCGACGGGATGCCACCATAATAGTGTCCGAGCCCAAACCAGACGGCGGTCATCCAAATCGCTTGCCCCTTCCCCATCACCGTCCATAATTGCGATAAAGGCACGGCACGATACGCCAGCTCCTCCCCAAAAGCGTTCATCACCGCAAAAAGCAGGACGGCAGGAAGGAGAGGAAGAACTTTTACGAGCGCTGCACCCACGAAAATCCACAGCCAAATGATCCATGCCGAGGGATCTATCGCCAAAAACTCGCGCAATACAATTTGTGGGAGTCGGCTGAGGAGGAGTGTACCCAGCCAAGCGATCACTAATAGGGTCGGACGTTGTGTATTCATGGTGACTTTCCTTTTTGGTGAGAGGAAATGATGCTCATGGTTGTCGCCTGATGGACTGATGATGTACTGACGAATCTGTGCAAACAGCCGCCCAAGGGCCGCAACCGCGTGTTAGACGCACTTCGCGAACCGGATAGGCGTCCAGGGTGTGAGGAAACGCTTGCCTGGATAGAACACCGTTAGGCCAGTGCTTCACCATTGGCTGGCGGTCCTTCGCGGCCAAGGTGTGTCGGGCCGGCAAAGACGATGCGGAGCGCTGAGTTGAGCTGCGATGCGGAGTTGCGTTCATATTTTCACCTTACCCTGCGGCCGGCGCCACCGTTTGGGACAACCGCCAGGCGCCCCCGTCGAAGATGACCACGCTAATCGCGGCAACCCACATCATGGCTGTATACAGCCAGACCTGTCGAACAGCGTCCGCGCCCACATATCCGAGCATCCCCATCTGGATGACTCCATCAGCCGCGTGCAGCAGGATGGCCAAGAGTACACTACCGCCCGTGCGGTTGTAGACCCAGGCTGCCAAGGCTGCAAACGCGACCGGCGCTAGCAACTGGATCGGGCTGGCGGCGAATGGAAGCAGTGGCAGATGCCACCCGGCGGCGAGCATCCCCACGATCAGGGCGGCGACCAGCGGCGATCGGCCGCTCTGAAGGCGCGGCTGGGCGAAGCCACGCCAGCCTGGCTCCTCGCCCAGCGGCCCATCGAGTGGGTTGATCAGCCGCCCCGCGATGACCAGAATAGGCATGTACCAAGGACCGAGCTGGAGCTGGGCCAGCGACGGTGCGGGCGCACCGGACAGAACATTCAGGGCCACGGCGCTCAGACCGATGGCCAGTGGGATGCCGAGCGCTGCCACATACCAAACCCACCCCACCCGCCACCTGAGGAAGCTGGCCCCCCAGGCCCGCAGTCCAGCCCGGCCTATGATGGCGAGCACGATCAGGGCGGCGAGCAGGGGCCCCGCTGCGAAAATGGGATACGGGACATACGGTTGGGTGGCGGGCGCGAGGGTGCCCACCACCCAGCCCCACCACGATAAAACGTAAGCTAGCACATAAAAGGTGGCCAGCGGATACCGTTTGATCAATGCGTTCATAGAAGCCTCCTATAAGATACTTTCTGATCATCTCCGAGTCATGGTTGGAGCCCAAGTGAGGCCAGGCCAAAGAATTTAACGAGCGGGTGACGTGTGTCGAATGATGTGATGGTTTTCATAGTACCTACCTCTTTTCGTGCAGTCATTTAGACTCACGGGTTATGAGAACCGGGGGCAACAAACGCGAGTGTGATGGCATCGTAGGCGGCATGGCAGCTCATGGCCTAGTGTGGTTGTAGAGCCAGGCCATGAGCACATTGAGCGCAACGGCTCGCCAGCGTAACAGGCTACGCAGGTAGTGAATAAGCCGGTCCTCGATCCGCAGCTCTCGGTCCGTCCTTAAGACGAGGTGCTTGAGGGTGCTATCTTCAGGGCGTAAAAACCAAGGGCCGCCAACGCAATCCCAAACAATATCTGTCCAATCGACTCCTGGAATTTTCCCGGCGTAGGATCAAGGAAGATAGTGACCGGCAGCGAGACGATCAACAATACTGCTGCCCAGCGCGGATAAACGCCAGCCCTAATCGTCGCCACCCCGAACAGGATCACCCCGATGCTGAAAATGGGAAACGACAGGCTTATACCCGTCAGCAGATACAGGGGGGCTTCCGTAGCCTGCCCTGACAGCACATTCGGGGCCACCTGCGCCAGCGTCGGCCAGACGAATACCTCTCCCCAGTTATTGCCCGCTAGGAGCGCCGTGCCGAGGAAGGCCACGACGAAAGCCCACAGCCCGAAGGTTCCTGCGGCCCTCGACTGGCGCTCGTAGATGCCGATGAGCGCCCACGCCAACAGGACGGTGCTGAGCAGGCGCAGCCCAGAGGAGAGGAGATAAGAACCTGTCAGATACGCTTCGGTTTGGCCCAACTGCTCATAGGGGACAACCAGCCATTCCAGGAGCAACGAGGCCGCCACTGCTAGACCGCTTACTATCGCTGCCCAGGCGCCCGCCCCAATGAACCGGGAGAGCCCGTCCGCGGAGGGCATATTTCGGTCTTGGTGTGTTGTAATTTGCTGTGTGGTCATCATCTACTCCTTCCCTTGCCGCTTCTTCGGCGAGGCGTTCCTGCCTAGTGGCAGGAAATCGGTCGGGTGGCGTGTGACGAATAAGCGAATGGTTTTCATGATCATCTCCTTCTGTTTGTTTTTAATGCAACCATTACTGATGGAGCGGCTGCCCGGTGCGCACGGCTTCCACCACATCAAGAATTGCCGCAACGCTCATCTTGGCAGTCTCTGGATCACGCCAGAACGAGTCGTGATCTGCTCCGTTCACAATTTGATGAATGCTATTGGTCGAAAGCAAGGCCAGCTCATTCTGCCAGCCCTGCCAGAGTTGCTCCTGATCGGGTGACGTACCGTGTTCGGTAGCTGTCAATACGAAGAGTGGTATGTCGTCCAATGACCCGCTGTCGCGTACCTGCGCATCAGTGGCGAGCGAGGACAGAAACTCAGCGCTCAGCGCGTCTTGAGCCTTTGTCGCTGCCCACAACGCCTCCAGCTCCTCACGCTGGGGATGCGGCAAACCGGAATCGGGTAGTCCTACCACCCGCACCACCCCGATCCGAGCTAGCCAGGGTTGGATGGCGGAAAGGCGTGCAAACGATTTATATTGTGCCTGTCCTGCCGGCGTGCTGGTCCACTGATCTGGATGAGAACTGTCGAGCAAGACCATACCAGCAACATCATCAGGATAGCTTCCTGCATACACACGCACATACAAGCCGCCATACGACCAGCCGACTAAAATATAGGGGCCAGGGATGCCCGCGTTCTGAAGCAGGCGATGCAATTCGGTGGCGATGTGTTGAGCATCACGGGGCTCGGGGCTGGGATCACTCCAGCCCACGCCGGCGCGATCATAAGCGCAAACGCGCGTGGCCTTGGCCACCTCCGGCTGAAGCCATGCCCATACTGGTGATGCTGATGGTGCACCCAAGCCGGATTCTAAGATGACGGTAGGACGACCCTGCACGTTCTCACCTATGCAGTAGAGATGTAGACGGTATCCGCCGACATCAACTATCTGTCCAGGTGGTGAGAAGTTGCGCGTGTCAGCCTGAGTGGCAATAGTTTGATACAGCGCGCCTGATAACGGCAGAATGATGATAATGGCGAGCAAACTCCACAACACGCGCTTTAGCCAGATCGGCATACGACCTTTGAAACGCTGTGACCTGACCGGAGGGCTGGTATATGAGGGAGAAGAGTTCAAGGAATCTCCTTTGCTGTGCAGACAAGTAGGCAGGCGGCCCCACTCTGTACATCGTTGACAGTCTCAACAGAATAGCTTTTATGATTTATTCAGCGCTGGTATTCGCTCGACCGGTGCTTGCCAACGTTGAATGAACCAGAGAGCCAAAACGGCTGTTGCCAGCAGCGTCAACATCCCACTTTCCCCAACAAGATAGATTGCCAGGGGTGAACTCATTACGGTGAGCGTTGTGAACACATTCAGATAAGCATTAAAAGAGCCGTGTAAAATCGTAGGCGGCCACAGACAGTCTGTGGCTAGGCGCAGAGCGCCATAAATCGTGCCAGCGGCCGTTAGCAGCAGCAAAAACACGGGGATCGTCAGGAGGCGGTTGCCCTCGGTCAGATAAAATGGCGTCAGGAAGATGATGGGTAAGTGCCACGTTGCATGCAAAAAGCCGGAAAGGATTAACGCTTGTGTTCGCCCTAGTTCCAGCAGCCGTGGCAGCAGATAACCGCGAAAACCGATTTCCTCTCCCAATGCTAAGAGAATGCTAATGAGTATACCGGGACCGGGCAAGAAATTGCTGAGTAAGCCAGGTAACCCGTCATTGTCTGTGGGCGCAACCAACGGGGCCACACCGCTCAGCCAGCCAAGGCCATAGATCACTGCCAGGGTGGGCAGTGGCAGCAGCAGGGCCAGCGCCCAACTACGCCAGCCAGAACGACCAAGACCCAAGGAGGAACGGCCATTCCGTGTATATCCATCGCGTGTTACTACAAAAAGCATGATGACGGTAGCTAGCAAAGGTGTCATCATATTCACCGGAAGGACTATCTCGGCTTGGGGAGCTATCGCGCGAAAGAACAAGACAACGGCCAGAGAAAGGATCATAGCCAGCCCATAAAAGAGGCCAGCTTTTTTTAGGTCAGACAGATTTGAATACATGATATCCTCCAGATCAATCTCTATCGTTCAAATAACTCGATACCTTCGCCAAAATAAGCTGACTTTATCGTTTCATCGGTTTACTCCTTCCGCTTTGTGTAAGACACTGCGCAGCGTGGTAGCCCAACAGCGGACGTCAGGCGCGTTGCCAAGCGCACGGGTGCAACGTCGCCTGCATACCCCAGTAAGGCGGCAATCGTATCTGTGATCTTATCCACTGCCAGCCTTTCAGATGATTCCCAGTACCATCGCCAGGATCAATAGCAGGACGATCCCGTTCTGCCAGTGAATGATAATTGCAACCCAAGTGTTCTGCCGCCGCTGTGCTATATACGGAATGGCCAGACAAATGGGCAGTAGAGCAAATGCCTGCCAGGGGTAGAAGGCAAGATGCCACAATAACCAAAGCAAGCCATGAATTGCCCAAGTCCAACGCCCATGTGCTTTTTCCTGCCGAGGCAATATGTATCCGCGCCACCACAGTTCTTCACCAATTGCCCTTCAGAGGAGCTCCAATGAAATTGGTGAAAAGAGCCACATCAAAGGCGGTGCCGGGCTTCTGCCAGGGTGGAAAGAAATCAGGCGGCCCAATGGCTGGAATGGCGTTAATCAACTGTAGGGCGGTAAACGAAAGCGCACCGATGCTCAAGAAGGTTACTAGAAAACCGCCAATTGCCCAAAACCAATCTTTTCCTGTCATCGGGAGCAGGCGGAAGCGCGTTTTGATACTGTCCCACGAAAGCGGATACCCATCCCGTTTGTAAAACCCGAATGCCAGCGCGAACAAGATAGCCGCGGGTACCGTGAAGCTGACAATATTGGCCTCGAATGGGGGCAATCCTAGCCGAATGAGCGCTGGGGTGCCACTATAGAGGGAAATTCGAAACAGAAGCGCAGGCAGCCCAAAGTAAAGTAGTGCCTGCCAGAGTGGCATAGGATCGATGTGAACAGTTGAGCTCTTGGACTCCGGATTCTGAGTAGTCATCTCGGCCATAGCATTTTTCTCCTTATAGGCTATCGTGAGATTACCAAATCGCAACGTATGCCACCTAACGGGCAGGTGCTCAAAACGCGCTAGTCTCCGCGTCGGATGCAGGGGCTGGCTAAACGCCTTCCCGCAGTGCGAATTATTGTTCTCATTCAGAGATATAACGAAGAACGATGAATGCGCGAATCAAGGTGCAGGTAGGATGCCCGCGGCAATCAACAGCACCGGCAGGTCTATAAAAAAGTGCACAATAATGACAAAGGGTAGATTGCGCCCATTGGCAATACGACACCCAAGACATGTGCGATATTCCAACCCTGCAGATGAATTGCCACGAAGGCAGCAACTGAAAGGATGGCGGCGAGCCACATGCTGTCCGTGAGACTGGCCACTCGCTCAAGCGGATACGCACCGAACATTACCTCCTCCGTAACACTAGCGGTGAGGACAATAATCAACCATAACCATGCAGACGCATTGGTGCTGGTGCTCTGAATTGTCCCACCCTGGGATGAGGGAAAAAGCTGACTCGCGAATATCTCAAGAAGAGGCACTGCCACGCTAAGCAAGATGCCAAGCCCGATTCCCAACAACACCATCCCCGGGTCAGAGAGCGAACACCAAGAGAAGTCAGTGGTTTTCGCTCCCAATACAAGGTGATGGCAATAGCGCCGAGCGCCAGCAGCCAGAGAAACCCCTGTCCAAGCAAGACAGCCGTAACTGGCTCAGCAAATGCCTCAAGATAGGGTCCGATGAACCATTGAAAGACAAAGGGTCCCAGCAGGGCAAGTCCAAGTCCCACCAAGGTTGGTAGGGTCGTATGATGATTTGCCACCGTAGAGGATGTCTTGTTACTAATCATTTGATGTCCTTTCTGAGTTGGGTTTCATGTGTGAACTCAGTTTTAAGGTGGCGGCCCGTGCTGATACAGAGAGTTACGCGAAGACGTCTATCGCTGCGTATCAGGCACACGGTTAAGCGGTGCCTGCCTCCGGCTTGTTGACAAATTCTCGCTTCCCACGAGGCATCAGCACGTGACGTGGAACATTCCTATTACGGTGCCCTCGGCGGCATTCCAAGCTGAGATGGCTTGGGGAGTAGGAAGCAGCTCGACCGAGCATCCATTCTTCCGGAAATACTCGGCAGCCTTATCTGAGAGCTCGACGTTACCGTCCTGCCCCGACCCGAGGATCAGCCGCTTCGCTCCCGCGTCGAATATGTGTTCTGCTTCTTCGAGTGAAATCTTGTGTGAGGTTCCGTATTTCGCCTTTGACAACTTTTTCTTGCGTTTCTTCACCTTACCGCTCAAGCGGATCAGGACATCATGCTCATACAGCTCGCCCGATATCGTGATGCTCCCGAATTCAGTCCTGTCGATGGATGGTCTCATGGCTGACCTCCGTTTTCCTTGCTAACTCTTTCTTAGAAATCCACATAGCATCTTCCTTCAAATATCCCTGGGCATTTCCATACTCATCAAAAGGCTAATATGATTTTAAGATAGCACATTACTTATGCACATTCAATACGTATAGACAAATATCCAGCGTCATGCTGACGCGTAAAACGCGTGGATATAAATTAATGCTGACCGCGCAAACTTAACGTTGATTGTGGAGGATGACGGGAAGGAATTTGAACATCACACACGAAACATTCATGGCGCTCGATTGCTCGGATTACGAGAACGGGCTGAACTAGCCGCGCAGATGAACGAAAAATTCAAATTTGCTATCCATAAACATCATTTGGTCGCCGTACATAAAATAATAGCGATTAAGTAATGGCACTGGGAATGGTATGAAAGTATTAATGCCGCGATCTATTTTTTTAGAAGACGGGATGAAGGGCACAAAAAGCCATAAAGAAATACGGTGATCAGGTCGTGGCTAATTGGAGTAGGCAGAATTTTGGTAACTTGCCCTATCCGAAATGGGGCGAAGTAGTTATTGAGTAAAGCTGTGAGATTAATGTTCTTCGAAAAAGAAACCTTGTAGCCATTGGAACGGGAATTATGATCGTGTTAGCTTCTGCCCTAGTGAGGCAGCGATTTGCTCCATGAAATAAAAGGATGGACTGAATTATGAGTAAATGATTAGAACTCTGCCGAACTGTCATTTTGGCGATTCCCTGTGCGACGTATTTATAGAACGGTAAAAAAAGCCGAAATCTATACAATATAACAGGAGCACAAAATGAGAAAAATAGTTGTTTCAGAAGGTGTATCACTTGACGGTGTCTTTGATGCGCAGACGATGGGTCAATGGGCCCAACCCTTTTCCAGTGATGAGAAGGACGAGTTCGTTCGAAAAAGTGTTTTAGCGGCGGATGCCCTCCTGCTTGGGCGGACGACCTATGATCTACAGGCATGGTACTGGCCCAACCAGAAGGAAGATAAATACGGACTCGCAAATCACAAGAACAGTATGACCAAGTATGTTGTCACTTCAAAGCCACTCCAAGCTCAGTGGAAGAACTCAACGATCATTGATAAAAATGTAGTGGAAGAAATTGCTAAGCTCAAACAGCAACCCGGTAAAGATATTCTCATTGAGGGTAGCGCGATGCTCGTCGAGGCGTTGATGCAAGCCGACCTAGTAGACGAGTTTAGGTTCATGGTTCATCCCGTGATCGTAGAAGATGGAAAGCGCTTTTTCAAGGATGGAATGGGGCTGACCAAGCTGAAGTTAGTTGAGAGCAAACCGATCAGCTTAGGAATCGTTCTACTCACCTATGAGCCACTCAAATGAGCGTTGAAAACTGCAGTTGAGACGCAGCCTTCACCAGAAAACGACGCTTCGACTTCCACTTCGTCTTCGCTCAGTGTCCGCTCACACCGTCCCGAAGCGGTGTCCTTTGGGAGCGCGAAAAATGAAAGGAGAAATAAAATGAAAAAGTATATGTTACTCTATAAGGGTCCAGCCACACCACCAAATGCATCACACGAAAAATGGCCCATCTGGTTTAACAAACTGGGAGAGAATTTGGTTGACATCGGATCACCCATTCATGACGGATTCGTTCTCCATAGTGATGGATCAAAGGATAACTCCGCAACGAATTTTAATGGCTATAGCATTATTCAAGCCAAAAATATCAACGCTGTGAAGAACTTAGTGAAGGATCATCCCTTCCTATCGCTAGGTACCGCTGAATATAGCGTGGAGATTTTTGAACTGGCGAGGTAGGTCGCCTTACAGATCAAGCAATGAGGAAAGTTATGAAGGCAAAGTCACTTAAGCAAATGATTTCTGGTCAACGGAGCGAGATGAAACTTCAACTTTGGCAAGTTTTTCGTTTGCTCTGCCACTATCCAGCGTTCGGCCACCTCTGGGTTGGCAGATTGATATCGCTATTTGGCGATGCCTTCGCCCTCATTGCACTCCCTTGGTTCGTCTTGCAAGTTACAGGGTCAGGCACGGCCAGCGCCGGTATACTCCTGACCCTGCAACTCCCCGCAGTGATCACAAGCATGGGCATTGGCTCCTTGATAGACCGCTTCCAGCCTCGAGCCATTATTACAATTGACAATGGCATTCGCACCTTCATCATCGGTCTGATTCCCATCCTTTATTGGTTCGGCGTGCTTGAGCTATGGCAACTCTTCCTGCTGACCTTCTTCGCGGGCATGTTGGAGCCGGCCACCGAGGTTGGCTCACGAAGTATCCTGCCTCATTTGGTCGAGGACAAGGACTTGGATGCTGCGAATATGCTCTGGTCTTTCAGCCTCAATCTCTCGTTTATCATCGGGCCTGCGGTTGCCGGGTTCCTCATTGCTTCTTTTGGAGGTCCATCTGTGTTGCTGATTGACGCGGTGACCTTTGCCGTGATGGCACTTGTTGCGAGCACACTTCCTATCCTAAAACGAAGCGAGCCTCTTGTGCAAGCTCCTCTCTTAGAACGCTTAGGTTTGCATCAGCTTTGGAATATGAAAGTAGTGCGCATCACGACCCTGCTAAGCTTGGTATTCTTTTTCTCCTACGGACCTCTGGAGGCTGCCTTACCACTCTATAGTAAAGCCATCCTTCAAACGGACGCGCGAGGCTACGGATTACTCTGGTCCGCCTTAGCGGTCGGTGCGCTGATTGGAACGCTGACCAGCACAACGCTCAGCAGGCATCTGCGCTTAGGTGTTGCCTTACCACTGATCGCACTCCTGTGGGGTGCCAGTCTTTTCCCTATGGTTTTTACCAATCATCTCTGGTTGGCTTGTGGCCTACTTTTCGTGGGCGGTTTGATGTGGGGACCCTATACGCCGATGGAGACGACTCTGTTGCAACGCAATGTTCCCAAAGCACAACTCGGCAGAGTATTTGGGGCGCGTTCAACTCTGCTCATAGGTGGATCACCTCTTGGTTTGGCGATTGGCGGCATACTGCTGAGTTTTGTACCTTCAACCAGCGACATTGCGTTTTCGGCGATCGCTTGTATTCTTGTTGGTTTAGTTGGATTGGTATCACCAACATTCCGAAACTTGTCGCTTCCATCTGGAGACTCGGCCTCTTAAACTTGTGGTGTTATGAAGAGATTTCCATTTGCCTCTCTTATCGAAGCGTTATCATTGAAGGGCGAAAAACAACCTGTTGTCCATCAAACAGGAGAACAAAATTATGAAATATATGCTGCTGATATATTGGAATGAGTCGGACGTGCCCCAAACCCCTGAGGAAATCCAAGCCGTAGCACCACCGGTCTGGTCTACTTTGGCAAAGGAAATGAAGACCGCCGGGGCGTGGTTATCAAGCAACGGACTAAGCCCCGTTGCCAACTCAACAACTGTGCGTGTTCGCAATGACAAGAATTTGATCACCGATGGACCGTTCGCTGAAACGCACGAGCAATTAGGCGGATTCTTTTTATTAGACTGCAAAGATCTGGATGAAGCCATTGGCTGGGCAGACAAGATTCCCACGGCGAAGTATGGCTCGATCGAGATCCGGCCGCTGTGGTCAGAGATATAAAAGAACGTGTTGTCGAGTAGTCCTTGTTCTTCCCGCAGTTCGATTTGCTTGGCAAATCGTGCGGGAGAACAGAGACGACGGAGGACGAAAGTGACCGCAACGGAGCAGATCGAAAAGACCTTCCGTGAAGAACATGGTCGCGTCCTCGCCGCCCTCATCAGCCAGCTTGGGGATTTCGAACTAGCGGAGGACGCGTTGCAGGATGCTCTGGTCAACGCGCTGGAACGCTGGGAGATCGATGGCGTTCCGCGCAACCCCGGCGCCTGGTTGCTGACTGTTGCAAAACGTCGCGCCATTGATCGCTTGCGCCGCGCGGCCACATGGGAGCGAAAAGTAGAAATTCTCGATGACTCTCTCGTCGCTACTCAAGAGGAACCTGAAATGGAAGACACAATTCCCGATGACCGCCTGAAGCTGATGTTCACCTGCTGCCATCCCGCGTTGGCACTGGAAGCGCAGGTCGCGCTGACGTTGCATACTCTTGGCGGCTTATCCA
>WNFV01008724.1_pt1 | contig 11385 bp, 6 predicted proteins | sample 5400101 | NCBI WGS metagenome assembly WNFV01 (sample SAMN13153361, study PRJNA577476) | soil metagenome | isolation source: 115 cm soil or saprolite under grassland replicate 1 | place: USA:California | collected 2016-06-15
CGAGATCGACGCGAACGCGGGACTGGCGATCGACCTCGGCGACGACGGGGTCACCGCGAACGACCCCGGCGACGGCGACACCGGTCCGAACAACCTCCAGAACTTCCCGACCGTGATGTCGGTGGGCATCGGGCTGGCGCGAACGGTCGTCCGGGGAGCGCTCTCGAGCACGCCGAACCGGAGCTTCGTCGTGCAGCTGTTCCGGGGCGACGCCTGCGATCCCTCCGGTCACGGCGAGGGATCGTCCGTCCTCGCCTCGTTCGCCGTCGCCACGGACGGCGCGGGGATCGGCGCCTTCGAGCGTTCGATCCCCGGCAGGGTGGCGGCAGGGTCGGTCGTCACGGCGACGGCCACCGACGCCGCCGGGAACACCTCCGAGCTCTCCTCCTGCGGCCCGACCCCGGTCGAGATCCCGCCGAACGTCGTGCTCGTGCTGACCGACGACCAGTCGCTGGACGCCCTGCCGCGCTCGCCGGCGGCGATGCCCTGGCTGCAGGCACGGATGAACGACACGGCGGACTCGTGGATCCGGTTCACGAACGACTTCACGAACGTCTCGCTGTGCTGCCCCTCGCGGGCCACCACGTTCACCGGCGAGTTCGCCCACCACCACGGCGTGAACGACAACGCGCAGGGCAAGCGCATGGACGACGACTCGACGATCGCCACGTGGCTGCACGATGCCGGGTATCGCACCGGGCTGATCGGCAAGTACCTGAACCGCTATCCGACCTTCGGGGGCAGCGGGGCGCCCTACGTTCCGCCCGGCTGGGACGCGTGGGTGGCGTTCACCGGGACGCCCGACTACGGCGCCGGCAACTACACCGTCTTCGAGGCCGGCAAGCCGGCGCCGAACCCCTACCAGCCGAACGCCTACTCGACGGACTTCCTGAGCCAGAAGGCGCAGGGCTTCATGAACGCGGTGCCGGCCGGGACGCCGTTCTTCCTGGAGCTCGCGGTCAACGCGCCGCACTACCCGTTCACGCCGCTGCCTCCGGGGCGCACCTTCCCCGATTTCGGGAACGTGGCCGGGCCAAGCTTCAACGAGGCGAACGTCGACGACAAGCCGCAGTGGGTCCGAAACCTGCCCCTGGCGAACGCCACCGAGGTCCAGACGCTGAACCAGGCGCACACGAACGAGTTCAAGGCCCTGCTGGCGGTCGACGAGGCGATCCACGCGCTGGTGGACACGCTGAGCGCGCGGGGGGTCCTCGACGACACCGTGATCGTCGTCACCTCGGACAACGGCGCCGCCTACGGCGAGCACCGCTGGCGCAACACCGACACCGACGGCGACCTCCCGCGCAAGGCCTGTCCGTACGACATCTGCACCCACGTCCCGCTGCTGGTCCGCGTCCCCGGCCAGGTGCACCGGGCAGAGCCCAGCCTGGTGTCGAACGTCGATCTCGCGCCGACGATCGCCGACCTGGCCGGGGTCTCGCCGGTCGCGCCGGTGTCGTTCGACGGCACGAGCCTCCTCCCCCTGCTGCTGAACCAGTCGCCCGCCGAGTGGCGCGCCGGGACGCTGATCGAGTGGGGCGGGACGCAGTTCGGGATCCCCGCCTACTGGGCGGTGCGCACCGACCGCTACCTCTACGTCGAGTATCCCGGGACCGGCGAACGAGAGCTGTACGACCACCAGGTCGACCCGGCAGAGCTCGTGAACCGCTGCCCCGACCCGAACCTCGCCGACGGCGTTGGGGCCTACGCCTGCGACGCCGGCTACCTGGACGAGCAAGCCGACCTGCAGGCGCTGCTGGACTCGCTCAAGCCGTAGGCGTTCATTCGCCCGACGTCCGTTGACGAAGCGCGGGCCCGTGCGTAGGGTCGGCCGGTGCGCACCGCTGCTCGTGGCCTCTCACGCGGCGCCGGGCGCGGAGGCGTCTTCCGGATCCTCGTGCCGTTCCTCGCCGCGGTCTCGATCCCCGGCGCCGGCCCGCTCCCGGCCGTCGGCGCCCCGGCTGCGACCGCGGGCCCGCAGCCGCCGCACGTTCTGATCGTCCTCAGCGACGACCAGCCCCCCTCGTCCTTCCCGTACGCGGGGACGCCGCTGGCGATGCCGTGGCTGGAAGGGCGCGTCGCCGACCCGGCCGACCACTGGGTGAACTTCTCCCGCGCGTTCGTCAACGAGCCGGTCTGCTGCCCCTCGCGGGCGACGCTGCTCTCGGGGCGGTACGCGCACCACACCGGCGTGACCTCGAACAAGAACGGCGACCAGTTCGACGAGTCACAGACGCTCGCCACCTGGCTGGACGGCGCGGGCTACCGGACGGGCTACATCGGCAAGTACCTGAACGGCTGGCCCTTCGACCGCAGCCCCTACACTCCCCAGGGCTGGGACCGGGCGGTTCTGTTCAAAGGGGCGAAGTACTACCAGTACACCCTCTACGTCGACGGGCCGCTCGTGCCGTTCGGGAAGGAGGTGGCCGACTACTCCACGGACGTGCTGGCCGGCTACGCCCTGGACTTCGTGCGCACAGCGCCGACCGACAGCCCGTTCTTCCTGGTCTACGCGCCGCTCGCCCCGCACTATCCGCACACGCCGGCACAGCGCCACAAGACGGTCTTCAACGACGAGCGCCAGCCGCCGCGGCCGGCGAGCCTGAACGAGGCGGACGTGTCCGACAAGCCGGCCTGGGTTCGCGCGCTCCCGCTCCTCGACGCGCCCACGAAGCAGCGCTACGACCAGTACCGGTCCTCGTCCTACGAGGCGATGATCGCGGTCGACGAGGCGATGCAGCAGCTCGTCGACGCGATCGACGACCGCGGCCAGCTGTCGAACACCCTGATCCTCTTCATGACCGACAACGGGTTCCTGTACGGCGAGCACCGGACAAAGGGGAAGTTCTCCGCGTACGAGGAGAGCGTGCGCGTCCCGTTCGCGATGCGCTGGGAGGCGGCCGCGCCGCACACGGAGAATCGCCTGGTGTCGAACGTCGACGTCGCGTCGACGGTCCTCGCCGCCGCCGGCGTCCAGCCGACGCTCGCGCAGGACGGGATCAGCCTGGTGCCGCTGCTCGGATCCTCGCCCCCTTCCTCCTGGCGCCAGGACGTCCTGCTCGAGAAGCGCTCCGGCGGCGTGGGTGACACCGGCGAGAAGGTCCCGGCATACTGGGGGCTCCGCACCAAGGCCTACACGTACGTCGAGTACGACACCGGAGAGGTGGAGCTGTACGACATGACCGGCGCGCTCGGGCCCGCGGATCCGCTCCAGATGAAGAACCGGTGTCCCGACCCCAACACGGGCGACGGCGTGCCGGCGTTCCGGTGCGTGTCCCCCTACGCGTCGGTGCAGGCGCAGCTGTCGGCCCGCCTGGACGAGCTGAAGGCGAGTTGACCGGGTGCGACGGCGCGTCCTGCTGACCGCCGCGGCGATCGCCGTCGTGGCGTCGCTGCTCTCACCCGCGGCGCGGGCCACGCCGGTCACGATCAGCGTCAACTCCACGGCCGACCCTGGCACGGGCACCTGCGATCAGACGGAGTGCACGCTGCGCGAGGCGATCACGCAGGCGAACAACACTCCCTCGACGGCCGAGACGATCGCCTTCTCGATCGGCGGGGCCGCGCCGTACGTCATCGCGGTGGGCACGCCGCTGCCCCAGCTGCAGGGCCCGGTGACGATCGACGGCACGACCCAGCCCGGCTACGCGGCACCGGGGCCCCCGCTCGTGGAGATCGACGGGAACGCGACCTTCGGCTCGACCTCCCACGGCCTCGAGGTGGTCTCCGGGACGGCGACGATCCGCGGGCTCGCGCTCTACCGTTTCAAACAGAACGGGGTGACGCTGCGGACGTCGGGGAACGTCGTGCGGGAGAACTACATCGGCACGAACGCGCTGCTGGCGGGCGGGCTCGGGAACTCCCTGCAGGGGGTCAAGGTCAACGCAGTGAGCGGCAACCGGATCATCGGAAACCTGATCACCGGCAACAAGGCGGGCGGTGTCCGGGTCTCGGCGCCCGGTACCGGGAACACCATCACGGGCAACCGGATCTACGGGAACGTGGACCTCGAGATCGACCTGCTGCCCGCGGGCGTGACACCGAACGACACCGGCGACGGGGACACCGGGGCGAACGACCTGCAGAACTTCCCCGTGCTCACCGAGGCGTCCAGCGACGGTTCGACGACGACGGTCTCCGGGACGCTGAACAGCAAGCCGTCGACCGCTTACACACTGGAGTTCTTCGCCTCGGCGGCCTGTGAGCCGTCCGGCAACGGACCGGCTGAGCGCTCCCTGGGGACGAAGACGGTGACCACCGCGTCGGGGGGCAACGCCCCGTTCACGGTGTCGCTAACGGCGGGGGCGACGCCGGGCGAGCGGCTGACCGCCACCGCGACCGACCCGGCCGACAACACGTCCGAGCTGTCAGCCTGCGTGATCGTCGAGCAGCCGCCCGGTCCGCCGAACGTGGTGATCGTGATGACCGACGACCAGACGCCGGTCTCGTTCCCGTACACGCCCGCCGTGCTCCCCTACCTGCAGGGCCGCGTGCTCGACCCGAACGACCACTGGGTCCGGTTCACCGAGGCCTACGTCAACGTGCCGATCTGCTGTCCCTCGCGGGCCACCCTGCTCACCGGGCAGTACGCGCACCACCACGACGTGCAGGGGAACAACGAGGGCTACAAGCTCGACGAGGACGAGACGCTCCCGGTCTGGCTGCACCGCGAGGGCTACGCGACCGCCATGTTCGGCAAGTACCTGAACGGGTTCCCGTTCAACCGCGACCCGTACAAGCCGCGGGGCTGGGATCGCACCGCCCTGTTCGACAAGGAACCCGGCTACACGGACTACAACCTGATCGAGGGCCCCGAGACCGGGCCGGTGGTGGTCAACCACTACGGCACCGGCGCGGCGAACTACTCGACCGACCTGCTGGCGGCCCGCTCGGTGAACTTCATCGACGACTACGCCGGGCTGCAGCCGTTCTTCCTCTACTACGTCCCGTACGCCCCGCACTACCCGACGAAGCCCAACGCCCTGCACAAGACGGACTTCGATGACGTCCGCTTCACGCCGCGGCCGGCGAACTTCAACGAGGCCGACGTCTCGGACAAGCCGACCTGGGTGCAGCAGCTGGCCGTGAAGAGCAGCACGGCCATCAGCCGGATGGACAACGACCGCCGCGCCGCGTATGAGACGCTGCGCTCCGTCGACGACGGCATCCGGTCGATCTTCACGGCGCTCGAGGACCGCGGCGTGCTCGACAACACGGTCGTCGTCTTCCTGTCCGACAACGGCTTCCTGTACGGCGAGCACCGCTACAACGGGAAGCTGGCGGTGTACGAGGAGAACGTGCGCACGCCGCTCGCGATCCGCTACCCGGGCGCGACGGCGAAGGTCGAGCCGGCTCTCGCCTCGAACGTCGACCTGGCCTCCACGATCACCGAGCTGACCGGGGCGGCGGCGGCCATCCCTCAGGACGGGCAGAGCCTGGTGCCACTGCTGACCGGCCCGGCCCCGGCCGGATGGTACGAGGACGGGCTGCTGCTCGAGAAGCAGCGCCACACCGGCAAGCCGAACTTCTGGGCCGTCCGCACCACCGACTACAAGTACGTCGAGCTCGACTCGAACACGAACGGCGTGCGCGACAACGCCGACGAGATCGAGCTGTACGACCTGACGAGCGACCCGCTCGAGCTGGTCAGCCAGTGCACCGGGACGATCGGCGTCCCGCAATGCACGCCCTCGTACGTGACGGTCCAGCAGACCCTGTCGGTGAAGCTCGCCGCCCTGAAGGCCGCCCCGCCCGGCGGCTGACTCGCCCGGCCCCTCCCTGTTCCCGCCGCCACGGCGGCGCTATGGTGACGGCGTGTCTCCCCTCGCGGCGCGCGGCCGCTCGGGCGTGCTCCTCCTGGCCGTGCTGTCGCTCCTGGCGTTCGGATCGCCCGACGGTCCGGCGACCGCCCGACCCTCCGCCGGCCTCGCCGGGACGCGCCCGAACATCGTCCTGATCCTCACCGACGACCAGGGCATCGACTCCTTCCCGCGAACGCCGCCGGTGATGCCCTGGCTGCAGGGGCGGGTGCAGGATCCTGCCGACCGATGGGTGTCGTTCCCGAACGCCTTCGAGAACACCCCTGTCTGCTGCCCGTCGCGGGCCACGATCCTGTCGGGCCAGTGGTCCCATCACACCGGCGTCCTGAACAACGGCACCGGCGAGCTGTTCGACGAGTCGTCCACGATCGCGACCTGGCTGCAGGCCGCCGGGTACCGCACCGGCCTCTACGGGCGGTACCTGAACGACTACCCGTGGGACCGGGGACCGTACGTCCCGCCCGGCTGGGACGAGTGGCACGCCCTGATGAGCGGCGAGAACAGCGACACGAACTACTACGGGTACACGATGAACGAGAACGGCACGCCGGTCGCCTACGGGACGGCGGCCGAGGACTATCTGACCGACGTGGTGCGGGACAAGGCGGTCGCCTTCATCGAGGGAACGGCGCCGGAGGAGCCGTTCTTTCTCCACGTGACCTTCACCGCCCCCCACCGCCCCTGGACGCCGGCCCCCCGGCACGCGCAGGCCTACAAGACCTTGGAGTTCCCGAAACGTCCCAACTTCAACGAGGCCGATCGTTCGGACAAGCCCGCCTGGGTCCAGGCGCTGGCCGGAGTGTCCGCCCTGAAGATGGACAACTTCCTGCGCGGCCACGCGCGCACGCTCCTCGCCGTCGACGAGGCCGTGCACGCGATGCTCGACGCGCTCGCCGCGCGCGGGGTCCTCGACGACACGGTCGTGATCGTGCTCACCGACAACGGGTTCTCCTTCGGGGAGCACCGCCTGGTCGGCAAGGGGTGCGTGTACGAGGAGTGCATCCGCACCCCGCTGGTGATCAGGAACTCCGCGGCCGCGAAGCGGACCGTGACGAACCTGGTCGGCAACGTCGATCTCGCGGCGACCATCGCGGGGCTCGCGGGGGTGACGCCCGGGCGGCCTCAGGACGGAGCGAGCCTCGTGCCCCTCCTCGAGGGGGAGCGCCCGACCTGGCGCACCGCCTATCTCCTGCGCTCGGATCAATGGCGTGAGGTCACCGGGTACTGGGGCCTGCGCACCGCGCTCTGGTCCTACGCCGAGCTGTTCAGTGGCGAGATCGAGCTCTACGACCTCACCGCGGACCCCTATCAGCTGCAGAACCTGTGCCCGCCCCCGTCGTTCGGATGCGGGTCGTACGAGGCGAAACGCTCGCGGCTCCACCGGATGCTGCAGGCGCTGAAGAACGCGCCTCCCGGCGGCTGATGGCCGGCTACTCCTTCCCCCTCGAGGCCGCCTCGCCGTCGCCGCCGAAGGCCCGGCCGGTCAGGCCGGAGACGCCCGACAGCAGCGACGCGAACTCCATCGGGATGACGAACTTCGTCGACGGCGACGCCCCGAGGCTCTTCAGCGCCTCGAGGTACTGCAGGCTCATGGTGTTCGCGTCGACCTGCTGGGCGATCTCGAAGATCCGTTGCAGCGCCAGCGAGAACCCCTCGGCGCGCAGGATGGCGGCCTGGCGGTCGCCCTCGGCGTTCAGGATGGCCGCGTCCTTGTTGCCGGTGGCGATCGTGACGGCGGCCTGGCGCGTGCCCTCGGCCTCGGTGACCACGGCCCGGCGGGTCCGCTCGGCGGACATCTGACGGGTCATCGCCTCCTGCACCTCGGGTGGCGGGATGATCTCGCGGACCTCGACGTTGGTCACCTTGACGCCCCAGCGCTCGGTCACGTCGTCGAGCTTCACCCGCAGGATCTCGTTCATCTTCTCCCGCTCGGCCAGCACGTTGTCGAGCGACATGTCGCCGACCACCGACCGAAGCGTGGTGGCGGCGATGTTCTGCGCCGCGCCGGCGAAGTTCTGCACCTGCAGCACGCTCATCGCCGCGTCGATCACCTTGTAGAAGACGATGAAGTCGATCGAGATCGACGCGTTGTCCTGGGTGATCGCCGACTGGTGCGGGATCTCCAGGTAGAACTCGCGCAGGTCGACCCGCACGCCCCGGTCCACGATCGGGATCAGGATGATCAGCCCGGGGCCCTTCGTCCCGATCGACCGGCCCAAGCGGAACACCATCATCCGCTGGTATTCGGGAACCACCTTCAGCGCGGCCCGCAGGAACAGCAGGGCCACCACCGCCGCCACGCCGACCACGATCCAGAACGTCATGTCGCCTCCCTCGTCTCGGCTTCCACGGGCGCGGGCTCCACGAGCACGCGCAGCCCCCGCATCGCGACCACCCGGACCGGCGTTCCCTTCGCGATCGGCTCCCCGGTGGCCGACTCGGCCGACCAGTGCTCCCGGGCGGCGTACACGGTCCCCTGCGGGCCGAGGACCGTGGTCGCCACCCCCGTCTGGCCGACCACGCCCTCGATCCCCATCTCGACCGGCCGCCGCCGGGCCAGGAGCACCGCCCGCACCGTGACGGCGAAGAAGAGCGCCAGGAGCGCGGCGACGGTGACGATCAGGGGGATCGACACTCGCGCGCTCGGCACGCTGCGATCGAAGAGCAGCAGCCCGCCGAGCACGAGCGTGATCACCCCCACCGCCGTGGCCACGCCGCTGCCCGGCACCTTCAGGTCGATCAGGAACGCGACGGCGGAGGCGATCAGGAGGGCCAGGCCGACGATCGTCACCGGCAGCAGCCCGAACGCGATGAAGGCCGCGACGAGGAAGACAACGCCGAGCACCCCGGGGACCGAGACGCCCGGATGGAGCAGCTCGACCACGATCAGGCCGAGGCCGAGGAAGAAGAACAGGAACGCCAGATCGGGCGTCAGGACGGCGTGCAGGATGCGCGGGCCCAAACCGAGCGAGCGGTCGTCGATCGTCGCGCCGGCGGTTCGGAGCGCCACCCGCTCGTCGCCGGCGACCACGACGCTCTCGCCGTCGAGGTCGGCCAGGAGCGCACCCCGGTCCGCCGAGATCAGGTCGATCACGCCGAGGTCGAGCGCCTCCTCCGCGCTGGCGCTGATCGACTGGCGCACGGCTCGCTCGGCCCAGTCGGCGTTGCGCCCGCGCTGCTCGGCGAGGCTGCGGATGTACGCCGCGGCGTCGTTCAGGACCTTCTGGGACTCGATCGCGCCCGAGATGCCGACCGGGTGCGCCGCGCCGACGTTCGTCCCCGGTGCCATCGCCGCCACCGGGCAGGCGATCAGGATGAACGTACCGGCGCTCGCCGCCCGCGCCCCCGGCGGGGAGACGTAGCAGATCACCGGGACGCGCGACGCGAGCACCGACTGGATGATCCGGCGCATCGAGGAGTCGAGTCCTCCGGGCGTGTCGATCGTGATCAGGATCGCGGCGGACCCGGCGGCGTTCGCGTCGGCGATGCCGCGCTCGACGTAGGAGGCGAGAAACGGGTCCACCACGCCGTCGACCGACAGCGCAACCACCGCCGGCGCCTGGCCCTGCCCGTTCGCCGCCCCGGGGGCGAGCGCCAGGCCACCCGCGAGGAGGACGCCCCCCGCGACCAGCCGCGCGCGGTTCATCGCTTCGCCAGCGCCTCCACGTACTCGCGGATCGAGGGGAGCCCGAGGACGCGCTCGCGGAAGAACTCGTTCACGACGTCCCCGACGGCGTGGATGGTCTCGTCGGTCGCGCCGCCCCGCTCCCCGGGATCCTCGCCGCGGTCGAGGGCCGACTTCACGGCCAGCAGGTGCTGCAGGACCGCGGACTCGGTCTCCCCCTCGAGCACGGCCGTGGCCTCCATGATCAGTTCGTCGATCTGACGCTGCAGCAGGTCCACCGGGATCTCGGAGTCGGCCCCGGACGCCTCGTCGAGCGTTCGCACCAGCGCGGAGATCTGGTACAGGACGGTCATCTTCTCGTCGAACAGCTCGCGCAGGTAGGCGGCCTCCGGGTAGCGGCCGGTGATCCGGAACACGTTGTACATGCGCTTGGCCGCCTTGCCGAAGTTCGGCTTCTCGACGGTGTACTTGCGGACCTCCTTCTCCAGCGCGTCGACGTACTCGTCGAGGGCGTCCCCGGCCATGTGCTTGGCGAGCTTGGAGAAGATCGGCACCGACGCCGCGTCCAGGTAGACCTCCTGGAAGTAGGAGTCGAGGTAGCCGTCGAGCGGCGTGATCGACCCGTCCGGCGCCTCCCAGGTCACGTCGAGCATGTTGCTCGCGTTCGACAGCTTGCCCCGGACCGGGTCGGCGACCACCCAATCGAGCTTGCACCAGCCCGGGTCGAGAGCGGCCTCGTCCCACGAGTGCTCCCAGGCCGACCCGTCGGGGAGCGTCCCGGTCAGGCGCCCCTCCCGGATCTCCTCGAGCGTCCAGGCGATCGGGGAGCCGGCCTTCATGGTCTCGCCGCGGCGGAGAACGTCCACCGGGTAGCTGCCGAGCTTCGCCTCGATGAAGCGGTGCGTCGGGCCGGCCGCGGTGGCCAGCGCCTTCTCGCGCATGATCTCGGCGAGGATCCGGCAGGCCCCCTCGCGGGTCGGCGCCAGGATGTTCACGCGCTCGAAGAAGTCGCAGTCACCCGGGAAGCTCTGGACCTTGGACTGCGCCGCCGACCCCGAGAGCGCCAGCGCCGTCTCGACCCGCCCGGGCTGGTCGTCGAACCCGACGATCCGGCCGATCCCCCGGAAGTACTGCAGGTCCTTCGGCGAGAAGTCGAGCATGGCCACGCGATGACCGAACGCGCCGGTGGCGACGTCCACCTCGAGGTCGCTCCCCGGGCCCTGTCCGGCGGCCATCGCCGTCAGCCACCGCAGCGCCTCTTCCTCGTCCATCTCCACGCCGAGCCGCGCGGCGGACTGGAGGATGTTCCGCAGGGCGTCGTCGGCGCTCGAGCCGGACGTGCCCGCCTCCTCGGCGGGGCGTTCCGTGGTCCCTGCCATCGCTGGCCCCTTCCCGGCGAGGCGCCGCTAGACGAGCAGCGCCGACGCTCCCCATAGTATCGAGAGGCCGAGCGCTGCGGACCCCGCGACGATGGCGATCCTGCCGGCGCCGCCCTCGCCCACCACGCCCGCCAGGCCGAGCAGGACCGCCCCGAGGGCCAGCAGCGACAGCCCGAACACCGCCCGGTTGCCGCGCTCTCCGAACCGGTTCGCCACGTCCACGGCCCGGTTCTGCTCGGCGACCAGCGCGTTCAGCTGGTCGTCGGTCGCCGCCGCCACCTCCCGGGTGTGCGCGTCGACCCCGCTCTCCTCACCGGGAGGCGTCCCCATCGTCGTGGCCAGGCGCACCAGCCGGTCGCTGGCGGCGTTGCTCGCGTTGCCGATCGCCACGGCCGTCTCGGCGACGTCGGGATGATCGAACGCGGCGATCAGCCGGGCCGTTCCGTTCAGGCCCACCGTCAGCGCGTCCTGCGAGGAGGCCAGCGAGAAGCTCTGCACCGGCGCGCTGCCGGCGATCCGCTCGAAGATCGCGACCGACAGGCGGTTGGCGATCTCCAGTGAC
>WNFV01008727.1_pt1 | contig 11384 bp, 7 predicted proteins | sample 5400101 | NCBI WGS metagenome assembly WNFV01 (sample SAMN13153361, study PRJNA577476) | soil metagenome | isolation source: 115 cm soil or saprolite under grassland replicate 1 | place: USA:California | collected 2016-06-15
TACGTCGGCGCGATGCCTGGCCGGATCATTCAGGGAATCCATCAGGCCGGAACGTCGAACCCGGTCTTCATGCTGGATGAGATCGACAAGCTCGGTGCGGACTACCGCGGGGACCCCTCCTCGGCGCTGCTGGAGGTCCTCGACCCGGAGCAGAACTTCTCCTTCCGCGACCACTATCTCGGCGTGCCCTACGACCTCTCCCGCGTCCTCTTCATCGCGACCGCCAACATCCTCGATCCGATCCAGCCGGCCTTCCTCGACCGCATGGAGGTCATCCGCCTCTCCGGCTACACGCTCGAGGAGAAGAAGGCGATCGCGCGCCGGCATCTGATTCCCAAGCAATTCGAGGAGAACGGCGTGTCCGAGGCGAATCTCGAGCTCACCGACTCGGGCATCGCCAAGATCATCGAGGCCTACACGCGCGAAGCGGGCCTGCGCAACCTGGAGCGCGAGATCGGTGCGATCTGCCGCAAGGTGGCGGTCTCGGTCGCCAAGGGCAAGACGCGCCGTTACCGGATCACGGGGACGGCGGTCGAGAAGATGCTCGGCCCCGTCAGGCACTTTGCCGACGAGGTCTTGAAGGAAGACCAGGTCGGCGTGGCGACAGGGCTCGCCTGGACATCGACGGGCGGCGACATTCTCTTCGTCGAGGCGCTCGCGGTGCGCGGGAAGGGGGGCCTGCGCCTGACCGGACAGCTCGGCGAAGTGATGAAGGAGTCGGCGCAGGCGGCCATGTCCTACGCACGGGCGCACGCGGCGGACCTCTCCATTCCAGCGGATTTTTTCGAAACGCACGACGTGCACGTGCACGTGCCGGAAGGGTCGATCCCGAAGGACGGTCCTTCGGCCGGCATCACCATGGCGGCCGCGATGATCTCCGCGTTCACGCTCCGTCCCATACGCCGCGACGTCGCGATGACCGGCGAGATCACGCTGCGCGGCGAGGTCCTCCCCATCGGAGGAGTCAAAGAGAAGGTGCTCGCGGCGCGCCAGGCGAAGTTCTCGACGGTCATCCTGCCGCGCTTGAACCGGCGCGACGTCGAACAGATCGGCGTGCGCATCCTGCACGGGTTGGTGTTTCAGTACGTGGATACGGTGGAGGAGGTTCTGGCGTTCGCGCTGCGCCCAGCACAGGACGCCACGCCGCCTCCCCAAGAAGCGGCGGAGGCAACCCGTCCCCGGAGTGAAGGCCCCGTGGCCGCCCGCGAGATCGCCGTGACGCCCGAAGGCGCGCGCAAACCCGCGCGAGCCCAACGCTGACGCGTTTCAGGTTTCCAATTTCAAGTTTCAGAATGCTGGGGGGTTGCCTTCTCCTGAAACTTGAAAGCTGAAACTTCCTCTTGTCGCGTCGCCTCCCGTGAAAAAATCCGTCTCCATGAAGGCCGAGGACCTGTTCGTCGAGAGGCTGAGGGCGATGCTCCCTGCCTCGGAGCGAGTCACGGTGGGGCCGGGGGACGACGCGGCGGTCGTGCGGGTGGAGAGCGGGGACTTGGTGGTCACGACCGACATGGTCATCGAAGGCGTGGATTTCCTGCCCGACACCGATCCCGAGGTGATCGGGCGGCGGGCGCTCGCTGTCAACCTTTCGGATCTGGCAGCGATGGGGGCACGTCCCGAGTTCTTCCTGCTCTCGATCGGCTTCGAGGCGCAGAGGGGAGAAGAGTTTCCTCTGGGCGTCGCGCGCGGAGCGCTCTCCCGCGCGCGGCCGCTCGGCGCCAACCTCATCGGAGGCGATCTCTCGAGCTCTCCGCAGACAATCGTCTCGATCGCGCTGTGGGGGCGCGCGGAGACCCGGCCGGCACTGCGGTCGGGCGCGACGGCCGGGGATCTGCTCTTCGTCACCGGGTTTCCCGGCCGCGCCGCGGCGGGACTCTCTCTGGCTCGCGGGCTCGCGGCCGAACCTCGAGAGCCGGCCGGCCTGGCGCCGGAGCAGGCCGGCGAGATCCTCGCCGCCTACTGCGACCCCGAGCCCCGCGTGGCTCTGGGGCTCGAGCTTTCCCGGCGCAACCTCTGGAACGCGGCGATCGACGTCTCCGACGGGATCGGCGTGGACGCGGCGAGACTCGCGCGGGCCTCGGGTCTGCGCGCGGTGATCGAGAAGGAGCGCCTCCCGATCAGTCGGGCCCTGGAGACGTTCGCCTCTCTCCAGAAGAAGGACCCCTTCGACTGGATCCTCGGCGGCGGGGACGACTACGAGCTGCTCTTTGCGGCGCCTGCGAGCGCGCTCGCAGGGATCGGAGGGCTCGCGAGCCGCGAGGTCCCGATCACCCGTATCGGTCGTCTGGAAAAGGGAAAAGGGGCGGTGCTGAGCGACCGCGACAAGGAAAGCGACATCGCATCTGCGGGCCACGACCATTTCGAGCGGTGAACTTGAAGCTTCATGTGTCCCGCGCCTTCCGGCGCCGAAAGCTTCACCCGCTCCGATGGCGGCGGCGCTGGAAGGTGCTCGTGCTCGACCTGCTCGGCCGCGAAGAGTCACCCGAGCGCGTCGCGGCGGCCATCGCCGTGGGCATCGGCGTCGGGTTCTCCCCGTTCATCGGGTTCCACATCTGGATCGCGCTCGGCCTCGCGTTCCTGTTTCGGCTAAACAAGATCGACGCCGCACTCGGACAGTTCGTGGGCAATCCCTGGACTCTCCCCGCCGTCTATGCGCTCGGATATCGCCTGGGCCGCAGGCTGCTGAACTACGACCGGCGGAGCGTGCCGGGGCTTGCCTGGGACCGGCTGCTCCACAGCGACTTCTGGAAGGCCTTCCAGGGGCCCGCCTTCGCCCCCCGCCTCCTCTCCTTCCTCGTCGGCACGATGGTCATCGCGACCTTCATCGCCGTCGCGACCTACGGGCTCTTCCTCGCCATCCTCCGCCTCTACCACCGCCGCCATCCCCGAGTCGCGATTCGCGCCGCTCACCGCCGCACCACCGAAAAACTTCGCCTCCACGAGCCCGACTAGAAAGGAGAAAAATCTGAAATCCGAAGCACGAAATCCGAAACAAGACTGAAAATCCCAATTCTCAAAACTCGGGAGCCCGCCAGGGGTCGGTTTTGGTCATTGGGATTTTGGTCATTCGGATTTGTTTCGGATTTCGGATTTCGGATTTCGAGTTTCCTTCTGCCTGAGTTTCGTGAGCGATCCCCTCTGTTGCGCGAATCGCCGCGCGTACGCCTCGCTCTTCTCCGACGCCCGCAGCAACAGTGCCCAGTCCTCCGGCGAGCGGGAGATGCGGAAGATCTTCTCGCGGGCGAGCGCCTCGGCGAAGGTTCGGCCGGAAAGAGCGTCGCGCTCGGCGAGGAGGCACAAGGCCGGCAGATACCGCGGCTCGAATGCAAGCGCCAGGCGCGCCTCTCTCGCGGCGTCTTCGGTTTTCCCTACGCGCACAAGCCAGCTCGCGAAATCCGCGTGGACGGAGGGGGTCGAAGGCCCCAGAGCGAGCGCCCGGCGCCAGTCCTCCAGAGCCGCCGGCCATTCCAGCCTCGAACGCACAACCGCCAAGCGATAGGCGAGAGGAAGCGACTCCTTCTTCCGCGCGAGCCCCTTTCGGTAGATCTCCTCCGCCCCGGCCGGGTCGCCGCGCGCTTCGCGCACCTGCCCCAGGCCGAAGTACCCGTTCTCGTACCGGGGATTGGCCTCGATCGCGCTCTCGTAGGAATCCTCGGCATCGGAAAGAAGTCCCATCTCCTTCTCCACTCTTCCCTTGCCCGCCCACGCGTCCCAGTAGTCCTCGTAGATTTCCGTCGCCTGCTCGTACTGCTCTCGGGCGCGCGAATACTGCCGCTCATCCGCCCAGATATAGGCGATGTCGTAGTGAGCCTTCGCGCTCTCGGGCGCTGTCCGGACGAGATTCAAGAACAGACCCTCGTCGCTCCACCAGACAGAATTGCGCACGATTGTTCGCGCGCCCAGAAGAAGGACAGCCGCCGCCAGGAGCCGCGAACGCCGCGGCGTGAGCGCAGCCAGGGGGTTCGGGGGACCGCAAGGCCCCCCGCTGGCACTTCGGTTCGCCGCACTCGCCGCAATGAGCGCCCCGGCCGCTAGACATAGGCCCGCGCTCGGCAGATACGCGAGCCGCTCGGCGAAGATCGTTCCGATCGGGAAAAGAAGGTTGGACGCCGGCAGGAACGCCAAGCAGAAGAAGAGGAATCCCAGAGCCAGAGGCGAGCGGGAGGAGAGGCGCCGAAGCGCCGCGGCGGTGATCCCCGCCAGGAGCAGCACGGAGCCGATCGCCAGCGGGGCTTTGCCCGAAACGACCTCGATCGACCAGGCCGATTCGTCCGCCGAGAGATGCAGCGGAAAAACCGTCCTGCCGAGATACCGGAAGAGGATCACGCAGGCGTTGACGGCCCGGGGGAGCGGGTCGAGCGGAAACAGGGCGTTCTCCACCTCGAAGATCCCCGTCCCGGGCGATTTGATGAATCCTCCGAGGACCCACCGCCGGAGGAGAAAGACGCCGGCCAGAGCCGCCCCCGAGCCGCAGAGGACCGGAAGCCCTCGGACGAAGGCCCGCCCCAGCCGTTCCCGCAATCCCCCCTCTTCGACGAAGACGAAAAGGAGGAGAGCCAGCGCCGGCGCCGACGATCCGCTCTCCTTGGTCAGCACCGCGAGCGCGTAACAGAGAAGTGCCGCCAGGAGAACAGCGAGACGGGAGAGAGGAAGCGGAAACCTCCGTGTCATCCTGAGCGAAGCGAAGGATTTGCTCCGGTTCGAGGGTGCCGAAGCCGATCCTTCGTCGCTGCGCTCCTCAGAGCCTGCCCTGAGCGAAGCGAAGGGATGACAAGGGGCCGCCAGAGCATCGCTCGCTGCGAGGCCGGGCGGTGAGAGATGGCCAAAATGCCGAAGCGCCAGGTGCAGATAGAGCAGAGTGAAGACGGCGGCGAGAACCTCCCCCCGGCCGACAAGGCTCGTGACGGCCTCGACGTGGATGGGGGCGACCGCGAAGAGCAGCGTCCCCGCCAAGGCCGCGGCGGGGGGGATGGCGATGCGCAGGAAGAGCGCCGCCAGCAGCAGGGTCGCGCCGGCATGGAGGAGCACGTTGACCGCGTGGAACGCGACCGCCTGCCGGCCATGGATCCACCACTGGACCGCGTACGAAAGAAGGAGCACCGGCCGGTAGCCTGTGCCGGCGCCCCGAGGACCGCCGAAGTAGGACGTCGCGAAGATCTGCGGGACGTTGCCGGGCGATCGGATGCGCGGGTTGTCGCGAACGATCGCCTTGTCGTCGTAGGTGAAGCCCCCGCCGAGGCCGTTGGCGTACGTGAGAATGCAGGCGGCAATAAGCACGGCTGCCCATTGCCACTTGTCGCGCTTCGTCACCATGAAAACCATTCAATGGCGGTTGCGCGGCCGCGTGGTCACGTTCAACTCTCTTATCAGATACAGGAGCGCCTGGCGCGACAGGCCGATGTCCCGTGCCGCCCGGCTGCGGTTGCCCCCGGACCGCTCCAGTGCCTCGGCAATCAGTCCCCGGCGATGCTGATCCACGCGCGCGCGATAGTTGTTGGTTCCCGCCGAGCGCCTGCTCCGCCGCAGGGCCTCCGGCAAGTGCTCCGGTGCGACCACCCCGCCCCGTTCCGCCAGGGCCGCCGCCTGCGCGACCACGTTCTGAAGCTCGCGAACGTTGCCGGGCCAGGAATGGGCGGAAAGCGCCGCGAGAGTCTCCGGGGCGAAAGTCAGGTCTCCGCGCTCGTACTCGCGTGCGTAACGCGACAGGAAGTGTCGTGCGAGCAATTGCGCGTCGCGCGCCCGCTCCCGCAGCGGCGGAAGCGCAATGACGGCAACGTGGAGCCGATAGAAGAGGTCCTCCCGGAATCGGCCCGCCTCCACTTCCCGCTCCAGTTGCCTCGAACTGGCCGAGACGACGCGCACGTCGAGCTTGCGCGGCCGGTTCTCGCCGACCCGGCGGATCTCCCGCTCCTGCAGGGTGCGCAGGAGCTTGGCTTGCAGAGGCGGCGTCAGGTCCCCGATCTCGTCGAAGAAGATCGTGCCGCGATCCGCCTCTTCGAGCAGGCCCTTACGGTCCCGGTCGGCTCCCGTGAACGCACCGCGCGCATGCCCGAAGAGCTCGCTCTCCAGGAGGGCCGGCGGAATCGCCGGGACGTTGACCGCCACGAAGGGGCCGGAGCGCCGCGCGGAAAGAGCGTGCACGGCGCGCGCGGTCGCTTCCTTGCCGGAACCCGATTCGCCGAGCACGAGCACGGTGACGGCGGCGGGCGCGAAGCGAACCAGACGGCGGTACGGCTCCTCCATCGAGACGTCCGCGGCTGTCACTCCGAGCCTTCTCCATCCTTCCGCGAAATCGGAAGGGAGCTCGGGCGCGGGAGAGCGGAAGAGCATCGTCTCGAGCAGGAAGGCGATCGAAGCCGATTGCTCCTCGGAAACGGGGGGCGATAGCGACAGCTCGTAGCTCGCCGTCCCGGCCTCGAGCCGCCGGCAAGCGGCGCCTTGCGCCACGGAGCCCAGGCGAAAGACCTCGTGGCCCCCGCTGTCGGCAACGGAGAGTCCGGAGAGGCCGAGTGCCGCGAGCGGAGCTTCCCGCTCCTCTCCGGCAAGCGCTCCCGCTATGGCGGCCCTCAGCCGCCGGAGTATCTGCGCCGAGGTCTGGTGATCCCGCGGGGCGCGGGCCTGATCTGGATCCGTCCCGGCCTGCTCCGTCGTCACGGCGTCGTCCTCGAAATTGAGCGGGTCATGGATCGAGTTCAGGGGTTCACGAACCGACTACCGAACAAGGAGGGTTTCCAGATCGGCGAAGAAGCGCGGGTACGACTTGGCCACGCACCCCGGGTTTTCGACCAGGAGGTCGGGAAGCGCGAGAGAGAGGAGCGCAGCCGCCATGGCGATACGATGGTCCCCGAAGGTCGGCAGCTTCCGCGCGGAGCCGGCCGGAGGAAGATCCTTCCTGCCTTCGACAACGAGACCGCCTGCCAGAGCCTGCGCGCCCGCGCCCGCGGCCGTCAGCAGCGAGGCGATCGAATCGATCCGGTCGCTCTCCTTCAAACGCAGGTGCGCGATGCCTTCCAAATGGCTCCGGCCCGCGGCCCTCGCCGCGAGGGCCGCGAGCGCCGGCACGGCGTCCGGGAAATCGGTGGCAACGGCCGTGACGGGTCGCAAAGCCCCGCGGCGGGAGCGGGCGGTGATCGCATCTGCGGACCTTTCGATCGCAAGTCCCATGCGCTCGAGGACGCGAAGCGCGCCGGCGTCGGCGTCGCCGCTCGGCCAGACGAGCCCGGTGACCGTCACGTTGCCTCCAACCATGCCGGCGCAGGCGAGAAGAGGGAGCGCTGAAGAATAGTCGCCGGGTACTCTGTACCGCGCGACCGAGTGGCGGCCCCGAGTCACGCGGATCGGGCCGATCGTCCCGACGCCGGAAGCTCGCGCCGGCGGACTCCCGATCACCTCGTGTCCGAAAGCGCGCACACACTCTAGTGTTGTCGCGACGTAGGGAGCCGAGGCGACGGCGCCGGCGGAGGAGACTTCGAGGCCGTCGGGGAGAGCCAGTCCTGCGAGGAGCAGCGCCGAGAAGAACTGACTCGACCGCGAAGCATCCACCGTGACGCGTCCGGAACGCAGGCTTCCGCCGTCGATCTCGACGGGAAGACGCTCCTGCTCGCCCGCGTACTCGATTCGCGCGCCGCAAGACAGCAGGGCATGCACCAGCTCTCCGATGGGCCTCTCACGCAGGCGCTCCGATCCTGTCAGGAGGAAATGCCCTGGAGTCGCCGCCGCCAGAGCCGCCAGAAACCGCGCGGCGGTCCCCGACTCGCCGGCATCCAGAACGACCTCGAAACCTGCCGCCACGGCCAGTGGCCCGTGCACCCGTAACTCCAGCCGGGAGGCGGCGACACTCGCGCCCATCGCCGTCAGGCAGCGGACGAGCGCCCGCGTGTCTTCCGACACCAGCGGGCATTCGATCTCAACCTCCGTTTCCGATAGCGCCGCCAGGATCAGGGCGCGGTTGGTGGCGCTCTTGGAAGGCGGCGCGGCCACCGTGCCTCTGACTTCCTTTGCCGGTGGGATCGCGATGTAGTCCATCTTCAGTGAGTTTCAGGTTCCAGGTTTCAGGTTTCAGGAGGCAAGACCGACTGCGGCACCTGAAACTTGAAACTTGAAGCCTGAAACCTATAGCGCCACAAGGTGCGTGCTGCCATCATCGGCGATCTCCATCCACTTTCGCTCTTCGACGAAGGCGGGGAGGATCTCGACTGTTCCGGAGCCGATCCGCTCGGTCCAGGACTTGTGGAAGTGGCCCAGAAGGAGCACGTCGATTCCTTCGCGGAAACGCCGCTCTGCGAAGGCCCGGATCATCTCGACCGGCAGACGAGTCTTGTGCTTGAAGTTGGAGCGGTAGAGGCGAGCCTCGACTTTCCACACGAAGCGGTTGCCCGCCCCCTTCGGAATGATGTTAATCGCCGCGCGGGAGGCTGCGTTCTTCGACAGGAACCTCCAGAACCGGTACGGCAGGTCCTTCTCGTTCAGCAGGTCTCCGTGCGTCAGCAGGAAGCGGCGTCCTCCCTGCTCGAAGGTCTGCTCGTCGCAGACCTCTCGGAAGTAGCGCTGCGCATACGAGCCCCTCAGGAAGAACTCCCGGTTTCCCTCGATGTATGTGACGGAGACGCCGCGGCCGCGCAGCTTCTCGACGGTCTCGAGGAATCGAGCGATGGCCGGAGTCTCGAACTTGGGGTGCGCGATGAAGAAATGGAAGATGTCCCCGAGGAGCGAGATTTCCGTCGCCTTGCGCCGCGCCACCTCTTCGAGAGCCTCCAGGAATGGCTCATCGTCGTCCGGGCGCCGACCAACATGGCAATCCGCGAAAACCGCCCGCACTCCGTAAAGATAGCGTAAGGTGGGAATTCGGCAGGGAACAGGCTGTTCCCCGTCTATACTTATGAGCACTCTTTCCGAGGGTTCCATGCGCAATTCCAGGCTTCTTCCCGTTTTTCTCCTGTGCCTGCTCGCCGCGTCCTCGGCGCGCGGGGTGAGCATCGTCTCGGCGGCCGACGCGCCCAACGCCACTCCGGGCCTGCTGCGGCAGTTAAACCGCGGCGTCGAGGAAGTCCGCGTCATCATCGGCGTCAGGGACGGCACTCCATCCGCCAGAAGACTTCTGGCCAGTCCCGATCCCGAGGGAGAGCCCGAGCGGCGCGTCCTTCGCGTGGGCGCGCAGAAACGCCTGGCCGAGGAGATGACGCCGCGTCAGTTCGCCGTCAAGCACTACTACGAGAGCTTCTCCATGCTCGCCGGCACCGCCACCCGGGAGGCCGTGCTCAAGCTGGCCAACCACCCGGATGTCGCCTGGGTCGCACTCGACAAGCAGGCCCATCTCCTCCAGACGACGCCGCAGAGCTCGCAGGTCTTAATCCACAGCGACCAGGTCAATTCGCTCGGCTTCACCGGCGCCGGCCAGGCGGTTGCCGTCATTGACACCGGCGTGGATTACACGCTCCCGACCCTGGGGGGCGGAGGCTTTCCCAACGCCAAGGTGATCGGCGGCACTGACATCGCCGACAGGGACGGCGATCCCATGGACTGTGAAGGACACGGCACCTCGGTCGCGGGGGTCATCGCCGGGCCCGCGGGCGTTGCGCCCGATGCCAAGATCGTGGCGATCAAGGTGTTTCCGTCGGCAAACGCCACGAGTTCGAGCTGCAAGTTGGACGCCGACGGCAACCAGGTCGCGGAATTCTCGGACATCTTCACCGGAATGGACTTCGCGGTCGTCAACAAGGCGAACTTCGGAATCAGTGCGATCAACATCAGCCTGGGGGGCGAGTTCAAAGATTCGCTGGACCACGGCTACTGCGACGCCGACGACCCGGACTCCGCGGCCGCGGTGGATGCCGCCACGGCGGCCGGAATTGTCGTCGTGGCGGCTTCCGGAAACGACGCGCTCACCAATCAGCTCTCCGTGCCCGCCTGCGTCTCTTCGGCCGTCTCGGTTGGTGCGGTCTACCCCCAAACCAGCAGCCGCACAGGCTGGTGTGGTGATGACACCTGCAGCTCTACCGTCTGCACCGACCAGTCTCCGGGTCCCGACACGATCGTCTGCTTCTCCAACTCCACGAGCAATCTGTCGCTGCTCGCCCCAGGCGTCTTCTGGAACGTGACGACTAAGGGAGGCGTGAGCGAGTGCTCGATCTCCAGAGTTTGCTTTGCTGGAACCTCGGCCTCGGCGCCCGCCGTGGCCGGAGCCGTGGCTCTCCTGCGGCAAGCCCGTCCGGACTTGACGCCTGCCGGCGTGATCGGGATACTGCGCTTCACCGGAAAGCCGATCGTGGATGCCCGCAACGGAGTCGTGACGCCGCGCGTTGACATCCTCGCGGCCGTGCAGCTCGCCGCCTCGAGCTTCGCCGTCTCCTCGGCGCCCGCCGCGGACATTCCGGACGGCTCGGGTTCGGCCACCGCCACAGCGACGATTTCCGGCTTCACGCGCCCGGTCGCCGCTGTCCAGGCCTGGGTCGAGATCAATCATCCGGACCCCGAGCAGCTGCGGCTGACGCTGATCGGTCCGGACGGCACGTCGGCGGTCCTGCAAGACCTGACGGGCATCTCCCAGCATCCGATCAACGCCATCTTCCGGAGAGGTGAGTTCACCGGCAGGAGGCAGGCCAACGGAGTCTGGACCCTGAGGGTCGAGGACCTCGTTTCGGGCCCAACCGGCCTCCCGGGCGAACGCCACCAGATCAAGTTCTTCGCGGTCATGCTGGTGGAGGGACCGTCAGTGACCAAGAGATCCTCGTCGTCGCGCACGCCGCGGAGTCTGAACCCGCGACCCTGAGCCGAAAGCCAGGCACCATGGAAGTCCGTACCGGCTAGAATCTCGCTCATGAACGAGGCGGCCGTTTCCGCCCGAACGACTGCAGGCGTTCTCCGACCGTGGCAGCGTCGGCTCTATCGCCTGCTTCTGATCCCTCTGGGCTTGATCGCGGCCAACGCGATCTATCTCTACTCCTTTACGCGCGATACGGCGTTCTTCTACTCGATGCTGCTCCTGCACCTGACGCTGGGAGTGCTGATCGCAATTCCTTTCTTTGTCTTCGCCATGACTCACGCGAAGCGGATGATCCACATGTGGAACAAGCGGGCGAAGGTCGCGGGACTCTCCATCTTCACACTCGCCGTCGTTTGCGTCTCCTCGGGTGTCTTCATGACGTTCAAGGGGGCGACGTTGAACAACCGGGCGATCTGGCTCGCGCACGTGCTCGCGACCCCGCTGGCCCTCGTCGCGTTCATCCTGCACCGGCGCGCGCACACCCACCAGATGCAGTTCCGGCGCCTCTTCGCCTGGGGAGGAGCGGTCATCGTGTTCCTCGCCGCGATGGGCCTCGTCGCGAAACTCGAGAAGCCCCCGAAACGGATCGTCAACGTCAACGGCGATACGGTGTTCTTCCCTTCCT
>WNFV01008729.1_pt1 | contig 11382 bp, 8 predicted proteins | sample 5400101 | NCBI WGS metagenome assembly WNFV01 (sample SAMN13153361, study PRJNA577476) | soil metagenome | isolation source: 115 cm soil or saprolite under grassland replicate 1 | place: USA:California | collected 2016-06-15
ACTTCGTCTACGCCAACTCCGTGTTCACTCACGTTCCCTGTTCCCTAATGGACCAGTGGGCCGCCGAATTGCGGCGGATTATCCGACCAGGAGGGTTCCTCATCTTCAGTGTGCTGGATGCGAACCATTACCTTAGGGATATCACTTATCGGGAGTTCCACAATGGCTTCCAGGCCGCAGGCTGTCGCGAATGGAACCACGACAAGGGCGTGCTAATGCTCACGTACTTAGATCGGGAGTCCTTATTCACCACTTGGGGCAAGCACTTCCGCGTATTGGAACTCCGAGCACACTACCGTGATCAAAGCCACTTAATCTGCCAACGGGAAGCCTGAATCGAAATCAAAGCCCGCTGCGCACCAGGTCATGAAGGCGCAGCAGGCCGACAGAGCGCCGTCCATCGTCCACGACAGGTAGCACGGAGATTTGTGAAGGTCGGTTCTCCATTAACTGAAGCGCAGTGTAAGCGGGTACGTTTGGCGTTACGGTAACCGGGTCACGGGTCATGAACATTTCAGCATTCAAGTCTCCGAGGTGCGCCGGGTTGCTCTGCTGGATGGCGCGTCTTAGGTCGCCGTCAGTAATGATGCCCGCCAAGCCGCCTTCGTCGTTGACAACGTTAACGGCCCCTAGGCCTCCTCGCGTAATCGCAGAGACTACTTCAAGCCAGGACGCTGTGGGCGAAACCGTAGGATAGTCCGCGCCGGTGCGCATCAAGTCTGCTACTTTTAGAGTCAATCGCTTGCCGAGCCGTCCCGCCGGATGGTTAAGCGCAAAGTCTTCCGGCGTCAGCCCCTTAATCTGCATCACGGTAAGGGCCAGGGCATCCCCGATGGCCAGCGCAACTGTCGTGCTCGCTGTAGGCGCCAGATTGAACGGACAAGTCTCTTTATCGACGGACGCGTCCAGTACCACATCGGCGTTGCGGGCGACGGTCGAACTAACGTTGCCCACGATGGCAATAAGAGGCACGGCGCGATGCTTGAGATATGGCAGCATCACGAGCATTTCATCAGTTTCACCGCTATTGCTCAAGAGCACTACGACGTCTGACAAATCGACGATACCCAGATCCCCGTGAAGAGCGTCGGACGGATGGAGAAACACAGCGCGCGTTCCCGTGCTCGTTAAGGTCGCTGCCACTTTACGGGCTATGAAGCCGGACTTACCGACGCCGCTTAGGATCACCTTGCCTTGGCACTCGACGAGCAGCTTAACAGCCCGCGCCACTTGCGTGGGGTCAATACGCCGTGCGACACACTCGATGGTGGCTGCCTCGTGTTTGAGCAGTTCAGAAAATTGAGAAATGTAGTTGTCCATCTGAAACCGATCGCTGCGGCTTAAATTGTTTGGCAGCGCCGGGTGCTTCCGATAAACTAAGAAATTCCTTTTAGCTTGCGAATGACTTTGGCTGGTGTCACTCTGCTAAGCCTGATCAGATTCTTTTCAAAGGAGTCTTTGCCTGCACTTAGTCTCTCCAGAAGTTGCCCTCGACACAAGCCCAGCGAGTATAACTTTTCAGTTCTCTTCAGATACTGAAGCATCTTATTGCCGTGGCTGACTGCCGCCGGTATGACAGAAACTCGTTTTGGACCAGCAGCGACATCGTCATTGACTAACTCCACCCACAATTCCGGCATATGCGAGCAGGGCGTTTTTATTTTTGGATCAGGGGTTAGCCTGCGCACCTCAAAAGCCTCCTGGCCGCCCAACCTGCGTAGTCCTTCGAATGAAAAATTGTATTTATGGGCAACGTGGAGGAATTGAAGCAGGTCACCTGCGGGACACGCAAAGCTGTCGATCCGACTTACATCGGGGACAATGATGATAATCTTTCCTCCCGGAGCAAGATGATTCCGACACTCCGCCAAAAGGCCGCGTGGGTGATTGACGTGCTCGAATACATGATGGAGGTAAATCAGGTCAGCCTTCGCTCCGTTTAGCTCCGGCTGAATGTCTTTGAGCGAGCCGTGGTAGATATTTCGAATGCCACGTTCTCTACCCGCTGCGATCAATTCAGCACTGTAATCACAGCCGGCGACTTGGTAACCCCTACGTTGAAAGGCGTCAAGTGCGCCACCAGCGCCGCAGCCAACCTCATAGATCCAGCTTCCCGGTTTGAGCCAATGTTTAGCTACAGCCAGGACTTTTTCCCCGTAGCTCCTTTGTCTTAAGAAGTAGCTGTCGACGTCGGTTGCTCTCGCATACATCTGTTGATAAGAGCGCGTGTAAAAATCCTCCAGGCTTAACTTATCGAGATAAGGATCAATACGAACAGTGCCGCAGGTTTTGCACAGAACAAAATCTAAAGGAAGTCCATACCGGTCGACCTCTGAGATGACCACTCCGCTCGCTTCACCACAAGGACAAGAAGACCTCTCAAGTCTGTAGGCGCCACCTAGTAGTTTTGATTTGACCTCGGCGACGAAAGGAACCTGAGACGGGTTGAGACTAACGGGCTGGGAGTGCCGCGCTGAAAAGCGAAACGAAATCAATTCCCGCTGGTGAACTGCGGGAATGGAACCATTCTTGGTTTGGGATGTAAAAGTCTTTTTCAAGTACCGCCTCGTAGAGACACGGGTCAAGCAGCAGAGTTCCGCCGGCCAGGCAAACAACGATGGTGAGCGGCAGGTCGAACCTATCTACTGCTTGAATAATGCAATCGTTTTTCTCCGCTTCGCATGGACAATGATAAAGCCTGAGTTATTCGCAGCTAACAAGTTTTAGTTTAACGATAAGCCTGGCCTTGAGACTCCTTACTCGACGTAGTCGATAGCCTGGCAAGCTCGAACTCGAATCGCAATGAAATTAGCAGCGTCATAACTGATTTGTCCGAAGCTAGCTACGTACGTTCACCGCCTCCCACGTTCGGGGCTGGAAAAACGAGCCCTGGCTGAGACCCGTGCTTTCGACCGTAAACCTGAAGGCTTCGACGACGTCGTAGATATTAAAAGGCGGCTGGCTGACATACGTCTTCACGACGTAGTTTCCCCGCCTCAGGCAGAGCAAAGGCATACGCAGTTGCAGTTCCGTCTCTCCGGCCTCGACCGCGAAGAGAGTATTATCTTTATCGCTGCTGAGATTGAGAACACAGTCGCCTTCGCCCAGTACCTCGCGCACAAGTACAGTTAAGATAAGATTGTCGAGACGACGGTGTGCCTTGCATCGGACACAAAGATAAGCAGGCTCGCCGCTCTCCGGCGCGGAAAGCATATTGCCTCGTTCATCTTTGAAATAGAGTCCAACGATGTCGAGTCCAGTGCTTTCCGTGATCGGCTTCTCCGCTACAAACAGTGCGCTGATGGAATTCGCCTCGTCAGTCCGGAATAGATCTTCCTCGTACCGGCTCATTACTGCGTCAGCAGTTCCCCAAGTGATCAACTCGCCCTTTGAGAGATAGATAGCGGAATTGCAAATAGACAAGATCGAGTGCGGGTTATGAGAGACCAGCACAAAAGCGATGCCTTTTTCGCGTAACTGGGCGAGTTTGCGGTAGCATTTGACGCGAAACTTGATATCGCCGACGGCCAGCACCTCATCGATCAGTAGGATATCCGAATCCGTAAAGACAGCGCAGGCGAAACCGAGTCGGGCCGCCATTCCGGAACTGTAGGTCTGAACGGGCGCGTCTATGGCGTCTCCGATCTCTGCGAAATCAAGCACCTCGTCAAGGTTTTCTTCAATACTCCTTTTCGACAGGCCCAGGATGGACATGTTGACGTATACGTTCTCGCGTCCCGTCAGGACGGGGCTGAATCCAGCACCCAGAGCGATTAAAGGCGCCACCTGCGCTCGAACCGAGACGACGCCCGTGTCAGGCTTGATAAGACCGCTGATCACTCGCAGGAGCGTACTCTTTCCCGCACCATTAGGACCGACTAGCCCGAGAGATTCCCCCCGACGCAAATTAAAGCTGACATTTCTAAGTGCCCAAAACTCCCCGGTGCGCAACTTGCTGCTTTTCCGACTAAGCCCCAGAGACTCTGTGGTGATGTCGCGAAGACCGTAAAAGAGCGAACGCTTTAAGCTGCGGCAAAACTTCTTCGACAAGCCCTCGACGGACAGCAATCGCTCGGCTTCGGACGATTGCAAACCTTCTCGCTCACCCGTCAGCTCATCGCGCCGCTCCATGACAGAAGTGATCATCAGGAACTCACCCGTTCGATAACGAAAGGCATCGCCAACCGGAACGCGATCCAGGTGACGAACAGCCCTACTATTGCTGTCACGCTTACAGCTAAAAAGCGATACGGATCCGAGACTACTCCTGTCGTCGCTAGCTCGCGGGTTGTCGTCAACAAGGGCGTGACCGGGTTCGCGCGTACAATCGTTGCGAACGTGCCGGAACTCGGCACAGGATAAACTACCGGTGTAAGGAACAGCCATAGACCTGTGAAGAGTGTCAACGCGTGAGTTACGTCCTGGTAGAGTATGCCCAGGGGAGCCAACAGGAGACCAAAAAAAGTGCCGAGGAGGATCAGGGAAAGGAGCGCAAATGGGGCCAGCAATGCTGCCCGCGTGACGGGTATTTGGTACCAAAAGAAAACAGCGAAGACTAGAATCAGTTTGATACCGAAGTTAAAGAAGACTTCGCCCAATTTAGCGAGCACGACAGCTTCGCGCGGGAAGTTAATGCGCGAAAGCATCACTTTGGCGTTTGCAACCCCCTGTACGGGTCCATTCAGCGATTCCACAAACGTCTGCCACAGAATCATGCTGAAGACGACGTATGCCGGGTAGGGAAGTTGTGTGGCGGCGACGTTAATGACTTTTGCGTTGCCGGCCAACGTGAACCCGAGAGCCATCACCAGAGGAGGCAGGAAGGCCCAGGCAAATCCGAGAAACGATTGCCGGTAATGAGCGCTGATATCCCGCAACATCAGCAGTCGGGCGAGCTCGCGAGAGGCCCACAGATCGCGCCACATTGTGCGGATTAAACGCACCGGATGCCGGAGTTCACTGTCAGGCGTGTAAGCGACTTCCACCGCCGTTGAAGATGCGTTGTTTCGTGAAGCAGTATTCATATGCTAATCGCCCGGATTAGTTGGCAAAGGGAACCACGTAGAAGCAATGGTGTAGCAGTAACAATGTTAGGTTCTTGTTAATACCTTTTTCGCTGGAGCTTAGGCCAGTGTGCACTAATAGAGCGAAAACAGTCTAACGAGTGCTTATTAAGCGCGTCAAGAACACCTGCTTTGAAGGTCTTTGGTGGCTCGCGCTCAGGAGGTTGGATGGTAGCGTGGGGCAAAAGGCGCATCCGGTCTAGCACCGAGAGCTTTGGGGAAAAAACCCTCCCAACCATCGAGTTTGCGGTTGGGAGGGCATTGAAAGGTTTACCTTGAGTCTATTCCGCGGTTAGTTCTGATTGAACGGGGTACCGGCAGGTGCGGTATTCGTTGCATTTCCAACGATGTTGTTGTTACCGCCGCTGTCGACATTTGCCGCCGGTGCCAGCGATACGTTGTTCTGGAAAATATTGCACCTGGCGATGCGCGCTCTGGAAGAGCCAACGACGTTTACACCAGTGCCGGCGTTGTTGGCGATGGTGGTGCTGTCGATGTTAGCGACACTACCAGAGCTCGGTTCGGCTGTTTGGATGCCATGACTCGTGTTTTGATTAATCAGACTGTCATGAATACTGCTGAATGTGCCGTTTACCTGATTGATGCCGACGCCGCACTTCGTTATGTAGGTATTACTTATGGTCGAGTTAATCCTGCTGGGGGATGAAAACGAATTCGTGCGAATCCCCGTAGCAACGCAGTTCCTGATGCGGGTGTTCTCCACAACGAGAGTTGTAGTGTGGGCGGCGGTGAAATTCAGGTCAATGCCATCACCGGTAAACCCATCGATGGTTGTATTTGAGACGTGGAGCGCATTGCCTGCGACCATGCGGATGCCGTCGAGTCCGGTGCTCGCTCCATTGATGTTGAGCCAGTCCAGACGCACGGATTTTCGGACATCGTTAATATCAGTGATGTTAACGATGATGCCGGTCGTCAACGCTGCGAGAATAGAGCCATAACCCGCGCCCCCCCCACCGCCATTGATGGTAATAGACTTTGTGATAGTTACTGCGCCGAAGCCGCCCGGGTCGAGCGTGCTGATCTCGCCGTCCTTAGCGGTCTTGGAGATCGCGCCAGCATATGTCTTGCACGGGGCCGTGCGGCTGCAAGGGTTGGCGTCATCGCCAACGCCGGACACCCATGTGCGGGTGGCCTGTGCCTGAGCCATGGAAGCGACCGTCAACGTGAAAATCGCGACGGCCAGAATATTCAAAGTGAAGCGGACCTTACTCATGATGCATTCTCCTTTTGGGGTTGAGCTTAAATTGCTGTTAATAGCAAGATTCCTCAAATCAGAAATGAAGCGAAAAAGCTTCGGTTAAGTCCCGCGCCCAAAGTCGGACGAATGAGCCTCACTTGGGTTAGAGCTTGGGACATTCTTCAAAAACAAATCATTGCAAGTGGCCGCGCGAGGCTGAAGGGCCTCGCGACGCCGATATTCGTTCCTCAACTACACGGCAGGTTGGTGCAGCCAATCGTATTGCGAACGTGGTTAGCCGAGCTAATCCAGGCGTTCCCCTGGGCCATTGTTAGATCGCCGTGGCTTATTAGCGTCTGGACGTTATTAACGAATTCACTCAGCTTGTTGCATGCCAAATTGGTCTGACCAGAGTTTATCGCAGATAAGGCGGCGTTCAGCTTTGCCAGTAACCCGTTCTTCTGGCTTCCCGTGAGCGAAGAAGCCTGGACGCTGTTTATCAGGTTCTGAATCACAACCTGTGGTGTCTGCACCGTTACCGTGAAGCTGCACGACGTTGAATTGCCATGAGCGTCGTTCACCGTGTAGGAGACCGTCGTGGTCCCAATCGGGAACACCGAACCACCGACGGGACCTGCTGTCTGGTTGGTAGTTGCACCTGGACAGTTGTCTGAGCCAACAGGTGCGATCCAGGTTGCGATTGCGCCGGAGGGACATGTCGGTTCGAGCGTGATGTTAGCCGGGCAGGTGATCGTTGGCGGCGTGTTGTCGATCACCGTCACTATCTGCGTCGCTTCCCCAGTGTTGCCATGTGCATCCGTCGCTGAGTACGTGAGCGTCGTTGTACCAACGGGGAAGACGTTCCCAGCAGGCACGCCGCTGCGACTGACGGCTCCGACGCCCGGACAGTTGTCCGTGGCCGACCCGGTGCCGAACGTCCCGTCGAGATCACTGACGGTAAGACCGCATGAAGTCGCGCCCGGTCCGGTGTACAGCGTAACAGGTCCGGGAGCGGTGACCACTGGTGGTGTGTTGTCCACAATTGTCACGACTTGCGTGTCGGTGGCCATGTTGCCGCTCTTATCCGTAGCGGTATAAGTGACCGTAGTGTTACCCACTGGGAAAGTATTCCCAGCCGGAACACCGCTACGTGCCACTGTAACGCCTGGACAGTTGTCATTGGCTGTCGCCGTGCCGAGCGTCGCGTCGAGGTTGCTGACGGTGACACCACATGACGTCGCACCAGGGCCCGTGTAAAGCGTAACGTCTGCGGGAGCGGTAATGGTCGGTGGTACGGCTGGGTCTTCCGTCACAGTCACAGTCTGCGTTCCCGTTGTCGAAAGTCCGGAAGAATTAGTCGCCGTATAGGTGATGGTCGTCGTTCCGGTTGGGAAGACGAAGCTCTCACACTGCTGATTAGGATTCTGTGGCGTCGGGCACGGGAAGGTCGGAACTCCGCTCCGCGCGATGTTTACCGTTCCACAATCTTCCTCGGCGGTTGCCACACCCAACTCGTCATCCAGGGTTGCCGTGCAGGAGCTGGTGGTGGCCGACACATTCGGCGGTACCTGCAGCGTCGGCGGTGTGGTGTCCGTGCCCGTTACGGTTACGGTCTGCGTACAGGACGCTGACTGAGTATCCGTGTCGTTAGCGGTCCACGTGATAGTTGTCGTCCCAATGGGAAAGGGATCATTCAATGGCAGACCATCACTTCGCTCCGAGGTTATCGTCGCAGTCTGCGAATTTGACGTAGCCTGACCGGGATTGACTGCTGCCGGATCGCACCCAGTTGGAGAATTGGTGCTCACGTTTGCCGGGCAGGTAATCGTCAAAACCTGATTTGGAAGAACGGTGATGACTTGCGTACAAGTGGCCTGGCGGCCAGATGGGTCTGTCGCGAGCCAGGTGATCTCTGTAGTTCCAATTGGATAGGCAGTGGTTAATCCCTCGCCGTCTTCACGACTGCCCGTAACCACTAATGGCTGATCGCCGGTTGTCGTTGGTGAGCCGACATTCGAGGAACTGCCGTTTGGATCCGGCACAAAAGCGCTACCTTGGCCGGAGTTGGCAGTTACCGTAATGTTCGCCGGGCAGACGATAGTCGGCGCACCGGTATCAACCACAGTAACAGTGAAACTACAGGCTCCTCCGCCGGTTGCTGATGTGTTGGTAACCGTCGTGGTTCCAATTGGGAAGAACGACCCGGAACTCGGGTTACTAGTTATCGCTCCGCAGGTGCCGAACCCCTCCGCGGTGCCGAAGGTAACATTCGCGCCGCCGCCCTCACCATGAGTTGTTGCGGTGGTAACGATGTCGTTCGGACAGTCAAGACTGCAGTCTCCCGACGGTGTACCGCTAACAACGGTAGCCGAATTCGCCCCGCTATTGTCCGGTGTGTGAATCTCATCCGTGGTGCTGCTGATCACAGCGCTGTTGGTAATTACGGTACCAACTGGTGTGCCGCTATTAACCTGATACACGAAGGTAAATGAGGCGGAAGTACCGGCCGGAAGGCTGGCAAGCGTCCAGGTCGTAGTAGGAGTCTCCTGCGTGCGGGTGAAGGCCGGACCGGAGTCCTGGGTCGAGGAGACATACGTTAAGTTGGTCGGAACCGCGTCGGTTAATTCGACGGAACTTGCCGTATCGGGCCCGCGGTTACTGACGACAATCTCGTAATCAATGAACCCGTCGGCTACAACGTCTGCGGACACTTTGTTCTTGAAGACTGAAAGGTCAACCATGGGCTGCTGCGGATCACTGACAGTAAAAGCGTGCTTATTCCTTAGCGAACCATCCGAATCCGAGAAATATACCCACCAGTTTCCGGCTACGTTCATCTGGCGTGTGGCACTGGCATTGGTCGAGGTGATTATGTCAGTCTGGACAGTTGCCCCTTGGGAATCTACCCAGTAGATGTATCGTGTTCCGGAGAAATTAGGGTCAGCCTTCGCACAGACCGTATCACCAGCGGTAAAGTTGTCTTTCGCCAGGGTACAAGTGGCTTCATAGGTCGCAATAGCTTCCGGACCAAGGCTTACGGTAAAGACCGCAGGCGTCTGAGAATCATCTCCTGTTTCCGCAATCGTAACTTTCCACGTGCCAACCTGATCAGGCGTGTACGCAAAAAATTGCGGATTTTGCGTTATCAGCGTAGTTCCGCTGCCACCGTACGCAATGGAAAGGTCCTGTCTTAGCCAGTGAACCCAACGACCTCCCGGAAAATTCAGGTCGACGCCATCCGTTTTAGCACAAACTGTCTCACCCAAAAAAAATGCAGTCTTAGGCGTCGTACAATCAGCGGCGAAAGTATCAATCGTTTCAACAAGCGCCGGCGAGAATGGCAGTAGGCCAGGCTGTTTGCGGGTGTTAAGAAAGTTCCCCAATATACCGTTTGAATTGACGGCTGCGCCCTTTTCGCCCACCAATCGCGAACTCGGAAGTGGCTGCGAAGATTCGCTTGTAGACGACGCTGAAGATGATGAAAACAACGGAATACCGATGAGCGCGGCCAGGGCGACGAAGGCCGCGATACGCGTCAATGAACTGAGACTTGTGCGATGATAGCCGTGATTCGGTGTAGGCTGGGTTTTCATTAGAAAAATTCTCCTCAAGGCTTGGTTCGCTCGCTCGCTTTTTTTGCGTGGGCGAGGGCGACAGAAACTCGTGATGTGTGATCGTCAAACGCGGCGGACAATTCAGACTGGTAACCTGCTATTTTCTGTTAGCCGGTGAGCTCCAAAACTTTTTGTTGTAGAAACTCCGAAGGTTTCAATGAGTATTTAACGCTCTGGCCTTTGCTCGTTTAAGGCTCAAAACATAGAGTAGGCTCGATACAGTGCTCGACTTAGGCTCGATACATAGTGCTCGACTATGGATGAAACCAACGCGCTCTGGCGAAAACGAGGACGTGTTAATAATCCAATTCCGATCATAAGTCAACAAAAATGTGCAAAAGTTCTTGCATGCAAAACAATTGGTTTGTCGTTACGACTTTGAGAACTCTGACTTTCTCATTAACATGGCGAGTGCGGGGTCATTTTCTAGGGTGAGGTCACCACAATTTGACTAATATGATGCGTGAAATCTTTGTTACGGGTGGGGCTGGATTCATTGGCTCGGCATTTGTCAGGCTTTTGCTCACAGAGACCGACGATTGCCGGATCACAACCTTCGACGCTCTGACCTATGCGGGGAATCTGGACAATCTTGAGGGCCTCGACGATGCCCGCCACCGCTTCGTTCACGGTAACATTGCCGACTCCGAGGCGGTGCTCGCGGCATTGGGGGACAACAGCGACGCCATTATTAACTTTGCCGCTGAGTCTCACGTGGATCGCAGCATAGCGGATGCGGCGGAATTTTTGCGCACGAACATCACCGGCACCCAGGTGTTGCTCGACGCCGCCCGCACGCGGGGCGTCAAGCGTTTCATTCAAGTCTCTACAGATGAAGTGATGGGCAGTCTGCCTGAGAATGAAGATGCCTTCTTCACGGAAGATTCTCCGTTTGCTCCAAACAGTCCCTATGCGGCTTCGAAAGCTGCCGCCGAACATCTCGTACGTGCGGCGCACCACACTTTTGGGCTCAACACTGTAGTGACACGGTGTGGGAACAACTATGGGCCAAGGCAGTTTCCGGAAAAACTCCTGCCGCTCGCGCTCTCGAACGCGCTCAACGATGAATCAATCCCCGTCTATGGTGATGGCCACAATGTAAGAGATTGGATTTACGTTGACGATCACTGCCGGGCGATCCTCCTCGCCCTGGAAAAAGGAAGGCCGGGAGCGGTCTACAACGTGGGCGCCCGCAACGAACGGCATAACATCGATGTTGTTGAATCGCTGCTGGACACAGTTGGCAAGCCTCATTCGCTAATTCGCTTCGTCAAGGATCGTCCGGGACATGATCGCCGGTATGCCATTGACCCATCCCTGATTGAATCGGAATTAGGTTGGCGTCCTCATGAGACCTGGAAAACTGGCCTCCAAAAGACTATTGAGTGGTACCGGGAAAATGGCCGTTGGCTCGAACGAACCCGCAGCGGCGCCTATCAGGACTATTACCGCAGGCAATACGGCGCGGAGGTAGCTGCAACTTGAGAGTCCTCGTGACCGGAGC
>WNFV01008731.1_pt1 | contig 11382 bp, 12 predicted proteins | sample 5400101 | NCBI WGS metagenome assembly WNFV01 (sample SAMN13153361, study PRJNA577476) | soil metagenome | isolation source: 115 cm soil or saprolite under grassland replicate 1 | place: USA:California | collected 2016-06-15
GTACTGGTCGTCGCCCCACAGCACGATGAAGTCCGGCCGAAAGTCGTCGAGGAGTCTCCGCATCTTGCGGAAGTGCGTCACCAGGAATTCTCGATGCTGCACGGCGGCGCTCCGCCCCTCGTCACTCCCGTACTCCCGCTGCATGGCCTCGGGCCATCCGGACGGCTGTCGGTATCGTTCGGGCAGCGCCGGATCTGCGAGCGCGCGCTTCAGGATGCCCGCCATGCCCTCGTCGCGGCCGCCGAGCGGCGGGAAATGCGTCATACCGAGCCCGAGGATCTCTCCCATGGTTGCCTCCTTACAGTCCCTTACCCCTTCAGGCGCGATGGCCGAGTTTCGCCGAGATCTCCTCGCTCGCCTTCCGCACATGGCGCTTGAAATCCTCGAGGTCGTCGGTGAAGCGGGTGCGCGACCCCGCGATGCCCACGGCGGCGACACACTCACCGTGCGCGTCGAAGAGAGGGGCCGCCACCGCCGCGAGGTCGGGCTGGCGCTCGCCACGGTTGATGGCGACGCCGGCGCGGCGGATCTCTTGAAGCTCGCGCCGGAGGTCGGCCGCCCCCACGATCGTCGTTGGAGTCAGGCGCCGCAGCCCCGCCTTGACGACCTGGGGAACGCGCTCGGGGTGCCAGGCGAGCATCACCTTGCCGCTGGCGGTCCCGTAGGCGGGAGCGCGAGCGCCGGGTTCGACGTAAAAGCGCAGCGCCTCCTGCCCGTCCCTGATGTCCAGATACAGCACGTCAGGGCCACGAAGCACGACGAGCCCCGACGTCTGCCCCGTCACAGTGGTCAGCCACTTGAGCACCGGCCGCGCCGCCTCGACCAGTCCCGTTCGACCCACGACCCTGGCGCCGAGCTCCCAGATGCGCAGACCGAGGGTGTACCGCCGGGAGACGGAGTCGTGCCGGACGTAGCCGTGTTCTTCGAGGGTCTTGAGGACACGGAAGACGACGGTCTGGGATTCCTTGAGGCGTCGCGCCAATTCGGTGAGCGTGAGGCCACCGTCGACGGCCTCGAGCGCCTCGAGCGCTGCGAGGCCCTTGACGAGCGTCAGGAGCGTATATCTCGTGTTGCTGCTCATCGCAGGGCGCCCCTCCGCTGTTTTGCGGATATAGCAATGCGATTTCGCAAAAGGTAAAGGAGGTGCATGGCGATGTCAAGGGCGCGGCGGGGCGGTGACGACGCCGGCTTCGAGCTCTGGCAGATCAGCCGCTACGGGGCTGCCTGTCCCATGTCATCCTCGCCGCAGGCGAGGCCATCGTTGTCGATGCCTCACGCCACCTCGAAGTCTACTTGGCAGTCCGGCGAATCTCGGACGCGGTCTCGATGATGCATAATGGCGGGCAGATGACGATCGCGACGCTGCCGAAACGCCTGGGTTTCTTCACGCGCCTTCTCGATCAGGCAGACCCCGCCGAGCGGTACCGGCTGGCGACCGCGCAGATCATCCACGCCGAACGATTCGGCTTCGATTCGGCCTGGATCGCCCAGCACCATTTCCATGAGGACGAGGGCGGCCTTCCCGCGCCGTTCATCTTCCTGGCCCAGGTCGCCGCCCAGACATCGCGGATCCGCCTCGGGACGGGGATCGTGACCCTGCCGCTGGAGCTGCCGATCCGGGTGGCCGAGGACTCCGCAGTGCTCGACCTGATGTGCGGCGGCCGCCTGGAAGTGGGCGTCGGAGGCGGGGGCAACCTTTCCTCATACGCGGCGTTCGGCCAGAACAGTGCCGAGCGCGCGACGCTGCTCGCCGGGCACCTTCAAGTGTTGCGCGACGCCTGGGCGGGGCGGGCGCTGCCGGGAGGAGGGGATCGGCTGTATCCGGCGAATCCGAGCCTGGTCGAGCGCGTCTGGCAGGCGACGTTCACGGTCGATGGAGCCAGGCGGGCTGGCGCAGCGGGGGACGGTCTCATGCTGTCGCGCACGCAACCCCGGCCGGCCAACGCGCCCGATCTCTCGCTGGCCAAGATCCAGAACCCGATGATCGACGCTTACATGGAGGCGCTACCCGAGGGCCGCGAGCCCCGCATCCTCGCTTCGCGCACCGTGTTCGCTACCGATGACAACAAGGAAGCCCTGCGTTTCGCCGAAATCGGGCTGGGGCGGCATCGCGCGCGCCTGGCCAGGTTGGGCCGCGCGACCGGCGATGATTCGCTTCACGCGATGATCGCCGCCATGGATGTTCATCTCGGCACGTCAGACGATGTGATCGCCTCGCTCCAGACGGACAGCACGCTCGCCCGGGCGTCGGACATCGCGGTTCAGGTGCATTCGATCGATCCGCCGCATCCCTTCATCCTCAGATCGATCGAGCTGGTCGCCGAGGTGGTGGCGCCCGCGCTCGGCTGGGGACGGCATGCTGCGGGAGTCCGGCGTGTCGCGTGACCACTGAGCCAAGAGGTCGCGCGCGCTGCAGGCCGTCGCGGGTCTGGGGCCCCGCCGGCCGAGGCGCGCCTACAAATCGAGGACGATGAAGATATCAGGAGCAGACGCCGACCTCATCGATGCGCTGGTCGGGATCACGCCGGGATCTCCCCTGGATGCGATCCGCGCGCGGAGACCGGAGGCGCGCGCTCACGCGCAGGCGACGTACCGGGCGTTGTTCGCGCCGGAGGCGCCAGGCAACGTCACCGCACAGGAGCGTTTCGCGGTGGGTGGATTCGTGGCTGGCCTGCATGGCGCCACGGCGATTGCGGTCTGCTATGCCGCGCGCCTCGCCGAGGGCGGAGCCTCGGCGGCGCTGAAGGAAGCGGTTGACGCGGCCATCGCGGAGGCCAGGACCAGCGGCCCGTATGGCCGCTACCCGGCGGGGCCGCTGAGCCGCGAAGATACTGCCGGTTTGAGCTATCGCGTGGGAGCAGCGACCCGCCGGACGCTCGGTCCGCGCCTGGCCGCGGCATTCGAGCACGCGCACATGCTCGTCTTCCACCCGCGCGACGCCGCGCCGGCGGCGCTGCAGGCGCTGCGGGACGCCGGCTGGTCCACGACCGACATCGTGACGCTCTCCCAGATCGTCGCCTTCCTGTCCTTCCAGATCCGGGTGGTCACTGGATTGTGCATCCTGGCCGGCCGTCCCTGACGCGCGAGGTCCCGACATGACGGTTCCGACCGCCTTCACCCGGGCCCAGCTCGACTGGCTCCCCTGGCTCGAGCCTCTCGCCGTCGATGCGATGACCGAGCGCCAGCTGGCGAGTCTCGTGGACGCCGCGCGCGTGAAATCGCCGTACTTCCGCCTCCTCGCCCGCGACCCGGATGCGCTGGAGGCCAGGACACGAACCGACAAGGACATCTTCTACAACCCCGATGCCGGCCTGCCACGGGCTGAGCGCGAGCTGGCCGCCGCCGCGACGTCCCGCTTCAACGGGTGCCTCTACTGTGCCTCAGTGCATGCGCGCCACGCCGCGACCTACTCGAAGCGCGAGGCCGACGTTCAGCGCCTGCTCGACGCCGGCGTCACCGCCGATCTCGGAGAACGCTGGAATGCCATCGTCGCGGCCTCGGTGTCGCTGACGGCGACGCCGAGCGCGTTCGGGCCGGAGCACGTCGACCGCCTGCGTCGCTCAGGGCTCGACGATCTGGCGATCGCCGACGTCATCCACGCCGCGGCCTTCTTCAACTGGGCGAATCGCCTGATGCTCTCGCTGGGTGAACCGGCGGCCACGGCCGGGCCGTAGGCCTAATTAAATTAGCGCCGATCCTTCAGCAGCCAGTCGATGGCGGCACTGCCGTCGCCCACATCCTTGTCGCTTCGTTCCATTCTTGCTGGCCGCTCGGCCGGAGCCGGAGGCTCGATTGGAGCCCGGGACGCGGCGGGAGCCCGGGACTCGACGACAGGACGCAGGCGGCTGCCAACCACTGACGGCGCGACCGGCGGCCGCCGAACGATTACCGGCGCGGGAAGCGGTTTGGCGACCGCGGGAGCGCGCCGTTCCACGATTGAGTCGTCCTTGACGGCGCGGGATTCGGGGCGCGCCGGAGTCTGGTCCCGAGTGGCCCATGCCGACGAAGGCACGTCGGATGGCGGTATAGCGTCCCGGTCGACAGGAACGGCTGTGACCGGGGGCGGCGTGACTCGGTCGTGGAAGCGCGAGACAATTCGGTCAAACCCCGCGACCCAGACGACCGCGGCGATGATGCCTGCTGTCACGGCGGCGGCCGTAATGCGGAGGGTAAATGGTAGCCGGCGCTGGCGCACTCGTCGGCGGGGGTTGCCCCGGGCCTTCACGGAACGCGGACGTGACTCCGGCTCGGGGAGCACCGCCGTCGCGCCCCAGATGTCGTTCACCATCACGCTGATGTCCGGGTAGCGACGCTCGGGTTGTGCATCGAGTGCCGTCGTGATGATCCGCTCGATAGCCGGCGACAGGGGCGGCGGCGCAGTGAGGGCGCCGGGAGTCTGGCCTGTCCTGCCTGCGGTCAACAGCTCCCGCAGCAGCATTCCCAGCGCATATACGTCAGTCGCCTCGGTTGTCTCTCCGCGCTGGATCTGTTCGGGCGCGCGATAGGCCAGCGAGAATGCGTCGCGCAGGCGAAGGCCGATCGGAGTCCGGTACGCCGCGGTCAGCTCGGCGCCGACGAGCCTGATGCGTTCGCCGTCCGTGACCATGAGCACCGAGTCGGGTCCGAGGTGGCCGTGAAGAAGCCGATTGTGATGAAGCGCCTCGAGCGCCTCGCCGACACGGATGGCGACGCGCAGCGCGGTGGGCACAACGAGCGCACCGCCCGCATCGAGGACTTCACGGAGGGTGGCACCCTCGGCCCACTCGAGCGCGACGAAGAACTGGCCGGTGTCCGTCACGTCAAATTCGTGTACCCGCTGCACGCCACGGAGAACGTGGGCAGCGACAGCGAGCGCAAGGGCCTGCGTCCGCACCGCGGCCACGAATGCGGCGTCACGGGCAAACTCGTCCCGCAGTACCTTCAGCGCGATCGATCGGCCATTACGGATGTCCTCGGCGGTATAGAGGACCACGTCGCGGCTCACCGAGGAGACGGCGTTGACGCGGTAGCGGGCCTTGATAACGGAACCAGCAAGGCCCAGGCTGAATTCTGGTGCCGCCGCCGATTGTCGGGCAGCGCCCGCTGCCGCGCCGCTATCACCCAGAATGCTCTTGATGGCGTTCAGGACTGGCTTCTCCCCGGATCGGTCCCGAGACCCACAACGAACCCCAGCATGTCGGGCTGCACGATGCAGAGCCGGCGGTGATAGACGGCGAAGGTGTTCTCGCTTCCGGTCATGATGCCGACGGCGACGCCGCGGCCGTTGGAATAGAGAGCAGGATCGGTGCGAGGATGGCGATCCAGACTCTCGTGCTCATACGTCCTCTTGCCACTTGCGGTCAGCCGCATGAAACCACTACCCACGGCCCGCGTCAAGAACGGAATGCGGAACAGAAAAGACTTGCCGAAGTGCCAACGATGTCCTAAACCTAGGCAACCCGGGGAAGCCGGGGCCCGACAGTGCGTACCGAAGAGACGCTGACCGCAGGAGCTCCCGAGATGCAGAAGCTCGTTGAAATGGCGCGCCGCACCCTCGATATCGATCAGAAGGCGGCCGACGCAGCCCGTCACGACAATCCCAAGACGCTGAGCGCCTCACTCGACGTCACGGAATCGGAGATTTGCGCGCACTTCGTCGCCCTGGCTCGACAGCGAAGGGAAAGCTGCGACGAGCGCCTCGCCAGGCTGCAGCTCGATCGCAAGGCGACGGCGGCGAAGATCGACGTCGAGCAGACACGGGATTCCTTTGCGCGCCTGTTGACAGCCGTCGAACCGAGCCTCGAAAAACTTAGATCAGACCACTCGACTGCGCTCTATCAGGCCAAGGAGAACGAGGCCAGAGCCCTCAAGCATCTTCGCTGGTTCCAGCAGAAGCATGGTCTCCATCACCGGGCCGCGTCGTATCCAAAATCTCAGCTCTACCACTTCGCGATCGTGGCCGCGCTGGCACTCGTCGAATGGGTGTCGCTCGCGGCATTCTACGCCGAGGGCAGCGACTTCGGTCTGTTGGGCGGCGTGCTGATCGCCATGACGCTCTCGATCGTCAATGTCAGCCTGGCGATTCTGTCGGGGGGCCTTCTTCGGTATGTGAACCATCGAAGCCCCCGCCGCAAGGCGCTCGCATTGACCGCGGTCGCGTTTCTTTACACGTGCTTCCTCCTCGTGACTCTGGCTGCCGCACACTATCGCGTTGCCACCAACGACATCGCGCAGTCGCAACCGGGCGTGTCGGCGCAAAGCACGAATCCGTCGCCACCTCACGTCGTCTCTGACCTGGATCAATGGCGAGCCGCGAGACTGGCGTGGCAACGCTTCGCCAGCAACCCTGTCGGCTTCGAGGATGTCTTTTCCTGGATTCTGGTCGTGCTCGCGGTCATATTCGGCATTTTCGCCTCCTACAAGGGGTACCGGTTCGATGACGCCTACCCGGGCTATGGCGAGCTCGATCGCGAGCTCAACGCGAGACGGACGACCTACGAGGCCGGGAAAGCCGAATACTGCCGCCTGATTGATCAGGTCTTCGACCGAATACTTCAAGAGCAGGCGCATCTGCTCTCGGACGTGAAGTCGAACATCGAATACTATCAGCAGCTCATCAGCCGGAGCGACGACCAGCGCCGAACATTCGTTCACGATGCTGCCGAAATCCAGGACGCGTGCAACATTGTGCTGAGGCGTTACCGCCAGACCAACGTGCGCGTCCGCGTGTCCCCCGCCCCGTTCTATTTCAACAACAGGTTCACCTTCGATGGCCAGCTCATCAGCCCACCCGAGGCCATCTCGGAGAGCGAAGAGCGACTGTCCCGGTCCTATGAGAGCGCCATGAAGGATTTCAGCGACATCGCTCGGCAGAACGACGCGACGGTCCAGAACCTCCGCACCGCCGAAATACGACGCCGCGACTATTACTTCAACAAGCTCGACCGAGACGTCCGGGAAAGGCTCATTCGCGAGGCGTGGGAGATCAAGAGCTGACGCCGTGCCGTTGAGCAGCCTGGATCGGCGGGGCATCTTGATTCTGAGCGGCATCGGCGGCTTCGCGGTCGCATTGCTGGCGACCGTGGTCGGTGTCACGTGGAGCCGACCCATCATCGGGCCCGATAACTGTGTCTACCGCGACAAGCGATTCCTCGGCCGTGCGCCGACGGACCAAACCGTGATTCTCGTCGATCAGTCGGAGGCCCTGACGGAGACTCATCGACGATTCGCCCTCAACTTCATCAAGGACTACGTCGCCGACGACTCGAAATTCGCCGTGCGCTCGCGGATCGCGTTGTTCACGTTCAGCAAGGCGACCTTCGAATCTCGCAACGGCCCGCGCCTGCGCCCGAGCTCGGACTTGTGCCGGCCGCCGTCGCATGGGAATGACCTGTACGAAAATAACCGGAAGATCACGAAGGACTTTTACCAGCGCTTTCTGGTCCCCGTGACCGCGGCGCTGGAGGAAAGTCTGACGACCGAGGTCGGCGAGCAATCACCGATTCTCGAGACGCTGCAGCTTATTTCGCGCTCGCAGGAGATCGAAGACGGAAGCCGCAAGACCCTCATTCTCGTCTCCGACATGCTTCAGCACACCGGCGCGTTCAATCACTATAGGCCTCGTCGCAGCTACGACGACTTTCTGCGCTCGGGATTCGCCACCGACGTGAAGGCGGATTTCAGGGACTGGAACATCATCGTCATCTATCTCCGTCGTTATCACGATCGCCAGCTGCAGCAGGCGGCGCATATCGACTTTTGGCAGCGCTATTTCCACGAGGCGGGCGGAAAGATCACTCGCTGGGCCGGAGTCGACTGAGCATGGCCGGTCGGTTCGTCGCCAGTCTGCCTTCCACGTTCCTGGCCTTCATTGGGGTCGGGGTCGGCGTCATTTTGACGTTCAGCTGGTGGTATCGGGACACCCCGGGCGGGGCGACCCGTTGGACCATGATCGCCCTCGTCGTGGGGCTGATGGTGGTGTACGGAATCGTCCTGTGGATCAGGTCGAGGACGGAGTATGCCTCCGAAACCGATGGGGAGACATTCTATTACCTCGGCTTCATCTACACGCTCGCGACCCTGGTCGCCACGTTTGCGCCGCTGCTCAACTCGTCGGAGCGGCCCGAGAGCAGACATGTGCTGGGGTTGTTTGGTCTCGGCCTCATCACGACGTTCGTCGGCTTGGCCGGCCGCGTCGTCTTCGCACAGACCTCGGGTGGGGCACTCGCGAGCCCCGAGGATGACGCGCGACGGCTCGGGGACGCCTATACGGAAGCCGCGCGCGCCATCGAGAGGAGCACGGTTCGTATCGTGCACGCCCAGCAGCGCGCTGAGGGACACCTGAGCGAGTCGTATACCGGCGCGGTCGAGGCGATTCGCATCCTATCGGATCGGGTCACGCAGCAGTTCGACTCGATGAGCGCTCAGGTGTTGAAGCAGTTCGCGACCGTTATCGAACGCGTCAGCGCCGACGCCGAATCTGCCTTCGCCGAGGTCCGCAATCGCGCGGTCCGGGAGATCGACGCCGCCTCCCGCCACGCGGCGACGACTCACGACATGGCCAAGGAGCAGGTCGAGAGCCTCACCGCCACGACGGCGAGTGCGGTTCGCAATGTGACGGAACAAGTTGTTCAGGACTTCGCTCGGGTGGCGCGAGAATCGGCAACGGAGCTGACCGCGTTTCTCCGTGAAACGAACGGCAACGTCGCCGCAACCCTCCAGCAATTCGAGACACGTCTCGGTGCGCTTCGATTACCGCCTGAGGACATCGGTGGGAAGCTCGTCGCTGTGTTGACGGAGCTCGCCGAACGCGCTGACCTGCTCCGGCGGGCGACCGCGATCGTGGGAGCTGCCTACACCGAGCTCGAAGGGACACTGGCCCACGCGGTGGGGGGCGCACGAGAAGGGAGCCGAGCGTTCAGCGCCCTGGCTCTCTCAGCGGACGCGGCAACGTCAGCGGTGACGTCGGCGAAGACGAACGTCGAGCAATTCGCCACGCATCTGAGCCAGCTCGGCGGGCTGGCGACGGGCCTCGAGAAGTTACCGCAAGAAGCGGCGAGCATCATTGCCACGCTCAGCAACCTGCGCGCGAACCTCGGCGAGGCGAACCGCGCATGGGCGGAGGTCGCCGGCGTGACCGACGGAGCGACCAAGTCGATGGCAAGCGCCGGAGCGGCATTGTTCACGCTCGAGCATGAGACGCGTGCGGCCGAGCAGTCAGTACTCAACTGGAGCGGCGGCTTGATGAAGGCAGGTGTCGGCCTGCAGGCGCTGACCGAAATTACGGAGCGGGCTGTGCGCCTTGGCAAGGACGCCGCCGCCACGCAAGTCCAGCTGTCCGCGGAGATATCCGGTCCCCTGGCGGATCAATTACGCAAACATGGTGAGGCCGCCAGTGCTCTGGCGAGTCGGTTACAAGAGGATCTCCGCACGTCGGAAGAAGCCGTGAGAAAGGTACATCATCATCTCATCGATGCCTCACGCTTCATTCTGAGCAAGGTTGAATCCCGGCGGTGATCGAGATGAACCGACTTGCACGGAATCGCGACATCGCGCTCACGACGCTTATAGATCTTCTCGTCCAGATCATCTTCGTGTTCACGCTGATACTGATCTCTGTCGACGTAATGGAGGGTGAGTCGCAGGAGCGAGGCTGGGTGACACCCGAGGTCTGGAAAACGCTGATCAGCATCTTCGATATCGATCCCCGGAACCTCCGCGACGCACGCGTCCAGGTCACGGAGATCAAAGGCAAGTACGATAAAGTGAAGGACGACCTGCTGGCCTGCGACGCACAAATCGGCGCGTGCGAGAAGCAAACGGGGAGAGGTCCGGGTAACTCTCCGTGTAGAAATTCGGCTGGGGTCGAGATGGTCGTGGCCGAAGCAACGATCGACCAGGAAGGCAGGATTATCGTCGTCCTGGGACGCCACTCGCGAGACCTCCAAGACCGACAACCGCTCAACGCCGATGCGATCGGCATCCCTCTTTCCGTCGGGGAGTTTGGATCATTGTTCCGGCCGTGGCGGGAACACGGGCTCGCACGTCACCCTCCGTGTGCATTCAAGGCCGAGGTCAGGTACGACCCGCGCGCTCCGGCCGGCAATTACGAGCCGGCACGCCGGGCAATAGCCAACTATTTCACGCTGGCAGCGCCGCCGAGGCGCTTCTGAGGCGTTAACCGTCGTGGCGCGCGAGACGCTCCACGACCTCGCAGACCAACTATCTGCGCTTCTGATGGACATAGACGCCGCCATACGTGCGAGGTTGCAGGAGTCGGGGCGGCACGAGACCAAGAGGCGGCGTCAGGAGACAACTCAACCCGGCAAGGGGCTGCGTGAGGTGGTGGTGGCAGCTCTTCGCTGGTTCGTCGGCTCAGACCGGCGTCCACCGACGTCTCGGCGTGTTCGTTCGACTCGCGAGAGATCGCGAAGGCACGGGCGAAGCCCTTTTTAAGGCCACTCCCGAAGATACCCGCCCGCGCGGGTCGATTGTGGACGAAGGGGTGTGAGCCTTCGGCCGAGAGCCCTATCCGGACCGACGAGTGACGTCAGAATTAGATCGAACAGCCTCGATCCAAATGGAATACGGGTCGAAGTTTTTAACGGCGCACACAAGCTCTAGAGATCACATCGGCGTCGCCGTCGCAGGGCGGAACCTCATCACGGCGCGTATGCCAAGCAGCACGAAGATCGCCATGACGATCACCTGCGCGACAAAGAATGGCGGCTCAGACTGCGTTGGCGCCAGTCGGCTCAGAAACGACAGCTTCTGGAACGCCTGGACCACCCCGACGAAGACATTCAGATAGAGAGCCAGTACAGCGCCGCCCACGTAGATCCAGCGCCAGGGCCCGGCGAGTCGATAGACAGAACGCGCGAGGATCGTGACCGCCAGCACCACCAGCGAGATGACGCCGACCACATGGGACGGCCTGATGTGCGCGGAGGGAAAGAAGAACCCGGTCACGCTCGTCAACACCGTGCTGACGAGAGAAACAGCGCGGTCCAGTCCGTGAGTCGGTTCGCGCTGAGCATGCAGAACAGAACGATGATCCCGGAGAAAATCCCTATCAAGCTCGAGACCACGTGCACCGCGGTAAACGTCGATGTCGACATACCCAAGATCACGACACACCTCCTGTCGTGAAACACGAACGAGTCTCGTCCGTCGCGGGCGCTCTAAACCGATCTGTCCGACCTAGGTCCGAATGAATGATAGGAGGTCAGCGTTGACCTGGTCCTTGGGAGTCGAGCACATGCCGTGCGGCGCGCTCTTGTAGATCTCCAGACGTGCGTTCGTGATCAGCTTGGAGGAAAGCAGGACGGAACTACTCATGGCTTATCCCGGCAGCTTCCAGTCGAGCCAGTTGCAGAGCGCGCGCCCCATGATCAGCTCTCTGTC
>WNFV01008733.1_pt1 | contig 11381 bp, 10 predicted proteins | sample 5400101 | NCBI WGS metagenome assembly WNFV01 (sample SAMN13153361, study PRJNA577476) | soil metagenome | isolation source: 115 cm soil or saprolite under grassland replicate 1 | place: USA:California | collected 2016-06-15
GGTCGCGACTCGCAAGCTCGCGCGCTCGGTCAGCGGCGCCGCGACGACGGGATCCTGTGTGTCTTCACTTCCGACCTGCGGCGTGCGGTTAAGACCGCCGAGATCGGCTTCGAGGGATCGGGCATCGAGGTCCGGCACGACGCGCGCCTGCGTGAGTGCAACTACGGTCGGCTCAACGGTGCGCCGGTGGGCGAGCTCGACCCTCGCGGCCGCTTCGTGGACGAGCCGTATCCGGAGGGTGAGAGTTACCGCGACTGCGTCGAAAGGATGCGCCTTTTCCTTGCGGCCGTCACGCGTGAGTTCGACAGGGGCCGCGTGCTCGTTATCGCCCACTCGGCGCAGCTGTGGACTCTGCGCCACCTACTCGAAGGCGTTTCGCTCGAAGAGCTCGTCGACGCGCCCTTCGAGTGGCAGGAAGGCTGGGAGTACGTCGTCGAGCGCGCTAGTAGTGGTTAGCGCAGCGCCGAGAGGACGACCTGAGAAGCGTCGAGCGCGAGCGGGCGGCCCAGCAGCGCGCTCAGCGTCCTAGGCGCGGACACCGTCCTGAGCGAGACACTCTGGCCCTTCACGGCCGTATCCAGCGTCGTCACGTGGGCCGCGGAGCCGCGGCCGAGCGAGCGGCGGAGGATCGTCGCCTCCGGCGACACGTTCACCGTCACCGAGCGCTCGACGTCGGCGACGTGGAGGCGACCAGGCCAGGCCTTCAGGCTCGCAACCCTCATCGTCAGCGACGAGCCCGTTGTCGACACGACCTTGCCGCTGAGCGAGACGGTGAAGTGCTTATTCGATGGGACGGAGAAGAGGAGCCGCCGGCCGCGATTGAGATACGCATAGGGGCTGACGGCCTTGCCGCCGTGCGGGTGAAACTCGAAGTGGAGATGGGGATGGACACCGTTGGCGTCGCCCGAGTCGCCGACGAAGCCGATCAGCTGGCCGGCCACGACCTTGTCACCGTCCTTCAGCCCGGGGGCGTAGGACATGCCTGCCCCGCACTTCCCGCGGTTGTCGTTCTTCATGGTCACGTCATTGTTGAGGTGGATGAAGTAGTACATCGTGCCGCTGCGGCCGTAGAGGTAGAGCATGCAGCCGGCGCTCGACGAGTGCGTCCAGAACTTGATCGTGCCCGCCTCGGGTGCGACGGCGAGCGCCTTGCGCGGGGCCATGATGTCGTTGCCCTCATGATGGCCTTGCGGCCGCGGGTCGCCGAAGTCGTCCGTGTACTGCACCTGGCCGACGACGGGGAAGACGATCGGCTTCCCCTTCGGCTTCGGTTTCGGATTGCTCCGCGGCTCGGGGGGATGGCTCTGTGGGTACGCGGCAGCCACACCGGCTGGGAGGCCGAGCAAGAGAAGGAGAGTGACCCCTCGGGCTATCGTCCGGTGGCTTCGCATAGGTGCTCCGGTTCGCGCTCGAAGGGCAGAACCCTAGCGAAGTGATCGGAACGATGTGTCCTCTCACCAGCGACGCTCTTGGCCGCCGGGTGACCGGAGGCGTGGGCAGAGCCCCCGCCTCCTCTCCCAAAGGGGAACCCGAGTGGTTCCCCTTTGGGATCCCCTCCTTCGACCCTCGGAGCGCTACGTCGGAGCTTGATTAGAGTCCGAACCGTGAAGATCGCCGTCTGCGTGAAGCAGGTGCCCGACGCGGCCGCGCCCAAGCGCATCGACCCGCAGACCAAGCGGCTCGACCGCTCTGTCGAGGCCGAGATCAATCCGTTCGACGTCCACGCGGTCGAGGAGGCGCTGCAGATCAAGGAGTCGCAGGGTGAGGGAGAGGTCGTTCTCGTCTCGCTGGGGCCCGAAAGGGCGCTGGAGTCCCTTCGAAAGGCGCTCGCGATGGGAGCCGACCGTGCGCTCGTCGTCAGCGACGAGCAGGCGGCGGGATCGGACCTGGTCGCCACCTCCGCGATCCTCGCCCGCGCCCTCGAGCGAGAGAGCCCGGACATCGTCCTGTTCGGCCAGCAGGGAAACGACTCGGACGGCGCCGTGCTCTGGGCGGCGGTCGCGGATCGCCTGCGGATGCCCGTCGTCTCACAGGCCGCCGAGCTGACGCTGGAGGACGGCAAGGTGCGCGTGAAGCGGCAGACGGAGTTCGGGTACGACGTGATCGAGGCCCCGCTCCCGGCCGTGGTCGCGGTCTCGGACGCGATCAACGAGCCCCGCTACGCCTCGCTGAAGGGGATCATGGGCGCGAAGCAGAAGCCGCAGGAAATGGTGTCCCTTGCAGACCTGGACATCGATGAGGGCCAGGCGGGCGAGGCTGGCTCGCGCACCGAGGTCTACGCGCTCGGTGATCCCCCGGCGCGAGGCGACACGGTCAAGATCACCGACGAAGGAGACGCCGCCGAGAAGATCGTCGAGTTCCTCGCGGAGAAGAAGGTGTTGTGAGCACACTCGTTTTCCTGGAGCACCACGAGGGCGAGCTGCAGAAGGGCTCGCTGGGCGTGCTCTCGAAGGCGGCGGCTCTCGGCGCCGGCGACCCGGCCGGCGTCGTCCTCGGCTCCGGCGTCAAGGAGCTGGCCGCGAAGGCGGGGGAGTACGGCGCCCGGACGGTGTACGTCTTCGACGATCCGGCGCTCGAGGCGCCGCTCCCGCAGCCGAGGGTGGACGCGCTGGCAAAGCTCGTCTCCGAGAAGGGCATCGACGCTGTTCTCTTCGGCGGCTCGGTGCTCGCCGCGGACGTGGCCGCTGGGCTGGCAGCCAGGCTGGACGCCGGCCTGAACTGGGATCTGACCGATCTCGAGCTCCAGGACGGGAAGCTGGTCGGGAAGCGCCCGGCGCTCAGCGATTCCGTCTACGTGGACGTGGGCTGGACCGCCGAGCCTCGCCTGGCGCTGATCCGGTCGGGCTCGTTCGACCCGGTCGCGTCCGGTGGCGAGGCCGAAATCGAGGAAATGCAGGTCGAGCTGGAGGACTTCTCCCGTGCTGCGACGATGGTGGAGCAGGCGCACGAGGAACAGGCGGGCCCCTCGATCGAAGACGCCGACATCGTCGTTGCGGGTGGGCGTGGGCTCGGCTCCCCGGAGGCGTTCTCGCTCGTCGAGGAGCTCGCCAAGGCGCTGGGGGGCGCCGTCGGCGCGACGCGCGCGGTCGTCGATGCCGGCTGGTATCCGTACGCGACACAGGTCGGACAGACGGGGCGCACCGTCGCGCCGAAGCTCTACATCGCCTGCGGAATCTCGGGGGCCATCCAGCACAAGGTCGGCATGCAGGGATCGGGCGTGATCGTGGCGATCAACAAGGACCCGAACGCCCCGATCTTCGAGTTCTGCGACTTCGGGGTCGTCGGCGACCTGCACGAGATCGTGCCCAAGCTCACCGAGCTCGTCCGGGCGCGCAAGAGTTGAGACCGGCCGACTATCCGCCTCCCTTCGACCCGGCCGAGTTCGTCGCCGCTCCCGCGGCTGGAGCAGATGAGCGAATCGACGTCGGGGTACTGATCGTCGGAGCGGGCCCGGCGGGGCTTGCCTGCGCAATCCGGCTCGGGCAGCTGCTCGAAGAGAATCCTGGCCTGGCCGAGCGGCTGGGGGAGGTTCCGGTCGCGGTGCTCGAGAAAGGCAAGCAGCCGGGTTCGCACCTCGTCTCGGGAGCGGTCGTCAACCCTCGAGGCCTGCGGAGGCTCTTCCGCGGCCGCAGGCGCATCGAGGACATGCCTTTCTACGGGCCCGTGGAGCATGAGTCGGTGTACATGCTCACCTCCAACTACGCGCTCCGGATCCCCACGCCTCCGACCATGCGGAACGACGGCAATTACGTCGCCTCGCTCTCGGCACTGGGCCGCTGGCTCGCAGAGCAGGCCGAGGAGGCGGGCGCGGTGATCCTGTCCGAGACGGCGGCCCAGAAGTTGCTCGTCTCGGACGGTCGCGTGCTCGGCGTCCGCACCGGCGACAAGGGCCGCGGCCGTTACGGCGAGGAGCTGGCGAACTTCGAGGCTGGCTCCGAGATTCAGGCGCGCGTGACGGTGCTCGCAGAAGGAACCCAGGGTCACCTCACCGGCATCGCGCTGGAGCGGTTCGGGCTCCAGGGAGAGAACCCGCAGGTATGGGCGCTCGGGGTTAAGGAGGTGTGGAAGGTCACGAAGCCGCTCGACCGCGTCATCCACACCATGGGCTGGCCGCTCCGCGGGCGCGCCCGTTACCGGGAGTTCGGCGGCTCGTTCATCTACCCGATGGGAGAGGACATGGTCACGCTCGGAATGGTCGTCGGCCTCGACTACCGGGACGTCGAGCTGTCTGTGCACGACCTCCTCCAGGAGCTGAAGACCCATCCGTTCATCGCCCGGATCCTGGAAGGAGGCGAGCGGGTCGGCTGGGGCGCGAAGACCATCCCGGAGGGAGGCCTCCTCTCGCTGCCACAGCGCCTGCACGCGCCCGGCCTCCTGATCGCGGGTGACGGCGCCGGGATGGTCAACGTCCCCGCGCTGAAGGGGATTCAGTATGCGATCGAATCGGGCAGGCTCGCGGCCGAGGCCGCGGTCGGCGCTCTCGGCCCGGGGAAGACCCCCTGGACGCCCGGCGTGCTCGGCTCCTACGACGAGGCCGTGCGGAAGAGCTTCATCTGGTCGGAGCTCGAGCAGGTGCGGAACATGCGCCAGGCTTTCGGCAGCGGGTTCTGGATCGGCGGGGCGCTCGCGTCGATGATGACGGCGACGCGCGGGAAGCTTCCGCCGGGGCCCTTCCGCACGGAGCCCGATGCAGATCACGAGTTACTTCGGACCGGCCGGGCGGCGGGCTATCCCAAGCCCGACGGGAAGCTCACCTTCGACAAGCTCTCGAGCGTCTTCCTGAGCGGGAACAAGACCCGCGACGACGCGCCCAACCACCTCCGGGTGCGCCGCCGCGTTCCGCGCGAGCTCGCAGAGACGTGGGAGTGGATGTGCCCGGCCCAGGTCTACGAGGTCGGCGAGGGCGACGGCGAAGAGGTCACGGTGGAGGTGACGCCGTCGAACTGCGTCCAGTGCGGGGCGATCACCGCGAAGGGCGGCCGGCTCACGCCTCCCGAGGGCGGCTCGGGCCCCGAGTACACGCTCACCTGAGGGGGCAGTGGTGCCGGTCACATACGAGGACGCGCTCGCCGCGCGCGAGCGGATCGGCGACCGGCTGCATCGCACGCCGACGTTCTCCTCGGCGACCCTTTCCGAGCGAACCGGAGCCCGCGTGTTCCTCAAGGCAGAGCTCTTCCAGCGCACGGGCTCGTTCAAGCCGCGCGGAATCCTGAACAAGATCGAGTCGCTCTCGGCGGACGAGAAGAGCCGTGGAGTCGTCTCGATCTCGGCGGGGAATGCCGCGCAGGCCGTCGCGTGGGCGGCCGGGGAGGCGGGTATCGATGCGCTCGTCATCATGTGGCAAGGGGCCAGCGAGCAGAAGATCGCAGCCACACGCGGCTACGGCGCGACGGTCGACCTCGAAGCCGAGAATCCGACCGAGGCCTTCGACCGCCTGTACGAGGTCGCGGAGAAGACCGGCCGCACCGTCGTCCACCCCTACGACGATCCGCTGGTCATCGCCGGTCACGGCACGCTCGGGCTCGAGCTGCTCGAGGATGTTCCGAGCCTCGACGTGGTTCTCGTTCCGGTGGGCGGCGGCGGCCTCGTCTCCGGGGTCGCGACGGCGGTGGACGCCCGGGTCGTTGCGGTCGAGCCCGAGCGCTCGGCTGCGCTGCACGAGGCGCTCGCGGCCGGCCACCCGGTCCCGGTGCGTCCGGATTCGATCGCGGACGGGCTCTCGGGCCCCATTGCCGGCGAGCACTGTCTCGAGATCTGCAAGGCGCGGGGAGTGGAGAGCGTGCTCGTGAGCGAGGAGGACATCGTCGAGGGGATGCGCTTCCTCTACGAGCGCGCCAAGCTCGCCTGCGAACCGGCCGGCGCCGCCGCAGTAGCCGCCTTGCTGGCCGGAAAGGCGCAGCTCGAGCCGGGCTCGACGGCGGTCGCGGTTGTCTCGGGCGGCAACGTCGCCGTCGAGACGGCCGTTGCTATCCTTGGCTCATAGTGAAGCCGGACATCCATCCCGATTACGTTCTCGCCACTGTCCGCTGCTCGTGCGGCAACGAGTTCCAGGTGCGCTCGACCAAGCCCGAGCTGCACGTCGAGATCTGCTCGAACTGCCACCCGTTCTATACGGGCAAGCAGAAGCTGCTCGACTCAGGCGGCCGCGTCGAGCGCTTCCAGCGCCGGCTCGAGAAGGCCGGCGGCGCCCGCCGCGGCTAGCACCTCAACAAACATGGCTGCTCCCATTGGAGGACAAGCGGTCCTGGAAGGCGTGATGATGCGCGGTCCGTCGGCCTGGGCACTCGCTGTCCGCAAGCCCGACGGGGAGATCGCGGAGGTCAACCGCTCCATCTCCTCGCCGATGGCCCGCCACTGGGTCTTTCGCCTGCCGGTCATCCGAGGCGTGATCGCGCTCGGCGAGTCGCTCGCGATCGGCTTCCGCGCGCTCGCAATCTCCGCGAACTACGCAGCCCAGCAAGAAGGCGAGGACGAGAGCGAGGTGAAGGCCGAGCTTGGCCGCGGCGCCATCATCTTCGCGTTCGTCGTCGCGATCGGGTTCGCGGTCGTGCTCTTCAAGGTCACGCCGGCCTTGATCACGAACTGGCTTCCGATCGACACCACCGGCGTCTTCGTGATCGTCGAGGGCGCCATCCGGGTGACGCTCTTCGTGCTCTACCTGGCGCTGATCTCACTCCTGCCCGATCTCCGCCGAGTCTTCCAGTACCACGCAGCCGAGCACAAGGCGATCAACGCCTACGAGGCCGGCGAGGAGCTCGTGCCGGAGCGAGTGCAGCGCTTCAGCCTGATCCACCCACGCTGTGGAACGGCATTCCTGCTCTGGGTGATGGTGATCGCGATCTTCGTCTTTGCGTTCTTCGGCCGGCCCGCCTGGTACTGGCTGATCACGACGCGGATCCTGCTGCTGCCCGTGATCGCGGGGCTCGCCTACGAGCTGATCCGCTTCGCCGGGAAGCACTCCCGCAACCGCGTCCTCATGACCCTCCTCGCGCCGGGGCTGTGGCTGCAGCGGCTGACGACCCGGCAACCCACGCTCGACCAGATCGAGGTCTCGATCGCGGCCCTGCGCGAGGTGCTTCAGCTCGAGGGGCGGCTCAGCCCCGAAGAGCGGCGCGTCGAAGTCATGGCTTGATGAAGAGGACCGCACTAGCGGGTTTCATTGGAGCGGTTGTCTGCGGTGCGCTCGCGGCGCCGGCCTGGGCGGGATGGCACGAGGATGCGGCACTCGCGCGAGAGGGAATCGCGCGGGCAACCGCAAAGGGATGGATGACGGCCGACCAGGCCGCCACCTACCGCCAGACGATCGCGGACGCCGACGCGACGCGGCGCAAGGTGGACTGGGACCGAAGGGCGAATCTCGGCGGCGTCCTGCACGACGTGGCCGCGCAGCGGCGGGCCTACAAGCCTCCCCGCGCCTTCGCACTGTTCTGGATGCTCGACTTCAACGCGACCTACCTGGCCTCGAATCCGCTGCCGCCGCCCGGCACCGACGCGCGCGACGAGGACGGTGTCGTCTACCGCGCGGTGGCGGGACACGGCCTGCAGTTCCATCCGCTTGCCAATTTCTCCCACCTGAACGCCCTCGTCAACAGCGGCCGGCAGACAGATGCGGAGGTTCTCGCTGCCTCGCTGCTCGACCGCGCCGTGCAGATCGGGCCCGGGCTCGTGTGGGAGTACTACTTCCCCTACGGCGGGGCCGCCCCGTGGACGTCCGGCATGGTCCAGGCCGTCGCGGCCAAGGCTCTCGCGGCCGCCGGCAGCCTGGGGGAGGCGCACGAGGCTTATCTCGCACTGCCGCCTCTCCTCCAGCAGCTTTCGGCGGGCCCCTGGGTCCGCCTCTACAGCTTCAGCCGAGACGCCGTCCTGAACGCGCAACTCCAGGCCGTGCTCTCGCTCTACGGCTACGCCGAGCTGGCTCAGAACGAAGCGGCAAGGACGCTCGCCGACCGGATGCGCGCGGCCGCGAACCGGCTCTTTCCGCGCTTCGACACGGGCGCCTGGTCGCTCTACTCGCTGGGGGGAGCCGAGGCGCCGCTCTCGTATCACCGCTACGTCATCTTGCTCCTTCGCAAGCTCGAGATCCAGACGGGAGACCCGGTCTGGGCCAAGCGCGCCGACAGGTTCGACGCGTACCGGTCCCAACCGCCCGAGGTGAGGCTGAGCGTAGGGCGGCGACGGATAGCGATCTGGGTCTCGAAGCTCTCCACCGTCACGGTCCGAATCGGCGGGTGGAGCACCTCTTTTACACTCGCGCGTGGCTCGACGTCCGTTGCGACACCTTCCTCGGGTCGCGCGCTCGTTGTCGTCACGGCGAGGGACGTGTGCGGCAACGAGGCGGTCGTGCGGCGTCGAATAACCTGAAACCGATGAGCACCATGGAGAAACTCGTCGACGATCTCGACCGCTCGTACCACGAAACGCACGAGCGGATGAGCGACCCTGCCGTCTACAACGACCACCGGGAGGCGGCGCAGGTCGCCAGGCGCCTCAAGGAGCTGGAGGGCCCGCATCGCCTTGCGCATCAATGGCGCGCGGCGCTGGAGGACCTCGAGGCGGCGCGGGAGGATCCCGAGCTCTCGGAGCTCGTCGCCGAGTACCAGGAGAAGGCCGACCAACTCGAGGAGGAGCTGAAGCTCGCGCTCGTCACGGGGGATCCCGCCGATGCGAAGGACACGATCATCGAGATCCGCCAGGGGGTCGGGGGAGACGAGGCGGCGCTCTGGGCCGGCGATCTCTACCGGATGTACTCGCGCTACGCGGAGCGGCGCGGGTTCAAGACAGAGTCTCTCTCCTCGAGTCCCGCCGACGGCGGAGGTTTCAAGGAGATCGTGTTCGCGGTGAAGGGCGAGGGCGCCTACGGGGTCTTCAAGTGGGAAGGGGGAACGCACCGCGTCCAGCGCGTTCCGCAGACCGAGTCGCAGGGACGGACACACACTTCCACGGCCACAATCGCCGTGATGCCGGAGGCCGAAGAGGTGGAGATCGAGATCGATCCGAACGACCTGAAGATCGACGTGTACCGATCGACGGGCCCCGGTGGCCAGAGCGTCAACACGACAGACTCGGCCGTCCGGATCACGCATCAGCCGACCGGGCTCGTGGTCTCCGTCCAGGACGAGAAGTCCCAGCTCCAGAACAAGGTGAAGGCCATGCGCGTGCTGCGCTCGCGGCTTGCCGAGCAGGAGCGCGCGCGCCGGGAGAAGGAGCTCTCGGAGACGCGCCGCTCTCAGATCGGATCGGGTGAGCGCGCGGAGAAGATCCGCACCTACAACTTCGCCGAGAACCGCGTCACCGACCACCGGGTCAAGCTGACCCTGCACCGGCTCGACGGGATCCTGGACGGCGAGCTCGACGAGCTCACCGAAGCTCTCGTGGCGGAGGATCGCCGGCAGGCGCTCGAGACCGCTGCGCCGGAGTGAGAGTTGCACGCCTAGCAGCTGTGGAGCTCACTCACGTTCCTGGGGCGCCGCTGGCGGTGCGGGGCCGACGCGGACAGTATTTCAATACGGCCGCGGCGAGCACCGTGCCGTCCAGCGGCGCCAGGCGGCCCAGCGGGCGGGCTTTGCTCGGCCGGGGCCGCCGACCAGGGACATGAGAGTTGCGGAGGCGCTCCGCCACGGCGAGACCTTCCTCGCCGAGCGGGGAATCGAGACGCCGCGTGTCGACGCTGAGCTGCTGCTCGGCAAGGTGCTCGGGGTCGGGCGGACGCAGCTCTATGCGGACGGGAGGAGCGAGCTCGCGGAGCCGCAGCTCGAGGAGTACAGAAGCCTGCTGGAGCGGCGCGGTGGAAGAGAGCCGGCCGCCTATGCCCTCGGCGAGTGGGGCTTCCGGCGCCTCACGCTCCGCGTCGATTCGCGCGTCCTGGTCCCGCGTCCGGAGACGGAGTCGCTCGTCGAACGCTGTCTCTTCCTGCTGGAGGGTTTGGCCGCGTCTGAGGTGCTGGATGTCGGCACCGGCTCGGGGGCGATCGCGCTTGCAATCGCCGACGAGCACCCCGGCGCGCGGGTAACCGGCTTCGAGAGCTCGCCCGCGGCTCTCGAGGTTGCCCGCGACAACGCGAGGCTCACCGGGCTCGAGGAGCGCGTTCGCTTCGTCGAGCACGACCTTGCGGACGGGCTCGGAAGCGGCTCGTACGATCTCGTTGTCTCGAACCCGCCCTATGTCCGCGAGGAAGAGCTCGCCGGTCTCCAACCCGAGGTGCGTGATTTCGAGCCCCGGGCGGCCCTCGTCGACGCGGGGCAGACCGAGGCGGTCGCGCATGCGGCGCTCTCCGTGCTCAGGCCGGGCGGCCACGTCGTGCTCGAGGCGGCGGGCGGGAGAGCCGGCGAGGTCGCGGCGATGCTCCAGGCGCTCGGATACGAGGACGTCCGCGTGACCCAGGACGAGGCCGGGATCGAACGGGTTGTGGAGGGGCGGCGACCGTGAGCGCGCTCGCGGCGCTGCAGGCCGGGCAGCCGGTGGTCCTGCCGACGGACACGGTGTACGGCCTCTGCTCACTGCCCGACCTGGAGGCCGTCGAGCGCCTGTACCAGCTCAAGGGACGCACGCCCGAGCAGCCAACCGCGCTCCTCTTCGCCGAGTTGGACCGTCTCCTCGCCGAGTTTCCGAGCCTCGACCCGAGGCTTGCCGTGGTTGGACCATTCACGCTGGTGATCGCGAACCCCGAGGGGCGCTATCCGTGGCTCACGGGCGCACAGCCCGAGGCGATCGGCATCCGCCTCCCGGAGCTGCCACGCGAGTCGGCCGAGGTGATCGCACAGCTCGGCTGCGTGGCTGCGACGAGCGCGAACCTTCACGGCGGCTCCGATCCGCGCAGCCTCGACGAGGTGCCCGAGGAGATCCGCGCCGGCTGCGGTGCGGTCGTCGACGGGGGAGAGCTCCCGGGACGGCCTTCCACGGTAATCGACCTCACCGGGCCTGAGCCGAAGATCCTGCGCGAGGGCGCCGTGCCGGCCGGCGAGGCCCTCGCCCGCGTCCAGGCGGCGCAGTAGCATCCTGGTGGTGGCGGTCGCTCAGGAAACACTCCAGCATCTGCGAAGCGCGGGGCTCGCCGAGGTCGATGCGGATATCGCCGAGCTCCTCGGCCGCGAGCTCGAGCGGCAGCGCAGCCAGATCGAGCTGATCGCCTCCGAGAACTTCACCTGGCCGAGCATCCTCGAGGCCGTCGGGAGCGTTCCGACGAACAAGTACGCCGAGGGTTATCCCGGCCGACGGTACTACGGCGGCTGCGAGGTGATCGACGAGATCGAGCAGACCGCGATCGACCGCGCCAAAGAGCTGTTCGGAGCCGAGCACGCGAACGTGCAGCCGCATGCGGGAGCCCAGACGAACATGGCCGTCTATTCGGCCGCGCTGGACCCCGGCGACACGATGCTCTCCCT
>WNFV01010679.1_pt1 | contig 11380 bp, 10 predicted proteins | sample 5400101 | NCBI WGS metagenome assembly WNFV01 (sample SAMN13153361, study PRJNA577476) | soil metagenome | isolation source: 115 cm soil or saprolite under grassland replicate 1 | place: USA:California | collected 2016-06-15
GCGCAAGCAGCCGTCGGAGCGAACTAGCTGACGGCGCTCAGCCCTCAGCTGTCAGCGGTCGACCGCTCGCGGCCAATGGCCGGGTCCCAGGAGCTTCAAACCAGCATCCGCACCGGTGCCTCGAGGACGCTTTTCAAGAGCTGGAGGAAGCGGGCCCCGGTCGCGCCGTCGAGCGCGCGGTGATCGACCGACAGGGTTAGCCGCATCCGTTCGCGCACTTCGACCTTGCCGTCTACCGCGACTGGCTCGGCCGCGCTCGCGCCGACCGCCAGGATAGCCGCTTCGGGCGGGTTGATCACCGCCGTGAAGTGCTCGATCCCGAACATCCCCAGGTTGCTGACCGTGAAGGTGCCGCCGCTGTACTCGGCAGGCGTGAGCTTGCCGGCCCGCGCGCGCTCGATGAGCGCCTTCGCCTCGCTCGCGATCTGTCCCACGCTCTTCTGGTCTGCATCGCGCAGGACCGGCACGATCAGCCCGTTCGCCACCGCCACCGCTATGCCGACGTGGATCCGTTTCTTGCGGAGCAGCTTGTCCCCGCCAAACGACACGTTCACATCCGGAGACGACCGCAGCGCGACGCCGCATGCCTTCACGACCAGGTCGGTCAGGGTCACCTTCGTCTCGTCGCCGGCCGCCGCCAGCTCCTGATTGATCTCGGCCCGCAGGGCGACCAGCCTGGTGACGTCGACCACGGTGGTCAGGAAGAAATGGGGCGCCGACTGGACCGATTCCACCAGCCGCCGCCCAGTCACGCGCCGAATATTCGAGAGTGGGACTTCCTCAACGTCTTGTTCCGGCGCCCCTGAGACAGCGACCGGCGGCGGCTGTGCGGGTTCGGGCATGGGCGGGGCCGCTCGAGGCGCGATGACTGCGCCTCCATCTGTTCTTGCCTTGCTCGCCTCCACGTCGGCCCGAATGATGCGCCCGCCTGGCCCACTCCCCTTGATCGAGTGCAGGTCGATCCCCCGCTCGCGCGCGATTCGCCGCGCCATCGGCGAGGCACGAACCTGGTCCTCGTCCTCCTCCTGCCGTTCCTCCTCCCCATCACGTCTTCTCCCTTCAGGGGAGGGCGGGCGTGGCGGCTGGTCCTCTCTCTCCTTAGGGACGGCCTCGCGCGGCGGCTCGCCCACGCTCTCTTTAGAGGCGGCCTGGGGCGGCGGCTCTCGGCGCGGCCGGGGCGCGGACCCGGACGGCGCGCCGATTCGCGCGATCGGCTCTCCGATCGGCACCGTCTGGCCCTCCTCCACCAGGACCTGCTCCAGCATGCCAGCTTCGTATGCCTCCAGCTCCATGGTCGCCTTGTCAGTCTCGATCTCGGCCAGTACGTCCCCCTTCTCGACCTGGTCGCCCTGGTGCTTGACCCAGCGCGCGAGGGTGCCCTCGGTCATGGTGTCGCTCAAACGCGGCATGGTGACCTCAGCCATCGGACGCCTCGCCATTCGCCCGCTTGCCGCCGGAGGCATCGAGCGTCGCCCGCACGGCGTCGGTCAGGTGTTGCGCCGTCGGCAGCGCCGCCAGCTCCATCACCTTCGCGTACGGCAGCGGGACTTCCGCCGCGGCGATCCTGCGCACCGGCGCATCCATGCTCGGCCAACTGCTGCGCTACGTTCATCGCGACGGCCGCCAGTCGCGAATAGGAGACGATCGTGATATCCGTGCCCGGCCGCTTGACGTCCGCCGTGCCGATCTGGAGGATGCCCTCGTCTGGCCCATCTTCCGCGACCTCGCCTTTGGTGTTGTAAAGCGCCAGGTTCTCCAGGAAGATGACCGGGTCGTCGTCACGAATCGACGCTTTCAGCAGGCCGCGCGCGTCGGCCGGGGTCGAGGGCGCGACGACCTTCAGGCCGGGCACGTGCGCAAACCAGACCTCCAGGTTCTGGGAGTGGGTTGCCGAGAGCTGCTGGCCGCCGCCCCCGGGCGTGCGAATGACGAGCGGCACCTTGGACTGGCCGCCGAACATGTAGTGGATCTTAGCGGCGCAGTTGACGATCTGGTCCATCGCCAGCAGGATGAAGTTAATTGTCATCACCTCTACCACCGGCCGCAGCCCCAGCATCGCGGCCCCGATCGCCGCTCCGACGAACCCCTCCTCCGAGATCGGCGCGTCACGGACGCGCGTCGGGCCAAACTCCTCGAGGAGCCCGGCCGTGATCTTGTACGAACCCTCGAAGACCCCGATCTCCTCACCCATCAAAAAGACGTCCTCGTCACGCCGCATCTCATCCCGCAGCGTGTCGTGAACCGACTGGCGGTAGGTGATTACGGCCATTTTTCGGCCCCTGGAAGCTTGCGCTCGGCGTTGGCGACGTCCGTTGCGTAATCATATTTGAAGAGGTCGGCTACCTCTGGGTCGGGCGACTCCTCGGCGAAACGGACCGCCTCGTCGACCACGTCCTGGATCTCGTCGTCGATCCCCTTGATCGCGGCCTCGTCGAGAACGCCTGCCTCGCGTAGGGCCCGCCCGAACGCCAGGACAGGATCGAGTGCTCGCCAGTGCCTGACCTCTTCCTCGGGGCGATAGCGGGCCGGGTCGACTACCGAGTGGCCGCGAAATCGGTAGCTAACCGCCTCGACGAGCGACGGCAGACTCTTCCGGCGCGCCACCTCAACCGCCTCACGGACCACCCGCCGGACGGCCAGCACGTCGTTGCCATCAACTCGCCCTGAGCGCATGTCGTAGGCACAGGCTCGCCGATGCAGCTCGGGGAGGGCCGAAGCATGCTCCACGGTGGTCCCCATCCCGTACTGGTTGTTGACGATGAAGAAGATGACCGGCAGCTTCCACAGTTGGGCCAGGTTGAGCGACTCATGAAATGCCCCGATGTTGGTGGTCCCGTCTCCCATCTGGCAGAAGACCACCTCTTCGCCGCCCCGGTAACTGATCGCGAGTCCCGCCCCGGTCGCCAGCGGGAGTTGGCCGCCGACGATCGCGTAGCCGCCCATGAAGCGGGTCTCCGCGTCGAACAAGTGCATCGAGCCGCCGCGCCCGCGGGAGACGCCGGCCTGCTTACCGAACAGCTCGGCCATCACCCGCCGTGGCTCGACGCCGCGAGCCAGCATATAGCCGTGCTCGCGATAGTTGGTAAAGATGTAGTCTTGCGGCTCCAGGGCCGAGATCGCGCCGACGATGGTCGCCTCCTCGCCCAGGTTCAGATGGCAGTAGCCGCCGATCTTAGCGCGCGTGTACATCTCGCCGGTCTTCTCCTCGAACCGGCGGATGAGCACCATCTGGCGGTAGAAGCCGACTAGCGTCTGGGCGGATTCGCCGCTGCGACGCAGGTCCCGAGCCCTTGTGGCCAGCGACCGGTTGCGTCCGTCGCGACTGGCTGACCGCTCGGCGGTGGCTGCTTTGCCCCCCTGGGTCCGTCTAGCCATACCACTACATTCCAGGATTCTGGCGCTCGTTTCGGAAGCGGTCCGCGGTGCCGCACTTCCAGCACTGCGGAGGCGGCTCCTTGGCTCGAATCATCTCGCCGCACACCTCGCAGATCCAGTGCAGGGTCAGCTCTCTTACGATGTCGGCCCGACTCACTATCCCGACCAGGCGCTGCCCATTCATAACCGGCACGCGCTTGATCCGTCGCTCGATCAGCAGGAATCGGACCTCCTCGACGTCGGTGTCCTCGGAAACGCTGATGATCCCAGGCGTCATAACCTCTCTGGCCGTCTTACCCTCGCGCGCCAGAAGGTCGAACTCGCTGACCAGACCGACGACCGCGCCGTCCGAGCCGCACACGGGCACCGCGCTGATCCGCTTCTCGGACAGGACGCGGGCCACAGCCAACACGGGCGTATCCTCGGTCACCGTCACGACGTGTTGGGTCATGATGTCTCGGACCTTCATGCCTCGCTCCTCCGCCTCTCCGCGCACGACGCCTCAAGAAGCAGCGTACCATCTGAGGGATGAGGAATGAGTAGGGTGGGCACCTCATCGCTCATTCCTCATCCCTCATTCCTTCGTCAGCGGTCCTGGTTTGCTCGCTCGATCAGCGGCTTGGCCAGGTTGATCGGGCGGACAAGGCCCAGCTTGCCGGCTGTCGACCGATCGGTCCGCCCGGCCGTGGGGACGCCGACGAACTGGCCAGCCGCGTTGATCGCCGTCCCGCCGCTGTTGCCACGGTTGATCTCGGTGTCTGTTTTGAAGTACACGCCCGGCTCGTCGTCCGGGACGAAGACCCCGGAATGGATCCCACGCGTCACTGTCACGCCCTCGCCTCCGAGGCCCGGGTAACCGATGATGGTCAGTTGATCGCCGATCCGGACCGTGTCCGAGTCGCCGACTGGCACGGGCAGCAGGCCAAGCTCTGCCGTGAGCGGCCCGCCGTTGGCGGCAGAGACGATCCTGAGCACGGCGAAGTCCAGCCTGTTGTCGTCGGCGATGACACGGGCCAGGAACTTCGGGCGCGCCGCCTCACCTTCATTGGGCGGCACGGCGATGATCACTCCCTGGCCCCGATTGAGCAACTGGCCGGTGGTCTCGTCGGCGATGACATGGCGGTTGGTGAGCACGTGGCCGCGCACGGTGATCACCGTCCCGGATCCCGCGCTGAACTGGTTGGGGCCGGCCGGCGCAAGCACGCGCATCGACCCGGCCAGAGCACGCACGAGGCCTTGATCTCGTCCGCCAGGCGCCTGAGCCGCGACCGCGGTTGGCGGCGGGCTCGGGGAGGGCGAAGCCGGCGCGACCGTGGAGCGGAGGACCGCGCCGGCCGTGGCGGCCGGGGTCTGCGTGGCGCTGGGCGAACTGCTGGAGCTAGCGGTCAGCGCGCGGAACAACACGAACCCACTTATCCCCATCAGCGCGAGCACGGCCAGCGCGATCCCGCCGAGGACCAGGCCGAGCATGGGTGGGCCGCTTCGTGGGCGAGCCACGCTTCGAACGTCCACGAGCAGCTCAGTTTGTCCGATTCGCACGCGGCTGCCCGGTGGCACCTCTTCCGGCCCAGGACCCACCGGGCGCTCTCCGATGTACGTCCCGTTCTGGCTGCCCAGGTCACGCAGAAACGTCCCACGCGGAGTCGACCAGATGATCAGGTGCTGGCGCGATACGTTCGGGTCAGGCAGCACGACGTCATTGTCTGGGGCCCGTCCGACGTGCAGGCCCTGCGGCGGGACGCGGTAAGACGCGCCCGCGACGACAATGACCGCCTCAGTTGCCGTCGCGCTCGCCATCCCTGTTCGCCACGTCGAAACGACCTCTAGTACCCACGTCTTCAAACGCTCGCGCCCGCGCGGGTCCGCGCGGGCGAGGCTCAGTATAAATCAAGTCCCGAGTCCCGGGACTCGGGACTTGGGACTGTGCGCTAGACTTGGTCGGGATTGAACCGAGTCTATTTCGCCGACAACATGCAGGTCCTACCGAGCTTGCCAGACAGCTCGGTCGAGCTGATCTACGTCGATCCCCCGTTCAACACCGGCGCTGTCCAGCGTCGGACCAGGCTGCGGACCGTTCAGGCCGAGGCTGGCGATCGGACCGGGTTCAAGGGCAAACGCTACCGGACGCAAGTCGTCGGCTCGAGCCACTTCGAGGACACGTACGACGACTACGCTCAGTTCATCTGGCCTCGGCTGCTAGAGGCGCATCGCGTTCTGGCCGAAACCGGGACGCTCTATTTTCACATCGACTACCGCGAGGTCCACTACTGCAAGCTGCTGCTGGACCGCATCTTCGGTCGCGACCGATTCCTCAACGAGATCATCTGGGCCTACGATTACGGCGCCCGCACGCGTAACCGCTGGCCAGCGAAGCACGACAACATCCTCGTGTACGTCAAGGACCGCCGACGCTACACGTTCAATTACGACGATCTCGACCGCATCCCCTATCTGGCGCCAGGCCTGGTCGGTGCGGACAAGGCGGCCCGCGGGAAGACTCCGACCGACACCTGGTGGCACACGATCGTCAGCCCCCAGAGCAAGGAGCGGACCGGCTACCCGACCCAGAAGCCCCTGCCCATCCTCTGCCGCATCATCCGCGCCTCGTCCAGGCCAGGTGATGTGGTGCTGGACTTCTTCGCGGGCAGCGGCACCACCGGCGAGGCCGCCGGGCAGCTCGGCCGACGCTTCATCCTCGTAGACAACAATCCCGCGGCGATCTCTATCATGCGCCGACGTCTGGCGCCATTCGCGCCGACCTTCGTCGAGATCGTATGACTGGCCCAAGCTCGATGCCGTTACATCGCCGCGCCGCACTGGCGGTTACGCTGGCCGTGGCGGCCCTGGCCGTGTTTCCGTTCGGCGGGGCTGCCCACACCTGCACCCCGGACCCACAGGTCGGCGTTGGCGGGCGGCTGCTGATCCCGCAGTCGAGCGGCCTTGCGCGGATAGACTTGCCCGACCGTATGACGCAAACGCTCGCGGTCTCGCCATCGCTCGGCGTGGTCACCAGCGTCGCCCGCTCGCCCGATGGCTCGCGCCTCGCCGTCGCTCGCTTCTCACGCGCCCCCTGGGAGAACATTGGCGGCCAGGACATCCTGATCGTCGACCCGGAGGGCGGCCAGCCGAGACAGGTTATCGAGCGCAGCCGAGCGGGTGAGCTGCTCGGCTCGCCTGCCTGGCTGCCGGATGGCTCGCTCGTCTTCGAGCGTCAGAGTGTGGCTGGGCCAGTCGCCTCCTCGCGCGTCGAGCGGCAGAGTCTGGACGGCGCCGACAGCCGCGCGCTGGTCGAGCGGGGCGCGTTCCCGGCCGTCTCTCCAGACGGCATCCAGCTCGCCTTCATTCGCGCCGAGGGCACCGAGCGGCTGCTGATCACCGATCTAAACGGCGGACCCGAGCGCGTGCTGGCGGATGACCCGCTGTTCCTCAGTCTGGCCTTTCCCCGCTTCTCGCCGGATGGTTCCTGGATCGCCTTCTCGGCCGCCTCCGACCCCTCCGTTGCCCTCACCCCCCACGCCCCCTCTCTCAGGCTCGGGAGAGGGGGTGAGGGGGTGAGGGCAGCTCTCGCCCACGGCATCCCGTGGGACATCTGGCTCGTTCGCCCAGACGGCTCGGAGCGGCGCCGGCTGACGTACTTCTACGACGACGACCCGGCGGCCGCCTGGTCACCCGACGGCCGCTGGCTCGCCATCCTGTCGGGTGAAGCCCTCCACGTCGTCGCCGTGGACGGCCCGGCTAACTTCTGCATCGCCGCCAGCGGCGGCTATGGCGGCCTCGAGTGGCTGCCGTAACCAGGAGGCCAGTAGTCAGTAGTCGGTAGTCGGGCGTAGCTGGCAGCAGCAGCACCGCCCCTGACTACCGTCTACCGTCTACCGTCTACCGTCTACCGTCTGCCGTCTGCCGTCTACCGTCTACCGTCTACCGTCTACCGTCTACTTCGTGAACTCGTACACCTGGCTGCGGACCGGGTCCGTGATGGGGATCATGATCCCCATGGCGTCGAGGGCGGACCGCACGTCAGGGATCGTCGTGGCGCCAGCCGCTGGCGTCACCCGGTGGTGGTGCGGGATAAGCGTGTTGAGGTTGGGGTTACCGGTCATCACCAGCTTGACGGCCATCGCGATGTCCATCGGCTCGTGATTCCCGAACATGTGGAAGATCATCGCGTCCGGCTTGTACATCTGGCCCCACAGAGCCATGTCCTGGGTCGCCGCCGAACTGCCCGTGAAATACACCGTCCATCCGTTCTCGAACGTGATCATGTAGCTGGCCGCCAAACCGCCGTACGGGTTCATCGCGGTTGCCGGGCTCAGCTCCGAGCCGTGGACCGAGTTCAGGATGCGGACCACGATGCCGTCCATCCGCAAGACATCGCCAGGGTTGGCGAAGCGCTGGGCGATCTGCGCCTGCGGCACGCCCATCTCGATGAACCAGCCGTTCAGTCCGCCCGGGGCGAAGACCTTGGCGCCGGTCTTCTGGGCGATCTGCACGGTACTGCCGATCTCGTCGGGATGCCCATCCGCGGCAAGGATCAGATCGACCTTCGTGATGTCATCGAGCGAAATGGTCGAGTCCGGGTTCTGAACGAAGGGGTTGAGCAAGATCACCTTGCCGTTTGGCGACGTGAGCCGATAGTGTGACCACCCGAACCATTCCAGGGTGACGGTCCCGCCCTGGGCGCTCACAGCCGGCGAGGCACCGGTCATGCCGAGCAGCAGTCCCAGCGCGAGCGCCAGGGCGAGGCCAAAGCCGGCCAGGCGGCCAGAGTAACGGGGAAACCTCATGATCGACCCTCCCAAACAAAGCTTCTGGCGCGCCTCTTACAGCCGCGCGCCGTCCGCCAGTGTATCGACCCAAGGCTTGCTGGACAACAAATTTCAGCGTTTTGGCACGCGCCCTGCAGGGGAATATTTGTCACCGGTCCGCGTTGTCATACGTTGGTAAAGAGGATGGCTTGGCCAGACGCACGAGCCAGCCCGCTGCTGGAGCCAGCCGACGGCCAAAATGGAACTTGACGGGAGTGGCAAGCGTCGTTAATATGGGTGTGAGTCACGCGAGGCTGACCTCGCGTGAAGTCTGCCTAATAAAAGGTTTAGCACGTGGCTGTTGCTAGGCACTCGCTCAATGTAGAGCAGCATATGTGGCCGAGAATGCGCGAGGCCGGAGCGTGGAGGCGCGGGTCAGGAAGCTGATCGAGCACCAGAAACCTCCCACCCGGCCGCTCGCGCCTCGCCAGCCGAGCGGCTTTTTGGTTCCCGCCCGTGAGGAGGGCGGGAGGAGGAAACAGATGGCTATCAATCTAGAATACGATATCGATCTCCAGTTGGCGGCAGCGGCGACCGCGGCTGAAATCGATGCCAACGCCGAGCCGGGCCTGTCGGCGGAGGAGGCCCTTGGGGCGACGCCTGAGGACCTCAGCGCCGCCGCGCTCTACCTGCGCGAGGTCGCGCGCAACGCGCTGCTGACGCCCCAGGAAGAGATCGACTACGCCAAGGCTAATGAGGTCGGGCGGGCCGCGCGTGAAGAGTTGGAGCGGGCCGGCGAGAGCCTCGATTCGGAGCAGCGGCGCGAGCTGGAGGCGCAGGTCGCCCATGGCGCCTGGGCCCGCCGTCGACTGGTCGAGTGCAACCTGCGGCTGGTCGTCTCGGTCGCCCGCAAGTACATCGGGCGCGGGCTGCCCTTCCTGGACCTCGTCCAGGAGGGCAACCTGGGTCTGGACCGGGCGGTGGACAAGTACGACTGGCGCAAGGGGTTCCGATTCAGCACCTACGCTTACTGGTGGATTCGCCAGTCGGTCAGTCGTGCCGTGGCCGAGCAGGCCCGGACGATCCGTCTGCCCGTCCACGTCGGCGAGTTCCTGTCCAACATCGCCAAGGCCCAGCGTGAGCTGGCCGGCGAGCTCGGGCGGGAGCCAGCCCTGCGCGAGGTAGCCGACCACCTGGACCTTCCAATCACTCGCATCGAGGAGACGCTTCGGGCTGCGAAGCTGCCGATCTCGCTCGAGACGCCCGTCGGCGAGGACGGCGAGACTTCCGTCGGCGACCTCGTGCCCGACGCCGAGGCGACCGACCTCGAGGCGGCGGCCGAGCGCTCCGACCTTGCTCGTCGCCTGGACGTGGCACTCGGCGAGGCGCTCACCGAGCGCGAGCGGGCCGTGCTGCGGCTACGCTTCGGGCTTGGCGGCGGCGAGGGACAGGCGCTGGGTGACATTGGCCAGGAGTTGGGGATCAGCCGCGAGCGGGTCCGCCAGATCGAGGCCGAGGCCCTGCGCAAGCTTCGCCGCAGCGACCTGCGTTCCCGCCTGGCGGAGTACCTCGACGGGTAAGACCTCACTCCCAACCCCTCTCCCAACCTTGGGAGAGGGGGCTGGCGGTGAGGGCGGGCGTCCAGGACGTGGACACCTAACCTGGCCTCGGCCCGAGACGCGTCGACCAATCAGCTGTTGCAGTTTCGCCCTTCCCATCGGGTGAGGACGCCGTCTACGGCCGCGGCAACCTGCGCGCGCGCTCCGTAGCGGTCATGCCCGCGGCCCAACAGAGCATCGTAATCGGTCTCCCAATGGCGGACGTGAGCAATCACGGCCGCCCGCACCGCCTCCTCATCGAGTGCCTTTCCCGCCGCGCTCCGCCCCACACGGCCGCTGCCCGCAACGCATGCGTGTTCCGCGACCCGCGCCGCGGTCTCCTTGGGACAGCCGGGGAACAGGACGCGGATCCGGGCAGCGAACTGGTTCACACGCCGCGCGTCCAGTTTAGCCCGCCTTGCGGCCTCCCGCTCGCGGCGTCGCGCTCTGGCGTCGGCGTCTGCGAGGCACTCGGCTTCGGCCCGCTCGAGCGCCTCTGCCGATACTAAGAGGCCCTGTCGTTCATACCGTTTGCGGGCGCGACTCCACCTGACCACAACCGCGGTTAGCGTCGAGTGCTGCCGTGCTCGCCGGCTGAGCCCCACATCTCCGGATGGCAGAAAAACAAGGTGGTCGAGGTCTGCGCACCGAAGACACATTGCGCGGCGGTCGGGGCCCAGGAAAATCCAAGCGCTTGGCCCCAGGTCCTGTCGGCACTCGTCACAGGATGAGTCGCGGACGGTGATGAAAACCGTCAGTTGCCCTGGAGTGCCAATCGCCACAATCTTTGGGCCACTCGCCGCCACAATCATTGGGCCACCCTGCGACCCCGGCTGCGGCACCGCTCATTGTAGGCTCAGTCGATGACCCCAAGGCCTTCGGCGCGTTCGGCGGCGTAGTTGGAGCCTCCTATCTCGAGCTACCGGCCCGCTGTGGGCTGGCGAATCGGGGGCAGAGTTGCCCAGGATCGGGTCGTAGTGTCGTCGGCTAGCCCCCGACCCCCGCGCCCGTTTATAACCCGAGAGATGCGGGCTGGCCACATCGAACGAGCGCTCGGCCGGTGATCGTAGGGCCCCACGCCGGATGGACCCTGGGGAGCATGAGATCCTTCGCTTCGCTCAGGATGACAAGGGGCGCTCAGGATGACAAGCGACGCGGGGGTGAGGTGACCGGAGCGGCCATTCAGGCGGACACGGACGTCCTGCAGAGTCATCCGCTCGATCCTGCGCTCCTGCTTTTCGGAAGCGACCCCACACCGGGCATCGTCTCGGTCAGCGCTGGTCGAAACGCCCTGGCCCGAATCTGGCGCCGCCAGGGCGCTGCCACCGTCTACGAGGAGATCCGCTTCCCCAACTGGTTCCTGCTTGCCGAGCCGGACCTGCTCGCCACGCTGATGCCCGAGCCAGTGGACATAGCCCGAGTGTGGGCTGGCAGCCCGGAGCTGTCCTCAGGCCTGGGCGTGGTGACGCTGGAAGGTCCTGGCGAGTATCGCTACCTGGTGCTGACGACGTGTTTCCCCCAGGTCGAGGCGCGCTTGCTCGCCGCGGCGGCCGGTGGCGGCGCCCCTCCCGCCCGCTCGCTTGGCGACCTGCGCGGAAGGGTCTACTTGCGTTCGCCCGCCGAGCAGTATCTGGCGCTCTCAGGGCGGACCTATTTCAAAGG
>WNFV01008736.1_pt1 | contig 11379 bp, 10 predicted proteins | sample 5400101 | NCBI WGS metagenome assembly WNFV01 (sample SAMN13153361, study PRJNA577476) | soil metagenome | isolation source: 115 cm soil or saprolite under grassland replicate 1 | place: USA:California | collected 2016-06-15
CGATCGCTTACGGAAGCGTCATCCAGTACGATGCTGAGCTGGCGCGTGGTCAGCGAGTGATCTCGCAGGGCGGAAGCAACGGTTCGGTTCGAAGAGAATATCGCGTCAGGCAGATCAACGGCCGTGAAACCAGAAGAGAATTGGTGAGCGAGACGACAACTCCGCCGACGGACGAGGTGGTCACCGTCGGTACATACGTGAAACCAGTAGCGACACCGGTAGCGGCAGGAGTGGTCGCCTCGCCCGATGGTCTCAGTTGCTCACGAACGTTGAACGTTTATGCCACCTGGTACACGGCCGCGAGCGCCGGCGGAAGCGGTGTGACGGCGACCGGGACCGGCGTTTACAAGGGTATCGTGGCGGTCGATCCGCGGGTCATCCCGCTGGGGACGCGGATGTATATCCCGGGCTACGGGTACGGTATCGCGGCGGATACGGGCGGGGCGGTGATTGGGAACCACATCGACCTGGGATACGGGGCGGACGATGTGAAGGACTGGCGTACGCGCTGGGTCGATATCTGTATTTTGTAGCTGTCAGCTGTCAGCTATCAGCTATCAGCTCTTAGTATTTCGCCTCGATTATTCACACCCCGGCTAGAACTCGCGATTGCAGCGGGGCGTTGCGTATCATGCTTTCGTGAGGACGCGCCAGCGAGTCCGGCCGCGCAAGAGTTTGGGGCAGCACTGGCTGACCGATCGCGGGGCGCTTCGACGCATCGCCGGGGCAGCTGATTTCACGGATGAAGACACGGTTGTCGAGATCGGCGCGGGAACAGGCTTGCTCACGGAGCTACTGGCGGGACGGGCGCGAAGGCTGATCGCTGTTGAGGTCGACGAGCGTCTGGCGTCCGGGTTGAAAGAGCGCTTTGCGGCGCAGGAGAGCGTTTTCGTCCTACAGGGCGACGTGCTGGAGGGAGCGCCGGAGGAGATTCTGGTTGCCGGAGGCGGAGGCGCACCGTACGTTGTTGTGGGGAACCTTCCGTATTTCATTGGCACGGCGATCGTGCGGCGGTTCCTCGAAGCGATGGTGCTGCCTCGCTGGCTTGTGGTAACGCTTCAGGCGGAGGTGGCGGAGAGCATCGCCGCGAGGCCCGGACGGATGAGCTACCTGAGCGTCGAGATGCAAACACTGGCCTCGGCGAGGGTGCTATTTCATCTTCCTCCGCGCGCGTTCAGCCCGCCGCCGAAGGTGCGGTCCGCTGTTGTGCGGCTGGACGTGCTGGACACGGCAGAGGTTGAAGTGGATGACCGCGAGGCGTTTCTGTCGCTGGCGCGGGCTGGATTCGCGGCGCCAAGAAAGAGGCTGCGCAACTCGCTGGCGGTTGGGCTGCGCGTGGCGCCGACGGAGGCGGCGGCGATGCTATCGGCGGCTGGGGTCGATCCGGAGCAGCGGCCGGCGGAGCTTACGTTGAGGGATTGGCAGAGCGTCTACTTTGCGTACCGCAGGAGTGAACAGTGAACAGTGAGCAGTGAGCAGCGAACAGTGAATGGGAGTGAAGCGCGGCAAATGCGGACGGTTGCGCCGGCGAAGATCAACTGGACGCTCGAGGTGCTGGGGCGGCGGGATGACGGGTACCACGAGATCCGGTCGGTGATGCAGACGATCGATTTGTGCGATGAGGTTGTGGTCAGGAAGGAGGAAGGAGGAAGGAGGAAGGAGGGGGCGGGTTCGGTGACGCTGGTGGCGGAGGGAGCGCAGGACGTGACCAAGGATGATCCGACGGTGAAGGCGGCGCAGGACGTGACCGAGGATGATCTGACGGTGAAAGCGGCGAGAGCGCTGGAAGAGGCGACGGGGCGGGATCTGGCCGTGGCGATTCGGCTGGTCAAGGGGATACCGATGGCGGCGGGGCTGGGCGGCGGGAGCTCCGACGGGGCGGCGGTGCTGCGATGCGTGAACGGGTTGTACAGGCTGGGGTTATCGACGGAGGAACTGGCGACGATCGGGGCCGGCGTTGGATCGGACGTGCCGTTCTTCGTGTACGGGGGACCGGCGCTTGTGGAGGGACACGGGGAGCGGGTCACCCGCCTGCCGGATGTGGCGGAGACGTGGCTGGTGGTGGTCGCGCCCCCGATCTCGGTCGTCGACAAGACGAGGCGGATGTACGAGGCGCTCTCGCATGAGGACTTCAGTGACGGCACGCGCGGCGAGGTGCTGTCGCAGCGGCTACGCCAGGGAGAGGCTGTACGGGAGGAAAGCGTGCACAATTTGTTCGAGCGCGTGGCGTACAAGGTCTTCGAGGGGCTGGAAACGTATAGAGACGCTCTCCTTGCGGCGGGAGCGGAGGCGGCGCACCTGGCCGGGGCGGGGTCGGCGCTTTTTGCGATGGCACGAGGCGAAGAAGAGGCGAGGGAGATGGCGAATCGCGTGACCTTGCCAGAGGCGCGGGTCTTCGTGGCGCGGACGCTGGGGGCGCGTGAGGCGACGGCGGTTACGGATTGACTGTCAGATCCTCATGCTCCTGGCGGCCACCCTGATGAATGAAAATTGGCAACAAGTGCGACGAGAGCCGCAGAAATTGAGGGACGATTTCGACTAATCGGCGCTAGATTCCTCGCTCTCGGTCGCCAGGCGGCGACCTTGCCGCTCGGAATGACATGCGCCTCATGAGCCTATTGCAGGGCAGCGGAGGGACGGCATTTAGAGGATAACTGTGGTTGCCCTGCCTAGCGTACGCTAGGATACGAAGCAACATGATAGGCACGATTGTCGATATGCACGTGCACACGGTGCGGGGGGCGGCGGATTCGTCGCTGACGCCGGACCAGCTGATCGAGGAGGCGGGGCGGATCGGGCTGACGGGCGTCAATATCAGCGAGCACGACCGCGTGTGGGAGGCGCACCTGGTGGAGGAGTTTCGGGAGAGGAGTGGGCTGTTCGTGAGCCGGGGGATGGAGGTGTCGACGGACATGGGGCACATGATCGTGGTGGGGCTGGAGCGCTACGTGCCGGGGATACGGCGGGCCGCTGAGCTGCGGCGCGTGCTGGACGAAGTGGGCGGGTTCATGATCGTGGCGCACCCGTTTCGGCATTTCTTCGACCCGATCCATTTCCGGCGGGACGGGCGGCCGCCTTTCGAGATGACACCGGAGCAGGCGGCGGAGCGGATGCCGGTGTTCAAACTGGTGGACGAGATCGAGGTGGCGAACGGAGGCTCGACGCCGCGGGAGAACCAGTTCGCGCTGAAGGTGGCGACGGCGCTGGGAAAGCGGGGGATCGGGGCGAGCGACTGTCATTCGACGCAGGGTGTCGGATATTTCGTAACCGTGTTCGAGGAAGAGCTGCGGAATCAGGAACACATGCTGGAGCAGCTGCGGGCGCGGCGGTTCCAGGCGGCACAGGGGCTGGCGGCGGGGGAGCTGCGGCCGTATGAGTTAGCCGCGGATTAGCGCGCATTAAACGCAGATGACCGCAGATAACGAATTTAGAGCATTAGTTCTATACAGACGCCCATTCCGGTGATAGAATGGCGCCGAGTTGGGGAATTCTTACGTCGCGCTGGACCTGGAAACAACGGGTCTCGACATCGAGAACGATGAGATCATCGAGATCGGGGCGATCCGGTTCGACGGGAACGGTGTCCTCGGCAGCTTCGAGACGCTGGTAAACCCCGGGCGGGCGATACCGCCGACGATCCAGAACCTCACCGGTATCTCAGACGATGCCGTGCGCCCAGCGCGCGCGATCTGGCAGGTCGCGCCGGAGCTCGAGGAGTTCATCGGCGGGTCGCCGGTGGTCGGGCATAACGTGGCGGGCTTCGATACGCAGTTTCTGGCACGAGCGGGCGTGCGCCACAGCGAGAGCGTGTACGACACGCAGTGGTTGGCGGAACTGCTGCTGCCGGGGCTGGCCGAGTACGGCCTGGCGGCGCTGTGCGAGCATCTGTCGATCCCATTCAGCGTCCGACACCGCGCACCAGCGGACGCCGAGGCCGCGCGCCTGCTGTTCCTCGCGCTGTTAGAGCAATGCGCTTCGCTTTCGCCCGACGTGCGTGGTCAGGTGTCGCAGTGGTTATCGGCGACGGCGTGGCCAGCACGGGGGTTCTTCCAAGAGGCGTTCGAAACGAGCACAGCGGCCGCCAACGGCGGGCCAGCGCGCCGATTTACCCAACCGAGCCCCCGGGGGCGCCCGCTCCAGGCGGAGCCGGTGCGGCCGAAACGTGATCAGGTGACTGTACCAGAGGAGGAAACGCTGGCGGTGCTGCGTTCAGCGGTAGAGCACCCTGAGGTATTCCCAGCGTTTGACCGGCGGGCGGAGCAGGAGACGATGGTGACCGCCGTGACCCGGGCTTTCAACGCAGAGCAGCGGTTCATGGTGGAGGCCGGGACAGGCACCGGTAAATCGCTGGCTTATCTGATACCGGCGGCCTGCCACGCCATGTCGAACAGCGACCGGGTCGTAGTCTCCACGGCGACGATAAATCTGCAGGAGCAGCTGCTCAAGAAGGACATTCCTGGAGTGAAGGCGCTGGTGGACTGCGCCAGTGAACAGAGAACAGAGAACAGTGAACAGGAGTTTCGGGCGTGTCAGTTGAAGGGGAGGCGGAACTACCTGTGCCTGAAGCGTTTCGATGCGCTGCGGACCGCGGGCGTGACGGGCGATGAGGAGGCGCTGCTGGCGGCGCGGATACTGATCTGGCTGGCGCAGACGGAGAGGGGAGACCGGGCGGAGTTGCGCCTATCGCAGGCCGAGGAGTCCGTGTGGAACCGGTTGAGCGCGGACGGGGCGAACTGCACGAGCGATAACAGTCCGTACGTGGTCGATGGGAGCTGCTTCCTGCAGAAGGCGCGTCGGCAGGCTGAGGCGTCGCACGTCGTGGTGGTGAACCATTCGCTCCTGCTATCCGATAAGGCGACGGGCGGCCGCGTGCTGCCGCTGTATTCGCGGCTGATCGTCGATGAAGCGCACCACCTGGAGGACGAGGCGACACGGCAGTTCGGCTTCGTATCGGGCGAGCGGCTGATATCGGAGATGCTCGAGCGCTGCGAAGGCGTTCAGGGGCAGGTGCAGTCTGGGCTGCGGACCGTGCAGTCGGCGCTCGGACCGCACTCTGAGCTAACGGGAGTGTCAAGCGAGCTGCAGCGCCGAGCGGCTTCGGCTCGCGAGCCAGTGCTCGACTGCTTCCGGGCGCTCTCAGGCTTCATGCGGCAGCACACGATCGAGGGATTCGAGCGCGAGCAGAGGTTGCTGATCAACCGGGCGATGAGGGTGCAACCAGACTGGCCGGAAATAGAGATGGTGTGGGAGAACCTGCAACTGGCGCTGCACGAGGTGATCGCGGGGCTCAAGCAGCTTGAGCAATCGTTGAGCGCGCCGGGAGCAGGTGAGATGCTGAATTACGAGCTGCTGAGGGCTGAGGCAGACTCCTTGCTTCAGCAGACGCAGGCGACGGTGAACGGCCTTTCGGAGGCGCTCGAGCAAGACGATCCGGAGCGAATCGTCTGGCTCGAATGCGCGAGGTCGGATGGAAGTCTCGTCGTTACTTCGGTGCCCCTGGCGGTCGCCGGGCTGCTGAAGGAGAGTCTCTATGACGGCCTGAGCACGCTGATCCTGACCGGCGCGACGCTGCAAGCCCAGGAGTCCTTCACTTATCTGCAGGAGAGGCTGGGTCTGGAGGACGCCGAGACGCTGGCACTCGGCTCTCCGTTCGATTACCGGCGGGCCGCGCTAGTGCTGGTGCCGCGGGATATGCCAGAGCCCGAGTGGCCGAACTACACGGAGTCCCTCTCGCACGCTATCGCGAACCTGGTGCGGGCGTCGCAGGGGCGGGCGCTCGTGCTGTTCACGTCGCACTCAAGCCTGCGCGCCACGCATCGGCTGGTGGGCGAGCTGCTGCGGGAGGAGGCGATCCAGGTACTGGGGCAGGGGATCGACGGTTCGGCAAGGCAGCTCGTGCGGGCACTACAGTCGAACCCGAATACGGTGCTGCTGGGGACGGCGAGCTTCTGGGAGGGCGTGGACATCGCGGGGGAGGCGCTGTCCCTGCTGGTGATGGCGCGGCTGCCGTTCAACGTCCCATCGGACCCGGTGTTTGCAGCGCGGTCGGCGCTGTACGACGACCCGTTCGCACAGTACGCGCTGCCGCAGGCGGTGCTGCGCTTCAAGCAGGGGTGCGGGCGGTTGATCCGGACGAAGACGGACCTTGGCGTGCTGGTGGTGCTTGACCGACGGATCGCGAGCCGGAAGTATGGGCCGGCGTTCCTGGAGTCGCTGCCGGACTGCGCGGTGCGGGAGGCGTCGGTGCGGGAGATGGGGGGGATGGTGGAGCAGTGGCTTGGGCGAGTGGTTAGTGGTCAGTGAACAGTGAACAGTGAATAGTGAGCAGTGGATAGAGAGCGGATTAGCGAATGGGGATCAGCGTTCTTGCCAGCGAGCGCGTGTCGTTGAGAGCCCTTCGGGAGGATGATACGGGCGCGATCGAGGCCTGGTACGGCGAGGCGGCACGGACGGCTTACGAGGAGCGGTCGCTTGAGGAGCTTCTCGCAAAGGCCGAGCAAGGTGACGGCTTGTTTGCAATCAGCCGATCGGAAGGGGACGAACCGATTGGCGTCGTTGAGTATCAGCGAGAGGATGAGTGGCTGGGGGTGTCCTTCATCGCGCTGGCGAGGACGTATCGCGGGTGGGGGTATGGCTCCGAGGCGGTGCGGGCGCTGGAGTCGGAGGCCGAAGGAGCGTGGGGCGTCAGGCGGTTTCGGGCGGAGGTGGATGTGCGGAACGGGCTGGGGCTGTATTTCTGGCTGCGGTTGGGGTACCGGCCCGCGCGGGGCGGCGATCCTGATGCGTTCGTGATGGTTCGTACGTCCTAACGTACGAGATGCCGTCTGGTAACGAGTGGGTGGTCGTAGGATGGGTCGTAGGCTGCCTGGTATTTCTCGTCTTGCTGAAAGCTGCCTCGGGTCTTCCGTTCTTCCCGCGGCTTAGGAAACTCCTGGGTGGCTATGACCCGGACTACCCGAAGCCCGCGCTCGGGGAGGGTGAGACTGTCTTAATGGAAGACAGAGCCACATTCACGAAGGGATTCTTCGGTGGAACAGGTGGGCCCATCATCTTAACCAATCGCCGTATCATCTGGTACGAGGATATGGCGTACATTCTGAGGCCCCTGAAGAGAATCTCGGAGGAATTCGCGCTCCACGATGTTGCCTCGGCGGACAAGAGTTGGCCGCTCGAACACATCTTCGGCGGGCAGCGTCTGCGATTGCGGCTCCGAGAAGGCAAGAACAAGTGCTTGTGGGTGGACGGACTTGATGAATGGATCAAGGCGATCCGCATAGCCATCGCTGGCACGGGCGCTCGCAGCGAGCGCTCCGGCACCTAAAGGTACCGGGCTACATTCATACGCTGGTCACCGGCGACGGCCGGTGACCGCAAAGGGGGGTCATCTCGATGGTGCGCGAGGCTGGATAACGGCTATGCACGTGATATACTCGCGCGCGATGGTCAGCCGCGGCCGCATCGCAGCTTTCAGCCTCTTCGCTGCTCTTTTGATTCTCTCGATCGCCTGCGGCGACGACGAGGCGACATCACCAACAGCGACCGCGTCGCCGGTTGAGACCGCGACCGCAGGACCCTCGCGGACTTCGGCCGCGGCTTCGCCGACCGAAGAGCCGTTCAGCGGCGGACGGGGGGCGGTGGAGGCGACGCCGTCTGTGAGTCCTCCGCTTGGGGGGGCGCTTCTGCGCGACGTACGCATCGCTGAGCATTCGACGTTCGACCGGATAACGCTTGAGTTCGAGGGCGGGCTGCCGGGCTATCGCGTCCGGTACGTGGAGGCGCCGATCATCGCGGACCCATCGGGCCTGGAGGTGGAGATCGCGGGGACAGCGTTTCTCGAGGTCCGGATGGAGCCGGCGGCGGGCCACGACCCGAACACCGGCGACGAGACATACACCGGACCGCTGGAGCTCAAGCCGGGCCTACCCTCGCTACTGGAGGCGGAAAGGACGGGCGACTTTGAGGCTGTGCTCACGTGGGTGCTCGGGGTGAGCGCAAAGGCGGACTTTCGGGTGCTGACGCTTCAGGACCCGCCGCGGCTCGTGGTGGACGTGGGACATTCGTAGGGGCGAGGAGCCAGGAGCCAGGAGCAAGGAGGCCAGGAGCTTGATTGGCCGCCCAATGAGGGCGGAGATGATGGCCATCGTTCGCGCGGTCGATAAGGGCTGAATGTAGCGCGGTACCTTCAGGTGCCGCAATCCGCCGGAGCTTGAAAGCACCGGGCTACATTCACCCGCAGTCGGCCAGCGAGCGTCAATCGGGAGAACCGGCATGCAAGATATCTTTCAATACATCGAGGAGCATCTCAACGAGTCGGTTGCGGAGCTGACGGAGCTGTGCAAGCTGGCGACAGTGAGCGCGCAGAAGCAGGCGATCGGGGAGACGGCAGACCACGTCGTTGGTATGCTGCGGCCCCTGGGGTTCGAGACGCAGGTGCTGCCGAAAGAGGGAGGCCCGCCCACGGCGCAGCCGGTGGTGTTCGCGGAGCTTCGGGGGAAGTCGCCCAAGACGCTTCTCTTCTACGACCACTACGACGTGCAGCCCCCGGAGCCGCTGGAGCTGTGGACGTCGCCGCCGTTTCAGCCGACGCTGCGGGACGGGAAGCTGTACGGGCGCGGCGTCAGCGACAACAAGGGGAACATCGCGGCGCGGGTGGCGGCGATCCGGGCATGGAGGAAAGTGCGGGGGGAGCTGCCGTGCTCGATCAAGTTCTGCATCGAGGGGGACGAGGAGATCGGCTCGCCGCATATGGAGGAGTTCGTGGCGGAGCACCGGGAGCTTCTCGCTGCGGACGCGTGTCTGTGGGAGGGGGGAGGAGTGACGTGGGAGGGGCTGCCGATGGTGACGCTCGGCGTGAAGGGGCTGCTCTACGTCGAGCTGACCTGCGAGACGATCAACCGCGACGCGCACTCGTCGTACGGGACGGTGCTGCCGAACGCGGCCTGGCGGCTCGCCTGGGGGCTGTCGACGATTAAGTCGCCCGACGAGCGTGTTCTGATCGAGGGCTTTTATGACAACGTGCGGGCGCCGACGCCGGAGGAACGAGCGGCGGTCGAGGCGATGCCTCGGGAGGAGGCGGAGACCCTGAAGAGCTTCGGGATCGAGAAGGCGCTGACGGGGGTGACCGGGGCCGAGTACATCGCGCGGCACCTGTTCGAGCCGACGGCGACGATCGACGGGCTGTCGTCGGGGTACGAAGGCGAGGGGCCGAAGACGGTGCTGCCGGCGAAGGCGATGGCGAAGATGGACTTTCGCCTGGTGCCGGAGCAGGACCCGGACGACATCCTGGCGAAGCTGCGCCGGCATCTCGACTCGCATGGGTTCCGCGATATCGCGATCAAGAACCTCGGCGGCGAGCGGCCGGCGCGGACGCCCGTGACGGACCCGCTCGTCGGCATCATGCGCGAGGCGATCCGGGACGCCTACGGCAGCGATCCGTTCATCGTGCCGGCGATGGCGGGGACGGGGCCGCTATACCCGTTCGTCGCGACGCTCGGCCTGCCGACGGCGGACTGCGGGATCGGCTACCCGGACGCGCACATCCACGCGCCGGACGAGAACATCCGGGTGGAGGACTTCCTGCGGGGGACGAAGGCGATCGCGGCGCTGATTGGGCGGTTTGGGGAGGGCGGGTAGAGGGAAACCTACTCTCTGCGTGGGACGTAAGCCGCCTCGATCTCGAATTCCTCGCCGAGTCGGTTACGTATGGACACGTGAAGGTCATCGGTGAGCTTCTCGAACCCACCTACCTTCTCAATCTCCTCAAACCATCTCCGCCGATATTTGTCTTCGTCCACATGAGTGTTTATTCGGGTGTCCCGGTCACGTCGCTCGGGGAACCATAAGAGACCTGCTATGTGATTCCGACGAGTCGTATCTCCGAGGAGTCCCCAGAATTGCCACAGGGCCAAGTCCTCCTCTGTTACAACCCTAAGTTCATTCTTAACCGACGCGTCACCCTCATTGGCGAGATATTCGAGAAGGTCGAATATCCGCTTGAGCTCCGGCAGGTCGTTGCGCTCAATGAGTTCGAGCACGTGTGGTTTCAGTACAAAGCCAAGCATGAAATAGGGACTGATTGGGGGCTCGCGTCCCCAGTCGAGTTCGTCCGACTCGTATATCTCGCGGATGCCGGGAATCCGCTCAAGAAGCCAGGTGGGGAGCTCTTCTACGGTCACCATGGGCACTAGTGTCCTCGCCCCACCGGTGGCTCGCCTGCTTGGGCGCCTGTTTCGCGGCCGAGGCAGGTGAAGCAGGCGAACTCGAGCGAGAGGAATTGTTCGTTTATCCAGACATCGCCGCAGTCGGGGCCTTGGGCGTCGTTGCGGAGACGGAGGTGGAAGGGGTTGCCGCAGGTGTTGCAGAGGGCGGAGTTGTCGTCGGTTATGAGGTCGCCGCAGACGCTGCAACGGGGAGTGGTGGCTCCGCTCATCCTTCGAGAGCCTCAGGACGAGCGGGAAGAGGAGCCGGCGCGTCGGCAGGGGCCTGGGGCGGGCGGGTTTGAAACCCGCCCCTACGCATGAGATCCTCGACGAGCCGGGCCTCATCGCCTTTCGTTGATACGTTGCCGTCGAGTTTGGCGTTGCGGAGGCGGCGGAGAATTTCGCCGAGGGCGGGGCCGGGCGGCACGCCTATTGAGATGAGGTCATCGCCGGTGAGCTGGGGGCGTTCGTGGCGGGCTTTCGTGAGGTAGTCGAGGAGGCGGTCGCGGACGGTGGGGTTGTCGGTCAGGGCGGCGAGGGCCCAGACGGCGGGTAAGGGGAAGAGGGCGAGCATCTCGGCGATGGCGCTGCGGGGAAGAGGGCGACGCGGCGTGGTCGCGCTCCCCGCCGACCCGAGACGCGCCTTTGGGGCGTCTCTACGCGAGGCCGATCCCGCGAGCGCGGGTTCAAGGTCCTCGAGGACGGGCATGGTTGCGAGCGCTTCGCGCTGAGGTTTGGTTAGAGCCAGGCGGAGGGCGAGGCCACGAGCGTCTGCTTCGGTCAGGCGCCAGGCGAGGATGGGCCAGTAGGCGGCGCGGGCGCCGGTGGCGTGGAGATTGCGCAGGCGGGCGAAGGCTTCGGCGTGCGCGCGGTCGAAGCGAAGGGTTGAGTGGACGGCGGGGAGAGCGCCGTGGTCGTGGAGAGCGCGGAGAGCTTGTTCGGGCTCGTCTTCCGCGAGGGTGCGGGCGAACTCGTGGTGGATGCGGGCGCCGCTGATGGTGTCGAGGAAGCGAAGGTCTCGCTTCAGGCTCTCGAGCGTCTGGCCCTCGATCTCGAAGTCGAGGCGGCGGGCGTAGCGGAAGGCGCGGAGGATGCGGGTGGCGTCGTCCTGGAAAGATCGCTCGTGGAGGGCGCGGACGAGGCGGGCGTCGAGGTCGGCGAGTCCGCCGGCTGGGTCGAG
>WNFV01008737.1_pt1 | contig 11379 bp, 10 predicted proteins | sample 5400101 | NCBI WGS metagenome assembly WNFV01 (sample SAMN13153361, study PRJNA577476) | soil metagenome | isolation source: 115 cm soil or saprolite under grassland replicate 1 | place: USA:California | collected 2016-06-15
AGCTCAGTTGGGAGAGCACCAGCTCGACAAGCTGGGGGTCACTGGTTCGAGCCCAGTACCGCCCACTCCGTCGCGAAGTCCGGCTCCGCTGCGCGGAGCCATGATGACTTCGCGACGTTCGCCTTCTGATCCAGTCCTTAGTGGCCGACGCCGGCGGAGCCGGCATCGGCGCGGCGGATGATGCTGGCTGATTGTGCGCCCCAAATCTCCCTCGGAATTTGGGCACCCGAAAGGGGTAGACGTTTTTTGACATGAGTTTGGATATCTCCCACGATCCGACTTGCCGACGGGCGTTCTCGGCGGGGCTCTGGCACTGACGGAAGGAACGGGAGGGAAGTTGAGTAGGACTCTGCGGCTCGCGGTCACGCTTCTTTGCATCGCCTGTCTTGCGGTTGCCCCTGCGGCTGCGGGAAACGGTTCGGGCTCCGCCAAGATCGGCGGCGCAGCCAACGAGACGGCGACCAAATGGTTCGTTGAGCTCGCGAGCCCGCCGGCGGTGAAGGGCACAAGCAAGGCGACGCTCAAGGCCGAGCGCGACGCATTCAAGGCCAACGCGGCCGCGGACGGCGTCAAGCTCACCGAGAGCTACGCCTACGACGTCCTCTGGAACGGCCTCTCGGTTTCCATGGCTCCCGAGCAGGTCGCAACGCTGCGCTCGGTTCCCGGTGTGAAAGCGGTCTATCCGGTCGAGACGCTCTCGCTTCCTCCGTCCGAGAGCGTCGGCAACAGCGACATCGATTTGGAGAACGCGGTCGGCCTCACGGGCGCCGACATCGCGCAGGCTGAGCTCGACCTCGACGGATCCGGCGTGACGATCGCGATCATGGACAGTGGTCTCGACTACACGCTCCCCGAGTTTGGCGGCTGCTTCGGCCCTGGCTGCAAGGTGCGCGGCGGGTCCGATCTCGTCGGCGACACCTACAACGCCACCGACACCAGTCCGGCCTTCCAGCCGCTTCCGCACCCGGACGCGGATCCCCTTCCTTGCGACCCTGACGACGCGGACCGTGCCGAAGTCCTTGGCGCCGGTACCTCCGATGCCGCCCACGGCACGCACGTGGCGGGCATCGCAGCCGCCGACGGGCGTGGGCACACAGCGGACGGCCAGGTCGTGGGTGTCGCTCCGGGCGCCCAGCTGCTCGCCTACCGGGTCTTCGGCTGCAACGGCGGAACGGACAGCGACGTGATGATCCATGCGATGGAGCTGGCGCTCGCCGATCACGCCGACGTCCTCAACATGAGCATCGGCGCGGCATTCACCAACTGGCCGCAGTATCCAACTGCCGTCGCCGCAGACAATCTCGTCGACGCGGGCGTCACCGTCGTCACGTCGATCGGCAACAGCGGGGTAAACGGTGGCCAGCTCTGGTCGGCCGGCGCGCCCGGCGTGGGCCGCAAGGTCATCGGCGTGGCCTCGTTCGACAACACGAAGGCGACCCTCCCGGCGTTCGAGGTTGGCGGCACGATGTACACGTACAACCGTGCGGCGGGCTCGCTCGCGACCGTGCCGCAGTCGGGGAGCGCCGAGCTCGTGGCCATCGGGACACCCGCGACCACCAACGCCGGCTGCGTCGCCCCGCTGTCGACAGCGTTGGCGGGCAGGGTCGCTCTCATCCGCAGAGGGACCTGCGGTTTCTACAACAAGGCGATCAACGCCCAGCGTGCAGGTGCGATCGGTGTCGTGCTCTACAACAGCGTTGCCGGAGCGTTCAGCCCGACGGTCGCGCCCGTCCCCACAGGGGCGGCGGCCGTCACGATTCCCGTCGCGGGGATCACCCTGGCCGCCGGCACGTCGATCTTCACCGGCCTCGGGGCGAATCACACGCTGACCTGGACCGACCAGGTCCTCGAGACGCCTCTTGCGACCGCCGGCCTGATCTCGGACTTGAGCTCTTTCGGGACCGATGCCGAGCTCGGTCTCAAGCCGGACCTCGGCGGGCCCGGCGGGCAGATCTACTCGACCTGGCCGCACCAGCAGTTCGGTGGCCACAACACGATCGGCGGCACGTCGATGGCATCGCCGCACGTCGCCGGTCTGGCGGCGCTGATCCTGCAGGCGAAGAACAAAGAGATCTCACCCGCGATGGTGCGGACGCTGCTCATGAACACTGCGCTGCCCAAGGGGCTGAACGTCCAGCCGGCGGCCGGGCTCGAGCCCACGTGGCGACAAGGCGCCGGCCTCGCGCAGATCGTCAACGCCGTCACCACACCTGCGTGGGTCAGCCCGTCCAAGATCTCGCTCGGTGAGGGAACCGGCGGAGCTTCCCAGCTCACGGTCACCAACGGCGGTACTGCTCCCGTCACCTACGACCTCTCCGAGGTCACGACGGTCGGAACCGGCCCGTCGACCATGGCCGGAACGGTGTATCCGTTCAACTTCTCGTACCTGGGCGGGTCCAACACGGCAACGTTCGGCTCGCCTAGCGTCACGGTCCCCGCCGGCGGCAGCGCAGCGGTCAACGTGAACATCCAGGCGGGCGCCTGGCGCGACAAGAGCCTCTACGGGGGCTATGTCGTCCTGACCCCGCGAGACGGTGGCGTGACGCTACGCGTCCCTTACGTCGGGTTCTTCGGCGACTACCAGTCGCTTCCCGTCTTGACCGCGGCCAACTGCGGCCTGCCGGCCGTGTTCCAGGTCCGGGCCGGGTCCGGAGACTCGTGCCTCGGAGGCGGCATCTCGCGCCTCGGCGCTGCCGGTGCCACCTTCACACTGCGGGGGAGTGATTTCCCGATCCTGCTCTTCCACCTGAACCACCAGGTGCGGAAGCTGAACATCCAGGTCTTCAAGGCGGACGGCTCGGCCGTTCACCCTGTGTTCAACTACATCACGCAGCAGGAGTTCCTCGGTCGTAACTCGACCGCGACGAGCTTCTTCGAGTTCGACTGGGACGGCACCCGATCTCACGACGCCGGCGTTGGGAACGCCGACCATCGCAAGGTTGTCCCGAACGGGCGCTACATCCTCGAGCTGAGTGTCCTCAAGGCCCTCGGCAATCCGAACATTGCGGCTGACTGGGAGACCTTCACCACTCCGCCGATCACGCTGGCCCACCCCTAGCGTCTCAGAGATACGGCAAGAAAAAGGGCCCCGCTTGCGCGGGGCCCTTTCCGTTCTGCTGAGCTTCCAGCTACCGCGTCTTACGGCGCGTTGTGCGCCGGCGGGTGCCGGTCTTGCGGGTCGCGGCCGCCTTGCGGCCTGCGGTCTTCCGCGTCGCGGTCTTCCGCTTGCGCGTCCCGGCGGCCTTGCGGGCGCCCGTCTTGCGCTTGGCGGTGCTGCGCTTCTTCGCCGTGCTCCGCTTCTTGGTCGTGCTGCGCTTCTTCGCGGTGCTGCGGCGCTTGGCGGTGCTGCGCTTCTTGGTCGTGCTGCGCTTCTTCGCGGTGCTGCGGCGCTTGGCGGTGCTCCGCTTCTTGGTCGTGCTGCGCTTCTTCGCGGTGCTGCGGCGCTTGGCGGTGCTCCGCTTCTTGGTCGTGCTGCGCTTCTTCGCGGTGCTGCGCTTCTTGGTCGTGCTCCGCTTCGCGGTGCTGCGCTTCCGCGAAGCGGTCTTACGCTTGCGGGTCCCCGTGGACTTCTTGGCCGCCGTCTTGCGCTTGCGGCGTCCGCGGCTCGAAGACTGCACCTTGGAGATGCTTTCCTCTTCCTGTTGCTGTTCTTCTACCCGGGGCTCCTGGCCCACGAGGCTCTCCTGCGGCTGTTCGTCTTCCACCCGCCTTGGGAACTGCACTCCTTCGTAACTTGACATCTGCCCTCCTGATTCGGAGATTTTCTCTACGAGCTGACCCGTCTGCTTGTCGTCACCTTCGCGAGCGATGTCTGCTTGCGCGACGACTCCCACGAGCCGACCGCCTTCCACTACCGGTAGACGGCGTACTTGATGCTTGGCCATCTTTCGCAGCGCCTCGTCCAGATCCTGCTGTGGATCGATGGTGATTAGCCGCTTCGACGCCACGTCGCGAACCTTCACCTGATCGGGGTCTCTCCCCTCTGCTGCGACCCGCGTCGCGATGTCGCGGTCGGTCAGCATCCCGATCAACCTGTCGCCCTCGACGATCGGTGCGAGGCCAACATCCTCCTCCTGCATCATCTTCGCGGCGTACGCAACGGACTTCTCTGCGTCGATGGTGCACGGATTGGAGGTCATGACGTCTCTTATGTTTTGACGCATCTCTCCTCCTAGCAGTTTGAATCGTGCGTTGCGTACCCCGCACGATTCCCTACGAAACGATGAAAATACAACACATGTCGTACGGACAACGTATCCGCGATCTCGCATTGTCGTTTCCGGAGACATATGAGGATGCGCCTTGGGGACATCCGGTTTTCAAGGTTGGCGACAACAAGATGTTTGCATCAATGTCGGACGGCGAAGTTTCGGTAACGCTCACGGTGAAGCTCACGCCTGAAGAGAGGGAAATTGCGCTGCATTTCCCACATGTCAGCGTTGCGCGGTACGTCGGCCGCTACGGATGGGTCACCGCGGAGGTGTCCGACGAGGAAACGCTTGAAAGTGCGCTGGAATGGTTGCGAGAGAGCTACTGGCTCAAGGCGCCGGCGAAACTGCGAAGCGCGGTAGAAGAGACTTGACAATTCCGGGACCGGTGGCCGACCGCGGTGTGATCGTGGACGAAAAACGCGACGAGGAAGTGTGATCCGGTGATGGAGTTCGAGGATTAATCGGCGCCTGGATCGTCCTCGGTATCGCCGGGCTTCTCCGGATCCGGCACCGGTGACTCGTCGATCTCCTCTTTTCGATCGTCTTCGCGCGGCTGTTCCGTATCCTGCGTACTCATGAAGGTCGTCCTACCCGACAGGTCCGAGCTCGAACTTCCCGCCGGCGCCACTGGGCTCGACGCGGCGCGTGCGATCGGGCCGAAGCTCGCGGACGAGGCTGTCCTCGTCCGTTCGAACGGGCGGGTGCAGGATCTGCGGTTGCCCCTCGACGATGGCCAGCCAATCCAGATCCTCACGACGCGTGACAAGGACGATCCGGATGCGCTCTCGGTCCTCCGCCACTCGGCCGCCCACCTGCTCGCAGAGGCGGTACGGCGTCTCTACCCCGGCGTGAAGATCGCGATCGGACCGCCGATCGAGAACGGGTTCTACTACGACTTCGAATTCCCCGAGGCGATCAGCGAGGAGGATCTCCCGCGGATCGAGGAGGAGATCCGGCGCGAGCTCGAGGAAGGTCGCGAGTGGAGCAAGGAGGAGGTTTCCGCCGCCGAGGCGCGCAAGCGCTTCGAGGTCGAGGGCGAGCCGTACAAGGTCGAGCTCGTCGGAACAGCGGAGGGTCCGATCTCCTTCTACACGCAGGGTGAGTTCACCGACCTCTGCCGCGGTCCGCACCTGCAGAACTCGAAGCCGATCAAGGCGATCAAGCTCACGGGGCTCGCGGGGGCGTACTGGCGCGGCGACGAGCACAACAAGCAGCTAACGCGCATCTACGGGACGGCGTTCTACTCCCAAGCGGATCTCGATGCGTATCTCGAGCGCCTGGAAGAGGCGCGACGGCGCGACCATCGCAAGCTCGGCACGCAGCTCGACCTCTTCCATCTCGCCGAGAACTCGCCCGGCTCCCCGTTCTGGCACCCGAAGGGGATGGTGATCTGGAACGAGCTAGAGGACCTGCGCCGCCGTGAGAACGCGAAGCGCGGCTATGTGGAGGTGAAGACGCCACTCCTGTACGACATCGAGACGTACATCACGTCGGGGCACTACGAGAACTACGAGGAGAACATGTTCTTCGTGAAGAGCCACGAGGACGAGAAGGCGATGGCTCTGAAGCCGATGAACTGCCCTGGCCACATGCTCCTGTTCGGCAGCCGTCGGCGGAGCTACCGCGAGCTGCCGCTGCGCTACGCGGAGTCGTCCACGCTGCACAGAGACGAGCGCGGCGGGACGCTGCACGGCCTTCTGCGCGTCAAGCACATCACGCAGGACGACGCTCACGTGTTCGTCACGGAAGAGCAGATCCAGGACGAGATCGACGGGATGGTCGAGTACGCCCGGTATCTCTACGACCTGTTCGGGGTGACGGCGAGCGCCGAGCTCTCGACGCGGCCCGAGAAGCGACTCGGCACGGATGACCAGTGGGACCGCGCGGAAGCGGCTCTCGAGGCCGCGCTGAAGCGGCATCGGATGGACTACGTCGTCAGCCCCGGCGAGGGGACGTTCTACGGCCCGAAGATCGACCTCCACATGACGGACTCACTCGGACGGTCGTGGCAGATGGGGACGATCCAGCTCGACTACCAGATGCCGACGCGGTTCGGGCTTACCTACTTCGGGGCCGACAACGCCGAGCACGATCCGGTCGTGATCCACCGTGCGCTGCTCGGATCGCTCGAGCGCTTCACGGGGATCCTGATCGAGCACTACGCGGGGGCGTTCCCCTTCTGGCTCGCGCCCGTGCAGATCCGGATCATCCCGGTGGGCGAGGACCATCGCGAGGCGGCCCGCCGGCTGAAGGACAGGGGCCTGGGCGACTACCGGGTCGAGGTCGATGAGCGGGACGAGACGGTGGGCAAGCGCATCCGGGATGCCGAGATCGAGAAGATCCCCTACGTGATCGTCTACGGGGACAAGGAATCCGAGGATTCCCTGGCTGTGCGGAAGCGGGGCGGAGAGCAATCGACCCTCAGCCTGGACGGCCTCCGTGCGGAAATCTCCGAGGTTGCTAACCTGTAGGCCTGCAAGCAGGAGCGCCCACGTTCCTCACCTCGCGAGCTTGAGCTCTGCGTGGTTCAACCGAGTCGCAAGGACGAGGATTTTGGGCCGCTGCGTGCAGCGGTTTTTCGTTTTTCCCGTGCCAGGGTTCAGCCTGGCACGGGCGTGACATCAACAGAAAGGATCGAACTTAGCTTGGTGATAGCCCTTTGAGGCCGAGGCGAACTGTTGAACCGCCTTCCAGGCCCGCTCCGCAGGCACGGATCAACGACTACATCCGCGCTTCGCAGGTCAGGTTGATCGACGACGACGGGTCGCAGCTCGGGATCAAGCCCACGAAGGAAGCGATGCAGTACGCCTTCGACAAGGGGCTCGACCTCGTGGAGGTTGCCTCCCAGGCCGATCCGCCGGTGGCCCGGGTGATGGACTACGGGAAGTACCGGTACGAGCTGGAGCAGAAGGCAAAGCTCGCCCGCAAGCACCAGACACAGATCAACGTCAAGGAGATCAAGCTCAGGCCGAAGATCGGGGTTCACGACTACAACACGAAGAAAGGCCACGTCGAGCGTTTTCTGAACCAGCGCGCCAAGGTAAAGGTGACGATCATGTTCAGAGGCCGCGAGACCACCCATCCCGAGCGCGGCCGCGATCTGCTGATGCGGCTCGCGGAGGACGTCCAGGAGATCGGGATGGTGGAATCGCAGCCGCTGCTCGACGGGAGGAACATGACGATGGTGCTGGCGCCGACAAAAACCGCAGGAGTCAAGAGAGACCGAGATGCCGAAAACGAAAACATCGAGCAGCGCGAAGAAGCGGTTTAAGGTCACCGGCAGCGGCAAGCTGCTGCGCCGCCAGGCGATGAAGAGCCACAACCTGACGAAGAAGACCTCGAAACGGAAGCGGCGCTTCAGCAAGGATCAGCCGGTGGCGGAGGCCAACGTGAGCGCTCTGAAGCAGATGCTCGACAAACGGGCGAGGCGATCTTAGTGCCACGCGTCAAGCGTTCAGTCGCCTCCCGCAAGAAGCGGCGCAAGGTTCTCGACCAAGCCAAGGGCTACTGGGGGCTGAAGAAGACCTCGTACCGCTACGCGAAGGAGCAGGTCGACCACTCACTCACCTATGCGTACCGCGACCGCAAGAACAAGAAGCGAACGTTTCGCCGCCTCTGGATCATGCGGATCAATGCGGCCGCCCGCGCGAATGGGCTTTCGTACAACCAGTTCGTCGCCGGCTTGAAGAAGGCGGAGATCGAGCTCGACCGCAAGGTGCTCGCCGATCTCGCCGTCAGCGATCCGCAGGCCTTCGGCGCGATTGCCGAAAAGGCCAAGTCGGCGCTCGGCTCCGAAGCAGCCTGATCACCTCTCGCGAGAACGAGAAGCTCAAGCTCGTCCGCAAGCTGCACGACCGCAGCTGGCGCGACAAGCTCGGGCTCTTCGTCGCCGAGGGTGAAGATCTCGTGGAGGCGGCCCTCGACGCCGGGATCGAGCCGGTCGAGGCGCTCGTCGCCGGAGAGAACGTCGCGCCTGCCTTGCTGGCCGAAGTGTCCACGCTGGGCCATCCGCCGCGTGTGATCGGCGTCTTCCGGCGCGACGATCTACCGCGCGCACCGGTGCCGGAGATCGGACTTGCCCTCTGGCGCGTCGGCGATCCGGGAAATGTCGGCACGCTCATCCGTTCTGCCGCTGCGCTGGGGCCGGCATTCGTCGCTCTGTCGGAGGGTTCCGCAGATCCGACGGGCCCCAAAGCGTTGCGCGCCTCGATGGGTGCGCTTTTTCGCGTCCCGCTGCTCGCCTTCGACGACGCGCCCGGCCGCCGGATCGCCCTCGTCGCGCATGGAGGCATGCCGACGGCGGAGCTCGATCTATCCGGCCCGAAGACGTTCGTGCTGGGGGCCGAACGCCAAGGGCTTCCCGAGAGCGTGCTCGCAACCTGCGAGGAACGCGCGACGATCCCGCTCGCGCCCGGCTCCGAATCCTTGAACGTCGCGACTGCCGGCGCGATCGCACTCTACGAGCTCAGTCGGCGCGGCGGGTGACCCAAATCGTGTCTTCGCGCCCCTTGTAGGGCGTTCGGTCGAACCAGCCGTAGCACGCCTCGATCTCGAAGCCCGCCCTCTCGAGGAGGGCGCGCCACTCGTCCGGCGAGAGCCAGGCGAGGGCCATCGTCGTCTCCCGCTCGTCATCGCGCACGGTCAGCGTGAGCGTTCGCGCCGACTCGTCCCAAACGGCATGCTCGAAGATCCCCGGCTCGCGCTCGAGCCACTTGCCTTGTGTCTGGGCGATGTCGTGAGCGTCGGGCGTGAATACGTCGAACACGAAACGACCCCTGGACAGGAGCAGGTCGTACGACGCGCCGAGGACGCCCAGCCGGTCCTCGTCGGTGTGCATGTGCAGCAACGAGCGGAACGGACAGATCACGAGCGGGACGCGCTCGGTGACCGGCGGCTTGCGCAGATCGCCTACGCGCAGATCGAGCGTGACGCCGGCAAGCGCGGCACGGCGCGCACACACCTCGAGCATCGCGCGCGACGAGTCGATCCCGATCACATGGATCCCGTCGGCGCCGAGCGGCACTGCGATCCGCCCTGTACCCACTCCGAGTTCGACGACCGGCCCGCCCGAGCGGCGCGCCTCCTCCAGGTAGAACGCGACGTCCTCCACGACGCTGGCGCTCCAGGGGTCGTACAGCTCCGCTATCGCGTCGTAACTGCTCAAAAGCTTTGTGCCCCTTCCGGCAATACGCGCCGTGCTTCTGACCCGCCATCACGCGGCGCCAGAGTCCACCCTCGCCTTTGCCCAGGCAGACCAGCCTGGGCGCAGGCGAGTGCGGCCTCTGGCTTGGTGCTGGCGACCCAGAAGCGCGGCAGAATTACCGGAAGGGGCACTATTCGCCCTGTGGACTGGGAGGAGTACGCGAACACAGCTCTGAAGAGTTTTGCGGAAGCGACCACGGCCGGAGAGCTGGCCGAGGCCCACACCGCCTGGCTGGGCCGCAAGAGCGAGCTCAAAGTGGGCCTACGGAACGTCCGCGACCGAGAGACCGGCATGGCGCTCAATGCCGTGCGAGAGCGCCTCGAGGAGGCGTTCGCAGCCCGTGAGGCGGAGCTCCAGCGGGGCGCTCTGGCTCAGCTCGACCAGCAGCTCGACGTCACCCTGCCGGGCACACCACTGCGGCGGGGACGACTGCATCCCCTGACCCAGATCAGGCGTGAGGTCGAGGACATCTTCCTCGGGCTGGGGTATGAGATCGTCGATAGCCGCGAGGTCGAGACGGTCTGGCACAACTTCGACGCGCTCAACCAGCCGCTCACGCATCCCTCACGCTCCCATCGCGACACGTTCTACATCGACGACGACACGTTGCTGCGCACACACACGTCGACCGGGCAGATCCGCGTGATGGAGGAGCGGCAGCCGCCGATCTACATCGCAACGTTGGGGCGCACATACCGACGAGATACCCCGAGCGCACGCTCGACGCCGAACTTCCACCAGGTCGAAGCGCTCGCGGTCGACCGGGGGATCACGCTCGCGGACCTGAAAGGGACGCTGATGTATTTCTTCCGCGCGATGTTCGGCGAGGGCCGCGACGTTCGAATGCGCACGAGCTTCTTCCCCTTCACCGAGCCGTCGGTGGAGTTCGACGTCACGTGCTTCCTGTGCGCCGGCAAGGGCTGTCCGTTTTGCAAGTACACGGGCTGGTTCGAGATGGGCGGTGCAGGCGCGGTCGACCCGGCTGTGTTCGAGAAGATGGGCTACGACCCGGAGGAGTGGTCCGGTTTCGCGTGGGGCCTCGGACTCGACCGCATTGCGGCGCAGCGCCACGGCATTCCCGACATCCGCATGTTCTGGGAGAACGACCTGCGAGTTCTGAGGCAGTTTTGAAGGTTCCGGTCAGCTGGCTGCGGGAGTACGTCCCGATCGATATGCCGATCACGGAGCTCGCGGACCGCCTCGTCATCTCGACGTGCGAGCTCGACGGGATCGAGACGGTCGGCGTCGCCGACGTCGACGGGAATCTCGGGCTCTTCCGTGTCGGCCGCGTCCTCGACGCGGTGAAGCATCCGAATGCGGACCGCCTGCAACTCTGCCAGGTTGACCTCGGCGAGGGCAACCCGCGCCAGATCGTCTGCGGAGCGTGGAACTTCGGAGCGGGTGCAACGGTCGGCGTTGCGCTGCCCGGCGCAGTGCTGCCGAACGGCCTGCAGCTCGAGCAGCGCAAGGTTCGCGGCGAGCTCAGCGACGGAATGATCCTCGCGGAGGACGAGGTCCAGCTCGGCACGGATCACAGCGGGATCATGCTCCTGCCGAATGGGCTCGAGCCGGGAACGCTGCTCGCGGACGTCCTGCCTCTCAGCGACACGGTCCTCGACCTCCAGACGAGCCACAACCGACCGGACCTGCTGGCCGTCTACGGGATCGCGCGCGAGGTGGCTGCGCTGTACGAGCTGGAGCTTCAGCTTGCACCGCCCCCGGGGACCGATCCTCGGCGGGACGCCGACGACCCCGTCGAGGTCACGATCGAGGACTTCGAAGCCTGTCCGCGTTACGTCGGCCGGCTTTTCCGCGGCGCGACGATCGGTCCTTCGCCGGTCTGGCTGAGAGCCCGGCTGCTCGCTGCGGGCATGCGGCCGATCTCCAACGTCGTCGACATCACGAACTACGTCATGCTTGCTCTCGGCAACCCGCTGCACGCGTTCGACTACGCGAAGCTCGCAG
>WNFV01008738.1_pt1 | contig 11377 bp, 9 predicted proteins | sample 5400101 | NCBI WGS metagenome assembly WNFV01 (sample SAMN13153361, study PRJNA577476) | soil metagenome | isolation source: 115 cm soil or saprolite under grassland replicate 1 | place: USA:California | collected 2016-06-15
TTGGGGACATTTGATCAACAACGGGCCGTCCAGCGGACGCAGCTTGCGAGAGAAACGATTGGTTAAAGGTAAGTGTCGCAAATTCTCCGTCCTTGCTAATGGTTACCTTCGTTTTGCCTACATCCTCTGACCATTCAATCTGAGCGATGCTGTACCCATCCACTGGCTGCCTGGTGGTCAGGTATTTTTTGAAATTTTGGTCCGAACTCGACCTAATTGTGACCATATCGCCTTCAGACGAACGCGCGGCGTTTGCGACGTAAAGGTCTCTGGAAAAGTCAGACGTTGCTTCGGGCAAAGCCACCGCCGTGGCGACCGCGAATGGTGAATGATCTACCATCGCTGCGTAGCGATCAAAGTTGAAACGTGGCGGGAGAACGTCCTCTGCGCTGCTCGAGAACGCACCAACAGTGGCAAAGCCCGACAGAAGCGCCAGGAAGAATCTCACCATTGGCAGATTAACTTGATGGTTACGGCATGTAAATTCAAAACTTGGTCATTCGCTGATGGGCTGGATATAACGAATCTCGCAGATTGGCGGTCGTCTCTGACTTTTCTTTGGCGACAACCCTTGCCGCGCTCTGCGTCCGCGCCTCATTGCCGGCTCCGGAACATTCCGTTCTTGCGCTCACGCAGGCGTTATCGGAGCGCCCGCCGGACAACTCCGTTCGTCGACGTCCCAGAAAGGTCGCTACACAGAGTGATTCTCCGTTCCGCGTCCACCGAGGGCAGCCTCGAGATTCGCCGGTAGAGCGACGGAACACGTTTTGATAAGGAAGAACGGTCTATGCGATCTTCATGCAAAGAGGTTGCTGATCAAAGTGGTGCTCGAGACAGAGTGATATCGGCTAATGTTCCGGCTCAGGCGAATCGGCAACACTCGGATGCGCGACCGAACATGCGATGCCCTGGCGAAGCATTACGATTCGCAACCAGTTAGGTTGTTAAACCCGGCATTAGAGATAATTATAACACCCCTCTTTCGTTTTCTTTTCGACGCACATAATTGATTTGGTTTTCGCATGGTCTTCGATTTTTACCGCGGGCTTGAGCTGAGCAGCTGAGGCGGCCGGTAGCGACATTGCGTATCTACGCCTACATTGGTCAGCAAAAGAAACAAATTCCTCGACCCGCGTGCGTCTCGAATTAAATCAGACTGAAATGGAAACTGTACCGTATTTGGATCTTCGAGCGCAGTATCGGACTCTGCGCAGCGAAGTGTTGAGGGCATTGGAGGAGGTTTGTGAGTCGACCAGCTTCGCTCAGGGCCGAGCAACTTCAGAGTTCGAGGCCAAATTCGCAGCGTACTGCGGAGTTGATCATTGTATCAGCCTGAACAGTGGCACGAGCGCGCTGCATCTGGCTTTGCGTTGCCTGGATGTCGGTCCGGGGGACGAAGTCGTCACGGTCTCAATGACGTTCATAGCAACCGCATGGGCTATCAGCTATGTCGGCGCGACGCCGGTTTTCGTCGATATTGACCCTGTTCGCCGCACCTTGAACCCGGACAACCTCGAAGCGGCGATCACATCGCGCACAAAAGCAATTATCCCGGTGCATCTGTATGGAATGCCGGCAGAGATGGACCGCATCAAGGAAATCGCTGAGCGACATGGAATGCCGGTTATCGAAGATGCTGCGCAGGCCCACGGCGCAAGATACCGCGGCAGACGCGTGGGCCAGTTTGGTCAAATTGCGTGTTTTAGTTTTTATCCGAGTAAAAACCTCGGGGCCTACGGGGAAGGCGGCGCCTTGATCACGAACGATGCATCCATAGCGCAGCGCGCCCGTTCTCTCCGCGATCACGCGCAAAGCCAAAAATACTTGCACGACGAAATCGGGTATAACTACCGCATGGATAGCTTCCAAGGGGCTGTGCTCTCGATAAAACTCAAGCACCTCGACGAATGGAATACGGCTCGCATTGATTGCGCGCGACAATACACAGAATTGCTGAAGGACTCGTCATACAAGCTGCCTGCGCATATGTCCGATTCAGAATGCGTCTGGCATTGCTACGTGATTGAAACTCCAGAGCGTGATCGCGTCCGTTCTGCCTTGCAGGACGTCGGGATCCAGAGTGCCATTCATTATCCTGTGCCGATTCACCTCCAAAAAGCTTACGCGCATCTTGATTATCGATCAGGCGACCTTCCAGTGACGGAAGCGCTGTGCGAACACTGTCTTTCACTCCCGATCTATCCCGAACTCTCAAAAGAGAAAATGTCCCGTGTCGCTTCCGTTCTCCTCGATCTGGAGAATTGCTGACTCATCAGGGACAGATCCGACTGCGCAGGAACAATCGCGTTTGTAATCCGGCGTCGATCAGTGACGATCAGGAATGGCAGCGGACCGCGATTATGTCCTCGGCACGCATGAGGAGGAATTGGCCAGACTAGGCCTGCAACATCGTGTCTGGCGACCGGTTGTTTTGGACTGTTGGCAACGAGCCGGCATCACAGTTGGCAAACGGGTGCTCGACGTCGGAGCTGGTCCCGGCTACGCAGCCATTGATCTGGCTGAGATCGTCGGGCCCACGGGTGAAGTGGTAGCACTGGAACGTTCGCAGAATTTCATTCGCGCGCTGGAAACAATCTGCCGCGCGCGCTCGTTCGCGAACGTAAAGATTCACGACTTGGATTTGATGAAAGGTGATTTGCCGAAGGGCGACTACGATTTCGCCTGGTGCCGCTGGGTCGTGTCCTTTGTCAATGACCAGTCGCTATTGATTGAAAAACTTGGCGGCGTTATGCCAAAAGGCAGCGTCGCCATTTTTCACGAGTATGGTCATTACGAGACGTGGCGATTCTTTCCTCGACTGCTAATGCAGGAACGTTTCCGCGAACACGTGATCGCGACGTGGCGGGAATCTGGCGGCGAACCCGATGGCGCGCTCCAATTACCGGGACTGCTTGGTGAGAATGGTTTTGTGATTCGCTCCGCAAGGCCGCACATCTTTTGCCTCCGCCCGAGCGATTACATGTGGCGATGGCCTGCCACGTTTATCGAGACGTATCTCGAACGCTTGATCGAAATCGGGCGAATCGATCGCAAGTTTGCCGCGGAAGTCCGCACCGCTCTCGCGAGTGCAGAGAAAAATCCGAATGCCCGGATGCTCACACCACTGGTGCTGGAAATCATCGCGGAAAAATTGTAACCCCGGTTCCGCTATGATGTACCGACGAGACCCAGCCGCTCTGCGTCACCTTTCAGCGCGGCGATGACTTGGTCGATGACGTCGTCGAGTGGCATTCCCAAGTGTTCTGCGCCGCGGATGATGTCGTCGCGGCTCACGGCGCGGGCGAATGCTTTGTCTTTCATTTTCTTTTTCACCGCGCGGACGTCGACGTCGTGAATGCTTTTTGTCGGGCGCACCAGCGCGACCGCCACGACGAAACTGCTTAGCTCGTCCACGGCGTAGAGAGTCTTCTCCAGCGGCGTTTCCCGCGAAACGCCTGAGTAATCGGCGTGCGAAAGAATCGCGCGACACACCTCCTCGCTCCAACTGTTCTCGCGCAGCCAGGCGACGCCGACAAACGGGTGACCTGCGGTGGCGCTACGTTCGAGATTCGGATGCCGTTCATAATCCATGTCATGCAACAATCCGACGGCTTCCCAGAGATCGGCGTCTTCGCTGCGCAATTGCGCGAAATGCTTCATTGAATCAGCGACTGCATAGCAGTGTTTCCGCAGGCTTTCGGACTGGATCCAGTCGTGCAAAATCGCGTGGGCGCGAGCGGCGAGCGTTTCACTCATCTCAATTCAGTGAATTGAAACGTTATCGCCCGCTTTTATTTTCGCCGCAAGCCGGACAACGTCCCAATTCGCCAGGCGAATGCAGCCGTGGCTCACAGCGCGTCCGATCGAACCTGGTTCATTCGTCCCGTGAATGCCGATACCTTTCTTGTTAAGCGCAATCCACATCACGCCTACCAGATTCCGCGGGCCCGGTGGGAGCATGTAGAAATTGCCGCTGCGTTCGCCATGCTCGAGCATCTCCTTGTCGTAACGAAACCTGGGCAACTTGGCGATGCCTCGCACCTTCCAGTCGCCGATTGGTGAGGTGTTGTGCGCAGAGCCGATCGTGACAGGATACGCGGCGATCAGCTTCTCGGCCTCGAAAACTCCGAGCATGTTTGTTTTCGTATCCACTTTTGTGGCGACATTTCTTGATGCTCCACTTTCGCCAGGAGTTGGCGCTTGGATTTCAGGTTGATCTTCAACTTCGTTCGCCGCTTGCGAGGCAGTTTCACTGCCGGGCTTAATGTCTTTCACCGAAGCGAGTTCGAATGGCTCGACATTTGGCACCTTCAGCTGATCGCCTGCTTTAAGTCCTTTCAATTTGCGCGGATTAAGTTGTTCAAGGAAGTGAATGTCGCTGTGAAATTTTTCCGCGATTGCGTCGGCAACATCACGGTACGGCAGAAATTTCAATTTTGACTGCTCAGGTACATGACTCGGCAATTGTCCAACGGTTTGAACGTCCGCCTCGGTAACAGTGTATGAAACGAACACCGGTTCCACACTGGCGAGATCGAGTCCAGCAACGTCAGGCGGGGCATTGGCGTGTCGGCGGGATTGTGGCGTCGTGGGCTGCGCTTGTTCCCCTCGCGATTCGCGGTAAAGCGAAAGTGCCTTCCGGGTAAAATCGTTGTAGCGGCCGTCGATCCTGCCCGGGCTGAAGTTTGCGCGATCTAGAAAAACCTGGAGCCGCGTCGCCGCCTCGATCCCAGCCTTCTTCGGCTGATTTGACTTTGGCGTCGCCTTCTTCTTCGCCGCTGCTGGCAGAACGCCGATTAAGACCGACAGTCCGACGATCGCGAAACGATTCACAGCATTCACTCAAATGCATCGTGTCACTCGACAATTATGGCTGTGCTGAGCGGCCAATCTGACCGGCTGTTACGATTGAATCCTCAAGGTGTGTCCAGGCGAAGCGCTGATAACTTTCAATGCCCGACCTAGATTACACGGTTTAAAGTTGTGATATATTCTCCCGATGCAAAAACCAGAAGTTACCGCATATTTGAAAACTTATTGTGGCTGGAGCGCCGGTGTCCGCGCTGTTCTGGCCAAATACAACGTGCCCTACACCGAGAAGGACATTATTCAAAACCCGGCGTTCCGCTGGGAAATGGAAACCAAAAGTGGGCAGCCGCTTTCGCCGTGTGTCGAGATCAACGGCCGCATGCTCGCCGACGTCAGCGGAGAGGAGGTCGAACGTTATCTCGTCGAGAACAGACTCGTCGAAGCGAGCGATGCCGCCACCGACGTCCCGACCAACGCGCCGTGCGCGAACGAGCAACACGAGGGCGCGGTGAAACTCAACTTGTAGACATTGTACGGCGTTTCCTTGAAACGTCACCGCGTCTCCCTTGTCGGACGCCTTGCAATTCGCATTTCGTGCAGCGAGCGATTTGGTTTTCTTTCGCGCAACGCGATGTGCGGCTAGATTCGGGCTTGTTTCCTAGCCGATGAAAGTGTTCGCTCGCCTTCGACGCCCGAAGAAAGCGCGCGGAAATATTCTTTTTCGTTACGGCTGGAAGATAACGCTGCTTCTATTGCTAGCGGGCGCTGCGTTCGCCGTTTTTCTCTTTTACGGAACTTGGGCGCAAACCTTCGACATGAAAAATGTCGGAGAAATGCCGGAGCGAAGCACCGTCTACGACGTCGATGGGAAAATTTACAGCCGTCTTGCAGGCGCGAATCGTCTCAAGATTTCGCTGAGCGAAGTCTCACCAGAATTCATCGCGGCTGTGCTGGCGCGCGAGGACACTCGATTCTATGACCACAAAGGTATTGATTGGCGTGGAGTGCTGCGTGCGTTGAGCCGCGACATTGTCAGTATGTCGGCGAAGGAAGGCGCAAGCAGTCTGACAATGCAACTGGCGCGCAATAGCCTTCCTTTGGGTGGCCGTACGTTCAGCCGCAAACTGCTGGAAGCAATGGTGGCGCTGCGAATCGAACGCGAGTTTACGAAGCAACAGATTCTCGAGCTATACGTTAACCGCATTTATTTCGGTGCCGGTTGTTACGGAGTCGAGACCGCTTCACAAGCTTACTTCGGGAAGAACGCTTCGAAGCTGAATCTTTCGGAAGCTGCGCTGCTGGCGGGTCTCATCCGTGGCCCGAATCGTTTCTCGCCATTGAAAAATCCCGAGGGGGCGGCGATCCAGCGCGACGCGGTCTTGGACCGCATGGTGGCACTGAAAAAAATTACGCCGTCACAGGCCGAGCAGGCGAAAAAAACAAAAATCGTCACCCATCCGAAGCGACTGCCACAGATCCAGGAGAACTATGCGATGGACGCTGTGCAGCGCGCCTTAAGCCTGATCCTGACTCAAGACCAGATGGATGATGGAGGGCTTTCCATTTACACGACGCTCGATCCATCCGTGCAAAACGCCGCGCAAGATGCGCTAGAGACGCAACTGAGCAAGATCGAACACCAGTCCAATTTCCGGCATCCGACCAAGGCGGAGTATAAACTGCCTGAAAACGAGGAAGGGGACGCCGCGATGCCGTACCTCGAAGGCGCTGTAGTCGTGATCGATAATGCTAGTGGCGGGATCCGCGCGCTCGTGGGCGGCCGTGATTACGCGCAAAGCAAATTCAATCGGGCGCTGGCTCCGGCGAACCGGCAAGTAGGTTCAGCATTCAAGCCTTTCGTCTATGCGATCGCTTTCAGCCACGGTTTATTGCCGGGCGCCGCGATCAGCGACGGTCCGATTCAGCCCGGCGAAATCGACGGAGCCGGTAATTGGTCGCCGGCAAATTCCGACGGCACGTACGGCGGGACCATGCCTTGCTCCTACGGCCTCGTTCATTCGCGCAACACCATGAGCGTGCGCGTTGGCCAGTTCGCCGGCCTCGATACGATACAAAAAATCGCGAATGATCTCGGCATCGCTCAAAACGTTCCGCACGGCCCCGCCAGCTACATCGGTTCGTTCGAGAGCAACCTGAAAGATCTAACTTCCGCTTACACTGTGTTTCCCAATGCCGGAGTGCGCAGGCAGGCATACATCATCGAGCGTATCGACGATCAGCAACACAAACCGATTTATCTCGCAGCGCATATCGCTTCGCAGGCCGTCGACCCCGGTGCGGCCTGGATGACTTCGGAAGTAATGGAGGACGTGTTGACTAAAGGCACCGCCGCGAGCGCGCGTTCGTTAGGCTTCAGATTGTCGGCGGCAGGCAAGACCGGCACTACCAACGATTACAAGGACGCCTGGTTCGTCGGGTTCACGAGCACGTTGACCTGCGGTGTGTGGGTCGGATTCGATCAGCCGACCACGATTGTCGCGCGCGGCTACGGCGCTGCTCTGGCGTTGCCGGTTTGGACTCAGGTCATGAACAAATCGTCGCGGCATTATCCGGCCGAGCCGTTTCAACCGAAAATGCCAATTCAACGTGCGACCGTCTGTTCGATTTCAAATCAACTCGCCACCACCGGTTGCACGGCGGCCGGCTCCGCTTACGACATCGATTTGCCCGTCGACAAGATACCAGCCGGTGCCTGCCAGGTGCATGGCGGAATGCAATGGCCCTTTGCCCAACAGGCGCCGAATGGGCCTCAGAGAGCATCTGCTTTTCCCGGCCGCTTGTTCAAATCGTTCAGACGATTCTTCGGACGCTAAGGGATTTCGCATAAACGCCGCCCGATGGGCAGAACAACAGCGGCAGATTCAGCTTCGCGTAAAGCAAAAAGGAGCAGCAACGCACAAAGCGACACAGGACGCCTTGTTTCAAAGGCGTTTGCCGGACTCTGCTGAAGATTACGACTGGCTTAGTGGCCAGTAGTTCCCTGAGGAGGAGGAGGCTCAGGCGGTGGTGGTGTCGGAGTTTCTTTCCTTTGTGCCATTCCAAATCCTTAAGTGGACGGAGCGGTATGTCGAGACATAATTTGTATAAGATCCAAAAGAACAATCGCTCAAGAGTCGCTCTACAGGCTGCAAGCAGGTAAAGGGAAGCAAACGCGGTTTCGATCACACACCGGAGTGGGCAACGCAGTAATCCTTCAAAGCCAAATTCTCGGGGTTGCATTTTCTTGAAGAATCCTCCGGAAAAGTTGGCGCGGATGATATTCGATAAACGGAAATTTGGATAGGAAGAATCGCCGGGAACTGCCGTCACAGTCTGCAGTTCGCCGTTACGGCAGGACGCATATCTTCCGGATAATTACACCGATCCTTGTATTCTGATTTGGCATGTGATAAACGCCAACACCCTTGCTCAACATGTCCGTTTTGAGGAGTTACCTGCTGGGTTTGATAGTGGCTCACGTCGTGTGGTTGTTTTTTTTTACAACCGGGCGGTTGTTATGGAAAAATTGCCCTGACAATTCGAAGCCTTGCCGACTTGATACGCTTATCATCACTTCTGTTGCAGGAATGGCGCTATCCGGATTCGGATTGTTATTGCTGGGATTTGCGCATTTGTTGAATCGATTCGGGCTCGCAGGCCTTTTAATATTGGACACCGCCTTATTCTGGCTGCTGAAGCGTGACAACTGGCTGTCATTAAAGTTTTGGAGGCGCATAGTCCAGGATTTCGTCAAAGGTTGGACGCTTCCAGCCCTTTGCATTTACGTTCTGTTTCTGGCACTGGGAATCCCCGCAATCCTGCCGCCCATCCGCGGCGACCCAGTAAGCTACCATTTGGCGTACGCGGCAGACTGGGCGAACGCCGGGCGCATCTATGTCGATCCGTTTCTTCGTTTTCCGTACTACGCAAACAATTTTTTGTTGTTCGACAGCGCGTTTTTTATTCTGAAGCTAGGTGATTATTGTCATTTCCTAACCTGGCTCTGTGGCTTGCTTACGTGTTTGGGGATTTTGGCATTTTTCGTCCCTGCGGAATTGCACCCGACCAACGGCCCTCAGCGACGACGCTTGTTTCCCTTCCTGCCTCAGTTCTTAATTCCTCTCAGCCTGGCGCTCTCTCCGGTGTTCCTTCAATATCTGAACAGTGGGTACGTGGATGTACCTATAGGCCTTTTTATCCTTGTATCGGTCCTCTGTGTTTACAAAACATTGTCGCACCGGCTCTTCGCCTGGGAACTCGCTGTAATCGCCGCTTTTTGTGTCGGGATGAAGCTTACCCTCATCGGTCATTTGCCCTTTTTCATTGTTTCGCTGTTGCTCGCCTCGGCGACCCGATTGCCACGACGAGAGATCGCACTCCTTGCCTTCGCTCTCGTAGGGCTCAGTCTACCCTGGTATATCCGGAACTTGTCGGAAGCTCACGATCCTACTCCGCCGATGTTTAATTTGTTGTTCGACCATCCGGACCCCGTTTTCACACAAGCCGACGCCGCTTGGGTCTATTTGACTGGCAAAGAGAGTGACTTGAAAAGTCCAGTTCGTTTGTTGTCCTTTCCCTTTAAGTACTTCATCAGTCCGGGGCAACTACCTTTCGGACGTGAAGGTGTAACCGCAGCATTTCTGCTGCTGTATGCGCCGGCCGTGTTTCTACTTGTTTTGTTATGCTGTCAACAAGCGTGCCACGCGCCGAAAAGGTTTGTCTACTTGTCGGTTGCAGTCATATATCTTGCGCTACCCTGGTTTTACAACGCGGATGGAAGACATGCGCTTCACTGGTATCCCGTACTCGTCGCGTGGATCGGCGTTGTTATCTCGTTCATTGGTTTGCGCGCAGATAGCCATCGAAATTCCCGAATAGCGACGTGGATGCGCGTTGCTACCGGTGCATTCTGCTTTGCTCTTATCGTACCGAGTCCAACGCGCGGGTCGGTTGAATTCTATCGTAACTATTACCGTGAAACATCTGAGTTCGCGGACATGGGCGGTGATCGAGAACGTTATTTGGAGAAAAACGTGCGTGGCTACCAGGCAGTTGAGGCTGTTATCAAGACGCTACTTTCTGAGCACAAACAGCAGACACACGTTCTTGTGATGGAGGGGTTTCCCCGCTCTCATTTTCAATTTCGGAAAGACGCAAATATCATAAGCGTGGGCGACTGGTTCGGACCGGCGCGATATTGGGACCTCTATCGCGAAGTTTTCGAAGGCGAGGGTTGCTTGTCATACTTGACTCGATTGGACATTTCAGCAGTGATCAGTAAGACGCCGCCGGGTCGACGCCCATGGTGGGACAGATTCTACGAAAAATTTCGGACCCGCCTCAGGGACTGCAACTACATTGAATATCGTTGTGGCGAGCAGAACGTAGCGATTTTTTTGAAGAGCGATATCAAACCTCACGGGAGCCTTCAGCCAGTACCGTAGAACGGTCACTTGACCGATTTTTGAGGGCATTATGAAAAATCGGGTGAGGGAAGCGAACCCCTCGTTCTTGCGTTTCCGTCGTCGCGATGTGCGCCAGCAATGCAGATCATTCGCCCTTTGGAATCGATCGGATAACAAATGAAATGCGTCCCGATATCACCGACAATTCCTGCACACGTTTACTTGATCCTCCGTCAATGTCAGGATCGGGCCTAACGGATTATTCTTTGTCGTAAATGGCCTTGTTCCTAAACCCTTTCTCCTTCGCTTTCTCCGTCGTCTTTTCCTTCCCTTTTTCCCTGTAAACGCTCATCACCGCGTCGGGCGAGGTTAAAGTTACGTCTTGGCTTTTTCCATCAGCAGACACGACGATCAAACCTTGAGCCACGACCTCACCGCTCTTTTTGGCCGTCATAAAGAGGGTTCGATCATTTATCTTCTTGTATGAACGCATATCCGCATCGGGATCGCCGGTAACCTTGTAATCTTTGCCGTCGAATTTTCCTTTCCATCGGCTATGGATAGGCGTTCCGTCTCCTTCGACGCCGTCAGCCGTCACGGTCACCTTATCGCGAATTAGACGACTGTTATAGACGATCTTCGTATCCTTGTCGGTGCCGCGGGTCAGCTGTGACTTCGATTCGTTTAGCTTCCACGTCCCCTCGAAAGGATCCGCCGCATATAACCCCCCGGCGACTAAAATCAATCCCAAGCTCAATACAATTGTTTTGTTTTTCATTTCTTTCACTTTTAGCCCTGTTTTAATTGGTAAATGAGCGGGTGAGGGGAATCGAACCCCCGTGTGCAGCTTGGGAAGCTGCCGTTCTACCATTGAACTACACCCGCGAGGAGATCTTCGATTTTAGAATTCCGATTGACGATTGCAACCGAAACAATTGCCTTCACAAATCGGCTGTCTACGCGGAACGCGGGTAGCGTGCGGTGTCCTCACCGCATCTTGCTCGTGATGTTCCGCTGAGGACACCGGACGCTACAGCACTGGAGTCTCGAACATCATTGCCACGAAATCACGTCGTCAGATGCATTGAAATCTGTGCCCTGTGTCGCATCGCTTCCGAGAGACCAAGCAATCACACCGATGTTTAGCGTTGCTGGTCCGGCAC
>WNFV01008741.1_pt1 | contig 11373 bp, 15 predicted proteins | sample 5400101 | NCBI WGS metagenome assembly WNFV01 (sample SAMN13153361, study PRJNA577476) | soil metagenome | isolation source: 115 cm soil or saprolite under grassland replicate 1 | place: USA:California | collected 2016-06-15
CGTCCGCGACCGCGCCCTGGCCGGCACCTCCGGGTCAGGCACCTCGTTGTTCGAACTCACCTGGGAATGGTCTCCTCACTCGCCCTCGGGTCAATGTTCCAGGTCCAGATCCTGCCTCACCTGATCTTGACACAGAGGGGCACCCCGGTTGGGCGTTGTCCCGGGCTATGGGTCGGGCAACGGATCGGGATCGCGTTGGCGCCGGGCGTTGAGGATCACCGCGCACAACTGGTCAATCTGCTCGTCGGTCAGCGGCGGCAACGCCGCCACGGCCGCGCGGATCGCCTGCCGGTCGGTGTCGGTCAACTCGCCCGGTCGGCGCCGCCGGTCGGCGGTCGTGGTCGGCTCGTCCCGGTCCGGCTGGGGTGGTTCGGTGCTCACCGGGGCCGGTCCTGGTGGGGTCGGTTGACGTGCAGCAGTCGTGCCATGATCGCGGCGTGGTGAAGAGTCAATGGCGGGGCGGCGGCGGCCAGCGCCAGGTTCTCCGCCTCCACCACCCTGCGGCCGGATCGGCGGGTGCGGCGGGGCCGGCCGCCGACGGCGTGTTCTGGTGCGCTGTCCGGTCGGTGGTCCGGGTCGCCATCGGTGCCGGCCGGTCCGGCTGGATCAGGGTCGTGGTCGAACCAGACGGTCAGGTGACGGTGGTGGATGTTCTGGCAGCCGAACTGGTCACATTCAACATCTGGGTTGGTGTCGTGGCGGTGGTTCCTCTCGTCTGGGTTGGTGTGCTCTCGCGTGGTGATGGGGCATCATCTCCTCTCGGTATTTGGTTACGTGCTGTGATGGTCCGGGCGTCCGTCCGTTCGTCTTTGTCTGGGCCATCTCGTGCAGGCGCGCGCGGAGGAGACGAACGGACAACGGACGACGGACGATCACGCAGGGTCATCGGGATGGTTGGTGGTGGCTTTCCAGTGGCCGCGTCGGACCTGGTGGGCGCGGCCGGTGCGGGCGTAGTCGGCCAGCCGTTCGTAGACCCAGGTGCGGTACTTGCCGCTGGCGGTGATCAGGTGCCCGACCGGTGCGCCTTGCTCGGGTGCGTCGAGCAACGCTTGCCACAGCTTCTGTTCCGCCGAGGGTTGCGGCTGTGCCGCTTCACCGTCGTCGTGGCGGCCGGCGGAGACGGTGTCGGCGGCCTGGTCGGGTGGTGGGCTGTCGGACCTGGTGGGGCTGGTGGCCAGCCGGGGCCGGTGCGGGGCCCAGGTGGTTACGGCGGTGGCGACGTCGGTGTCGTCCATCCGGTAGGCGCGGGCCGGGCGGGGGATGGTGTGTTCCGGTGCGGAGATGAAGAACTTGCCGGGAGCGTCCAGGGTGTCGGGGTGCCACCCAGCGCCGTACATTCCGTCCCCGAGGATGATGTTGGCGTCGCGGCGTTCGGTGACGTGCAGGCTGACCCGGATCTCCATCTGGGAACGCACCGCGTTGTGGCCCATGGCTTTCTGGGTGGGGCGTTGGGTGGCGGCCAGCAGGTTGACCGCCACGGCCCGGCCGCGTCGGGTCAGCGAGTCGGTCAGCGGGGCGGCCTGCTTGGGTAGTTCGGCGTACTCGTCGACCACCACCAGCAGCGCCGGCCGCGTCGGGGTGGGTTGCCACAGCCGCTGTCCCCGGGCGAACTGCTCGGTGGTGCGGCGGTCCAGTTCGGCGATGGCGTCGGCGAGCAGTGCCAGGGCCTGGCTGGGGGTGGTGGCTACCCGCTCCAGGCACGGCCGCCAGGGGCCTAGTTCCATGCCGCCTTTGAGGTCGATGCCCCAGATCACCACGTCGAGGCAGGCGACCAGCTCAGCGAGAATGACATTCAAGATTCCCGACTTGCCCGAGCCCAGGATGCCCCCGACCAGGGCATTGCGACGCAGCAGCGACAGCCACACGGGGCTGCCGTCCTCAAACAGGCCCAGCAGGATCGGGGTGGTGATGCTGCCCGGTTCGGTGCGGGGCGGGTAGGGGATCGGGTGCGCGTGCGGATCGGTGGTCATGACCCGCAGCACGGCCCGGTCGGCGTGAGCGCGGTCGGGTTCGACCCGCAACGACCCCGGGCGGGCGCCGAGCCCGGACTCAATGGCAGGTACCGCCGCCGCCACCTGGCCGACGGTGCGGCCCCTCGGCAGCGCCAACCTGCCGGTCCAGCCCCACCGGGTCACCAGCACCGACACGATCCGCGACCCGGCCAGCCCGGCAGCCTCGGCGATGTCCGGCCAGGCTTCCAGGGTGCGTTCCATCCGGACCTTGGCGCGGCGGCGGTGGTGCGCCCACCACGGCAGTGCCGCCACCACGGCGCCGACCACCGCGAGGACGGGCAGCGGGCCGGCGGTCGGTCCGGCGGCGGTGGCGGCGGCCAACCACCCGCCACCGATACCGACCACCGTGGACAGGTAGAGGCGTTCGCTGATGCGGTACAGCCACGGCCACGGGTACACCACCCGCCGGGGCAACCCGGCAAGCGTGCCCAGCAACACCGTTACCGCGGCGGTGGCGGCGGCCAGCAACCCCCACGCCCCGGGGGCGGCGGCGTGCAACCACCCCCCGGCGTACACCACAGCCAGCGTCATCCAGAGCGGGGCCAGTTCGGAGCGGTACCGCCAGGCCAGCCGCACCACCGTGCCCACGGTGGCGGCGATGACCGCGATCACGGTGCCGACGATGATGCCAGCGATCGAAGGGTCGTCCAGGTACACCCACGGACCCCGGCGCCGCCCGTACCGGCTCACCACCGGCCCCCAGCCGGGGCGGAGGGTGGCGGGGCGGCCAGCTCGGGCGGGGGGCACAGTTCATCCCGCAGGCGCCGCAACGGATCAGGCTCGTCGTTGACAGCGGCGACCAGCGCCGTGTGCGCGGCGGCGGTCAGGTCGGCGTAGGCGCGGCGGGTCGCCGCTAGAAGGATCTCCAGCCGGTTGACCCTGGCGCGTAGTTGCTCCACCTCGGGCGGCTGGGCGCTGGTGGCCGGCGGGGTGGTGTCGGGTGTGGTGGCCTCCTGTGGGTCGTGGTGGTCGGGTGCGATGGCGTTCAAGCCTCACCTCCTTGGGATTGCCCGGACGCCGCTCGGCGAGCCCGGGATGACGTAGTCGTCGGGTTGTGCTTGTGCTTGCGGTTGCGGGTGCGCAGTAGTCCCGCGTCCGCTAGCAGCCGCCGGGCCCGGTCCGGGCCGGTGGACAGCGCGGCGGCGGCCCGGCGTACCGGTACGGTGCCGTCCGCGTCACGTGGCACCTGCGCGAGTGCGGCCAGAAGCTGCGCGTCGGTACGGGCCGGGCGAGGCCGCGCGGTACGGGCACCGGTACGCCCCGGGCCACTGGCCGGTACGCCCGACCCCGCGTCGGGAGGTGTAGCGGTACCCTCCGGTGTTCCGTTGTCCGGTGGGTCGGCGGTCGCGGTCTCGGTGTCGGTTGGCGCCGGTGCGGGGGTGGCGGTTGCGTTGGTGTCCGGTGTGGCGCGTTGGTTGGCGCCGATGGCCAGCAGCGCCGCCGAGCAGATGACCATCAACCCGTCCACCGCGAGCGGGCCGATGGTGGCCGAGAGCCGGTCTTCCCGGTATGCGCGCAGCAGCCCGGACAGGTGCCGGTAGCTGATGATCGCGGCGATCACCGCGACGGTGGCCAGCCCACCAAAACGCACCAGCGGCCAGTACCAGCGGCCCGGCCACCGCACCCTCGAAATCACCTCGATGGAGATGACCAGCGCCAGCGGCCAGAACCCGGCGGCGATGATCGCCCCCACCGGTGGCGACCACCGCCCCACGGTGCCGGCGGGTTGGATGAACGAGTGCGCGACGTTGGCCGCGATCGACGCGGCCACCCCGACGGCGAAGCCGAACCGTGACCACCCCCGCCCGGCCCGGCCCGGCGATGCCCGGTCAGTCGGGCGGGTAGCCAACCGGCAGCTCCACGATCAGCAGGTCCCGATCGGACTCGAACAGCAGCAGCGGGACACCGCAGGCCCGGCAGCGGGTCAGCACCACCCACACCCGGGGATGACCGGCGGCACCCAGGTCGGCGACCGTCGCGCCGGCCCAGTCGATGTCATGCACCGGCGGCCACACCTCGCCGGGGTTCACGCCGCACCCTGCCGGTCCGGGCCGGTCTGGGCGACCTGCCGGGTCAGCCGGGCGCGTAGGTCGGTGGCCAGCACCGGCGGGCCTTCCCGGTCGATGGCGTGCGCGTAGACCTTCCAGCCGTGCCAGTCGTCGGGGTAGGCGTACATCCAGCGTTCGGTGCACCCGTCCTCGCCGGTTCTGGTCCACTCGCCGGTCAACAGATCCGGGGTGTCCAATCCGGCGGCGGCCAACCAGTCCCGCAGGTCCGCTCCAGTGGCGAACTCGATGCGCAGTGCCGACTGGTCCATCTGCGACAGGTGCGTCGGTGCACCGGTCAACAGGGTGTGCGCGAACACCGCCCGCAAGCTTGATCGTTGACTCATTCGGTACTCCCTTCCCGGTTGTCGTGGCTGTCGGTCCTCTCGTTGTCGTGGCCTGGCCGCTGCTCGCACGCCGGCTCCTGGGCCGGTCGCGGTTGTTCGGCCGGCCGCCGCCGTGGTCGTTGCCGGCGGCGGTTGTGGCTCTTGCGCCGCGCCCACCGGGCCCGTCCCCGGCACTTGCGGCACCGTGTCCTGCCCTGCTCGACCAGCGCCCCGCAGGCGCAGACGCCGGAAAAGTGCGGGCGTCGGTTCAACGAGCACCACCCCCTTGGGATCGAAAAGCTGAGCCAGCAAAGATCGGACGTAGTACGTTGAGCATTGACGAGAGTACGGGCAACGTACTACGTTCAGCAATGCGATATGCCCCGTGACCCCTTCGAGTCACGAACGGGACAGGCCCTGACCGCGACAGGACCACAGAGCAGGAGTGGCCGATGAGCCCAGCACGGGCGCCGGGACCAGCCCGGCCGCCGTTGCAGCCCCCGGTGCCGCTGTGGCGGCAGATCGCCGACCACCTACGGCGCGAGATCCTGTCCGGCCGCTACCCCGCCGGGCAGCCGCTACCCTCCGAAGAGGTGCTTGCCGGGGAGTTCGGCGTGTCCCGGCCCACGATCCGCCAAGGCATCGCCACCCTGGCATCTGAGGGTCTGGTCACGGTGCGCCGGCCGTACGGCACCACCGTGCGCGACCCGCACGCCCCACCCGCCGCCGTGGAACACCGCACGCTGCGTTTGACCGGCACCACCTACACCGAACCGGAATCCCCCGGCTACGACGACGTGGGCGTCCCGGTCCACGTACGAGTGGATGCCACCGTGGCACTGGCCGCGCTGCTCGACGTACCCCCGGGACAGCCCCTGGCCACCCGGGAAGTCCTGCAACAGGCCCCCGACGGGCAACGCCGCGCCCTCCGGCTGTACATGCCGTTCGCGGTTGCCGCCGAATCCCACGGCGCGCCATGGGCCACCGACGGCCGCCTACCTACCCCGGTCGACCTGTACACCTGGCTCGCCGAGCACGGCCACCGGCTGCACTTCACCGAACGCGTACGCGCCCGCATGCCCGTCGGCGACGAAACCCAAGCCCTACACGCCGGCCCCGGCGTGCCCCTGCTCATCATCACCCGCATCACCCACGACGACAGCCGACCCCTGGCGGTGGAAGAGATCCGCACCCCCGCCGACGTCACCGAACCTGCCTACCCGCTACCCGTCACCAAGGCGCCCACCCCACGCAAGCCCACCAAGCCCACCACGACGGGCCGCTAAGGCGTTCCCAGCGGCACCGACGGCGGGCAAACGGGCACCGGCCGACGTTCGCGCACTCAGGCGGCACGGGGGCGGGAGATCCGGCCCCGGGGCGGGTCCCCGTCGGTGTCGCGGCGGGCGGCGGCCAGCAGCTCGGCCAGCCGCCGCGCGGCGGCCGGAGTGATCCGGCCCAGCTCCACCACACCCGCCCCGGCCACGGTGACATCCGCGTGCAGGTACGGAACCTGACCGGCCAGCCCACAGGCGGCAAGCTCCGCGGCCAGCAGCCGCGTCGCCTCGTCGGCCTCGCTCCACCCCGGCACGTACGGCACCCCCGGCTCAAGGGCGAACGCCGACCCGGCCGCGTCATCCGCGGCGCGGTCCCGTGGCTCAGCCACCCGACCCAACCTCCCCATTGCTTGTCCCCGGGACAGCACGAAAGCCCCGGTACCATCAGGCACCGGGGACCGCGCGTCCCCAGCCGGGCCACCCGTCGCCTCCCCAGGTGGAGGGGTGGCCCGGCCCACACGCTCCTTCCGCGTGTGCAGGACGAGCAGGTCAGGTCTGCTGGATCTCGTTGTCCTTCACCCGGTCCGCCACGAAGCCACTGACGAAACGCACCGTGTACCCGTCACCGGATTCGGCCACGATCTCCCCCTGCTCGCCCTTCCAGGCCGCGCCGCTGCTGCGCTGGATGGTGGTCACAGCCACCTTGACCCGTTGTCCCTTGCGATACGCGCCCAATCCCTTCTCCCTTCGTCTCCGGTCGGTGTTTGGTCAGCGGCGCTGCCGGCGCTGCCGGCGCTGCCGGCGCTGCCGGCGCTGCCGGCGCTACCGGCGCTACCGGCGCTACCGGCGCTACCGGCGCGCCGGTCGGCCGGGTGGCGCTGCTGGCGACGGAGAAACAGATTCCGCAATGCCGTGCGGGTTGGCGGAAGTTGCCCGGCGGTGTGCCAGTTCTCGGCTCCGGGAAGGAATCCCCGCCCGGCTAGACCGGTTTCCAGGCCGGGCAGGTGGGCCGCTCCCCACGGCAGTACTGCGTCGGTGGCCGTCTGGTCCAGTGCCGCCAACAACAACTGGTTACGCGCAGCGATGAGTACGCTCTTGTCCCCACCTTCGGTCAGCTTGCGCTGTGTGGCCGGGTCGGTGCTGGTGTAGCGCTGCAACATCAGGCGCGTCATGAGGATGAACAGATTGGCGCGAAACACGCTGAGGTCCGGCCGGCCCAGCATTCGCATCGTTTTGCGGTTACGGGCCGTCACGCTGGTGACCCCAAGACGCCGGATGACTTCCAGCGGGTGCAGGTCACATACCCGCCAACCGCGCGGGTACGGCAGCCACACGTGTTGCGTGGTCCACCCGAGGACCTGCATCAACCGACGCTCGGTCAGGTCCTTGACCTGGGCCATGAGTTGAAGGCATTCCCGCTCGGCTTGGTTCGCGTCGGTCAGGTCGTGGCGGTCGTCGAGCTTGGCGCCTTCGGCCAGCACCACCGCGCCGTCAACGTGTGCCTTATCAATCACCTCATGCAGTTCATCGAAATACGCTGGCTCCCCGACGTGCATGGTCCCGACGAGGGTGACTTTGCGGCGGGTCTCCGGGTGGATCCATTCCCGTACGGGTGTCTGGAATCTCCAGCCGTCGAACCTGGCACACGGCAACAACAACACTCCCTCGTCAAGAACATTGACTGGCTTCATGTCGCCGATATCGGCGGCATCCGGGCTGCCCCCGTGCAGGGCTATCCCTGCTGGTCTACGGCGTAGGCCGAGGCGCGGTCGTAGTCGGGCGGCCGCTGGCGGCCGGTGTTGGTCGTCGGCGCGGTGACCTGTGGGTGTGCGCCGGACGGCGCCGCGTCTGGGCACTCGCCGGCTGTTGTCGGGCTGCTGGTGCGGGCGAGTTGGACGATGGCGGCGGCGCCGAGCATGGCCGCCGCGCGGCGGTCCTGACTGACCAGGGTCAGCCACACCTCGGTCACGGCCTCGACCTCGGTAGGAAGTTCGGCGAGTAGGGCCCGCACGGTGGGGATGAAGGCGGCCAGCATCTGGCGCATCGCCTGGTAGTCCTGTTCGGCCGCCGCGATGATGTGCGCGGGTGCCGGTTCCCGGGTCATGACGGCGCCGCCAGCGCGACCGGTGGGACCATCTGGCGGGTTAACCGCAGCGCGGTGGCCACCGCTGCCGCGATCGGCAGGCCGGTGGCATGCTCTAGCCACAACCATTGCCCGTTGGGGTTGATCTCCAGGAACCACCAGCGGCCGGAGGCGTCAACGGCGAAGTCCAGCCCGGCGCAGCGCAGCCGCAGCAGGGCCATCAACCGTCGGACCGGGCCGGCGACCTCCACCGGGGTTTCCAGCGTCTGGTAGCGGCAGGCGTCGGGGTCACGGCGCCAGTCCAGGTGCGGCGACTCGATCAGCGCGGCGAACATGGTGCCATCGACCACGGTCAGCCGCACATGCCGCCGGGTGGCGATACGTTGCTGGGTCAGGTGCACCGCCCGGTCCCAGCCGGAGCGGTCGTGCTCCTCGACCAGGCCGCCGGCCAACCGGGACATCGGCTTGACCACCACGCCACCATCCAGCCGGGCGGCCATCGCGGCGGCCACCGGCCGCACCGTGGAGACCACCGTCTCCGGCACCGGCAACCCGCAGCGGCTAGCGGTCACCAACTGGTAAGGCTTGAACCCGGCCACCGCCATGTCGGCCGGATGGTTCAGGTAGGGCAACCCGGCCAGGATGCCGCCGATTCCGGCGCGCAGCTCGGCCGCGTTCCTCTCGTCGGCGGCCAGGAACTGCGACGGCCGCCGATGCCACACCCCTACTATCCGGTCCAGGCTGACCCCGGCCACGTCGCCGGTGACCGCGCCCCCGTTCAGATGAGCGGTCACCGGCGCCGCCAGCGCCCCCAACGCGGCCGTGTCGACCCGCCGCACCTGAACCCCGGCAGCGTCCAGATGCGCCTGCACCGCATCGGCGTGCACGTCAGCGGGATGGGACAGGATGAGCACCGCCGGGTCACCCATCCGCCCGCTCCGGCTGCGTGGGCTGCCCGTCGTCCCCGTCGGGAACGTAGAGGTACCATGATCCGTCGCGGCAGAACGCCTGAAACTGGCCCCTGGTGAGCCTGACGTACCGTTCGGCGGTGGCCTGGTCCATCGGCCCGGACGCCGGCTGCGGACAGTCGTCACCCTCGCCCTCCTGGCCGCGGCTGTCGTCGCTCATCACCCAAGTCCCCGTCAGCGGCTCAGTCGTCGGTGCGCCACTGGCCCGAACCCAGGTCGGTCAGGCTTGTTCGGCCGGCCACCGCCGCGACATCGACTGGATACAGCCCGATCACCTCGGCCTCGTCCATGAACGGACCGCCGCCATCCCGCGTCTCGTCGTCGACCCCGCGCGCTGCTTGCGCTCCGACTGCCTGCCCGCACACCGAGGCCGCGCGCTGCGCCGCCAACGGCGTCATCAACGGTCTGCACGCACCGCCGCTGGACGCGCCTCGGCGCATCCGCTCGCCCCGGGTGATGACCGGCAGCACCTGCGTCGGCTGCGCCCAACCCGCCGCCGCATCCCGGTACGGCGCGGGTGGCCGCACCATCCACCGCGCCCGCGGTGTCGCCGCCGGCACACACACCGTGCGCAGCCTGACCAACTCCTGCGTGCCAGCGGCAAGCTCCCAACCACTGACCAACCACAACCCCGACGACGGCGCCCGCACCGGCACCGGGGCGCCAGTCAGCCACAACTCGTACCCGGGCAAGCTCCCCACGCTGGGCGGATACTGCGCCGACTCCACCCACAACACGTCACCAACACCAAACGGCACCCGCTCCACCACGATCACTCCTCCACCTCACGGCGCGCCCGGCTGCCCCGCCCCACCCCGCCCGGATCGGCGTACCCAGGCAGGGCCGGACAACCGGACACGCCCACTCACCCGACAGCACGGACCCACGTCAGCGAACCGCCAGGGAGACCAGATGACTCGATCAGCCGGCCTGACAAACCACCAGGGGGCCAGCGGTGCGGCAGTACCGAACGAAGATCACCGAAGAAACCGCCAAGGAGACACGGCCGCCACGCCCCGGCATCTCAGCACCGCGTAAGCAGCTAACCGCGTGTCGTCATGCAAACCCACACCCTTGCGGGGGCGGTCTTGCCGCGTTCTTGCCGCATGTCCGCCGCAACGCTGCGCACACCCTTCTTGACGTGCAGGGCATCAGCTAGCCTGCTAATAAGCCAAGGAGGGGACGAACGATGGCGCGCAGGCGTCAGCAACTCATCGACCGGCGAAAAACCGTTGGACTGAGCCAGGAGCAGCTGGCCGAGGTCGTTGGCGTGGAACGAACCACGGTTGGACGGTGGGAGACGGGCGAGTCCAGCCCACAGCCAACACAGCGACCCCGATTGGCCAAAGCGCTTAGCGTCTCTCTCGAACGCCTGCAAGAACTGTTGCTCGACATAACCTACGTTGCCGCGCAGGAGGATTCAGGCGTCGTTCTAACGGCGAGGATCGTCGACCAGGAACCAAGATTACCTAGGAAGTCGGTGGCGGAGTCGGAAGACCAAGACGGTCTAGTCCGACGTCCTGTTGGACTAGATGTCTCAGTGCGACAGCAGGAATCGAAACCCTTTGGAGCCGCAGAGTGGCCAGTCTGGTTCGGCGTCCGGACCGCCCAGTTGGTTGGGGCGGTGGACAACTGGCCCGGTCCGGATGCTCAATCAGATGCATTGCAGAGCCTGCTGGATCGAGAGTTTCTGATGTTCGATGCAACTAAAGAGCGCCCGGATTCGGTGCACGATATCTCCCGAAGGCAGGCGCTCATTACGATTGCGGCCCTGCCGCTGATGATTGGTTCGTCCAGCGAATCTCTCACCACACGCGCGACTACCGAATTGTTCCTTGCCCGCTGTGCCGCGAGTCTTACCGCTTGCTGGCACCTGCTAAGAGGCAGTAACTTGGACGCGATCGAAAACGTCCTTTCCGCTTACCTCCTGAAGCTTGAGACGATTACCAAGCGCACCGCCGCGTACCGGGACACAGCCGCGCGGTTGGCGTCACAAGGGCACCGCATTTCGGGGATTCTCGCGCTCCATCGTAGCCAGTTAAGGATGCGTGAGCACCATTGCCGGCAGGCGCTGTATTACGCATCCGCCACTTCCGACCTCAGCACCCGGGCATCGGCGCTTATCTCCCTGGCTAGCACTTACTTCTACGACTCCAAGCCCACCAGGGCCGCCTCCATTCTCGAACACGCACTGGCCTTCGAGTCCGACCTTTCCCCGCTACAACGGTCCCGGGTCCACGCAGAATTGGCTGTTGTCTTGGGACAGCTTGGGCGAGAGGGGGACGCCCGACGCTCGGCTGACCTTGCGCAGGAGTTGTACCCGAAATTCCCAGAGCAGGATGCGAGCTATCTCTATGCAGAGTTCACCCAGGCTTCGCTTGCTCTAGAACGGGGCTTGTCCTATCTAGCGCTTGCAGAGCGATTTCCCGACCGGAGTTATCCTCATTCAGCGGCAGACGTATTTTCTCGTGCCGAATACGTGATGGGAACCGCAATGCCGGACCGCATTCGGTTTGAGATCATCAACCGGCGGAATCAAGTGGTCAATGCATCACCACTATTTCTCAGCAGCTCTTCGAGTTTCTCCGCCGGCGTTTTCCATCCGAGCGTTTCCCGTGGCCGCCCATTGAGCTTATCGGCGATCTCGTCCAAGTCAAGTTGATAG
>WNFV01011006.1_pt1 | contig 11372 bp, 8 predicted proteins | sample 5400101 | NCBI WGS metagenome assembly WNFV01 (sample SAMN13153361, study PRJNA577476) | soil metagenome | isolation source: 115 cm soil or saprolite under grassland replicate 1 | place: USA:California | collected 2016-06-15
CCAGAAGAACGGATCGACGATCGCGACCCAGTCGGCGTAGTACCACCGCCCGCTCCACGGCAGGTACGGGCGCAGGCCGTACGATCCCTGCCAATCGAGGTACAGATGACTCGCGACCGTCGTGGCGACACAAGCTCCGATCCACCGCCATGGAGGCGGGCTCCCGCCCCGCCGCCGCGCCCACCAGCGCAGGGCGAGTCCGACCAGAGCCGACAGCGCGCCGATCTCGATGCCCGCCCCGAGCAACGAGTGCGTCACGCCGCGGTGGTAGACGAGATAGTCGGCGCCGGATCGCGGCGCCCAGGCGCGCGGCGTGACCAGGAGCTCGATCCAGTCGGGGGCGTTGCCCGCGACCGCGCCGAGCAGCGCGGCCCCCGGGACCCTCCGGTCGGCGACCGCGCGGCCCAGCGCCGCGCCCACGAGCGTGTGCGCGAGGTTGTCCATGCGGCCGTAAGCTAGTGCCGGCGGAAAAACCTGGCGGGGCGCCTGCGGCGAAGCACTAGCCGGGTCCCCGGAGGGCGGGTAGCTTTGGTGCCCACTCCGCCCATCCGGAGACAGCCCCGTGCCCTACGAACCGCTTCCTGACCGCCGCACCAGGCTCGAGCGGCGCCAACTCGACGACCGTCGCGCGGGCGTGGACCGCCGCTTCGGCTCGAACCGCCGCCGCGCCAGCCTGCCCGCCGACCCGGAGCGCCGCTCGAGTCGCGACCGGCGCGCGCAGCGCGAGCGTCGCTACGCGGTGCGCCGCTCCGGGATGCTGCGTCGCCTCTTTGCCGATCGCCGCCGGAGCGAGTTGTCGCCCGAGCTCTGAGCCGCACCGTTGCCCGACGGCGTCGCATGCCCTACCTCAAGTTGATCGATCTAGCCACCCAGCGTGCGACCGAAGTGCGCGGCGACCGCGCGCGCCTCGGCCGCAGCCCCGAGTGCGCCATCGTGTTCTCCGGGGAGGATGCCGGCGTCGTGTCGAGCCTTCACGTCGAGATCCGCTACGGCGCAGCCGGATGGTTGCTCACGGACCTCGGGAGCCTGAATGGGACGTTCCTGAACGGCCGGCGCGTCACGGGCGCAGCCCTGCTCAAAGCGGGGGACGTCATCGGACTCAGCGAGACCGGGCCGCGGATCGCCGTCGCCGCGTTGGCGGAGCGCCCAACCGCGACGATTCCGGAGCATCGGGGAACCGACACGCTGCCTGAGCGGCTGCCGGAGCGCCACACGCCTCGCGAGGCCCGCGCTTACGGCGTGACCCTCCTCGACGCCGCCACGGGGCGGCGGCACGAGGCGCGCGGCGTCCGCATCCGGCTCGGCCGGGGGCGGGAGTGCGAGGTCCACGCCGTCCCATCCTCCGACACCATCGTCTCCCGCGTCCACGCCGAGCTGTCGGTGGGGCCCAGCGGCGCGCTCGTGATCCGGGACGTGGGGAGCGCGAACGGCACGTTCGTGAACGGCGAGCGAGTCGTGGCGCCGATCCCCATCCGCCTGGGCGACCGGATCATGCTGGGGCAGGGCGGGCCGGTCCTCGTCGTGGACGGGATGGGGACCGCGCCGCAGCTGCCGGTGGCGCCGCGGCCGGCGCCGGCCGGCGCGAAGCGCGAAGCCGCTCCGGGCCCTGATCGGCGACGCCCTTGCCAAGGCCAAGAGCTACTTCAGGCCGAAGCCTTAGTCGCCGCCGCATGGACCGGCCGGGCTGGATCGAAGCCCCGCGCGCTTCGCTCGCGCAATGGGAAGAGCTCTGCCGCTTCGCGGAGCAGGCGCGTCGGGAGGGGCTCACCCGTACCGTGGTGTGCGGCATGGGAGGCTCGAGTCTCGCGCCGCAGGTGCTCGCGGCGAGCTTCGGCAATCCTTCCGTGACGGTGCTCGACAGCACCGACCCGGCCGCCGTGCTGGCGATCGGGCGGACCGGGCTCGAGGACAGGCTGTTCGTCATCAGCAGCAAGTCCGGGACGACGGTCGAGACGCTGGCCTTCTACCACCACTTTGCCGCGCGCGCCGAGCCGCGCCAGTTCGTCGCGATCACCGAGCGGGGGACCCCGCTCGAGGGGCTGGCGCGCGAGCGCGGCTTCCGCGCCGTGTTCGCCCATCCCAAGGACGTTGGCGGGCGCTACGCGGCGCTGACCGTCGTGGGCATGGTCCCCGCCGCACTGATCGGCGCGGACGGCCGCGCGCTGCTCGAGCGGGCGCGCGACGCGGACCCGGAACCGGCGAAAGCGCTCGGCGCGCGGCTCGCGGACGCCGCGCAGGCTGGACGCGACAAGCTCGTGCTGCGGCCGCCGGCCCCGATTGAGCGGGTCGCCGACTGGATCGAGCAGCTGGTGGCGGAGAGCACGGGGAAGGACGGGCGCGGGGTAGTGCCGGTCGTCCAGGACCCGGCCGCGGTCACCCGGACCGACTCCGAGCTGGTGAGCGACTTCTCGAGCGATCCGCTCGACCTGGGGGTCGAGTTCCTGCGATGGGAGTACGCCACTTGGGAGCTCTGCAATCGGCTGGGCGTGAACGCGTTCGACCAGCCGGACGTCGAAGAGGCGAAGCGCCTGGCGCGCGAGGAGCTCGTGCAGGGGGGCGCGGGGCCCGTAGGGGCGCAGCATGTTGCGCCCCTACCGACCTTCACCCCGGAACAGCTGCGGCGCGCGGCGCGCCCGCGAGACTACTGCGCGATCCTCGCCTATCTGCCGCCGCGCCCGGACATCGCCGGGCGGCTCCAGGACGTGCGCGCGACATGGGCGCAGGTGCTGGGCTGCGCGACCACGCTCGGCTTCGGCCCGCGCTACCTCCACTCCACGGGCCAGCTCCACAAGGGCGGCCCAAATACAGGGCTGTTTCTGGTGATCACGTGCGACGACGCCGAGGACGTCGCCGTTCCCGAGCTGGGCGTCACGTTCGGGGGGCTGAAGCGGGCCCAGGCGCGCGGCGATATCCGGGCCCTGCTCGCGCGCGGGCGGCGGGTGGCACACGTCCATTTATCCCGCCCGGAGGATGTCGGGCAGCTGCGCGAGTAGGGGCGCAGCATGCTGCGCCCCTACACTGGCGGGCCTCTCGCCGGTAAACCGGCCGGCGTTCTTCACCCCCCGCTTCAGCGGGGAGGGGCCGAGCCGCGGCTTTAGCGGCGCACAACGGGGCAGAGGGGGCCCATCCTCTCTCTCTCTCGGGGCTCGGTGCAATCCGCCGTGCCCGCTCCCCGCGGGTGCGCGTGTGCGTGATTTCGTTAGCGGGGTGCTAAAAACCCCTGAGGACTCCCGACGTGAATTGATTGGACGCCCTGAAGGAACGACCCCTTCTGCCCCCTGCTGCACTGAACAGGCGACTCGCGGCCCGTGGGCAAGACACACGCCGTGCGAGCGACGGCCGCGCGCCGCCCGTGCGAGCTACGTCACTTCTGGGCCGAAGGCTCGCCCAGGACCCACGCGCGCCGCGGCGGGGGCATCCGCTCGCCGGGTCGCACGCTCTCCCAGATCTCCCGGTTCAGCTGGGCTTCGTCCGCCTGGTCCGCGCCGGTGAGATCGCGGTCCGGGATGCGCGAGCGGAAGGCGCGCGGGTTGAGCTGATCGAGGGGCCACGTGTTTCGCACATGCGTGAACGGCGTCACGTCAGGATGTCGCGAAAAGGCGGTCCAGAGCGGCGTCGCGGCCGCGTCGTACTGGCTGAGCGGCCCCAGGCCGAGGATCAACTCGATCGATCGCAGCACCGAGCTCGTCGTGTAGAAGGTGCTGTCCACGGCGCCACGGCGGGCGAACGGAGACGCGACGAGCAGGACCGAGCGATGCGCGTCCACGTGGTCGGGGCCGTCCTGCGCGTCGTCTTCGAGCGCGAACACGGCCAGCGACGGCCAGGCTACGGACTGGGAGAGCCGCTCCACGATCCGGCCGAGCGCGAGATCGTTCTCGGCCACCATGGCGCGCGGGGTGGGCTGGTTGGCGCGGCGGCCGACCGTGTGGTCCCGGGGGAGCCAGAGGATGACGAGATCGGGGAAGCTGCCCTGGCGGTCCCAGCTCGCGACCGAGTCGACGAAGATGCCGGCCCGGACCGAGTCGGGGATCTCCATGACGAAGCCGGGATACTCCGGGACGGTGATGTCTTTCAGTCCCGGGAGGTTGGTCCGCGTCCGGCGCGCGGCGGGGGAGTCGCCGTCGTCCGACTCGGTCATCTCGCCGAAATTCACCACCCGGAGCCCCCGCTTCCGCGCGGCGTCCCACAGGTAGGCGCCCCGCGGGTTCGTCAGGTCGTTGCCGTCGGTCAGGTCCCAGGTACGCCGGTTGGAGTAGATCTGGGGCCACGTCTTTTCGTTGTAGTCGCCCGCGAACGCGCGGTCGCTCCACTCGTGCCCGTCGGCCGACACTTCGCCGTCCACGTAGAAGTTGTCGAACAGCACCCAGCGACGGGCGATCGCATGGGCGTTGGGCGTCACGGAATCGTTGAAGATCGCGAGGCTCCGGTCGCCGTTCCCTTCCGGCATGTCTCCGAAGACCTGATCGTACGTGCGGTTCTCGCGAATGATGTAGACGATGTGACGGACGGGCGGACGGCCGGACGGGCGGACGGAGGGCAGGGCGCGCGCGTTCGAATAGGGACTGAGAGTGTACACCTGGCGCGTGTGGCGCGCGAGCGCGGCGCTGTCGGGCACCGGGATGATCGACACCGAGCCGGTGATCACGTTGCCGATGTACTTCCGGTCCGGATTGGCTCCCGAGCCGCCGCCCTTACCGTTCGCGACGTACAGCCTGCGGCCGTCGGCCGATACGGCGACCGCGGTCGGGTACCAACCCACGGGGATGAGTCCCGCGACCTGCATGCGCGTCGGGCTCACGCGCACGACGGCGACGGCGTTGTTCCCCGCCATCGCGACGTACAGCGTCCGGCCATCGGGCGCCAGCGCGAGAGCGTTCGGGTCACTGCCGGTCGGGGCGCGGGGGTCGAGGGCGACGGTGAGCTGCTCGACGACGACGCCGCGCGCGACATCGACGCGCGCCACCCCGTTCGTCCCCGCGAGGGCGACGAACAGCTCGGAGCCGCGCAGCGCGAGCGCGGAGGGGTGGGGGCCGACGAACAAGGCGGTCGGGCGGTCAGGCGGTCGGGCGGTCAGATCGATGGCGGTGAGATCGATGACGGAGACGGTCGAGTCGCCCCAGTCGCTGACGTAGAGATGGGTCGAGTCCGCGACCACGGTGTAGGGCCGGTGGCCCACGGCGACGGCGCCGCGCCGCGCGAGCGTCGCCGCGTCCACGAGATAGACCGAGTCGCTCAGGTTCCCGACCACCGCCGCGAGGCCGCGTGCCGGGACGACCGCGATCCCCGCCGCGAACAGCTTCGCGCTCGAATCGGCGAGCGTGACGGTGTCGGTCGTCCAATCGGCCCCACCGAGCCACGCCAGCCGGTACACGCGGTTCGTGCCGCCGCCCGAGGCCCACACGGTGTCGCGCCGGTCGCGCCCCGAGCGCGCGAGCCCGAGCCACGCCGCCCGGAGCGGCAGCCGCCACGGCACGCTGCCGGTGACCGGGTCGACCCGCATCAGGCCGTTCTCGCCGTAGCCGTTGTTGGTCACCAGCAGCGAGCCGTCGGACAACGTCACCAGGTTGAGCGGCAGCGTGCCGACCGTGACCTGGCGGCCCGCGGGGCGGATGCGCCACCCGGACGGCAGCAGCGTGGTGCCGTTCCGCTCTCGGCCCGGCGTGAGCCGTGTGGCGAGGAGCGTGAGGCCCGCGAGCGCGGGCCAGGCGAGCAGGGAGCGCTTGAGCATGGCGCAATATGGGCGCTCGCGCGTCACTCGTCAGCCCCTTAGGCTTAGCCGCGCATGCCCGGACTCATCTTCCACCTCATTCCGCACACGCACTGGGACCGCGAGTGGTACCTGCCGCGCGCCGCGTTCCAGGCGCGGCTCGTGCCCGTTCTGGACGACCTGATCGAGCGGCTGCAGGCGGACGCCGGCTACCGGAGCTTCCTGCTCGACGGCCAGACGGTGCTGGTGGCCGACTACCTGCGCGTCCGCCCGGAGCGGGAAGCGGAGGTGAAGGCGCTGGTCAAGACGGGGCGGCTGCAGGTGGGCCCCTGGTACGTGCTGGCGGACGAGCTCATCCCGTCGGGTGAAGCGCTCGTCCGGAACCTGCTGTGCGGCGCGGCCGATGCCGACCGGCTGGGCGGGCGGCTCGACGTGCTCTATTCGCCGGACGCGTTCGGGCACCCCGCCGCCTGGCCTACGCTGGCGCGCGAGTTCGGCATCCGTTACGGCGTGCTGTGGCGCGGCCTCGGCGGCGAGGCGGGGCAGGAGCGCGACCTCTACCGCTGGCGCGGCCCGGACGGCAGCGACGTGCTGCTCTGGCATCTGCCCCCCGCGGGCTACGGGATCGGCGCCGCGCTGCCCGCGGATCCCGGGCGGCTGCTCGGCGCGTGGGCCCCCGTGCGCTCGGCGCTGATCGAGCGTGCGGGATCGAAGCACATCCCCGTGTTCGTCGGCGCGGATCATCATGCCGCCCATCCCGACGTGTCGCGGCTGCGCGACCTCCTCGCCGAGCTCGATCTCCAGAGCGCCTTCCGGGTGTCGCGCCTCGACGAGTTCTTCCAGGCCGTAGGGGAGGCGGCGAAGCCGGCGCCGCTCGCGGGGGAGCTCCGCTGGTCGTACCGCTATGCGTGGACGCTCCAGGGCGTGCATGCGACCCGGGCGCCGCTCAAGCGGCGCTACTCCGCGGCCGAGCTGTTCCTCGAGCGGCTGGCCGAGCCGCTGGCGGCGCTGGCGCGGCGCGCCGGCGGCCGCGACCGGCGGCCGCTGCTCGAGGTCGCGTGGCGCACGCTCGTCGAGTGCCAGTTTCACGACGCGATCGCCGGCTGCGCGAGCGACGCCGTCGCGGTCGCGGTCGAGGCGCGACTCGCGAGCGTGGAGGCGGTCGCGCAGGAGATCGTGCGCGGCAGCGCGTGCGACGCCGTGCGCCACGATCCCGACGCCGCGCGCGAGAGCGCCGGGCACGCCCAGCCCGCGCTGGTGCTGTGGAATCCGGCAGCCCGGCCGCGCGGCGGCGTCGTCGTGGCGGACGTGACGCTGTTCCGGCGCGACGTGCTGGTGGGCCCGCCGGCAGGACGCGTCCCGCGGGAAGGGGAGGGATACCGGCCGTTCGGGCTCGTCGGCGCGGATGGCCGCGCCCTGCCGTTCCAGCTGCTCGACCGGCTTCACGACACCGAGCGGCTCGACGCGGCGCGACACTATCCCGATCAGGACGAGGTCGACCGGGTGCGCGTCGCATTCCGCGCGCGCAGCGTTCCCGGCCTCGGGTTCGACGTCCTCAAGCTGAGCGAAGAGCGTGGCCTCGAGCCGGGCAGCCCCGGACGCCGGCCCGGGGGAGAGGGCGCGAGCGTCAAAGGCCATTCACTCATGAATCATTGGATGGAGGTCGCGCTCGAGCCGTCCGGGGCGCTCGCGCTGCACGACCGGCGCAGCGGCGAGCGGTTTTTCGACGTGCTGCGGCTGGAGGACGGAGGCGACGCGGGCGACACCTACACGTATTGCCCCCCGGCCCACGACCGCGTCGTCCGAGCGGCGGGGCCCATCAAGGTGCGCCGGCTCGCGGCGGGACCGCTCGTCGCCGGGCTCGAAGCCGTCTTCGGGATGCGTGCGGGCAACGGCGTCACGCACGGGCGTCGCGCGAACGGCGTCGCGCGAAACGGTCCCGGACACGTAGACGTGCGGCTCGTGGTCATGCTCCATGCCGACAGCCCGATCGTCCGCTGCATCCTCGACGTCGACAACCAGGCCGTCTGGCACCGGCTGCGCGCGCGCCTGCCCACGAGCCTCTCGGGAGTGGCCGCGGTCGCGGGAACGGCGTTTGGCTCCGTCGCGCGACCGCCCGCCGGCGCGAGCGCGGCCGACTACCCGCTCGAAACCCCCGTCGCGACCGCGCCGGCGCACCGCTTCGTCGCCGCGGCCGACGGGCGACGCGGGCTCGTGCTCCTCGCCCCGGGGTTCTTCGAATACGAGTGGACCGCCCGCGGCGATCTCGTGCTGACCCTGCTGCGCTCGGTCGGCGAGCTGTCCCGCGGCGATCTGCCGACCCGACCCGGCCATGCGGGCTGGCCCACTCCGACGCCCCTGGCGCAGTGCCTCGGGACCAGCCGCATCGAGGTCGCGATCGGTCCGGTGTCGCAGGCGGAGGTCGAGCGCGGAGAGATCATCCCGCAGCTGTGGGAAGACGTGTTCGTGCCGGTCCGCGGGTTCTGGCTGCGCGACGCGGTGCGGCTCGCGCCCGAGCCCGTGGACATCACCCTCGAGGGAACGGGGCTCGTCCTCTCGGCAGTGAAGCCCGCGCAGCAGGGCTCACCGATGTTGCTGCGCTGCTTCAATGCGGCCGGCCGCAAGGCGGCGGGCGCCTGGCGATTCGGCGACGGCGTGAAGAGCGCTCACCGGGTGCGGGCGGATGAGCGGGAATCGCGGGCGCTGGTGCTCGAGGGGCGAGGGAAGACGGTGCGGTTCGTGGCGGAGCCGCACGAGATCGTCACCATTCTGGTGAGTTGAAAACGCGGAACCACCTGATTGCGGATTGCGGATTTCGGATTGCGGAATTGCAAGGAGAGGTCGTTCGCGTCAAGACACCTGCCCTTACATTCCGCAATTCGCAATCCACAATCCGCAATTGGGAGGCTTTGCATGCAGGAGCACCATATCGGCGTGACGCGCACGGCGCGCTACTACACCATGGGCGAGATCTCGCGCGGGGTGGGGGAGGTGTGGTTCGTGTGCCACGGATACGGGCAGCTCGCGGCGCGGTTTCTGGAGAAGTTCCGCGCGCTCGACGATGGGCGGCGCTACCTCGTCGCACCGGAGGGGCAATCGCGCTTCTACCTCAGCGAAAGCCCCGCCGAGCGCCGGGTCGGGGCGAGCTGGATGACCCGGGAGGACCGGCTCACCGAGATCGACGATTACGTGCGCTATCTGGACGCGCTGTGCGACGAGGTGCTCCAAGGGCTCGAGCGGCGGACGGTGCGGGTGACCGCGCTCGGGTTCTCGCAGGGAACGGCCACGGTCAGCCGGTGGGCGAGCTTGGGCAGGTCACGGGTCGACCGCGTGGTGCTCTGGGGCGGGGAGCTCCCGCCCGATCCCGATCTCGCCGCGGTAGCGGATCGGCTGCGCGCCGTCCAGTTGACGCTCGTCTACGGGCGGCAGGACCAGTACCTCACGCCCAAGGTGATCGCCGCGACCGAGGCGCGTTTGCGCGAGCACGCGATTCCCTATCAGCTGGTGGCGTTCGACGGCGGGCACGAGCTCAACGATGCGGTGCTGACGACGATCGCGTCGGCTCCAGTGCATCCCTGATCGCGTCCCCCAGCAGCGTGCACGCGACCACGACCAGAGCCAACGCCACGCCCGGCGCGGTCGCGACCCACGGCGCATTGACCAGCGTGTCCCGTCCCGACGCGATCAAGTTGCCCCAGGACGGCGCCGGCGGCCGGACGCCCAGCCCCAGGAACGAGAGGCCCGCCTCGAGCAGGATCGCGTTGCCGACGCCGAGCGCCGCGGCGACGATGACCGGCGTCAGGGCGTTCGGGAGGATGTGACGCCACAGCACCCGTCGGCTGGGAACCCCGAGCGCGAGCGCCCCCTCGACGAACGGCCGCGCCGCGAGCGAGCGCACTTCGCCGTGCACGAGGCGGGCGATGGACATCCAGCCGGTCAATCCCAGCACCAGGATCACGAGCGCCGCACTTGGCCGCCACAGCGCGGCGAGCAGGAGGAGCAGCACGACGCGCGGCAGTGCGAGGGCGAAGTCCGTGAGCCCGAGCAGCAGTATGCGCACCGGCCCCCGCCAGTACCCGGCGATCGCGCCCACGGCCAGGCCGATCGCGACCGAGAGCAGCACCGCCAGGGCGCCCACCCCGAGCGAGATCCGGGCGCCGTAGGCGAGGCGGGTCCACACGTCCTGCCCCAGCCGGTCGGTGCCGAGCGGATGGAACACGCCGTGCACGTCCGTGGCGAGCGGCGCCAGAAACCGCGTGGCGACGACGTCGCCCGGCGCCGCGGGGTCGCCGGTCGAGACGATGGGCGCGGCGAGCGCGACGACGATCGCCGCGCTCAGCACGCCCGCGCCGAACACCCCGCGCCGGTCCAGGAGCAGCCGCTTCACGCGCGTCCCCGGCAGCCCGGGTACCGCGTCACGTTGCCCGTTTCCCGTGCCGGATCCGTGGATCGATCCACGCCACGGCGAGATCGGCCAGCAGGTTCCCGGCGACGACCAGGAAGGCGCTGACCGTCGTCGCCGCCATGACGACCGGGTAGTCGCGCGCCCGCACCGCCTCCACGAGCCGGCGGCCCACGCCGGGCCAGGTGAACACCGCTTCCACGAACACCGCTCCGGAAAAGAGCGCGGGCAACGAGAGTCCGAGCAGCGTGACGATCGGAATCAGCGCGTTCCTCAACAGGTGACGACGCACGATGCGCGACGATGAAAGCCCCTTAGCCGCCGCGGTGGTGACGAACGGCTGCGCCCGCACGTCGAGCATCGCCCCGCGTACGAAGCGGGCGGTGCCGCCGCAGCCGATGAGCGTGAGCGTCGCCAGCGGCAGCGCGAGGTGACGCAGCCGGTCGGCGAGCCAGGCCCAGCCCGTGAGGAAGTCGCTGTCGAGACCCGCCTGGCCGAAAGCGGGGAGCACGCGGGCCCAGTAGGTGAACACCAGCACGAGCATCAGGGCCAGCCAGTAGCCCGGCAGCGCGAACAGGGTCACCGTCGTGACCGACAGGGCGGTGTCGAGACGCGCGCCCGCCGTGGCTTGAACTGCGCCGATGGCGATCCCCAGCAGGTAACTCAGCAGCAGTGAGAGCCCGATGAGCTCGAGCGTCGGGGGAACGGCTTCGCCCAGCAGGGCGCGAACGGGCCGTCCGGTGGCGATGCTCGTCCCCCAGTCGCCGCGCGCGAACCGGCCGAGCCAGGCGACGTACTGCGCCGCGAGCGGCCGGTCGAGGCCGAGGGCGTGGCGCTGGGTCGCCACCTGCTCGGGCGTCGCCGTCGGGCCGAGCAGCTGCTCCACCGGATCGCCGGGCGCGACCCGGAGCAGGAAGAAGGTGAGGGCGACCACCCCGGCCACCACGGCGAGGCCGGTGACGGCGCGACCCGCGAGGCCGGCGAGCATGGGCGGAATCTCGCGCGCCCCCACGGGGGCCGCTAGAATGCGGGCGTGCTGCGACTGGCGTGCTGGGCGCTGCTCGCGGGGGCCGGGGGGGCCGCGGTCGCGGCGTGCGGGGCAAGCTCCGCGCGCCGCGGCCGCACCGTCATCTACGCCTCCGGCGCCGACCTGCAGAGCGTCAACCCGCTCCTCACCGTCCACCCCCTCGCCAAGCAGGTGCAACGATACGTGTTGCTCATGACGCTCGCCCGCTACGACAGCACGCTCGCGCCCCGGCCCTA
>WNFV01008743.1_pt1 | contig 11370 bp, 11 predicted proteins | sample 5400101 | NCBI WGS metagenome assembly WNFV01 (sample SAMN13153361, study PRJNA577476) | soil metagenome | isolation source: 115 cm soil or saprolite under grassland replicate 1 | place: USA:California | collected 2016-06-15
CGCGCGCGCCCTCCTTGATCGACTGCTCGACATGGGAGTTCGCGGCCGCATGGACGATGACGTCGACCTCTCGGACGATGCCCTCCACTGTGGCCGCGTCGCGGATGTCCCCCTGCACGAACGAGAGACGCTCGTGCGACATGACCTCGGCCAGGTTCTCGAGGTTTCCCGCGTACGTCAGCGCGTCGAGCGAGACGACCTCGTACCGCGTCGACTCGAGCAGGTAGCGGATGACGTTCGAGGGGATGAACCCCGCCCCACCGGTGATCAATACTCGCTTCGCTCTCACGTCTCTGAGGTGTCGCTGGCAAGGGAGGCGAGCGAGCGGCGCGCAGGACAGTACAGAGAAGTACGGCCAAGCGCCGCGAGCGCAGCATCCTGCCGCCAGCGGCGCCAGTCGACGCCCGAGCCCGGCGGCGTCGGGCGAGAAGCGTCGACGATCAGAGGCGTGAGAGTCATCCGAGCTCCTTGTCGATGGTGTAGAGGGGCCTGCCCTCCACGTCACGCTGGATTCTGCCCAGGTATTCCCCAATCAGGGCGAGGATGAAGCCCTGGATGCCGAGGACGAAGAGCACGAGGACGCCGCCGAACAGCGGCCCGGGGAAGTTCGACTCCGAGATCCAGTAGCCCACGCCGTAGATGCCGAGGGCGGTCGCCACCAGCGTGCACACGATCCCCAGCGCAACGCCGAACCACTGGATCGGCTGTGGCCAGAATCCCGCGAGCACGTGCAGCATGAGCCGGACGAGCCGGAGAGGCGAGTAGCGCGAGCGGTCGGCGCGGGGAGCGTGCGAGACGTCCACCTCCGCGACGCTGGCCCCGCCCGAGAGCACAAGGGCCTTCGTGAACTTCTGCTTTCCGATGGCGCCCAGCATCGGCACCAGAGCCTCCCGGCGATAGGCGTTGAATGCGCACCCGAAGTCGGAGATGGGCGCACCCGTGAAGCGGCGCAACATGCCGTTGACCATCCGCGAGGGAAGCGTTCGGCCCCACGAGTCGCGGCGGGCGTTGCGCCGGCCGCTCGCCACCTCGACGCCGCCCTGGACGGCGGCGACCAGCTTGGGAATGTCCTCCGGCTCGTTCTGCAGGTCAGCGTCCATCGTCACCACGATCGCCCCCCGTGCCCGCACGAGGCCGGCGTGCATCGCCGGATGCTGTCCGAAGTTGCGCTTGAAGCGAACGACGCGAACGCGGTGGTCGGAGACGTGCAGGCGCTCGAGGGTGGCGAACGACCCGTCTGTGGAGCCGTCGTCGACGAAGATCAGCTCGAAGGCCGTGTCGAGCGGCTCGAGCGCTGCGACCGTCCGCGCGTACAGCTCCTCGAGCGAGGTCGCCTCGTCGAAGACGGTGACGACGACCGAGAGATGAGGCTCGGCGCCGGCGCCCTCGCGAGGCGCGGGCGACGCCAGCTCCTCTGTTCGGGCCATGTGCAGGGGAGCAGCCTAACCGCTGCTCCCCTGCAGACCCAGGTGCGTCAGTCAGACCCAGGTGCGTCAGTCGTCGAAGGCGGGCTCGAGCGCCGCGCCCTCTGCAGGCCGCCGCACGTGCGCAATTGCGAACGCGGCCAGCGCACCGACGGCGACGATCGCGGCGCCGATCCAGATCGCGGGCGTCAAGCCGTCGACGAAGCTCTGGCCGGTGCCGTAGCCGCCGTAGCTGGCGAAGATCGTCGAGAGCACGGCCACGCCGAAGACGCCGCCCAGCTCGCGAATCGCGTTGTTGGCCCCCGAGGCCTGCCCTTCCTCCTCGGGCCGCACCGCGGCCAGCACGACGTTCGCGACGGGCGCGAAGAAGAGCGCCATGCCGATGCCCGACAGGACGAACGGCGTCACGAGGTCGGCGTAGGGCACGGTCGGCGTCGAGACGGCCGCGATCCAGCCGAGACCGATCGCTTGCAGGGTCAGGCCCACGCCCATGATGCGGTGCCCGCCGATGCGATCGGACAGGGCGCCCGCGATCGGAGCGACGAAGATCGGCATCGCCGTCCAGGGCAGGATGCGAAGCCCGGCCTGAAGCGGCGAGTAGCCCTGCACGGTCTGGAAGAACTGCGCGAGCAGGAAGATCGATCCGAACATGCCGAAGAACATCAGCAGCGACGCGACGTTCGTCAGCGTGAACGTCCGGTTGCGGAAGAAGCGCATCGGCAGCATCGGCGCGGTCGCGCGAAGCTCCCAGGCGACAAACGCGACCAGGAGCGCGGCGCCGACGAGCAGAGCGCCGACGATCTCCGTCGAACCCCAGCCGACCTGGTTGCCGCGGACGAGCCCCCAGACGATCCCGAACAGCCCGGCGCTTGCGATGCCGAGGCCGGGCAAGTCGAGCCGGTCGTAGGGGCCGTGGCTCTCGGACAGCCGGCGGGCGGCCAACGGCATGAGTACAAGGCCGATCGGCACGTTCAGCCAGAAGATCCACTGCCAGGAGATGCCCTGGACGACGGCGCCGCCCACGAGCGGCCCGATCGCGACGGCAAGGCCGCCGATCCCTCCCCAGGCGCCGAGCGCGAGGCCGCGCTTGTCGGCCGGCACGGCCGCCGAGAGAATCGTCAGCGTGAGCGGCGTCACGATCGCACCGCCGAAGCCCTGGAGGGCCCGGAAGGCGACGAGGGCCTCGACATTCGGCGCGAGCGCAGCCCCGATCGACCCGAGCGTGAAGACGCCCATCCCGATCGTGAAGAGCCGGCGCCGACCGAAGCGGTCACCGAGGGCCGCGCCCGTCAGAAGGAGCACGGCGAAGGTCAGCGTGTAGGCGTTGACCGTCCACTCGAGGTCGGCGAGCGATGCACCGAGGTCCTTGCGGATGACGGGCAGCGCCGTGGTCACGACGAGGTTGTCGAGCGTGACCATGAAGAGCGCGACCGACGTGATCACGAATGTCCAGAAGGTCTTGACTCCGACTCTCTCTACCATCTCTGGCCCCTTTGTGAATAGTGAGTGATTACTTACTTAGACGCGAAAAAGAGAGGTTCCTTCCCTCACTCCTGGCAGACCTTGATCAGCCGCTTGGCCCACCCGTGCTCAGCATGCAGGAGATCCATCGTGGCAACCACGTTCAGCAACATCCCGAAGGAGACGAACTCGGTGACCCGCTTCGGCTCGGCGCCGGACACGCGCTCGATGAACTCGACCAGGTCGCCGAAGTTGCGCTGGACGACCTCGCGCACCTCGGGATCCTCGCAGGATGCGTGCGCCTGCATCTGCATCAGGAGCTTCTGGCGGTCCGAGAGGAGCTGCACGTAGGCCTCGCCCATCGCCTCGAGTGCCTCCTCGCCGCGCTTGCCCTCGGACGCCTTGAGGAAGGTCTCGAGCGTGACCCGGTAGCAGCGGTCGACCGCAGCCAGGAAGAGCTGCTTCTTGGTGCCGAAGAGCCGGAACAGGTACGGCTGCGAGACGCCTGCCCGCCGTGCAATCGCATCGGTGGACGTGCCGTAAAGGCCGCGCTCCGCGAACTCTGCGAAGGCCGCCTCGACGATTTCCTCGCGCCGAACCTCGGCGCTCTTCCTCTCGGTCGTCACCATGACCTCGGTAAGTTAGCACTCACTCACAACATCTGTCAAGCCCAAATGAGGCCATCGTGCGCGATAGTGGCTCCATGCGGGTGCTCGTAACCGGCGGCAAGGGCTTCATCGGCGCCCACCTGGCAGCCGAGCTCGTCCGCCGCGGACACGACGTGCACGCCTCGGGCCGCGCCGACGGGGACCTGGCCGCGGAGGGTGTGGCCGAGCGCCTCGTCGAGGACTCAAAGGCGGACGCGGTCATCCACCTGGCCGCGCGCGTCGGCCGCCTCGCCGGCGAGAGCGACCCGCTCGAGACCGCCCGCCAGAACGCAGGCGTCACCCTCCTCGTCGCCCGGGCATGCGCCGCCCGCGGCGTCAGGCTCGCCTACGGATCCACGAGCGAGGTCTACGGGAACCGCGGCGAGCCCCCCGTCCCCGAGGACGACCCGGTCCTTGCGCCGCCCGACAGCGTCTACGGGCTGAGCAAGCGCTGGGGCGAGGAAGCGGCGCTCCTGCACTGTCCGGACGCCGTGGTGCTGCGCTTCTGCATGCCCTATGGGCCGGGAGTTCAGCCGGGGCGCGGGCGCGGGGCGATCACGAACATGCTCGGCCAGGCGCTGCAGCGCTCGCCGATTCCCGCCTACCGCGGAGTGGAGCGGTCGTGGTGCTGGATCGGCGACGCGGCGCGAGGCGCGGCGCTGGCTCTCGAGAGCGGGAGCCCGGGCGCCTGGAACGTCGGCAGGGACGACGCGCACGTGTCGATGGCGGAGGTCGCGCGGCTGGCGTGCCGGCTGGCCGACGCGCCGGAGAAGCTGGTGGAAGAGGTCGACCCGCCGGCGGGCCTCGCTCCCGGCCACCGAATCGCGACCCGGAAGCTCGACGGCCTGGGCTGGCAGCCCGAGGTCGACCTGGAGGAGGGCATGCGACGTACGCTCGACTGGCTGAGGGCGGGGTAGCTCAGGCCGGCGAGGCGAGCTTCTCCTCGTACCAGGCGATCGTGCGGGCGAGGCCCTCGTCGAGATCGACCCGCGCTTCCCAGCCCAGGAGCTCCTTCGCCTTGCTGACGTTGGGGATGCGGATCTCGACGTCCACGTAGTCGAGGGGCTTGAAGACGATCTCGCCGGGACAGCCGGACAGGCGCTTCACGCGCTGGGCGAGATCGAGGATCGTCACGGTCGAGCGCGGGTTGCCCACGTTGAACGTCTGCCCCACGGCCTCGGGACGTTCCAGTGCCAGAAGAAGCGCCTCCACCATGTCGTCCACGTAGCACCAGGCGCGAATCTGTGAGCCGTCCCCGTGGATGGTCAGATCGCGTCCAGCCAGCGCGGCCTCGATGAAGGCGCGAATCGCACCGCCGCCGATCTGCCCGGGGCCGTAGACGTTGAAGGGGCGCACCGTCGCCGTCGGCAGGCCCAGCTCGTCGTGGTAGGCGTGCGCCATGTGCTCCCCGGCGAGCTTCGAGACGGCGTAGGTCCAGCGCGCCTCACCGACCGATCCGGTCGTCGTCACATGCCCTTCCTGGACGTTGATCGCCTGCGTGCCGAAGACCTCGCTCGTCGAGAAGTCGACGAAGCGCTCGAGGCAGCGACGGCGACCCTGGACACGCTCGAGCGCTTCGAGCGCGTTGAAGGTGCCGATCAGGTTGACGCGCATGGTCCGCACGGGCATCTCGATGACCGTGTCCACGCCAGCGATGGCAGCCGCGTGGACGATGTGCGTCGCGCCCAGGGTGAGCGCGGCCATGGTCGGAGCGTCGAGCACGTCGGCCTCGTGAAAGCTGAAGTTCGAATGCTCGGCGAGGTCGGTTCCGCTCAGCGCGTCGCGATGCAGGTTGTCGAGCGCAATGACCCCGTTCCCGTCCACGAGCCTGCGTGCAAGCGTCGTGCCGATGAAGCCGGCGCCGCCTGTGATCAGGATTCGCTTTCCGCTCAGAGCCACAACCGCGCGAGTCTATCGGCGCCTATCCTGCGGACATGGCCGTGCTCGCCGTGCTCGCTGCGTCGTTCCTGTTGGCAGGAGCAGCCGAGTCTAGTCCAACCGACCTGCGCATCACCGTCTGGCCACAGGGGAAGCCGGGACCGAGCACGCAACGGATGCTTCGCTGCGACCCGGCCACCGGAACGCTTGCGCGTCCCGCGCGAGCCTGCCGCCGCCTCGCGGCGCTCGAGAAGCCCTTCGCCCCGATTCCGCCGGACACGGCGTGCACGCAGATCTACGGCGGGCCCGAGGTCGCCCTGGTCGCCGGGACCTACCGCGGGACGCGCATCTGGACCCGCTTCCACCGCCGTAACGGCTGCGAGATCGCCCGCTGGGACCGGCTCGCGTTCCTGTTTCCGCTCATCAAGCGCTAACACGCGCCGGTTACCCTGGTGGGCGTGCGCTGGATGCTCGCGCTGGGGCTCGCCTCCATCGCGCTCCTGCCGGGAGCGGCGCAGAGCGGCTGCGCCCCCGGCTGTTATCCAGTAGGCGACTTTGCGCCCCAATGGTCGGCCGACGGCGCCCAGATCGCGTATTTCCGTGGAGCCGGGAGCGCCTTCGAGAGCACACTCGTTCGCATCAACGCCCGTGGACAAGAGCGGATCGAGGTCCCGAATCCCTCCTCGAATGCGTTCCCCGCGGCGGTCCTCTACTCACCTGACCTCTCTCTGATCACGTATCCGTCGCAGTCGGGCCCGCTCGTCGTCCGTTCCTTTTCCGGAGGCCCGGAGCGTGCGATCGCTCCCCGCCTGACGATTCCGGTCGCGTGGTCACCGGACGGAGCGCGCATCGCCTACCTCGCGAACGGCCTCGACCTCGGCATCGTGCGCGCAGACGCCGCAGAGTCCCCGACCATCCTGTCGGGGCTCGCAGGCGCGGCCGCCTGGTCCCCGGACGGCCGCAGATTGGCGCTGGTCTCGCGCAAGCGGCTCTACGTCCTCGGCGCGGACGGCAGCGACCCGAGGGTCCTCGCCGACGACGTCTCGGCCGGACCGGCCTGGTCGCCGGACGGCACCCGCATCGCATTCGGCCACGCCCGGCTGCCGTCCCCTGGGTCGCTGCGCGGCGACGAGGTGGGTGTGGCCGATCTCGGGAGCGGGCTCGTACGCCTCGTGACGGACGGGATCGCGATGGGTTCCCGGATCGCCTGGTCGCGGGACGGCTCCCGCATCCTCTTCGCGGCCTACCCGCCGAATCGCCGGTTCAGTCTCGACTTCGGGGAAGATCTCGTCCTTCGCAGCGCGCCGGCGGCGGGCGGAAAGGCCCTCCAGATCGGCCGCGGGACGGATCCGGCGTTCTCACCGGACGGCATACGGCTTGCCTTCGTCGCCTGGGGGCCCTGCGAGGGAACGGGCATCTACGTCTCGAGTCCGCGGGGCGGCAATCCGCGCCGGCTCACGAACCGGTGCACCCTGCGGGGCACGCCGCGGGCGGACGTCATCCACGGCACCGTCAACTCCGAAGAGATTCTCGGCCTCGGAGGAAACGACCAGATCTACGCCGCGCAGGGCCACGACTGGCTGAGCGGCGGGCCCGGGAACGACCTGCTCGTCGGCGGGTTGGGCCGAGACACCATCTGGGGCGGGGCCGGCCACGACCCGATCTACGCGGGAGCCGCCCGCGACACGATCTACGCGGCCGACGGTCGGCGCGACACGATCTCCTGCGGCACGAACGTCCAGCGGGGTACCTGGGAGCGGGACGAGGTCTTCGCAGACCGCTTCGACCGCGTCGCGCGCGACTGCGAGGTCGTGCACCGCAGCTGACTACGATTCCCGCCAAGATGAAGACGATCCTCGTCCTCGGAGCGGGACGCCATCAGCGCAGCGCGATCCTGCGGGCGAAGGAGCTGGGGTTCCGCGTTGCGGCCATCGACGGCAATCCCAACGCTGTTGCCCAGGGAGACGCGGACGTCTTCGAGGCCGTCGACTTCAGCGACGTCGCAGCGGCGATCGAGACGGCTCGTCTGATCGGCCCCGACGGCGTGCTCACGATCACGGCCGATCGTGCGGTGCCGGCCGTGGCCGCGGTCGCGGAGGCCTTGGGGCTGCCCGGGATCGGCTCCGACGCTGCCCGCGTTCTCACGCACAAGGTTGATATGCGCCGCCGCCTGGCCGAGGCAGGCATTCCGCAACCGCGCTTCGGCTCGGCGCGCTCGCTCGGAGAGGCGCTGGCGGCCGTGGACGACGTCGGGTTTCCGGCGGTGATCAAACCGGCGGACTCGGGCGGCCAGCGGGGCGTGGTCAGGGTAGAGTCGCCCGCCGACGTCGAGGCCCGCTTCGAGGATTCGCTCCGAGAGTCGCCGTCCGGCGAAGCGATCGTCGAGCGGTTCCTCGACGGGACGGAGATCAACGCGATGGCGGTCGTCCGCGACGGCGACGTGCAGCTCCTCACGCTCTCGGATCGCCTCAGTCCGCCCGGGGTCGGCTTCGCAGTGGGCTGGATTCACCTCTACCCGGCGTCGCTGAACGGGAACGGCCTCGTGGAGGCCGAGGGCCTCATCCTGCGGGCGGTCGAGGTGCTCGGTCTACGAAACGGCATTGCATTCCCGCAGCTGATGGCGAGCCCGGACGGCAACGTGCAGGTGGTCGAGGTTGCCGCGCGCATCCCCGGAGGCCAGATGGCCGATCTCGTCCGCCATGCTGTCGGCGTCGACCTGGTCGAGGTCGCGCTCAGGATGGCGCTCGGGGAGGAAGTTCCGGACGAGCTCTGCCTGCCGAGGTTCCGGCAGCCGCTGGCGATCCGCTTCTTCACGGCCGAGCCGGGGCCCCTCCCGACCGGAAAGGTGCGGGGGGTCGGCGGTCTGGAGAAGGTGCTCGCAGCACCGGGAGCCGTGCAGGCGGAGAGCTACATCGTCCCGGGCGAGACGATCCGGCCGGTGCGGCGCGACGGCGATCGGCGCGGCTACGTGATCGCCGTCGGCGAGAGCGGCCCGGAGGCTCTCACGCGCGCCGAGGCGGCGGCTTCACTCATCGAAGTGGACATCGAGTGACGCTCGCGCCCCTGGTCGCCTTTGGCTCCCGCCCGGCGCAGCCGGGCTCCGCCGAAGGCACAGGAACGTGAGCTGTCGCTTCGAGCTCCCGCATTACGCGGAACTCCTGCGGGCGGCGGAGGAGGGCGGCTACAGCTTCGCGTTCTTCGACCACGAGCCCCAGCCGGGGGCCTTGCTGCTGCGGCACGACGTCGACCTCGCCCTCGATCCAGCGCTCGAGATGGCGGAGCTCGAGGCCGACCTGGGCATCGGCGCCACCTACTTCCTGATGACCCGTAGCGAGTTCTACAACCTCGACGCGTCGTCCGGCGAGGCGGCGCTCGAGCGGCTGCGCTCACTCGGGCATCGGATCGGCCTGCACGCCGTGTACCCGGACGCGACCCTGGACGGGCGCTTCGACCCCGTCGTCGCCTGGCACACCCCCGAGCCCGAGTACATGACCCTGCCGATCGACGGCGCCGTCAACGTGATGCAGCCGGGGTTCTTCGATGCCGAGCACTACCGCTCCGACTCGAACCGCCACTGGCGGCACGGCTGTCCGCACGAGCAGATCGAGCGCGGTGAGTTCGAGTGGCTACAGCTGCTCGTTCACCCAGAGCTCTGGGTCTATCCGGGGGCGACGATGCGCGAGGCGATGCTCGCCATGCTGGAGGCGGAACGGGAGCGGCGCCTCGACCAGCTGGCCGCGTCCAGGATCGACCTGTCGTGAGCGGGAAGCCGCTGACCGTCATGGTCTCGGCGTCGGGCGCTCCCGGGACGGCCGCCCTCCTGCGTGCCCTGCGCGAGAACGGCGAGCGCGAGGTGCGGCTCGTGGGCACGGACCGCTTCGGGGGTGCGATCGGCCGGCACCTGTGCGACGCCTTCCACGTCGTGCCCTCTGGAGGAGAGCCCGGCTTCGCGGAGGCGGTGCTCGCGGTGTGTCGCAGCGAGGGCGTGAGCGTGGTGCTGCCGCAGTCCTCCTTCGACCTGCTGGGCCTGGCCGAGGCGAAGACCGACTTTGCGGACGAGGGAGTGACGGTGATGGTCTCCTCTCCGGAAGCCGTTCGCCGCTCGAACGACAAGGCCGATTCCTACGCCATGCTCGACTCGATCGGGGCGCCCGCGCCGGCGTGGCGACGGGTTCGCGGAGGCGAGGCGGTGGCGACCGCGGCGCGTGAGCTCGGCTATCCCGGGACGGATGTCTGTATGAAGCCGGTCTTCTCGTCGGGCACGCGTGGGTTCCGCGTGCTGTCGGCGTCCGCCGACCGGCGCGAGCAGCTCCTCACCAACCGCCCCGGCATGGCCGAGGCGCTGCGTCTCGAGGACCTGCTCGAGCTGCTCGGTCCGGACGACGAGACGGAGCTGCTCGTGATGGAGCTGGCCACGGGCATCGAGCGGACGATCGACGGCATCGCGCACGAGGGCCGGATCGCGCTCGGGCACGCGAAGACCCGCGAGGCGATGCGCGCGGGGCTCGCCATGTTCTTCCGGACGCTCGAGGATCCATGGCTCGAGAACGTGGCGGCGACGATCGTGGCCGAGCTCGGTCTCGACCACTTCTTCAACATCCAGCTCGTCGGAGAGCGCGTCATCGAGGTCAATCCACGCATCTCGACGATCGTCTACCAGGAAGACCTGAATCTCCCGTGGCTGGGCGTCAAGCACGCCCTCGGCGAGGTCTCGGAGGAGGAGCTGGCCGCGCTGCGACCGCGTGTGCGGCCGACGAGGCGAGCCCTCCGCTACTTCGACCAGGTCGAGTGGGACGAGTGACATCCGGCAGAAGCCCGAATGGCTTACGCCCCGGACTTCCGGCGACGGCGACATCGTCCACACCATGACTGCTTCCGCACCCAGGCCGCTGCGGGTTGTCCACTGCCCCGTGAACACGGCCGGCGTCCCATGGCAGCAGGTCCAGGCCCTGCGCCGCCGAGGAGTCGACGCTACCCTCGTCGTCTTCGAGCGCTACAAGCTCCACCCCGAGGCCGACTGGTCGCTCGACCGCCCCGAGGGCTTCGTCCGCCGCCAGCTCGTCCAGTGGCGCGCTCTCGCCAAGCTTCTCCCCCGCTCCGACCTCTTCCACTTCTACTTCGGCCTGACCCTCGTCCCCAAGTCGCTCCAGTTCCCCATCCTGCGCGCATTCGGCAAGAAGTCGGTCTACCACTTCCTCGGCTCGGACATCCGCGGCAAGACCCCGGACCAGCTCGCCTACGGACGCCGGGCGGGCGCGCAGATCGTCGGTTCCTACGACGCGGTGCGATGGGTGCCGGAAGCCGAGGTCGTGCCCGTCGGCATCGACCTCACCGGCTACCGCCCAGTCCCGCCGGCCAATCGGGAACGCCCGCTCGTCGTGCATGCGCCGTCGAACCGCCGTCGCAAGGGAACGGATCACGTCATCGCAGCCTGCGCCGCGCTCCAGGTCGACCTCGACATCGTCGAGGGCCTCCACCACGAGGAGGCCCGCCGCCGCTACGAGCGCGCGGACATCGTCGTCGACCAGCTGAATGCCGGCTGGTACGGGGTGTTCGCGATCGAGGCGATGGCACTCGGCAAGCCGGTCGTCACCTTCCTGCACGAGGAGGCCGTGCGCCGCACCGAGGAGGCCTTCGGCCTGCGCGTGCCACTCGTCTCGGCGACGAAGGAGACGCTCGCCGACGCGCTCCGCCCGCTCGTCGCCTCGCACGAGGCGCGCCGACGCATCGGAGCCGAGAGCAGAGTCTTCGCCGAGCGCGTGCACGACGTCGAGCGCGTGGCCGACCGCCTGCTCGACATCTACTCTCGCCTCTGATGCGGAGATGACCCTGGGCCGGCAGATCGGGCGGCTCGCCCGCCACTCGGCGATCTACGGCCTCGGCGGGCTCGTCTCCCGGATCCTCGCCGTCCTCCTCCTCCCGCTCTACACGAAGTACCTCACGCCGGGCGACTACGGCCG
>WNFV01008745.1_pt1 | contig 11370 bp, 12 predicted proteins | sample 5400101 | NCBI WGS metagenome assembly WNFV01 (sample SAMN13153361, study PRJNA577476) | soil metagenome | isolation source: 115 cm soil or saprolite under grassland replicate 1 | place: USA:California | collected 2016-06-15
AGAACATCGCCTTCGGCCCCAAGCCCGCGCAGCCGGGCGGCCCGCCCATCTGGATCGCCAACAACCCCCAGATCTTCACCCTCAAGCCTGCACTCCTCGAGCGCATGCTCAGGCGGGTCGGCGAAAAGGCCACGGGATGGCAGACCTGCCTGGCGACCGGGGAGGAGTACCGCGGGCTCTACGCCCAGATCCAGCGCTACGCCAGGGAGGCGGGGCGGGATCCCGACGCGATCGTCCCGAGCTACCAGGTCCTCATGAACGTCAACCGGGACCGCGCGCTGGCCCGCCGCGAGGCGCTCGACTTCATCAACCGCTACTACGTCACCACGTACAACTCCGTCGAGGACTCCATGTGGGAGCGCGACCCCTTCGGCACCCCCGACGAGTGCATCAAGAAGCTCCGCGCCATCATCGACGCGGGCTGCCGTAGCTTCAGCTTCCGCTTCGCATCTCCCCACCAGTTCGAACAGGTGGAGCGATTCACGAAGGAAGTCCTGCCGGCTCTCAAAGAGTGACCACCGTGAACGAATCATCCGACTCACGTGGCCGATCAATGTGGTGGGGGGCTTGGGGGAGGAGCGGCGCCGCTCCCCCCCATGTTGGGGAGAACGAATATGACGCACGGCGCATTCCCGGTGGCCGAGTTCCAGGGACGAGTCGAGCGGGTCCAGAAGGCGATGGCAGAGCGCGAGCTCGATGCGCTCCTCGTCACCCGGCCCCAGAACGTCTACTACCTGACGGGTTTTCGGAGCATGGGCACCGGGCTGGCCGCGGGGATGGGGAACATCCACGCCGCTCTCGTGCCCCTCTCCGGTATGCCTGTCGTGTTCGTGCGGGCCCTCGAGACCTGGACGGCGGCGAAGTACTGCTGGACCGAGGTGGAGCCGTACCGCGACTACGAGGATGCCTACGCGGCCATCGCCAGGCGCCTGCCCTCCGGGACGCGACGAGTCGGGATCGAGTACGTGGAGATCACCGCGCTCCAGCTCGAGCGGGTGCGGCGCGCCGCTCCCGCCGTCGAGACCCCGGACGTCTCGGGCCTCGTCGAGCCCCTCCGGCGCGTCAAATCGAAGCGCGAGACCGAGTACTGCCGAGAGGCGGGGCGCATCGCCGAGGTGGGGCTGCATGCCGCGATCGACGCCGTCAAGGATGGCGCGCGGGTGGCCACCGTGGTGGCCGAGGCGACCCGCGCGATGTACGAGCAGGGCCAGGACGACATCAACTGGCCGGCCGTGATCGTCTGGTCAGGACCGGAGGGCGGCCTCATGCACGACACCGCGCTGGAGGGCGTGATCTCCGCCGGCCACCTCGTGACGCTCGAGGTGACGGGCACGCGGGAACTCTACGTCGCGGATGCGATGGGGACGATCTGCGTCGGCACGCCGTCGAAGGAGATCGAGGAGGGCTACGAGATCTCCGTGAAGCTCCACGACGCCGCGCAACGCGCGCTCCGCGCCGGGGTCAGCGGCCATGAGGTCCATGCCCAGGCCGACCGGGTCTACCAGGCCGCCGGCCAGGGGCCCTACTATCGGCGCGTGGGCGGCGCCATCGGCATCAACGCCCAGCCGAGCCTGTTCTTCGAGGGCCTGAACCTTCTCAAGGGCGAGTCCACCCTTCTCGAGAGCGGCATGACCGTGCTGGTCCAGCCCGGCGTGGACCGGCCAGCGATGATGATCGTGGCGAGCACCAATCTCGTCGTGGAGCGAGGGTTCGAGGCGCTGACGCACCCGCTGCCCGGGCTCGTCCGGCGCTGAGCGGGGCGGAAATCACTCCAGTCCCAGCTCGCTCCTGATCTCGTACGTGTAGCGGGCGAAGGCGCTCGAGGACCTGGTGGCCGCCGTGCGCGGCCTCTCGAGGTCGATCTGCATGATGCGGCTCACCCGGCCGGGCCTGGCGGTCAGGACCACCACCTTGTCGGCCAGGAACACCGCTTCCGAGATGTCGTGCGTGACGAAGACGACGGTCTTCTTGTACTTCTCCCAGACCCTGAGGAGCTCGACGCCCATGCTCTCGCGCGTGAATGCGTCGAGGGAGCCGAACGGTTCATCCATCAACAGCAACTTCGGCTTGTGGATGAGCGCCCGGCCGATGGCGACCCGGGACTGCATGCCCCCCGAGAGCTCGAACGGATAGGCTTGCTCGAACCCGGCCAGGCCCAGGAGCTGGATCAGCTCGAGGGCTTCCGTCCTTCCCTCCGCCTTGTCGAGCTTCCGGATCTCGATGGGAAGGAGGATGTTCGCCAGCACCGACATCCACGGCATGAGGACGGGCGTCTGGAAGACCATGCCGACGTTGACGGGTCCGTCGACCTTCTTCCCGTCGATGTGTAGCTCGCCCGCCGTGGCGCGCTGCAACCCCGAGATGAGCCGGAGCAAGGTGCTCTTCCCACAGCCGGACGGCCCGACCAGGGTGACGAACTCGCCCTGATTCACGTCGAATGAGGCGGCCTCCAGGGCCAGGACTCGGTGGCCCTTGGTGGCCTCGTAGACCTTCGTCAGCGACCGCGCGGAGATGAGGAGCTGACTCCCCTCCACTACCGCAACGGCTCGGTGAACTTGTTCGTGTAGATGTCCGCCGGCTTGACGGGAGACTCGAGCTTGTAGAGCTCCCCGATGACGTCGACGGTCTTCTTGACCTTCTCCGGGTCCATCCACCCGAGTTGCAGCGGCGTCTGGGCCCTCTTGGCCACGGCACCGAACAGGTCGATCCCCGTCTGCCACTCTCCCGACGCCTTGTCCTTGTCCTGGTCGGGGTTCTTCTTCATGTAGATCTCGAGCGCCTTGTCGGGGTTCTTCAGCGACCACTGGATCCCCTCGTAGGTGGCCTTCACGAACCGCGCGACGAGGTCGGGCTTCTCTCGAACGAGGTCGTCGTGGACGATCAGACCGCTCGAGTACAGATCGATACCGTGGTCGGCGAACTTGAAGGAGCCCACCTCCTTGCCGAGCGTCTTGGCCTCGGAGGCGAGCGGCGGGTACTCGGGCCAGAAGATCCCCGTGGCATCGACCCTGCCCGCCAGGAGCGCAGCCCTCGCCGCCGGCGCATCGGCCGGGATGTGCCTGATCTTGTTGTGGTCGAACCCGGTCGCCTTGGCGAACGCCGGCATCAGGACCCAGACGGCGTTCCCGGCGGGCGTGCTGAAGCTCTTGCCTTCCAGATCTTTGGGATTCCGGATGGAGCCGCCCTTGATGAAGGCGACCGCGTGCGGCATCAGGTGATGGACCATCCCGACCGTGGTGACCTTGGCGCCCTTGGCGCGCAACAGGACCAGGGAGCCCATGTCGGAGAAGCCGAACTGAAACGCCTTCTGATCGACCTTCTGGATCGTGTCGCCCGATCCGAAGCCCCTCGACATGGTCACCGCGAGGCCGTGCTTCTGGTAGATCCCCAGCTCGATCGCCGGGTAGTACATGACGTGCTTGCCGTAGACGATCCAGTCGAGCGCGAGGTTCACCTTCTCGGGCGCCTGCGCCACGACGGGGGTCCCGTCCCACGTCAGCGTGAGCAGCGCCACCACGATCACGGACAGCACGACGCGTACTCTCGAGGGGAACGCCATGGACTGACCTCCTCCGCCCTCCGCGGGGCGCAGCGAAGACATACCGCCCCGGCGGCCGGGCTGTCAACGTCGATCCGACCTCCGTGAGGTAGAATCCCCTCCGAACATGACGAGCGTGCACGAGTGGTTCGAAGGCGTGAAGACGGAGCTCCTCTCGCGGTGTCCGTATCGCGAGGGCGAGTATTTCAGCCGCTTCGGCGCCGGGTCCCTCAGCATCCCGCAGGTGTGGGGACACGTGTCGCAGAACTACCTCGTCGTCGTGTACTTCCCGCGGATCTTCAGCGGGATCCATGCGCGATGTGACGAGCTGGAGGTGCGGAAGGACTGCGCCAGGCATCTCCTCGTGGAGGATCTCGGGTACTTCCGCGGCCAGATCGGCGCGACCCCCGATCACGTGGAGCTGTACAAGCAGATCGGCGACGATCTGGGGTACGGGCGAGAGGTCTACGCCGTGCTGCAGCCGCTGCCAGAGACCACGGGCGTCATCGACTTCTGCAAGCAGCTCGCGCACGAGATCCCGTGGAACGCCGCGCTCTGCACGACGGCGCTCTTCGAGGCGGAGGTCCTCGAGGCGTCGCAGAAGGTGGGCAACGCGCTCGTCGCGCACTACGGCTGCCGGCCGGAGTGGGGCGGCATGAACTACACCGTGCACTTCGAGGCCGAGAAGGAAGAGTCCGCGGACACGGAGCAGGCGATCCTGAAGTTCATCCGGACGGACGCCGACCGCCACGCCGCCGAGACAGCGATGCGCGAGCTCCACGCACGCCTGGAAGCCTATGCCAACGCCCTGGAGCGCGAGTACCTCCGGTAGATGCCACCCGCGCGCCTGCGCGTGGTGCTCTTTCGCGCCGCCTACAACCTTCCCGTCACCCTCGGTCGGGCGCGCGGCATCTTCGCCCGGCACGACCTCGACCTCGACATCACGTACACGCGCGGCTCGCAGATGGTCACCGAGCGGCTGCTCGCGGCTGAAGCCGATCTCGGTGTGCTCTCGGCCGATGACGTCATCTACGAGGTCGAGACGCACGGCGCCGACCTCTTCATGTTCATGGGACTGCACGCGGGCATCCTCACCCTCATGGCCCGGCCCGAGATCAAGACGGCGCGCGATGTCGTGGGCAAGCGCCTGGGCGTGGACGATCCCGCCTCGGGCTTCGCGCTCGTCGCCCAGATGCTGCTCGAAAGGATGGGCGTCGAGCGCACACAGTACGAGGCCGTTCCCGCAGGCGGCCACGAGCATCGCGCACGGGCGCTGCTGAACGGTGGCGTGGACCTGGCACTCCTCACGCCGCCTTTCACGGTGGACGCGATCGCGCGCGGCTTCACCGTGCTGGCCCGCGTGGGCGAGCACCTGCCGGTCTACCAGGCCTCGGCGGGCGTGACCACGCGACGATGGGCGCGGGCCCACGACGCCACGCTGGTCGCCTACATCCGCGCCTATCGCGAGAGCCTCGCCTGGACGCTGGCTCCGGAGGGGCGCGCAGAGGCCATCGGCCATCTCGCGGAGGAGTTCGCCCTGTCGCGCGAGGCGGCGGCCGCGACGTACACCGCGCTCACCGATCCGGCCGACGGCCTCTTTCGCGACGCCCACATCGACGTGCCCGGTGTGCAGACGGCCGTCGACCTCCGCGTGGGAGCTGGCCTGCTGCGTCCGGAGCCGAGGCCCCTCACTCGCTATTACGACGCCACTCATCTGGAGCGATCGTGAAGCCGCCGTTCGTCGGGCCCGGCGAGTCGCTGTGTACTCACTCCACTTCCACCCTCAGCACGGCCGCCGTTCAGGGAAGAAGATCGTCGCTACCGCCATCGTGAGCGCGCCACGACGCTGCTCACGGGGTGCTCCGCGAGTCCACGGGCACCGGCCGACTTCGCGGCGCGAGGTACTGGGTCAGCTCGATGGTCTCGTCGCCGAGCTGCACGTGGCGGTAGAACGCGATCGACCGCTCCTCGACATCCGACACGGTCAGGCCGATGGGACCCACGGCGTCGACGAGCGGTCCCGCGCCTGCGACGGGGCAAACAGGAGAATCAGCAGCATGAGGGGCGAGACCATGGTGGCCATCCTCAACTCCTTTGCGTCGCCTCGCGCATCGCCGCGTACCGGCAGCGGAAGATGCAGCGCTCGCCGTTGTCATGGTGAAGCTTCGCGCAGAACACTGCCGCGAGGACCCGGCTCCTGACGTAGGCCTCCGCGGCCAGGAGCATTCCGAGCGGCGGCGCCGTGATGTAGATCCAGAGGGCCGTCCAGGCGTCGGCCGGGACCGCTGACGCCAGGGTGCGGGCGGGGTTCATGCTCATCCCGGAGACCGGCGCCTCGACGGCGATGTAGGTCGCCACCAGGGCGCCGACGAGCAGCGGCGTGAAGCGCGAGAGGCCCGGCGTGTTGGACGCGCGCAGCACCACCGTCATCAGGACGAAGGTGATCGCGAGCTCGGCGACGAACGCGGCGACGACACCGAGCGGGCCAGGCACAGTCACCACGTAGTCCACCGCCGGATCCGCGAGCGCGGGGCCCAGAACTGCCGACGACAGCACCACCCCCGCGATGCCGCCGAGGGGCTGCGCCAGGACATAGAAGACGGCATCGGCCGTGGCCACCTTCCCCAGCCCCCAGAACGTCAGGGTCGTCGCCGGATTGAAGTGGGCGCCGGACCGCTGCCCCCACCGCGACATGATGAGGGCGATCGCCGTCAATCCCATCGCCACGCCCATGACGAGCCGCCGCACCCCCGGGTCCGGGATCGCGTGGACCACCGGGGAGGCCGGATGGAAGAGCAGCGTCCCGAAGCCGCACGCCGACACCATGAAGGCACCGAGTCCGGCCGCCTCGATGAGGTACTCGGGCGAGTGGGTGCGCAGCGTGTCGCGGATCGTGTCGAGCATGACGCCCCTTGGACACGGGCGTCGCGCCAGGCGGCGCGCCGAACCGGTCCGGGCCTCCGACGTGTCCAGCTCGAGCCTCACAGACGCGCTCCGGGGACGTTCAGGCGGAGGCGATAGAGTCCCGTCTGGGCCGTGAGATACAGCGTCTTACCGTCGTCGTCACCCCAGGCGAGGTTGTGCGGGTGCTCTGGCCCGGTGATCGTGCCGAGGTGTGTCCCTGCGGCCGAGATGATCCAGAGCCCGCCGGGCCCGGACACGTACAGATTGCCCACCCGGTCGACCTTGATCCCGTCGATCGCGTCCTCGCCGGGCGCCGACGTCATGTCGAAGAAGACGGCGCCACCATTGGCCAGGCTCCCGTCACTCCTGACGTCGTAGCGCATCACGACCTTCTTCTTCGGGTCCCAGTTGCCGACGTAGAGGTACTTCTCGTCAGGCGAGAACGCGAGACCATTGGGACCGGCCAAGTCGGCACTCACGAGCTTGAGCTGGCCGTCGATGACGCAGAAGACGCCGCTGTAAGGCAGCTCTTTCCGGGGATCGTCGAAGGACCTCGGGAACCCGAAGGGCGGATCGGTGAAGTACAGCGCGCCGTCCGAGCGGTACACGAGGTCGTTCGGGCTGTTGAGCCGCTTGCCCTGGTACCGATCGGCCAGGACGGTGAGCGCGCCGGTCTTCTCGAGTCGAGTGACGCGACGGTTGCCGTGCTCGTTGATCGTCAGCCGGCCCTCGCGGTCCAGCGCGAGCCCGTTCGAGCCGGGCTGTCCGTACTCGCCAGCGTCCACGCCCGCATAGCCACTCTTCGTCCGGAACACCGAGACCTGCCCGTCCGGCGACCACCGGTAGATCGTGTTCGCGTTCGGGTCGCTGAACAGCAGGAAGCCGTCGGTGGCTGCGGTGCGAGGGACCCACACGGGTCCCTCGGTGAACAGGAAACCCTCCGCCAGTTTCTCGAGGCGCGCCGAGGGCGGGACGATCTCATCGAGCGCGGGGTCACGGCGCACGACTTCCATGCGGACGGGCCGCGCGCGACCGGCGTCGCCCGCCTCGTGGAAGTCGAGCGTCGCCGACCGCACCCAGATGAAGTTGCCCGGCGGATTCGACACCGGGCCGTTCATGCCGAAGACAGCGAGCTGGAACTGCTGGCCAGGCCGGACGTCGCGGCCGAGGACGACGCGATTGGGGGCGTTGAAACCCTTGACGAGCGCCCCGCCGGTCTGGCCCAGGACGACCGGCAGCTTCCCATCGACCCAGACCTCGGCGTAGTCGTCGACGACGATCTCGAAGACGGCCGTGGAGCCGGTCGGGTCGAACGAGCCGACGCGATCGGGGATGGTGATCTTCGTCCGATACCAGTTGAAGCTCAGCCGGCCACGACCTTTCCGCGCCTCCAGCTGCGAGGCCGGCAACGCCTCCCAGCGCGAGTCGTCGAAGCTCGCGCCTCCGGCATGCGGGCTGATGTCATACGTCCGGTTCGGCGGGCCGGAGGGTCGCAGATCCGGACCGACGCCTCGGTGCTCCACGTCGACGATCCGGACGTCGCTGTAGCGCCACTGCCCATTGACCAGCCGGATGCCGTCGTCGCTCGCGAGGTTGATGATGGCCGCCGGCCGGCCGGCGGGGGCGTCCTGAGTGACCTGCGCCGTGGCCGCCGCGGCGCTCAGAGCCAGCGCGAGGCCGGTGACGATGCCACCGACCACGCGCCTCATCGGACCTTCACCACGTAGTAGTTCAGCGTGCCCTGGAAGTCCGTGAACATGTGCGGCACGCCGGCCGGGACCACGATCACGTCGCCCCTGGCGATCCGCCGGCTCTCGCCGCCCACGATCGTCTGGCCCCGGAGCTCGTTCGGCTCGATCACCTTCGCATCGGGAACGGCGCCACCCGTGGTGATCGTCGCCGTCCCTTCCAGCACGTAGATGAGGTCCGTGTCCAGCGTGTGGATCTCGGCGACCCCGTCCATCTCGCGGTGGCTCGCGTGGACCATATAATTGCCCGTGTTCACGAGCACGGTGCCCTTCTGGAACCCGTTCGCCACCATCTGGCCGTCGATGAAGGTGACCTGGCGCGACAGCTCGGTCCCGGCCATGCCGAGCTTCAGCCTCCTGGCGGCCGCGGCGCCGGCGAGCGCGATCTCCTCGTCCTGCTGGGCGCTCGCCGCCCCGCTCACACCGATGCCGCCCACGACGTCCTCACCGGACACGAGCGGGATCCCGCCCTGCAACGGCGTGAAGTCCGGCAGGGCGACCATCGCCGTCCGCCCGTTCTTGATGACGTCCTCGAAGACCTTGGTCGACCGCTTGAAGAGGGCGGCCGTCCGGGCCTTGCCGATGGAGATGCTGGCGCCGGCGGCGAAGCTCCCGTCGAGTCGCTCGAGCGCGATCAGGTTCCCGCCGTCGTCGACGACGGCGATGACACCACCGGGCGCGTTCAGCCGGCGCGCCTCGCCGATGGCAGTCGCGATGATCTGCCTGGCCCCCTCCAGCGTCAGGGCTTTCTTGTCGACGACCTGGGCCTGGCCCGGCCCGGCCGATGCAACGATCACGGCAGCTACTGCGATGCTGACGAACCATTTCATGACGTACCTCCTTGAGCCCCTCGTGACTGTCGGTGAAGCGCCGGTCGGTCGAGCAACCTCGGGACGCGACCGACCGGCGCCGTGAGTGGCGGCTACTTCATCGCCAGCGGCTTCTCGAACGACGCCTCGCCGAGGACGACCTCCGCCCAGGCGCACCACATCTGGACCTTGGCGACGTCCTTGATGTGCGCCGGCAGCGTGATGGACCGGTTGATCTTGTCGTCCTTGAGCTTCAGCCGATCGAGGAGATGGACGGTCCCCTTGCTGTCGATGACCTGCCAGTGCGGATCCGGGGATCCTGGCACCTGGAAGTCGTCGGAGACCTTGAGGACGTGCGTCTTGCCCTGCTTCTCGTGGCTGACGGTGCCGCCGTTCACGGCCTTGCCCGCGAATGGCGTGCTGACATCGGCGGCCAGGGCGGGCGTGACGGCGAGCGCCACGACCACCAGGCCCGCCAGGAGCGGGCCGCGGAACGACCGGAGCTGAGATGGAGCACCCATGAGACTTCCTCCTTCGTCGTGATGTGTACGTCCTCTGCAGGCGAGAACGGCCCGGAACCGTCCCTCCTGCACACGGTTCGACCCGGCCCGGAGCCGCCGAGGTTCACGCTCGTGGAGCAGCGACGCCCGAGCCGGACGAGCCGCGAAGCGGCGTAGAATGCCGCCGGAGCCTCACCACCGACATGGAGCCGCAGAGCGCAGGTGACGCGGGCATCGGAGCGGCCGAGCGCCATCGCACGCTGCTCGAGATCAACAACGCCATCATCTCCAACCTCACTCAGGACGCGCTGTTCCGCGCCGTGGCGGAGGCGCTGCGGCCTGTGGTGCCGTTCGACCGGAGCGCGATCTTTCTCCACGACCCGCGCAAGGATGTCCTCCGGATCTTCGTGCTCGAATCCTCGCTCCCGTCCCAGTACTTCACCGTGGGGCTCGAGATGGCGCCGGGCGAGAGCCACGTCGGCTGGGCGTTCCAGCAGCAGCAGCCATTCCTCCGCGACGACCTCGCGCAGGAACGCGTCTACCCACAAGAGGAGCTCGCGTACAGGGACGGGGTGCGGTCGTACATGCTCGTGCCGATGATCGTGCGCGGGCGCGGCGTCGGGGTGCTGGCCGTCGCCAGCACCACGCCGAAACGCTACACGGCGTCTCACCTCACGTTCCTCCGCGAGGTCGGCAACCAGGTCGCGCTCGCCGTCGCCAACATGCAGGCGTACGAGGAGATCGCCGCGCTGAAGGCGAGGCTCGAGCACGAGAACGTCTACCTTCAAGAAGAGATCCGCCGCGAGCACAACTTCGTGGAGATGGTCGGGTCGAGCCCGGCGCTGCTCACGGTGCTCCGGAAGGTGGAGCAGGTGGCGCCGACCGACTCCACAGTGCTGATCTCAGGCGAGACAGGGACGGGAAAGGAGCTCGTCGCCCGCGCGCTGCACGATCTGAGCGCGCGCAAGGAGCGGCCGCTCGTGAAGCTGAACTGCGCCGCGATCTCGGCGGGCCTGGTCGAGAGTGAGCTCTTCGGTCACATGAAGGGCGCGTTCACCGGGGCCCTCGAACGTCGTGTGGGGCGGTTCGAGATCGCCGACGGCGGGACGCTCTTCCTCGACGAAGTCGGGGAGTTGCCGCTCGAGATGCAGGTCAAGCTTCTCAGGGTGCTCCAGGACCGGGAGTTCGAGCCAGTCGGCGGCAACAAGACCATCCGGGTGGACGTGCGTGTCATCGCGGCGACCAACCGCCGTCTCGAGGACGAGATCCGGGCCGGTCGGTTTCGTGCCGATCTCTTCTACCGGTTGAACGTCTTTCCCCTGGAAGTTCCAGCGCTGCGGGACCGTCTCTCCGATGTACCCCAGCTCGTGATGTTCTTCGTCGCACGCTTCGCCCGGACGCTCGGGAAGCCCGTCGAGACCGTGCCCCGGGAGACGATGGACCGCCTGCTGCGGTACCCGTGGCCCGGGAATGTCCGAGAGCTCCAGAACATCGTCGAGCGGGCGGTCATCATGTCTCGCGGATCGGTCCTCGAGCTCGGGCCCGAGTTCCTGCCGGTGCCCGCCGCGGACCACGCTGCCGCGCCCGCCGTCGCCGTCCCTGCTGTCGATGCGCCAGAGGGGGCGGCCCGACCGCCGAGCGGTCTTCGCGGTCTGCTGGAGGACACTGAGCGGAGGCAGATCCTGGTCGCCCTCGAGCGGAGCGGCGGCGTGATCGAGGGCGCGAAGGGGGCGGCGGCAATCCTCGGACTGCGTCCCAACACCCTCCGGAGCCGGATCGAGCGACTCGGGCTGAAGCGCCGGGGCCACGAATCCTCGTAGCCGCCCACGAGGTGTCGTGACGAAGGCCACGAACCGTCGGAGGACCTGCGC
>WNFV01008746.1_pt1 | contig 11369 bp, 9 predicted proteins | sample 5400101 | NCBI WGS metagenome assembly WNFV01 (sample SAMN13153361, study PRJNA577476) | soil metagenome | isolation source: 115 cm soil or saprolite under grassland replicate 1 | place: USA:California | collected 2016-06-15
GGACGAGACCCTCAGGCAGAAGTGGGTCCGCCGCCCGCCCAGGGTCGCGCAGCCACGTTGGCGCAATGACGATCTCATGTTCCCCAACATGACATCTCGATTCCAGTTAGCCCACATGTTGGATGAGGGCCTGGAATATTTCGTCGTTCATGCGCAGCGAGAGATTCACTGGTGAGGAGCATGAGATCCTTCGCTTCGCTCCCACGAAAATGAACTTTCATTCGCTCGGGGCGGGCCGAAGGCCCATGACTCCTCAGAATGACAATGAAGACTGAGCGGCTCGGTGTCCTTGTGTCCCGGTGGTCTCGAAGCGCGAGCCGCTGGAAATCATCGTGAGCGCATAGGTCGACGACCGCCCAAGCAGGCCTCGCGGACACGGTAGCCCGCCCTGCAGACAGCCGCCGCGCCGGCTGGCGTGCTACAACGGGCGCATGCCCCTGAATGGCGCCATTGATCGTTACGTCGACCTGCACCTCCACACGTCGTGGTCCGACGGGCGCTGGAGTCCCTCTCAGGTCGTCGAGGAGGCGGCCGCCCGCGGGCTGGCGGCGATCTCGATCACCGACCACGACGTGTTGGACGGCCTGGCGGAGGCGGCCGAGACCGCCGCGGGGCTCGGGGTCGAGCTTTTGACTGGCGTCGAGCTGACCGCCGACTGGGTTGGGCGCACGGTCCACGTGCTGGGCTACGGGATCGATCCGGACTCCCTGGCCTTGCGCGTCGCGCTCGAGCGTGGGCGGCGGTTGATGGCCGAGCATGTCGAGCGCGTGCTGGGCGCCGTTCGGGCCGCCGGCGAATCGCTCGCGGCGGCCGATCTCGAGAAGTACCGCGCCCGCTACGCGGCGGGCGCCTCACTCGTGTTGGCGATGGTCGAGCGCGGCGTGCTTCGGCGGGCACGCAACGCGGCGGCTCTCCTGAGGCTGGCCAGCCAGGAGCCGCGTGCCTACACAGCGGCCGAGGCGATCGCGCTCATTCACGAGGCCGGCGGCATTGCCAGCCTTGCCCACCCCGCCAAGATCAGGCGTGACAAGCCGCTCCTCGAAGCCGCAGACCTCGCGCCGCTAGTGGCCGCGGGGCTGAACGGGCTCGAGGTCTGGCAGATCGTGCACCGCGAGCCCCAGCGCCACCACTACGCCATGGTAGCCGGCGAGCTCAGGCTGCTCGAGACGGGAGGCTCCGACTGCCACGGCCCGCGGACCGGACGCGGCCCGCGGATCGGCAGTCAGCAAGTGCCGTACGGGGTCTACGAGCGGCTCAGCGGCGTGCTGCTGGCGCGCCGCGACGGCTCGACCGCCGCGCCAGCGTGAAGCGGTACTGCTCGATGACCGGGTTCGCCAACAGGCGCTGACACATCGCCTCGGTCTGCGCGGCCGCGGCCCGCCGATCCCCGCCCCTCATCTCCACCTCGAAGTATTTGCCGGCCCGAACCGAAGTCACGCCGTCGAACCCCAGTTGGTGGAGGGCCTGCTCGATGCTGAGGCCCTCCGGGTCGTTGACGACTGGCTTCAACGTGACCTGGATCCTGGCCAGCCACTCGGTCATGGGCCAGGCTCGGCCAAACGCAGGAACGCTTCGCGGTACCGTTCGGAGGTGTCACGAACGACCTGTGCCGGCAGGGGGGGCGGTGGGGGTCGCTTGTCCCAGCCCGACACCTCCAGGTAATCGCGGACCGGCTGCTTGTCGAACGACGGCGGGCTCGAGCCCGGCCGGTATCGATCGGCCGGCCAGAAGCGGGACGAGTCCGGCGTCAACGACTCGTCGATCTGGACGATCTCGCCCTCGAGCAGGCCGAACTCGAACTTGGTGTCGGCCAGGATGATCCCCCGCGCGCGGGCGTGCTCCTCGGCCAGCGAGTACAGCTGGAGGCTTTTGGCTTCCAGGGCGCGGGTCAGATCCTGGCCGACCAGGTTGGCCATCTCCTCGATCGAGATATTCTGGTCGTGGCCCTCCTCTGCCTTCGTCGCCGGCGTGAAGACTGGCTCTGGGAGTTTATCGGCCTCCACCAGCCCAAACGGCAGGGGCAGGCCAGCCAGCGTGCCCTGTTGGCGGTACTCCGCCCAGCCCGAGCCCGCCAGGTAGCCACGCACCACGCACTCGACGTCGATCCGCTTGCAGCGCCGTACCAGCATGGCGCGGCCCCGAAGCTGCTCCCCGTGTGGCTGAATCTCGGGCCGCCAGTCGGCCGGATCGTCCGATACGAAGTGGTTCGCCACGTAGCAGCCAAGCTTTCGAAACCAAAATGCGGAAAGGCTCGAAAGGACTATCCCCTTGCCGGGAATCGGCTCCTCGAGGACCACGTCGAAGGCCGACAGGCGGTCGCTGGCGACCATCAAAAGATACTCGCCCAAGTCGTACATCTCGCGGACCTTGCCGCGCGAGAACAGCGGCAGGCCGGCCAGGTCGACACGAATGGCGGGCGGCGGAGGAAGAGCGCCGGCCTTCAGGAAGGGATGTAGCCTCACTGCGTGAGCCCCAGGCGCGCGAACGCGACTTCCACGCCACGCAGGTGGTAGTCCAGCTCGAAGCAGTCGGCCAGCTCCTCCGGTGACAACCGCTCGCTCACACATGAGTCCGCCGAAAGCAGCTCGAGCAGCGTGCCCTCGCCTGCCCAGGCCCGGCTGGCGTTGCGCTGGACCACCACATACGCGTCGTTGCGCGCCATCCCCTTTTCGACCAGCGCCAGCAGGACGCGCTCGGAGAAGATCAGTCCGCGGGTCAGATCGATGTTGGCTCGCATCCTGTCGGGGAAAACGTCCAGTCCCTCGATCACGTCCGTGAACAGCCGCAGCATGTAATCGAGCGCCAGGCAAGCGTCGGGCAGGATCACCCGCTCGGCCGACGAGTGGCTAATGTCGCGCTCGTGCCAGAGCGCCACATTCTCGAGGGCCGGCACAGCGTCGGCGCGCACCACCCGGGCAAGCCCGCAGATTCGCTCGCAAAGCTCGGGGTTGCGTTTGTGCGGCATCGCCGAGGAGCCTTGCTGGCCGGCAGAGAACGGCTCGGCGACTTCCCCGATCTCGGTCCGCTGCAGAGCCCTGATCTCCGTCGCCATCAATTCGAGCGTGGCGGCGATGACCGCCAGGGTTGAGATGAAGGCGGCGTGGCGATCGCGCTGGAGAACCTGGGTAGAGGCGGCGGCTGGCTCCAGGCCGAGCCGCTCGCAGACCGACTCCTCGACCTCGGCTGGCACATTGGCGTGGGTGCCGACGGCGCCCGAGATTTTTCCGACTGCCACCTCGCGACGGGCGGCGGCCAGCCGCGCGCGGTCGCGACGGATCATCGCCACCCACACCGCCAGCTTGTGCCCGAAGGTTGTCGGCTCGGCATGGATACCGTGGGAGCGGCCGATGCACGGCGTGTACTTGTAGCGCAGAGCCATCTCCGAGACCGCATCCTCGAGGCGGGCGAGGTCTTCGGCCAGGATGTCCGCCGCCTCGCTGAGCTGGACCGAGGTGGCCGTGTCCCACACGTCGGACGAGGTCAGCCCGAAGTGGATGAATCGCCCCGCTTCGCCGGCGCTCTCGGCCAGGCTGCGAACGAAGGCGACGACGTCGTGGCGGGTCTCGGCGAAGATCTCGTCGATCCGGCGGGGGTCCGCCCTCGCTTGACGGATCGGCTCGAGCGCCGCGTCGGGGACCACCCCCAGGTCGTTCCAGGCCTCGCAGACGGCGACCTCGACCCGTCGCCAAGCCTCATATTTGTTGTCCTCCGACCAGACGCGGGCCATCTCGGGATGCGAGTAGCGGGGAATCATGACGAGTGGGCAGTAGGCAGTAGGCGGTAGGCAGTAGGGGCGGGGTGGCCCCGCCCTGGGCGCGGTGACCGCGCCCCGACCAGAAACTCGTCGGCGGCGATATCCGTGCGCATGGTTCGGCCTTCAAATCGTATCGCGGTCGCTGCCGTGTACGCCTGCGCGCGAGCCTCGGCCAGATCGCTCCCGCGGCCGACAGCCGTCAGCACCCGACCGCCGGCCGTCACCACGCTGCCATCGTCCGACTTGTCCGTCCCGCCATGAAAGAGCAGCCCGCCGGCCGCCGCCACGTCGAGACCCTCGATTCGGCGCCCGGTCTCGTAGGACCCTGGGTAGCCCGCCGATGCTAGCACCACCCCGCACGCGTTTCCGGCCTGCCAGTCGACCTGGCTCTCCCCCAACCTGCCCTCGGCTGTCGCTTGGAGCACTTCCAGGAGATCGAAGTCGAGCAGCGGCAGGATCACCTGGGCCTCTGGGTCTCCAAAGCGGGAGTTGAACTCCAGCACCTTCGGGCCATCACTGGTCACCATCAGCCCGGCGTACAGCACGCCCACGAACGGGCAGCCATCCTCCGCCAGCGCCTCCACGACCGGCTCGAGGATTTCCGCCCGCACCCGCTCGATCAGCTCCGCCGTCGCGAAGGCTGGACGGCTATAGGCCCCCATCCCACCCGTGTTCGGCCCACGGTCGCCATCGAACGCGGCCTTGTAGTCGCGGGCCGGCGGCATCAGCGCCAGGCGCTCGCCGTCACAGAACGCCAGCACGGACAACTCGCGCCCCTGGAGGTACTCTTCGATCAAGATGCGGTCGGCGGCCTCGCCGAGCGAACGGGCGACGAACAGATCGTCCAGCAGGCGCTCGGCCTGGAGCGCGTCGTGGACAGTGGTGACCCCCTTGCCGGCCGCGAGGCCGTCAGCCTTGAGGACGAGCGGGTAGCCGAAGCCGGCCAGCCGACGCCGCGCCTCGCCGACCGAGGCGGCGCACTCGGCGCGCGCGGTTGGCACCCCGATCCGCCCCAGCAGAGTTTTTGTCCACACTTTGCTGGCCTCGATCCGCGCGGCGGCGGCGGTCGGCCCGAAGGCGGCGATGCCCTCCTCCGCCAGTCTGTCGACGAGGCCCGCCGCCAGTGGCGCCTCCGGCCCGACGACCACCAGATCGATTCGCCGCGCGCGGGCGGCGCTGACCAGTCCGTCGATGTCCTCGGCGCCAATCGCCAAGTTGGTTGCGAGCTCCGCGATGCCGGCATTACCAGGAGCGCAGTACAGCCGGTCCACGCCCTGGCTGCCGGCCAGCCGCCAGCACAGGGCATGCTCCCGAGACCCACCGCCGACGACGAGGACGTTCATTGCGAGCAATCAGCCATCACGAGCTGTCAGCCATCAGCTCTCAGCCGTCAGCACCGGGGAACGAGCCATCACCACGAGTCCTGATAGCTGATGGCTGATGGCTGACAGCTGACAGCTCGTCCTCACTCCCACTCGATCGTCCCGGGTGGCTTGGACGTGATATCGAAGACGACTCGGTTGACGCCCTTGACTTCGTTGACGATGCGGTTGGAGATGCGCGCGAGCAGGTCGTACGGGACTCGCGCCCAGTCGGCGGTCATCCCATCGTCCGAGGTCACGATCCGGACCGCGACGAGATTCCCATAGGTCCGAAAATCGCCCATCACCCCGACGGTTCGGAGCGGGGTCAACACGGCGAAGCTCTGCCAGACCTGGCGATACAGCCCCGCCGCCTTGATCTCGTCCATAACCACCCAGTCCGCGCCGCGGACCATCTCGAGGCGCTCCTCGGTCAACTCGCCCAGCCCGCGAATCGATAAGCCGGGTCCGGGGATCGGCTGGCGCCAGACCATCTCCTCGGGTAATCCCAGCGCCAGCCCGACCTCGCGGACCTCGTCTTTGAACAGGTAGCGAAGCGGCTCGACCAGGCGAAACGGCAGCTCCTGGGGCAGCCCGCCCACGTTGTGGTGGGTCTTGATCCGCGCCGCCGCCTTCGTCTCGGGCGTGGTGCTCTCGATGACGTCCGGATACAGCGTGCCCTGGGCGAGGAAGTCGATCTGGCCGAGTCGGCCAGCCTCCTCCGCGAAGACGCGGATGAACTCGTCGCCGACGATCCGCCGCTTCTGCTCGGGGTCGACCAGGCCTCCCAGGCGCTCTAGAAAACGCTTCGACGCGTCCACCACTCGCAGCTTCATCTTCATGTGCTTGCGGAACGTCGCCACGGTCCGTTCTGGCTCCTCGCGCCGCAGCAAGCCGTTGTTCACGAAGATGCAGGTCAGCTGGTCGCCAACGGCTCGATGGATCAGCGTGGCCGCAACCGCCGAATCGACCCCGCCCGACAGGGCGCAGATCACGCTGCCGCCGCCCACCCGGGCGCGGATGTCCCGGACGGCCTGCTCGATGTAGGAGCCGGACGTCCAGTTGCCCTCACAGCCGCAGACGTTGACCAGGAAATTGCGGATGATCAGCTTGCCGAGCGGCGTGTGGACGACCTCAGGATGGAACTGGATCCCGACCCGGCCGTGGCCGTCGACCATGGCCGCAACGGGCGAGTTGTCGCTGGTAGCGGCCGCTCGGAACCCGCTCGGCAGCATCGTAATACTGTCCCCGTGGCTCATCCAGACGGGAAAGTTGTCCGGCAGATCGGCGAAGATTAGCTCACGCGCGTCACTCAGGCGCAGGCGCGCGTGGCCATATTCGCGCTTGGCGCTGGGGGCGACCGTCCCCCCAAGCTGGTGAGCCAGGAGCTGCATGCCATAGCAGATACCCAGCACTGGCAGGCCGCTCTCCAGGATGAAGCTGGGGATCGTGGGTGCGCCTGGCTCGTAGACGCTGGCTGGGCCGCCGCTCAGGATGAAGCCGCGCGGCTGGCTGGCCAACACCCGCTCCGGATCGGCGTCATGCGGCAACAGCTCGCAGTAGACGTGGCACTCGCGCACGCGCCGAGCAATGAGCTGGCTGTATTGGGAGCCGAAGTCGAGGATCACCACGCAGTCGGTCGTGGGCGGGGAGGACTCCGACATCGGCGGCTCGGCCGACCCCGGCTCGCGGAGCGCCGCCACGCCACCGATCTCGAGGTAGGTGCCTACCTCGACGTCGCTGGAAACGGCCACGCGGTGCGACTCGCCGTCGCTCACCCGGCGCCCGCCAGCTGCCACGCCTTGCCCTCGGTCTTGATCGCCGGCGCGATCACCATCTCCACGCCGTGCATCTCGGAGATGCTGGTCACGCCGCAGGCGCCCATGGACGTCCGGAGCGCGCCGATCAAGTTCTGCGTCCCATCGGTTCGCGAGGTGGGGCCGAACAGCGCTTGTTCCAGGCTTCCGCTCACGCCGACGCGGATTCGAGTACCGCGCGGCAGGGCGCTGTGTGGCGTCGCCATGCCCCAGTGGTGTCCCTCGCCCGGCGCTTCGAGCGTCTGCGCGAACGGCGAGCCTAGCATGACGGCGTCCGCGCCACTCGCGATCGCCTTGCAGACATCCCCGCCAGTCCGCATCCCCCCGTCGGTGATGACCGGCACGTAGCGCCCACTCTCGCGGTAATAGAGGTCGCGTGCCTGGGCACAGTCCATCGTGGCGGTGACCTGGGGGACGCCGATCCCGAGCACCTCGCGGCTAGTGCAGGCGGCGCCCGGGCCAACCCCTACCAGGAGGCCCGCGATGCCCGTCGCGATCAGCTCGAGGGCCGCCGAGAACGAGACGCAATTGCCGACCACGACGGGAGCTCGCACCGCACAGCAGAAGCGCTCGAAATCGAGGTGGGAGCCCGAGGAAAGATAGCGAGCCGTGGTAACGGTGGACTGAACGACGAAGACATCCGCGCCGGCCCCGACGGCGAGCGGACCGAGTCGCTCGGCCATGGAGGGTGTGGCTGATACCGCTGCCAGGACACCGCCAGCCTTGATCTCGCCCACGCGCCGTTCGACCAGCTCGTCGCGGATCGGGGCCTGATACAGCTCCTGCATCAGCCCGGTCACCCGCTCAGCCGGGGCTTCGGCGATGGCGGCTAGTTGCTCGGATGGGCGCTCGTACCTGGTCTGCAAGCCCTCCAGATTCAAGACGGCCAGTCCACCGAGGCGGCCAAGCTGGATCGCGAAGGGTGGGTCGACGACGCCGTCCATCGCCGCCGCCAGGACCGGCAAGCGGAGCTGATACGGCCCGAGCGTCCAGGAGAGATCGACCTCGGCCGGATCGACGGTCACCGAGCCTGGCACGATCGCCACGTCGTCGAAGCCGTACGCCTGGCGCAGCCGCCCGCTGTGGAGCCGGTCGGCCGGCGCCAGGCCAGGCACCCCCACATCCAATGTCACGCTCGTCATGGTTGCGGCCATGTCCACCTCCACCTCACCGGGCACGGCCTGCCTCGGGCAGGTATCCCGTACCCGTCTCGACGACGGATAGCCAGACGGCCGCCCCCGTGGAGAGGCGGCCGTCTTTGTGACTTCGTATCTGGGGCGCGCAGTCGACCTGCCCCCCCTGGCCCCCCCAAGCTTGGGGGGGTTGGGGGGGCAGTCTCCTGGTCCAAGAGATCGCTCGTTATCCGCTGCGCACGAGAGGCGCCCCAGCGGCCAATGGCCGCGGGGCTGCCTCGCTTTCCGGCGCCGCCCCTGGGTCCTAAACCTGTCAGTGGTCGGTCCTCTCTGATGAAACGTCTCCCGCGCCGTCAGCCACCATTGGACACAAAATATAGTGGTTGACCACCCCTGCACGTCAAGATGTTGATGCTCGTGGCGACAGAACACGTCCCAAGATGGTCTCTATTGACGCCCCACCTCGGCTGGCCCTCACCCCGCGAAGCGCACTTGTTCCCTACCCCTCCCCCAAGCGTGGGGGAGGCTGCTGCCCTCACCCCCTGCCCCCTCCCCCAAGCGTGGGGGAGGCTGCTGCCCTCACCCCCTGCCCCCTCCCCCAAGCGTGGGGGAGGGGAGACGCGGAGCCGGCCGGGCGCCGGAGATCGGTGCCGCCGCAGCGTAGAATGGAGAGCGCCGGCCGTGATCGAGGGCCGGCCCGGAGGCGCCGCGTGGAGGTCCTGGTCGCCGGCGGGACTGGATTCATCGGCTCACACGTCGTCGACGAACTGGCGAAAGGCGGCCGCCACACGATCGCGGTCATGACCCGCGATCCAGCGGCGGCCACGCGGCGCGAGGGCGTCGCGCGATACGTCCAGGGCGATGTCGCGGATGCGAGCTCGCTCGCCAGGGCGTCCGAGCAAATCGAGGCGGTCGTCCATTGCGTCCAGTTCCCGAATCATCCCGTCGAGAATCCCAGGCGGGGCTGGACCTACGAGCGCGTGGATGGGGACGGCACCGAGCGGATGGTGGCCGCCTGTATGAAGAGCGGCGTCCGGCGGTTCGTCTACCTGAGTGGGGCGGGCGTGGCGCCGGGACGCGACAAGCCCTGGTGGCGGGCCAAGGCGCGCGCCGAGCGCGCGATCGTCGAGAGCGGGATGGAGTACGTGATCATCCGACCCTCCTGGGTGTACGGCCCCGAGGACCGGAGTCTCAACAAGTTCATCGCATTCGTCAAGTACCTGCCGATCGTGCCAATCATCGTGGCGGGCCAGGAGCGAGTTCAGCCCGTCTCCGTTTTCGACCTGGCGAAGATCGTGGCCATGGCGGTGGACGAGCCACGAGCGACTAACGGCGTATTCGAAGTTGGTACCCACGAGGCGCTGACCATGGACGAGATTCTCGGGACGGTGATGAAGGTGCTCGGCAAGCGACGCCTGCTCGTCCGGCAGCCGGCCTGGCTAGTGAAGATCCCAGCCAGCATCTTGCAGTACCTCCCCAACGCGCCTCTCTCGCCGGACGCCGTCGACTTCATCACCATGGACGTTCGAGTCGACCCGACTAGGACCGAGGAGGTGTTCGGGATCACCTTCGCGCCACTCGAGGAGGGCCTTCGGGGCTATCTGACTGGATGAGCTCACCACCAAGACACCAAGACACCACGGCGCCGGAGGGGCGCGTAGCCCCCTCTCCCTCTGGGAGAGAACAAGTGCGCTTCGCGGGGTGGGGGTGAGGGCTAGTATGCCGACGGGCTACCCTGGTGATCGACGCGGCGTAACGTGACTGAATCTTATCCAAGGGTGGTCGATCCTGGGGCTGCGCGAGGTGGGCGGGCCGGGATAAAATCCCCATGGCCCGAGGGGCTGCCCGCGCGGGATTGGTGTAACGGCAGCACAGAAGCCTTCCAAGCTTCTGGTGGCGGTTCGAATCCGCTATCCCGCTCCGACTGTCCAGTTCGTCATCTGGTCAGAGACGCAGAGCGCACAGAGCCTTCAAATACTTAATCTCTGCGCTCTCCGCGTCTCGGCGGTGGACAAGGTCTCGGCACGTCAATATAGCGCATTGGGCTGGCTGGCGGGGATCAACGCGGGGCCGCCTGGCAACCTGCCGGGGCAGACCTCCCGCGCAAAAGGGTGTATGCCGTTGTCGGCACCCAGCCTGTCGATGATGTAGGATGGCGCGCTCTCAGTGGAAGCGCAAGGAGGCCAGGTGATGAGCGGTGAGCTGACTGCGGAAGAGGAGCTCGCGGTTCGACTCGAGGAACGCGCCTGCCGACTGCGCATCGCCATGCTCCGAGACAGGGAGTTCATCGCCGGCCTCGATCGCGGGCTTGAGGACGAGCGCGAAGGGCGGATGATCTCCTTCGCCGAGTTCAAGCGGGCGCTCGACTTGGCCTGAAGCTCGTGCCCGTCCATACGCTCTTGATTGCTGAGAGCGTCCTCGCGACTGTACGGACCTACAGCCGATCTGATCGCCAAGAGGTGGCACGGCTCTTCAGGTTGATCCAGGCCGATCCAGCTATCGACAACCGGGTAAAACTCGTGCTCGTGCGGCCACCCGCCGTGTACACGGTCTATGCCAGCCCGCGCTTTTGGATCGTCTACCACGTTGTCGGTAACGTGGTATCGATCTTGAAAGTCGGCCGGGCTGGCGTGTCCGAACCTACTCCCTGGTAGCGCGTCATCAGAAGCCCGTTCCGGCCTGGCCCGGCGGGTCGGCTGGCTGCTCGGGGTCGGCGGCATTACGGGACTCTCGTGGATTAGTGGCCGCGAAACGCGCGGAGCGGCCGAAGGTTGTCGTCCTCTCGCCGCCCTGGACAGGTGAGCACAGGCCTATGCTAAGCTCCGGGGCGCGGGCGGCGCGGGGCTTGGTGGCGTTCTTTTATCCCGCTCAAGACGCGTTGTTGCTATCTGGTCGACTGCAGCGTTCGTGAGCCAGCGGGCAGGAGGTGATCGTGCGGCAGCCCTCGGCGGCAGTTCGTCGGCTTCAACAGTCCGAGCGCGCGGGCCACTCGGCCCCACCGAGTCCGGGCGTGATCCCGCTCCATACGGGCGACCCCGACTTCCCCACCCCGCCCCACATCGTCGAAGCGCTGGGCGACGCCGTCGAGCGCGGCTACACTCACTACCCGCCCTACCAGGGCGACCCGGAGCTGCGGGCAGTCATCGCCGACCAGCTCTCGAAGCGGTCCGGTCTCGCCTGGACCGCCGACGACGTGACGATCACTATCGGCGGCAGCGGCGCGATCTTCGGCGGCATGGCTGCCTTCCTCGACGCGGGCGACCAGGTGTTGGTCCCGCAGCCGACGTTCTCGTTGTATGGCGAC
>WNFV01018874.1_pt1 | contig 11368 bp, 8 predicted proteins | sample 5400101 | NCBI WGS metagenome assembly WNFV01 (sample SAMN13153361, study PRJNA577476) | soil metagenome | isolation source: 115 cm soil or saprolite under grassland replicate 1 | place: USA:California | collected 2016-06-15
GACCGCGTCGACGAGCGTGAGCGCCCCGTGCTCGTGTGCGATGGCGGCGAGTTGCTCAATCGGATTGAGCACGCCGGTTGACGTTTCGGCATGCACCATCGCCACGATGTCGGCCGGCATCGATTGCAGCTGTCGGCGCAGCGCATCGGGGTCGCACGCACGTCCCCACTCCACATCGAGTCGCGTGACCGTCGCGCCGTACCGCTCACACATCTGCGCGAGCCGATCGCCGAAGTATCCGGTGACGACGACGGTGGCGCGCGTGGTTTCGCGCACGAGGTTCGCAACCGCCACTTCCATGCCGGACGTGCCCGTGCCGGAGACCGCGAACGCGAACGACCCATCAGCCGCACCGAACACCCGAGTGAGCCGCGCACGTACGTCGTCCAGCAATCGCATCATGAGCGGATCGAGATGACTCAGCGTCGGGGCGGCCATCGCACGCATCACGCGCGGCGCCGTCAGGCTGGGGCCGGGACCGAGCAGGATGCGATCGGTATCGGGCAGCAGGCTCACGCAGGGATTTCCTCGAAATGCGCGATCACATCGCGCAAGGCTCCGATCGCTGAGTCCGGAACGGGCGCGAGCGGCGGCCGTGGAAGGCCGACGTCGTACCCGATGAGGTTCAGCGCCGCCTTCAGGCCGGGTACTCCGTAGGTGGCACCGAGCAGCCGCGCCAGCGGCACGAGCTTGCGTTGCAGCGCGACGGCTTCGGCATGCCGCCCCGCGCGCGCGAGCTCGAAGAGGCGCACACATGCATCCGGCGCGACGCACGCGGGCGCAAGAATGCCGCCAACCGCGCCCACACAGAGCGCCGCGTAAAACGTGGACATCGTGCCGGCGAGCACGTTGAAGCCGGCGGGCGTGCCGGAAATGAGATCCGCGATGACCGCCACGTCGCCGCCCGACTCTTTCATGCCGACAATGTTCGGATGGATCGCCAGGCGCGAGACGGCGGCGGGCAAGAGGTTCACGCCCGTGAGCGCTGTGAAGTTGTACAGCAGCACCGGCACCGGCGACTCGTCGGCCACTGCGGTGTAGTGACGCACGAACGCGTCGGTCGTCATTTGTGTTTTGAAAAACCCAGGCGTGCGCACCAGCACCGCGTCCGCACCGTGCTCCGCGGCGCGCTTCGCCGCGCGCACGGCGGCGCTCGTCGACTCACGGCCGGTGCCGACGATGAACGTGCGGCCGGCCGGCACGACTTCGCGTGCCGCCACAATCACGCGGTCCGCTTCGAAGTCGTCCATCAGCGCTGCTTCGCCGTTCGAGCCGAGCACGATGAAACCCGTCAGCGGACGAACGACCCACCGCGCGAGCGCCGCGCGGAGCCGATTCGTGTCGACGCGGTCCTGCTCGTCGAACGGCGTGGGGACAGGGGCAAATACGCCAGCAAGGTTCATTGACACGATTTTAGCTGAAAGCTGATCCAGCCGGGGCTACATCGGCCGCTCGTAGCCCAGGCGCGAAGCGGCTTGGTCGCGCACGCCCGCCCCACTGCGGGCCACGCCTTTGATCGGCGTCCCGTCCTGCAGGATCAAATTCAACCCGAGCACCACGAGAAACATCGCTGCCGCCGGGCTGAGCAGCCACGGAAAATCGGCGAACACCGTCACGTTCGCCGCGTCGTGCAGCATGGTTCCCCAGCTCGCAACCGGATCGGGAAACCCGAGGCCGACGTACGACAGCGTCGCTTCGGCGACGATGAACGCCGGTACGAGCATCGTGATCTCGACGGCGACGAAGCCGCGCGCCGCGGGCAGCAGATGGCGCAGGAGCAGGCGCAGATCGCTCGCGCCGAGCGCCTGAGCGGCGGACGCGTAGTCGAGCCGCCGCTCGGACCTGACGATGGCGCGCACGCCCCGCGCGATGAACGGCGCGCCGACGACGGCGAAGATCGAGGCGAGCAGCGTAAAGACGACGGCGGACGTCAGGACGAGTGGGAGCACCGACCGCAGCGCGAGCGCCACGTACATCGCCGGCAGCACCATGACGAAGTCGCTCGCGCGCATCAGGCCGTCGTCGAGGTATCCGCCGACGTAGCCCGCGGCGCCGCCCATTGCGCCGCCGATCAGTAACGCCCCAAGTGATGCGACGATCGCGAGGCCAAGCGAAATACGGGCGCCGAACAGGAGCCGGCTGAAGACGTCGCGGCCGAAGCTGTCGGCTCCGAGCAGGAGCAGCGGCGCAACGACCTCGTCCGACGATTGCACCAGCGTGCCGCCTTTAAACCAGATCAGTGGCAGGCTCGCGGATCGATCTTCGTCGTACCGCTGCTCGAGCTGATTCACGAGCCGCCACCGATAGATGAACGGCGCGCGCCACGCGCCGCGGTCGTCCACGATGTGCGGCCACGTCGGCGGTGCATTCAGCAAACCCGGAAACTGCCGGTTGCTCGCGTGCGGCGCGATCACCGGCGCCGCCGTCGCAGCCAGCGCCGCGACGACGACCAGTGCCAGTCCGAAAAGCCGGCCGTGCGACGTCCTTCGTCGAACCACACGGCGGCCCAGGTGCCTTACCTGCCCCATCCGCCCTGCCTGCCCGTCTTGCCCATTACTCCCTCGCACGCGGATCCACCATCGCCAGCGCCAGATCCGACACCAATGTCCCGACCGCGAGAAACACGGCCCCCGCGCCCGCGCAGCCCGCCACCAGGTAAACGTCGCGCGCGCGCAGCGCGTCGAGCATCAGGCTGCCGAGCCCGGGCCACGCTGTAATCACTTCGACGGCGAACGATCCGCTCAGCAGCGTTCCGACGACGAGGCCATACACCGCGGCCACCGGCCTCAGCGCGGCCTTGAGTGCGTCGCGCCAGACAATCCGCGACCACGGCACGCCCCGCGCGGACGCCGCGAGGACGAACCGCTCGCCAATAACCTCACGCATTGCCTGCGACTGCAGCCGCTCGAACAGCGCCGCCAGCGGCAGCGCCAGCGCGCAGGCAGGCACGACGAGGTGATGTAAGAGATCGAGTGTGGAGCCGGCCGGCGAAGATGACGACGAGCGGATGCCCGAGATCGGGAACCAGCCGGTCCGTGCCGCGAGGAACACAAGGAACAGCGACGTAAGCAGCGGCGGCAGCGAGAGAAAAACGACCGAGAACGCACGAATCGCGCCGGTCAGCACACCACCGCGGCGGGTTGCCGACACGCTGCCGAGCAGAAGTCCGGCGAGTGTTGCGAGCGTCAGGCCGGTGACCGCGAGGATCGCGGTGTTGGCCGCGCGCTCCGGCACCAGCTCGCGCACCGGGCGGTCGTAGAGCAGCGACGTACCGAAGTCGAGCCGCACGACATTGGCGAGCCACTGCCGATACTGCGCCGCAATCGGTTTGTCCAACCCGTAGCGCGCACGCTCCCGCTCGATCGTTTCCGGGCGCGCGTTGATCCCCAACGACCCGGCGACGAAATCGCCCGGCGCGAGCCGCGCCAGGACGAACGACCCCGACGACACGGCCACGACGAGAAACGCCGCGAACGCCAGGCGTCGCGCGACGTAGCGCGTCACCGGACTACTGCCACTGCGTCGGGCGCCCACAGGATCGGGAACAGCGTAATGGCCGGCGTCGCACGGACAACTCGTGAGGAGGTGGCGACGTACACGTGAGGCGCGGCGAAATAGATCACCGGCTCGTGCTCGGCGAAGATGCGCTGCACGTCGTCGAACAGCCGCTTGCGCTCGGCCTCGTCCAGCGTCGCGATTTGCCGCGTCATCAGCTCGTCGATTCGTCGCTCCCAGTCTGTGGCTGGTGAAGGTTGCTGCATGTTCCAGAGATGCGCCGCGCCCGAGCTGAACCAGAAATCGGGGGATGTGCCTGGATCGGTATCGGATCGCGACACATGAAAGTACACCGCTTCGTACTGTCCTGTGCCGATCCGCTGCGCGACCGTGTTGCCTTCGAGCGTGGCGACGTCCATGGCGACGCCAATTCTCTTCAACTCCTCGCGCACCACCGAGACGCCGCGCTCAAGACGCGGACGTCCGGCCTGAGTGATCACCGTGAAGCGTACCGCCTGACCGCGCGCGTCTTCCAGCATGCCGTCGCCGTTCCGGTCCTCGAGACCAATCGTCGCGAGCAACGCTTTCGCGCCCGCGGGATCGTGCGGCGTCTTCGGCGTGCCGGTCCAGTACCACTTCTTGTTGGCCGGCGTCTCGACGCCGTACACCGGCTCGCCGGCGCCGAGGAACACGGTGTCGGCGAAGGCCTTGCGGTCCACCGCCATCGAAATGGCACGGCGCAGTTCGTCGCGCTGCAGCCACGCCGCGCGCGGGTCGCGCGCGAACGCGCCAGGCTTCAGATTGAACCAGAAGGTGTCGGCCTCGCCGATGCCGACGTCGCTAATCTTCACGCGGCCCTCGTCGGCCGCACGCTTCACCGTCGCGTACGCGTCGGCAGCGATTTCAGTATAGGTCGCGTCCAGCTGGCCCGACCCGAGACGCAGGAGCTCCGCGTTCTGATCCGGGATGATCTCGAGCGTGAGTCGATCCAGGTACGGAAGCGGGCCGCCGTCGGGCGCGATGCGCCAGTAGTGCGGGTTGCGCGCGAACACCAGACGCTGTCCCGGCGCGTGCTCGGCAAGCACGAACGAACCCAGTCCGACTATCTCCGACGGCGGCGTCGATAGTCCCCACGCCTTCGCGAACGTGCCGTCCTGCAACGCCTGCCCAAGCTTGTGCCGCGGCAGAATCGGCAGGCTGTCCAGAACGCGGACGCCTGGCGCAAACGGCGTAGCGAAGGTGATGACGATGGTGCGCGAATCGGGGGCGGACACCTGCATGTTCTTGCCGCCCGCCTGCATCGAGTCCGCGAGGACGGCGTTCGCGCGCGGGTCGTACAGCGCCTCGAACGTAAATAGCACATCGTCGGCTGTAAACGGGTGACCGTCGGAGAAGCGCACGTTCTGCCTGAGGGTGAAGGTCACCTGGCGCGCGTCGGGCGACGAGGTCCAGCGCTCGGCAAGCGACGGCTCGACCTCGTGCGTCTCTCTGTTGATGCGCACGAGCCTGGCCTGCGTGAGGGTTGCGACCAGATCGCTGGCAGCGTCGCGCGCCGCGAGACGGTTGAAGCTGACCGGCTCGGTGCGGATCGAGGCGACGAGCGCGCCGCCGTGCGGACTGGCAGCGGACGTCGCGGCGCCTGGAGGCGTGGGTGTGGAGCGGCAGGCGTCGCCGAGAAATGCCGTCGCGGCGAGCGCGATGCCGGCCGCCACGGAACGTGCGTGTCTGGTCAAAAATTGGCCGGCCGGCCAGAAAATTGGCCGGCGCAAAGTGCGTGCAACTCTGCGCCGAAAAATGATTTTGCACGCAGAATCGTCCGATTGCGCCGCGTCTTCCGCCTGGTTGGCTAGATTCTTGGCTAGCATAAAGCGCCGAGCTTAGATACTATCCAGCCCGTTATTGCCGAACAAGTGTAATTGCAGCAACGACTTCCGGGCCGTTTTCCACCTATGGTTCAGCCTGGCACCAGCTGTGCCCTATGGATCAGCATCCAGAGGGTTTTGTGGTTTCTGCCGATAACGCACCGAACACTGGTTTCGAGACTCGCATCGGGCGAAGCGTGTCGATCGATCACGCGGCGCGGCTGCTCGGCGTCTCGCGCCGGACGATCTACAACCGCATCCGAGACGGACGGCTGCAGACGATTCGGACGCTGGGCGGTTCCCAACGCGTGTTGATCGATTCGGCCCGCGACCTTTCGGGTCTTCTGCGCGACGCCACGTCGCGCCCTTCGCTCTGACGTTTACGTTGTTGCTGGAGTGATGTTCATGAACGCTTCGTCGCACCTTCCACTTTCGGGGCGCAGGGTTCCGCCGTCGTTGCGCACGGTTCCATTGTCGGAGCGCAGGGCTTTCCTTCTCCGCTCGCACGACATCACCGGGAACGTTCGCGAGGATCGCCCGAAGCCCGCGCGCCGAAAGGCGGTCACGCTGCGAACCTCGGTGCAGTATCTCACCGTCGCGATCGTCAGCGCCTGTTTCCTCGCGGCGGCGCCTGCCTCCGCGGCGCACCGTGCACGGCTCAGCGCCGATCTCGCGGACCATTTGGCCGCCGGCTCGCAGACGATCGACGTCATCATCCACGCCGACCGAGCGACGGTGAACATGCTGGCCGCGCGCTACAACCTGGTGGTGAAGCGGTATTTGAAGAGCGGCGGGGTGTTTCAGGTCAACGCCGGTCAGCTTGCCGCGCTGCAGCAGGACGATGCGGTGGATCATCTGTCCGGCGACGTCCGGATTCAGAGCTCTGTGGACGTCACCGCCGAGAGCATCGGCGCCGATCAGGTGTGGGCGGGATCCGCGGATGTGCCCGCGCTCTCGGGCAGCGGCGTCACCGTGGCGGTGATCGATTCGGGGATCGACGATAAACACAATGCGCTGAAGCGGCGCGTGCTGCACAGCGAGGACTTCACCGGCGGCAACGGCGTGGACCGGTACGGTCACGGCACGCACGTGGCGGCCACCATCGCTGGCGAGCAGGGCCTGTTGCCCGACACCCGTGCGTACCGCGGCATTGCATTCGGCGCGGCTCTCGTGAATCTGCGCGTGCTGAACGACGAAGGCAACGGGACCGCGAGCAGCGTGATCGAGGCGATCGACTGGGCGATCGACAATAAGAGCGCCTATCGCATTGGGGTCATCAATCTGTCGCTCGGGGCGCCGGTGTTGCAGCCGTATCGCGACGATCCGTTGTGCGCGGCCGTGGAGCGCGCCGTGGCGGCGGGCATCGTCGTGGTGGTGGCGGCGGGGAATTACGGGAAGACCGCGCCGAAGCCACTGACACGTATCTGGCGAGAATGCACCCCGAGCGGCACGTGACGGGGAACGGCCCGAACGCGTATATGCAGTTGTCGGGGACGAGCATGGCGGCGGCGGTGGTGAGCGGCGCGGTGTCGCTGTTGTTGGAACAGCGGGGAGATCTGACGCCTGCGGCGGCAAAGGTGGTTTTGCAACTCACGAGTTCGTTCGTCGGCACAGGCGGACTATTTGGTGGGGGTGCGGGCAGTCTCAATGCCGTTGCAGCAGCTGAAACGCTCGCCTTCGGGTTGAAAAGCCCGTCGCTGATAACCGTAATTGCAGGCGAGACGGTCCAGGGATCTGCGATTGCATTTGCCCAGGGCGTCTCAGGCGACACGATTGTCTGGGGCCAAACGATTGTCTGGGGCCAAACGATTGTCTGGGGCCAAACGATTGTCTGGGGCCAAACGATTGTCTGGGGCCAAACGATCGTCTGGGGCCAGCTAAGTACATCGGCAAGCACGATTGTCTGGGGGCAAAGCGCTGGCGACACCATCGTTTGGGGGCAAACCGCTGGCGACACCATCGTTTGGGGACAAAGCGCTGACGTCCGCGAAACCCTCGTGAGCTGAGGAATACGATTCTTAGCGGAACCGCGACAAAGACAGGAGGCGCCATGCGACGTGTAATCATCTGGGGCAGTTGATCCGATAAGATCTGGACCGCTCTGCAAAAGCGAGGGAGACGGTCCATAATGCGAGAGTTTCTGGGTCTGCGCCCGTCGGCGAGAGCATACGTCGCCACCGTAGTACTTTTGGGTGCCGCGGTGGTGGCGTATTCGGTACATCGTCTGTACTCCGAACCAATCGGCAGCCAGTGGTTTATTCTCGCCGGCCTGACGCTTTTGACCGGCTCCTTCACCGTAAAAATCCCTTCGATAAACGCTAGTCTATCGGTCTCGGAGACGTTCGTCTTCGCCTCGGTACTCCTGTTCGGGGCGGAAGCCGGAGCAGTCACTGTCCTCCTTGAATGCCTGATCATTCTGTTTTGGATGAAACCCGATGGACGGTTGGTTCATCGGGTGTTTTTCAATACGGCCGCTCCCGCGATCGCAATTTGGGTATCCGGCAAGATCTTTTTTTGGACCTCTCACATTGAGCCGTACTCGCGCGGCACAACGCCACTTGATGGCTTGTTTCTACCTCTACTCACGTTTACGGCACTGTACTTTCTTCTGAACAGCTGGTTAGTAGCCGTAGCACTCGGATTCGAGAATCGCAAGTCACCTCTTGAGATCTGGTGGCGAAATTTTACGTGGCTATCGGTAAATTACTTCAGCGGAGCCTCGGTTGCTGCTCTGATCGTTACTTACACGCGCAGATTTGATGTAAGCACACTCGCAATTATCATCCCTCTGCTCGTGGTGTCGTATCTCACGTTTCGCACTGCAATGGGGCGAGTTGAGGACAGCAACCGACATCTCAGCGAACTAAACCGATTGTACCTTTCAACGATCGAAACACTGGCGATGGCGATCGACGCGAAGGACCAAGTCACTCACGGCCACATTCGCCGCGTGCAGGCTTATGCTACAAGCTTGGCTCGCGCCGTCGGCGTGCGCGACGACAAACTAATCAAAGCGATTGAGGCGGCTGCTTTACTACATGACATGGGAAAATTGGCAGTACCTGAATACATCCTGAACAAGCCCGGAAAGTTAACCGAGGCCGAATTCGCAAAGATGAAGCTTCACGCGAGCATTGGGGCCGACATACTCTCGGCCATTGACTTTCCGTACCCAGTAGTCCCAATCGTTCGCCATCATCATGAGAATTGGGATGGCAGCGGTTATCCAACGGGCCTTAGAGGCACTGAAATACCGATCGGCGCCAGAATCCTTTCGATCGTAGACTGCTTTGACGCCCTAACATCAGACCGCCCTTACCGGCCACGGCTGAGCGCCGAGGAAGCAATCAAGGTGCTCACTGAACGGCGAGGCAAAATGTACGACCCGTTGATCATCGATACTTTCATGAAGGTTCATGACACCATCGCGCCTGAACGGTTCGAGGATGAATCAGCGCCTCGCGTGATCGCAGAGATGGTCAGCGCGAGGAAGCCCACCACGCCCCAAATCGCCACGCCTATCCTCGAGGAAATCGCCGCAAGCGCAGACGAGATGCTCACCCTGTACGAACTCGCCCGTTCATTAGCAGGTCAAGTCAGTCTTGGCGATGCAGGCGACGTGATCGCGAAGCATCTTCGGCGACTGATCCCGTCGACCCTAACTGTTTTCTATCTCTATGAGCACGCCACGGATGAGCTCGTCGCCGCGCATGCGGTGGGCGACGGGTCGTCGGTCATCCGTGGCACGCGGATTCAGCTCGGACAGAGGTTGAGTGGCTGGGTCGCCGCTAATCGTCAAACTATTTCGAATTCTGATCCAGTCCTGGATCTTGGCGATGCAGCGCGCCCTCACGCCCTGCGACTCCGTAGCTGTATCAGCACACCACTCGTATCTGAGGACCGCCTGATCGGAGTCATCTCGCTGTACTCCGGGGAACTCAACCCCTTCAACGACGATCACCGCCGAATCATCGAAGTAGTGGCAAGACAGATCGCGCATACACTTCGTCATGCGGTCGAATTCGATCGTTCACCGAGCAGGGATTCGTTGACTGGACTTCCGGACGTCAACCAGCTCGTTCGCATTGTCACATCTGTGTGGGAGAACGAAGTCACGTCCACGGTTGGTTACGCTTTGCTCTTGATCGATGTCAACAATCTGAAACAGGTTAATGCGGTACACGGGCGTAAAGTTGGCGATGAAGTCCTGCAACACATCGTAAACTACGCGCGCGTCGTTTTGCGCGTAACCGATATTCTTTTTCGAAATACGAGTGACGAGTTGGTTGCGTTTCTCAACGACACTGACATGGAGACGGCGACGATCATGGCCAGCCGGATCCATGAGAACGTTGCAAAACATCCACTACGGACATCAGCAGGGGCGACGATCACCGTTACCACAACCGTGACGGCCGTGTCGGCACCGCGCGACGGAGTATCCGTCAACGACCTATTGGTGATAGCTCGGAAACGCAGTGGCGTTGACCACCCCCAAGGGTCCAGCGTTCACTGACCGCTCACCGCAACATCCAACCCCAGGTCGGACCTGCACGGAAAATCAGGGAGACAGCAATTCTCCCTTCACGGCAGAGCCACTTCTAGCGCAGAATGCTGGCGCTAATCTCCAATTTAGATTTCCTGGTTAGGCGATATGAATCACCTTGATGCAGCGATAAACCTTAGCCGAAATGGCAGATTTGCCGAAGCGCTGACAGCTCTTCGACCTTCTACGATAGGGGAGGGTCAACGAAACGCAGTCGAGCTGATGCGCGCGGAATTGCTCGAACGCACCGGTCAATATGCCGAGGCTGAACGGCGTGCCGAGATGCTCTTACGTTCCAGAAGTCTCACGGCGGAGCAGCGCAGTTTATGCGAATGGATTCTGGGTCGGATTGATGCCGACCAAGGTCTTTTCGAGTCCGCGACGAAGCATTTGGGGCGATCGGCTAGTGTTGCGTTGAGCGCGAAGCTCTTCGAACGGGCGTCTTGGGCGCAATGTAAATTAATGTTGATCGCAGCCGACGCTAACGGGCCGGATTCTGTCGGCCCCATGTTCAGCGAATTGCGGCAGAGCGTGATGAGGTGCGCCAGTCCTCACGCGCTCGCCAACCTCCATCTTGCCGTCTCACAGATGGAAGGAAAACGCAGCCTTCCGGGAAGCGTATTCCGTCATGCACAGGTCGCCTTAAGGTTGCTAGCAGAATCACCCAATGTTTGGCTCGAAGCTATGGCAGAAGGAAATCTCGTGGTCGCAGCGATCCTGCGGCCCGACTTTCAGAAGGCACTGACGCACGCTCGGAGGGCTGCCGAACTGGCGGAGCGTTCCGGGTGGCGGACTGGCTATGCGGCGGCCCTTGCGAATCTTGGAATCGTGTCATACCTAATCGGTGATTTCGATGAGGCCGTGGGCCATTGCGAGAGAGCCTTAACGCTGTTTCTTCCTGGAAGCGACGAATTCAGTGGGACTCTGGATACCCTTGCTCGGCTTCGGCTGGCCCAGAATCGGATCGATGAATGCGAGGACCTGCTCAGTCGCATCGACTATCTCAACCCATTGCCAGATCACCAGACACGATACGTTTATCGACATGCGTCTTTGACGCGCATCAGGGTCTTGATGGTCAAGGAACGCTACGACGAAGCATTGCTCCGATTGGAGACCCTGATTTCCCTTGCGAATAACGCCCGCGATTCGTCGATGTTCGAATCGGCAAAATTGACGAAAGCCCAAGTATTCATTCGACTTGGCAGACTGCACGAGGCACTGGCGATACTGCGAAATAGTGGCGCCACGTTACGAGATCAGTCGCCCGATGTGCAGTCCATGTACAACATCGTGGTCGCCGCCGCGTTCGCGACTGTAGGCGACACTGAACCGTACCGGGATCTTCGGAGGGCAGTTAACGTGAGTCATGCCACCGCGGCCTGCTCATAGTAGCGCGCTTCGTACTCGGCCGGCGGCACGTACCCGATCGGTTCGAGCAAGCGCCGGTGGTTGAACCAATCGA
>WNFV01008750.1_pt1 | contig 11367 bp, 12 predicted proteins | sample 5400101 | NCBI WGS metagenome assembly WNFV01 (sample SAMN13153361, study PRJNA577476) | soil metagenome | isolation source: 115 cm soil or saprolite under grassland replicate 1 | place: USA:California | collected 2016-06-15
CCCCTTATCGAGGACGCGCCGATTGGCCGAAAACACCCCGAGCGCTCGCCGGTCGGTTGCGCCGCGCGCAAACGTTCTTGCGCTCGTTGGGCGTTGACATCCGTTTTGCCCGAGCGGGCCGCATGGGTACAAGAATGATCAAGATCAGCGCGCCGACCCAGGACCCCTCGATACCGTCTGCACCGTCTGCACCGGCCGGCGTCGACCTCGTCGAGGGAAATCTTCCGCGTGGAGCGGGCCGTATTTCTCAAGCCCGCTGACGGTGCTGACGGTGCCGACGGAAAAACAACTCAATAGGCTGGCCTCGAGACGATCAAAGTCAGCGCACCGCTTCTGGGATCGAAATTGCTTAAGCAAGAGATGACCCGTTGCGTCGATCGCACGAACGCGATGAGAGCAACAAGCAACATTCGCGGCAACTGCCGTTCGGCCGTATCACCAGCCAATCGTTTCTTCCCCGCCTCGAGAAAGTCTTTCGACCAGCGGTAAACTTATCAGGACGCCCCAAGTTTTGGCCGTTGCACAGATTGCGTCCTCAGGCATCGTGTTCGTCGCCGCAGTGCTGAAAGGACCGAGCTGCCAACTCATTGAACTGTCCCTTTGTCAATTTCATTTGGATCATCGGTCTTGCGTGACGATCCAGCGGCCATATGCGCTTGCTCGTGCACTCCTTGGCAGACCAAATGCAGCATTTCATCGATTGACAAGTTAGGGTGCCGCATGACGATTTTAGCAACTTGTTTGCCAAGAGCGCACCCGAGGGCGGTGACTGCGTCCGCGTCAGCCAATCCCCGCGCGGCGACACGTTGCAACTTGTCAGCCCGCCGGTTGATTTTCTTTCCTTTAGCGGTTTGTACTGGCGCACGGGCTCTCTGCCAAAACTTCATTTGCCCGTTTCCTTTCGCGTATGGTGAGATGGAATTAACTCCACCTCCCCGCGCCGCTCTACTCGGCGGGGCCCCATCATCATGGACCAACCGCAAGCGCGCCCGGTTGCCCGTCGGGGCGGCATTTGGACGACGAGGTTTATCGCGCGAGCGCAGTCCTGAGTAGTCAGCCGAATGCGCGTCGCCGCGGATAGGCAATATAGTGAGCTTTTCGAGCAAATAGCACGCGAGGCCCGACTACTGCGTAGGCATGAACGTCCCTGTTGACAAGCCCGCAGAGGTCGACCAGCCGATTCGACGTGAGGAGCGCATTTGCACATTGCAGACTTGATCCCTGACGTGGATGTGTTGTCGGCCTGGGCCGGACGAACTGGGATTGCATATCGTTCGGGTTCTCGCTTCGCGGGAAGCGCGGGAACAGATAGAGCTCGGTAGCTTTCTCAACATCGCAATGCGCGGTAAGATCGCAACGGAGACCCAATCAAAAATTACCAGAACGACCAGCTTGCCCGCCCGGGCGGTGCTGCCATGCACAACCGCGAGCGAACCAAGCGAGCTTCCGACCGGATCGTGTCAACGTCAGGAACGCGCGCCCCGCTTTAGGAATTCATTAACAGTTCGCTCCTACGATTCGTTCGCACGACGTGATGTTGCGTAAATTGAGCCCCGGTCGTCGGACCAACTCCGACCGGGGCTCTTTGTTATTTTTCCTTGAGAAATCCGCGCGCTCCATCTTCGGGGTTGCAGTTCAACGTCTCGATCGAATAGCCCTTGAATTGGGTAACCCTTGCTCGCCATGCAGCGCGCGGTCATGTCACCGCTTCGGCTTGGGAAGGTCGCCGCGGATCTTGTCTCATCGCCGTGGAGAGTGGTTCCGTATCTCAGCCAAAGGGGCGTTTCAGGCCGTGTTTCAAGTGGCCGCAGAGTTTGGGGTGCTCAATTCGCTAACCCAAGCCGCTCACCGAGAAGAAGCATGCCCGCGCGAAATGCTCGCTCACTCAAACGTCTGGAGCAGCTTGCGCGATTGCCGGATCAACTCGCGCAGCTGCCGGCGTTGGGCAATAGCTTCGCGGGTATAGAGCCCATGCTTCACTGCGTTCTTGTTGCCGTGCGGAGCACCTGATCCCCGCGCTCCGCCATGCATGCGGCAGCGCTTCTTACCTCCGACAGCTGGCGATCTGCAGGGTCTGCCAGAGCGGGTCTTGGCGCCGCAACGATGGCTCGAAAGCATTGGGCCGGTATTGCGCGGATGATCACTTTTCATTTCTTTAACGTGCGACGCCGGACTGGAGCCTGCTTCTTGCTTTCGTCAATGCTGGGCATTGGAGCGGTCCTTGCGTCGGCGAGTGGCGGCGGTGAAGCAGCAGCCTTGTCCGGCGCCGCCGCGCGTTGGCCCTGCGTCACGTTGCCGACGATTGCCTGGCCGCCTTCGCTGACCGTTACATGTTGCACCGTGACCTTCTGCTCGCCGCCAGTCCGGTAGCGCTTTAGCGCTTCCATCTGAGCCGCAAAGGTTCGCGCCAGCTTGTTGAACGCACGCTCCGCGCTGTCCTGCTCCGGAAAATTTTCGACGTGGGCGAGGCGGCGCGCAAACGTCATGGTCGCCATGTGGACAGCAGCCATTTGGGCTGCGAGCATCGCCTCAATTTGATCTTGAGGTTGAATGCTCTTGACGACCGAGAGCATGAAATTGATCCCTTGCTCGTCGACTTCGCGGCCCTGTGAACCTGCGTTGGCGAGCTGGCTCAGAAAGCTATTTAAAAAATCCACGTCTGCCGTCCCGAGCGCTCCCATGAGCAGCATGAGGCCGGTCGCCTCGTGCGGGTGGTCGGGCTTGATCGCCAGAAGCTCTCCGTGCTTGGAGACCTTCACGCGTGGCGCCCGTTCAGCTCGCTTATTGAAAAACTTCCTCAGGCCAGCAAGCTCTTGCTTAGTAGGCTGATATTTCGCTGCGGGGCGCGTCGTTCGATTTTGCGCAGTCATCTCGACAGAGTCATTCTTGGGTTGGTCTATCCGAGCTTGGGCTGGTCTATCCGAGCCCATTATCGGCAGGAATCTTGTCTGAAGCTCGGCTAAACTCCGCCCTGATCCATACTTTGCTTGGGGTTGTTTTTCCAAAAAACATATTTGCCCCCTCCCATGCCCCGAGGCGATCCGCATCGTCGACATGAGCGCGTCGAATTCCTGGGCGGAGTTCGCGGCAGTTTTCCGCAACACTCGGGACGCGTATCTCGATCACGAGCGCGCAAAAACCGAGCTCAAGACGTTGATGCCCGAGGACGCCAAGGAAGCAATCGGGCACGGCGTGCGAGCAAAGCGCTCGAAGTCAGGCGCGGTGAGCTTCGACGTCCTGGAGACGGAGGTCAGCCATGCATCGGTCCAGTGAATCGGTTGCGGCTCTGGCCTCAGCTCTGGCAAAGGCCCAGGCGGAACTCATCAATCCCGAAAAGTCGCTCACGGCTACGATCCGGAACGGACGGGCAGGGGAGGGCGAGCAGACGTTTCGCTATGCGTCGCTCTCGAGTGGTCTCGACATCGTGCGCAAGACGCTCGGTCAACACGAGATCGCAATCGTGCAGACCACGGCCATCGACCAGACGGCTGTGCAGAACCTGGTGGGCGGAGGATTGGCGGACTCGCCGTAAGCGCGTATGGAAGAGACAGACAGTCCATAGTTGGTGGCCGATCGCAGAAAAAATCTGTTCCATGAATGCGCACGGCGATGTATTAATTCACTCTTGGGGCAGAAAAGACGGCAACTGAATGTGAGGGCGCATTGCCAATCGCCAAGGCCGTCCTTCAGGTCTTGACGAAACTGGTCGGTGCGGCAGGTGCCAATCAATCTCTCACGTTTCAGTAATTCCAGGTTATCGGCTCGGCTCATTAGGCGTTCTTGGGTCATGACCCAACCAGCGATACAAGACTCGTCACCCCGATCAGTATGCAAAGCGAATTTGCATCAAGGCGTCCCGATAGTGCGTCGTTTCATAGAGCAAATCATCGTACGTCTCGACAAAAGTGAAGCGTCGTTTTGGAATTTTGCGGCGCATCTCGATGATCAATAACAAAATTGCCAGCCTATACTATCGTCGTAGCATTCCGAAGGCTGCGATCTACTGCTATGTCATCGTCCTCAGCTTGCTTTACATAATCGTCGTAGCGCACACGCCGCTGACAATTTATCCAACGGCTGCTTTCGACGACGCGTTGTTCATGTCCCTGGGGCGGTCGCTCGCGGAGGGGCGGTGGCTCGGACCTTTCAACGAATTCATATTGGTAAAAGGACCGGGATATCCGGCTTTTTTAGCGCTCGGCCATTGGTTGGGTATTTCCGCGTCAATGGCCCATGCCTTGCTTCATTGTGGTGCGATCATTTTTTTTGTCTGGGTGGTTCATCGTGTGCACGGATCACTGCTCCTCTCTGGTCTGCTGTTCGCACTGCTATTGTGGCACCCGGTCTCGATGACAGTGTATCTTCTTCGCGCGTTCCGGGACGAGATTTATTACAGCCAAGTTTTGTTTGTCCTGGCGTTAGTCGTCTGGACCTTGTTCTGCGCTCGCGCAGCGGGACAACGCGTGTTTTTTGCTGCCTTGAGCGGCGTTTTCCTCGGGTGGTTCTGGCTGACGCGCGAAGAAGGTTCGTTCATCGTTCCCGCGCTCGTACTTTTGGTCGTGACCGCCACCCTCCCCGCGTTCCGTAGACAAAGAATTCGCGAGCTTTTGTTAGTTGCACTTGTGATGTTCGGCGTCTTCGCCGGCAGCCAGATTGCATTCCGTGCTGTCAATTGGTTGGCTTATGGAGCATTTGTCGGCGTCGACAGCAAGGAGGCGAACTATCTGCGGGCGCTCGGGGCCCTCCACAGCGTTCGCTCCGGCGGAGTGCGGCCTTTCGTGTCGATCACGCGCGCCGCGAGGCAGCGGGTCTATGGCGTCAGCCCGACATTCGCATCGCTTGCAAGTTACTTCGAGGGCGCGCCTGGTTCGGATTGGGTGCGGATCACGTGCGATGCCAGCCCCACCGCGTGTGGCGAAATCGGAGCTGGTTGGTTCATGTTTGCTTTGCGGCGTGCGGCGGCGGCAAGCGGACACTACGCGACGCCGACGAAAGCGTCGGCCTTCTTTGGACAAATGGCCGACGAAATCTCGGCGGCGTGCGTGCGCGGCGGCCTGGAGTGCTCGCCTCAATTGATCGCCGAAATGCCGCCGGTCAGCTGGAAGCAAATTGCTGAAGGATTCCGGCAAGATGCCGCGAAGATTTTCGAACTCCTCATCCTTGCCAACCCGGCCTTGCAATTCAATCCCAGCGGCGGACCTGAGGATCTCCTTAACGCATATTTGCGTTTCCTCAACTACCCGCCTCACACTAGCCGTGAGCACAGTCAGCCCGGGTCCGCGCTCTTTTCGCTGGCAGGCTGGTACTACAAGGCCAGCGATGTTTGGCTTGAGGTCAGAGTCAAGGACCTGAATGCGGGCGAACAATGGGCCAGTGTGCGTGTCGAGCGCAGGCCTAGTCCGGATATCGAACGGGCCTTCAACGATCCCGGCGCCACCAATCAGAGGTTCATCATAACGACGCGTTGCAGCGACGAATGCGTCATGCATTTCCGGGCCGTGGACGGCGCGGCCGCGGACAAAACGCTCGCCGAGCTCCGTCGCGCTCCCCTTGGATTCGCTCTGGGCTTAGGCCGGGTTTACGTCGACATCGCAGAGGTGCGGCAGGGCCCGGCAGCAACACTGCGATCCGAGGAAATCGCCAATGTTGTGCGCAGGACGCTCGTGACGCGCTACAAGTTCATCTCCCTTCCCGTGTTGTTTGTCGGAGGCTGTGCGTTTCTGTTCTTGACCCTGTTCCGGACAAGACAGGCGCTGTCGAATCTGTGCTACGTCGTTGCGCTGACGTGCTGGATGCTGGCCGTTCTTCGTGTGGGGCTCGTCGTTCTCATCGATGTGACCTCGTTTCCTGCGTTGAGGCCGACGTACTTGGCCCCTGCGTATTTCTTGCTTCTTCCTGGCGCGGTCCTTTTCTGTGCTGCGTGGCTGCAAGTCTCGTATGGCCCACATTTCGCGCCCAGCCGGCCAGCGGAATCTGAAATCACGTAACGCGTCCTTGGCCGTCTGGTTCGAGGTGGGGGAATAGATCGATCGTCAGCGTGCTAATTCTGTCGACATGCGCGGTTTTCTGTGAATAGAATTACTCGATTTACGCACGGCGGAAAAGATAATCGGTCATTCTTACGTCTTGTGGCCGGTGAATGGGCGGATTGTTGATGTGTGATGATGTGCATCGCGACTCCGACTATTTCCTGTTTAACCCTGACAGCATACAGGTTCGCACCCAAGTGCGACAGCGACGAATCATGTACAGGCGATTTGTCGAGCTCCTCGACGTAAAGCCTGAGACTACGATTCTCGATGTCGGTGTTACCTCTGACCGTCTTTATGCCAGCTCAAACTACCTCGAGGCGTGGCACCCCCATTCGCAGCAGATCACTGCTCTCGGTCTCGCGGATGCCTCGTTTCTGTGTGATGACTATCCGGGCATGACGTTTGTACAGGGAAATGGGCTAATGCTGCCATTTCGCGAGTGTTCGTTCGACGTTGTTCATTGTTCAGCTGTGATCGAACATGTCGGCAGTTTTCGGAACCAGAGCCAACTTGTGGCTGAGTGCGCGCGTGTCGCGCGGCGTGGCCTTCTCATTACGACACCCTATCGCTGGTTTCCAATTGAGGTTCATACGAGCCTACCCTTGTTACACTGGTTGCCTAAGGAGTGGCATCGGACGATTCTTTCATATCTCGGCTATTCCTATTACTGTACGGAAGAAAACCTGAACCTTATGGACAAACGCGATTTTCGACGCATCAGAGAAGCACTAACTGATTTCAGATTGACCATTCATTCGGTCAGCCTGTATGGAGTTCAAAGCAATTTGCTCCTGGTAGGTCGGCGCAAACAACCAGAATCGACTTTGGCGAGTCATTTTCAGGCGTGCGCGGTGGATAGCGAATGACAATTGAAGAGCCTATATTCCTAAGCATCGTAATGCCCTGCCTCAACGAGGCGCGGACACTGCCGATTTGCATCGCTAAAGCGCGAGCGTATCTTGATCGGCAGAGCTTCCATGGCGAGATCATTGTGGCTGACAACGGCAGCACCGACGGTTCTCTCGCTCTTGCAGAATCCCTTGGTGCGCGAATCGTTCGAGTCCCTCAACGCGGTTATGGTAACGCGCTCCAGGCTGGTATCGAGGCAGCCCGTGGAAAATTCGTCGTCATGGGCGACTCTGACGATAGCTACGACTTCGGTGCACTCGATGCATTCGTGGGGCAGCTCAGTGCAGGCTACGACCTAGTCGTGGGCAATCGGTTTGTCGGCGGCATCAAGACCGGCGCCATGCCGCCTTTGCACCAATATTTCGGGAATCCGTTTCTGAGTGCGATCGGACGGCTTTTTTATCGAAGTCCGGTCAACGATTTCTACTGCGGCCTTCGCGGATTTCGACGCAACGCAATCCTGCAGTTGGATCTGGTCTCTCCGGGTATGGAGTTCGCGCTTGAAATGATCGTGAAATCGACGATCAACGGTCTCCGGATCACCGAAGTTCCGACCACGCTCTCTCCAGACGGTCGGGGCCGACCGCCGCACCTGCGCAGTTGGCGCGACGGTTGGCGCAGTCTCCGATTTTTCCTAATGCTGAGCCCAGAGTGGCTTTTCCTTTTTCCAGGGCTTGCGCTGGTTGTGGCAAGCGGTGGAGCGTCGTTGGCGCTAATCTTCGCGGATATCCGCATCGGCTCAGTCATCTTCACCTACCATACATTAATCATGACGTCTGCCTTAACGATGGTTGGCATGCAGTCCGTCCTGTTCTGGGTATTCGCGAAATCCGTCGCCATTCAAAAGAAGCTGCTGTTTCCAGATTCGCTGTTCAACAAAATCCGTCCGCTGTTCTCACTCGAGAAATGCCTTGTGGTCGGCGGTCTGTTTATCATGACCGGCCTCGGTGTGGCATTCTACGCACTGCTGTATTGGTATCATAGATCCTTCGGGAGAATCGACGACGACGCCTTGATAAAGGTGGTTTGCAGCGCAAGCTTCCTGATCGCCGTCGGTTTTCAGGTCGTCTTTTCGTCGTTCTTCATCTATTTGGTCGATCAAGCAACCAAGCAACCCGCTTCGTTGGACCTAAGCTCGCACAAGTGATATTGATCAAACTCTTGGGCGGCGTGGCGTAATACCACAATTAGCTAACACCCGATCGAGTTCCGGCACGTTCGCCCGATGTCGGTTGGAAATGCTGCTTGTGCCAGCGCCAAGCGTCCTCGACCTGGGTATGGATGGCACTTCGACGAGGCAGCCAACCGATCCCGGATTGCGCCGACCCCGGGTGAGCGATGAGGATCGGCGGATCGCCTGGCCTGCGATCACGGTGAATCGTTTCGATTCGGCTCCCGGTTACCTGTTCCACCGTTGTGATCACTTGCTTCACTGAATAGCCCTGACCGGTGCCAAGATTGTAGGCTGCGGTTTCGCTTCCGCCGCGGAGCCGGCCGGCGGCAAGCAGGTGCGCTTCGGCAAGATCCGCCACATGGATGTAGTCGCGGACGCAGGTGCCGTCGATTGTCTCGTAGTCGGTCCCGTAGATTTCGACATGTGGGGTGCCGCCGAGCGCAACGTCAAAGATGCGCGGTATCAGGTGAGTCTCAGGCTCGTGATGCTCGCCGATTTCTCCGTCCGGATCTGCACCGCCTGCGTTGAAATAGCGCAACGAGATGGATTTGAAGCCGTAGGCTTTATCAAAATCGCGGAGCATACGCTCGACGGTGAGCTTCGTAGCGCCGTAGGGGTTTATTGGCTTGAGCTCGTGATCTTCTACAATCGGGCTTGTTGCCGCGTTTCCGTACACAGCGCATGTGCTCGAAAACACGATCGAGCCGAGGCCGCGCTCGCGCATCGCCGACAACAGCGAGAGACTGCCCAAGACGTTGTTCGTGTAGTACTTTTCCGGATCACAGACCGATTCGCCGACGTAAGCACAGGCAGCGAAATGGAGCACTGATATGGGACGATATTTGTCTAGAACCGCACACAAATTCGATCTATCGAGAAGGTCACCGCGTTCGAGCGGCCCCCATTTAACGGCCCATTCATGTCCGTTGCTGAGGTTGTCGTAGGCAACTGGGACGAGGCCCGCCTTGGCCAGGGCTTTGCAGGCATGACTGCCGATGAATCCAGCGCCGCCCGTGACTAGGACATACTCGGTCAAGCCCGCACTCCGAGCTGCTCTCTGAAATACGCGACCGTGCGAGCGAGACCTTGCTCCAAAGCAATGGTCGGTTCCCAATTCAACAGCTTTCTTGCCATCGCGATGTCCGGCCGTCTCTGCTTCGGATCGTCGCTTGGCAGTGGCATGTATTGAATCCGCGAACGCGAGCCAGCGATCGTGGTGATCCGCTCTGCCAGTTCCCCGACTGAAATTTCCCGCGGATTGCCGAGGTTGATAGGGCCGATTACATCGTTCGGTGCATTCATCATGCGGATCAGGCCTTCGATCATGTCCTCGACAAAGCAGAAAGAGCGGGTTTGGGAACCGTCTCCGTAGATCGTCAAAGCCTCCCCGCGTAGTGCCTGGACGATGAAATTTGACACGACCCGGCCGTCGTTGGGAAGCATCCTCGGGCCGTAGGTGTTGAAGATACGCGCAACTCGAATGCTCAGGTCGTGTTGGCGATAATAATCGAAGAACAGCGTTTCGGCGCAGCGCTTTGCTTCGTCATAGCAGGCCCGTATCCCGACCGGGTTGACGTTTCCGTGGTAAGATTCGGGCTGGGGATGAACGTCGGGATTGCCGTAGACCTCGGATGTCGAGGCCTGAAGGATTTTGGCTTTCAGGCGTTTCGCCAGACCAAGCATATTGATCGCGCCGTGGACCGATGTCTTGGTGGTCTGCACGGGATCGCGTTGGTAATGAATCGGTGAAGCCGGGCAAGCCAGATTGTAGATTTCGTCGCCTTCGACATACAGCGGAAAGGTGACGTCATGGCGGAGGAGTTCGAAATAGGGATCACCGATCAGATGAGCGACGTTTTCCCGTCGACCGGTATAGAAATTATCAACGCAAAGGACCTCGCATTTTTCCCTCAACAATCGCTCACAGAGATGCGAGCCGAGGAAACCGGCGCCGCCGGTGACCAGAACGCGTTTTCGAAGCATGTTTGACGCGGGCGCTCCCTGCCGAAAATTAGGAAGACCTTATATGCCTTCGGTAACCGGCAAGGAAGGCTTCAAATCGTGTCCGCTCATCGATTGTCATCGCCCGTAATAATTGGATAACCGCATCCGCCCGTCCCACCTCAAGACATGGCGGGACGGCTGGCGTCACCTCAAGTTCCTGCTCATGTACACGCCGCGTTGGCTGTTCATGGTGCCCGGCGCCGCGCTGCTGATCGTCGGGATCGTCCTGGCCGCGCTATTGTTTCCTGGGCCGCTTCGCATCACCGACAAGGTCGGCCTCGATCTGAACCCGGTCATTTTTGCGTGGTTCCTGGCTTTGGTCGGATCGCAGCTGCTGACCTTCGGTGCGCTGGCGCGCTACTACGCGGCAAGCACCGGATTTCTTCCGAGCGGCCGCAACGCCTTGGTGCTCGAACGGTTCGCGACCACGGAGAGGCTGATCTGACTGTCCGTCCTCTTTCTCCTGGTCGGGATCGGCTTGTTCGGCTACGCGGTCGGCTTCTGGGCCGATGTCGGATTCGGTGCGATTCGCCGCGTTTCCTTTTCGGCATCCTCGCGATCCCTGTCAAAAGGACTAAGCAATGATGAGGCCGGTATTCGAATTGTCATTGATTGGATGCCGCTCGTCACGTGCCGGCGAGAGCCGGCTGTAGATCGGCGACAAAGTGCAATTGCCGACCGAATACGAAGCTCAGTGGCGGCGGATAGAGCGGGACATCCGTGCTGAACGAGTTGATGCTGAGCCGCGTTCCGTCGAAGAGCTCGAGCCATCTCGCCCTCGGCAGGTAATTGTATGGAAGCACCACGCCGTGCGGCGCGTTGCCGACCCAATCCATGAGGCGGAGCACCGCATGATCGAGGCGCGACTCCGCTAGATGATCCTTGATGATGACGTCCTGCCGGGCGACGCGCGCCGCCTCGCTCAGGAGCCGCCGCGGGTCGGTCGAATGATGGAGCACGTCGACGAACGTCACAACGTCCACGCTCTTGTCCGCATAGGGGATGGTGCGGCCGTCGAATTTGCGCACCGGAATGTGCGTAGCGCCGCGAACAAGTACGTCGATGCCTTCGACCGAGACGTCGCCACGGGCCTCGCACCAGAGCTTGGCAATGCGTCCGTCTCCCGCCCCCACGTCCAGAACCTTGGCATTCGCCGGCAGCAGGCGGCCGATCGTGTCCGCGAGCACGCGCGCTCGTCGATCAAATATGAGCGCCCCATGAACGACGCCGACGGCGGTCTTCAACACG
>WNFV01008755.1_pt1 | contig 11365 bp, 11 predicted proteins | sample 5400101 | NCBI WGS metagenome assembly WNFV01 (sample SAMN13153361, study PRJNA577476) | soil metagenome | isolation source: 115 cm soil or saprolite under grassland replicate 1 | place: USA:California | collected 2016-06-15
AAGGCGAGGGGACTCGCCAGCGGTTCGTACCCCGCGGCCCGCCACCCGAAGGGCCGGCGCCGCCGGCGCGGGAACTCGCGCTCGCCTGAGCGGGGCGGATCAGTTCAGCTGCAGCTGGTCAACGAGGAAGGCCGTCCAGCGGGTGTTGACCTGGGCCTTTGTGATGCCGGTCAGGTCGAGGGCTTCTCCGCCGGCTTCTCGGCTTGGGCCGGCTCGGCGGCGGGCTTCTCGGGCTCGGGGGTCGCCAGGCCGAGCTCCGACCGCAGCTCGGACAGCCGCGCCTGCGCCTCCGCGCTCGCCTGGGCCTGCTCGACCTCGAGCATCTTCGTGTCGACGTCGGTGGAGGTGAGGTCACCCATGCTCTGCGCCTTCGCGAGGCGGCGCTCGATCTTGTCACGCACCTGCTCGAACGTGGGGACGTCCTCGCCGACCGACGCCGTCAGCTGATTCATCGCCGTGTTCATCTGCTCCTGCATCTTCGCCTGGTCGAGCTGCGACAGGAGCTTCTGGCGCTCGGTCAACTTCTTCTGCAGCGCCGCCGAGTTCTGGGCCACCGCCTGCTTCGCCTGCTCGGCGGCTTGCGTCGTCTGCTGGAGCTGCTTCTTGAGGTCCGTGACCTGCTTCTCGAGGCCGATGATCTTGTCCGCGAACGCCTCGGCCGCCTGCGTGTAGCTCGCGACCTTGTCGGCCTTGCCGTCCTTGCTCGCCTCGTCGGCGAGCAGCAGGGCCTGGCGGGCCGACGCGTTCGACTTCTCGTAGTCCTCGACCGCGCGCTCGAGGCGCATCTGGGTCTGCTTCTGGTTCGCGATGACGTTGGCGGCCTGCTCCGTGAGCCGGCGGTGCTGCTGCTGTGCTTCCTCGATCGCTTGCTCGAGCTGGACCTTCGGGTCAGCCGACTCCTCGAGCTTCCCCGAGAGCTTTGCGCCCAGGTACTTCCACCAGCGCCGGATCGCTTTCCACATATCTTCCTGCTCCTTACCCCGTTCAAAGGGGATCGCTGGCGATCCTACGCCGTGCCTGTGGCGGTCGCGCCCCGGCTCGCCTGCCCCGCCTCGTCCAGCGCGCCCCGGAGCGACTCCATCTCTCCCACAAGCTGGTCGACATCGCCGCCCAGACCCGACAGCGCGGTGGCGTCCTCGGCCGACAGCGCCAACTCCACCGCCCGCGCGACCGCCTCGTCGAGGCGAGCGTTGAGGAGCTCGAGGCGCGACCGGGCGTCCTCGGCGACCTTGCTCAGCCGCTGCGCCGACTGCACCTGGGCCTGCAGCGCCTCGAGCTTCTCGAGCGCCTGCTCGTCCATGCCGCACGTCTTGAGCTCGTCGGCGAGCGCGGGATGGTCGTGGATGCTCTCGCCCTGCTGCACGCGCTCGCGCAGCTCGGCCGGGACGCGGTAGTTGTCGAGCCCGTGCATGAGGTCCGACCACGCGACGCCCGTCTGAAGACCGGCCAGCCCGGTGTCGAGGGCGGCGCCGCGCCGGCCGATCCGGTAGCACTCGCGCACGCCCGCATCGAGGCGGGCGCCGATCTCACCCAGCCGGTCGTGCAGCGGCCCCGGTTCGGCGGTGGCGACCGCGCGTGCGTACCTCCGCTCGGCCTCCATCGCGTCCTTCACGTACGCGCGCCACGGCTGGCCCAGCCCGGCGAGGTCGATGCGCTCCGGCTTCGGCTTGCGGGGCAAGCCGAACGCGACGCGGACCCCGTACGCCGCCGCGCCGATCAGGATCGCCAGCGGCAGCCCGGCGCCGATGAGCACACCGGCGGCCGTGCCCGCGCCCGCCAGCAGCAGCGCCGTCGGCGCGGTGACGGCGTCCGCCGTCTTGCGGTTCTTCAGGTGCTCCGGCAGGCGGTCGATCACACTCATGCCAGCCCGATCAGAAGTTGCTGACGACGGCGAGGAAGACCTTGTTGATGCTCTTCGGGTCGGCGGCGTCGTAGACGGTGGCGTTCGTCGCCTCGGCGATGCGCTTGAGCGTGGGCAGGTCGGCGTCCTGGCCGTACGCGATCGGGAACACCCGCACGGGGTTCGCGACCTGACCCTCGTTGCGCGACCGCAGGGAGCGCAGCAGCCCGTCGAGGTCGTTGTTGCGCTCGTCCTCGTTCTTGCCGTCCGTCAGGAGGAGCACGGCGTTGATCCGCTGCGCGTCGAACGTCTGGACGAGCTGGTCGTCGGCGGCCTTTGTGACCGTGTACAGCGGTGTTCCCTGGGTGGGCACCAGATCGTTGATCTTCGCGGCCATCGCCTCGCGCTGCGACCCGATCGGCGCGATCGGCATCAGCTCCAGGTAGTCGGTCGGTTCCTGGCGGCTCACCTCGGTCGAGAAGATCCACAGCCCGACGTCGTCGTCGGGCTTGAACTCCCCGAGCGCGGCCACCGCCGCTTTCTTGACCAGGTCGAGCTTCGTCGCGCCGCCTTCGCCGGCGGCGGGCTCGCCCATGGACCCCGACACGTCGATCACGATCAGCACCCGGGCCGACTTCCGGTTCTGTCCCCACCGGTCGATGAGCCCGACGAGCACGGGCGGCGACGGCAGCTCGAGGGTCGTCTGGGGCTGGTTGGGATCGACGCCGTACTTCGCCTCGATCGGCGCGCCGATCGCGACCTTTGGGTTGCCGGGCCGGAACCCGAACTTGAGCACCCGCTTCTGGTTGGCCGGCTCTTCGACGAACCGCTGGAACTTGGCCGCCGCCCGCTTCTCCTTGGCGCTCACCCACGGCGCGTCGACGACGATGAACGGGCTGTCCGAGAAGAGCGTCCCTTCCTTCGGGTAGATCGCGACCAGCGGCACGCGCGGCGGCTTCGGCTTCTCGCCCGGATCGAGGATGCCGTCGGGATTGCCCTTGTTGAAGTCGATGACAGACTTCTCCTCGACCGCCACCGCCGACACGTACGTGAGCCCGGTCCCGCGCTGGTCGGCGCGGTAGAGGTTGTTCAGGAACGTGAGTGTGGTGTCGCCGTAGTGCACGACCGACGACTCGATGCTGCGGGCGAAGGCGTCGACCTCGGGCCGGTTCAGGTCCTCGAGGGTGAGCCCGCTCGTCTTGCCCGCCGCCGCGTAGTACTGGGCGATCGTCGCGTTCAGGGCGCTGGTCGAGAAGTTGGGGTTGGTCTTGCCGAGCCGGAACGGTCCCCACTCGGGGTGCCCGTACGCGCCCCAGCCCGCGGGGTCGTTGGCGAGGCGGAGGATGTCGCCGTACCCGAGCGGCGTGTTCGGGTACCCGAGCGCCTCCGCCATCGGCTGCGGCATCGCGATGACGAGCGGGGTGAGCTGGAGGGGGCTGCCGGCGGGAGCGATCGCCTTCTTGCCCGCGTCGGCTCGCCGCTGGTTCACGACCTGACCCCACGCGCTCGACGCCGGCGACCACACCACCGGCCGTGGACCGTTCGCCTTGGGGTTGGGCCAGTCGTCGGCGAGCAGCGATGCTCCTTCACCGGACGACTTCGACACCACGTGCACGGTGATGCACTCGCCGTCCAGGTCGGCGCGGTCCGAGTCGTTGAAGCGCTTGGCGAGGTCGGTGAGCAGATCGACCTTCTCGGGGGACACCTCCATGTCGACCGTGATGCAGTCGGCGGCTCGCGCGACCGCGGGGGTGAGCACCTGCACTGTGGCCGCGACCGCGAGCACCGCGAGCGCGGCGCCGATCGCCCGCTTCACTTCGGCACCCCGCGCCAGGTCTCCTGCAACGCCACGAGTGCGCCCGGATTGGCGGGGAGGCCGTTGGTGCGAGGCAGCGCAGGCGTGTCGCGCACGCCACGGGCGTGGGATTGCCCGGGGACGCGCCAGCCGGCACGCGCCAGAGCCGCGGCGAGCTGCGCATCGCCCGCCAGGCCTTCGGCGTCATCCCGGTTCGGGCTCTCGGCCACCGCAGCGACGACGACATCGGCGGTAACCACGGGCTCAGGGTAGAGGAGGGTCAACTGCTTCCTACGGTCGGGCGCGGCCGCGGCCAGCGCCGGACCGGCGTCTGCTTCGCTCGTGCCGACGATGTCGTAGGTGGCGGTCGGCAGCTGTTGCAGCATCTCCGCGAACGGGCCTGCCGCCGACGGCGCGAGCTTCGGCACCGCGCGCTCGAGACCGGCGAGCCAGTCGAGGTACTGGTCGTTGTCCTGCAGGTCGGAGCGCGAATAGTCGGACGTGTCGAGGAACTCGCTCGTCGCCTGCGACAGCACGAGCAGCGCGGTTGCGCTCGCGGTGGGATCGCCGTACCCGGGCTTCACTGCTCCCCACGCCGCCTGCCCTCCGGGGAGGTCGGTCCAGGGCCGGCCCGCGACCGCCCCGATGCACTTCCAGTCCAGCTTTTCCCCTCCGGAAGCACTGTTGCTGCACGGCGGCGTGGCGTCGAGCACCGGTTTGCGATCGGTCCGCACGGCGAGCACCAGCGGCGAACGGGCGATCGCGTCCGACGGCTTCGCGAACAGCGGCCGCTTGCCGCGCCGCTGCACGTCGACCATTTGCGGCCACGGCGCAGGCGCCAGCCACGCGTCGAAGTCCGGGCGCTGGTTGTCGGGGAGCGCGACGAGTGACTGCGCGGTCGTCCCTGCCGGCTCGACCGTCACCGAGACGCCGCCGTCGTGCTCCGCGAGCTGCGTGCACGCAGCCTCGAGCTCGGTCGTGCAGAGCAGCCGGACGGTGCCGCCGCCGCCGCTGTTGCCACCGCCGCCGAACGGCCAGTCGCCCCTGATCGCCAGCGCGACGAGCACCATCACCACCGCTGCAATCGCCGCGCCCAGCCGTCGCACGAAGGGAGGTTAGGTGCTCGCTACTCCGCGGTGACGGCGGCTTTGCCGACCGTCGCCGCAGGAGCCGGAGCTTGCGACGGCGACCAGCTAGTCCGCGGTGACGGCGGCTTTGCCGACCGTCGCCGCAGGAGCCGGAGCTTGCGACGGCGACCAGCTAGTCGGGGATGTCGGCGGCGGTGAGGGTGATCAGCTGATCGTCGGTCACCGACGGCAGGTCGACGACTCTGCTCGCTTGCCGCGTCACGGCCTGTTCGAACACGTTCCGGACCATGCGAGCATTCCCGAAGCTCGGACCCCGCGGCTGTCGGACCAGCCACGCCCGCAGCCGCTCGCGAGCGGAGGAGTCGAGGTCGTAGTGACTCGCCTGCCCCATCGACACGCAGATGTCGACCATCTCGTCGTCGGTGTAGTCGGGGAACTCGAGGGTCTTCGAGAAGCGCGAGCGGATGCCCGGGTTGGCGTCGAGGAACTCTGTCATCGGCGCCGGGTACCCGGCGACGATCACGACGAGGTCGTCGCGGTGGTCCTCCATCTGCTTCAGAAGCGCAGCGATCGCCTCCTTGCCGAAGTCCTGCTCGCCGCCCGCGACGAGCGCGTACGCCTCGTCGATGAACAACACGCCCCCCAGCGCCTGGCGCGTCGCTTCGTTCACCTTCGGCGCCGTCTGCCCGACGAAGCCCGCCACCAGCCCGGACCGGTCCGTCTCGACGAGCTGGCCCTTCGAGACCACGCCGAGCGTGTGGAAGATCTCGGCCAGCAGCCGCGCCACCGTGGTCTTGCCGGTGCCGGGGTTGCCGACGAACACGAGGTGACGGCTCTGGTCGACGACCGGCAGCTTGCGCTCGCGCCGCAGGTTCTCGACCCGGATGAGGTTCGTGAGCAACCGCACCTCGGTCTTGACCGCCGCCAGGCCGACGAGCGCGTCGAGCTCGGCCAGCAGCTCGTCGAGCGGGCGCGCGGTCGGCGCCCTGCGATCCTCGACGGGCTCCGGCTCGCCGACACCCCTCGGCATGTCGGCCGGGCGCTCGACCTTCGCGGCCGCGAGGCGTCGCAGCATCATCGTGCGGAGTGTGTCGACGGCGAGGAGTCGCTCGCGCGTCGGGACCTCGTCGAGCGCCGCGCCCGCGTGCGCGACACGCAGCGCGGCCTGGTAGTAGCGCCACGAGTTGCTCGTTCCGTTGCGACCGTCGGCGGTGACGACGGTCTCGAACAGCGGCGACGGCGTGATCGGCCACGCGCGGTACTGACGAATCGCGTCGCCGCTCCGCAGCTGCTGGGGCGTGGCGCTGCGCAGCGAGTCGAACCACGGGGCCAGCGCGGCGGCGAACGCGCGCAGCTCGGTGTCGCTGTAGCGACCGTCGCTCGCGATGACCGCCGCCGCGATCGCCTGGGCCTCCAGGGCCGCGTCGCGCTCGAGCGCGCCCGCCGGCGACGAGCGCCTCCCCAGCTCGATCAGGATGCCCGTGACCTCGTCGACGAATTGGCGGACGGGCTCGGTGAGCAGGTTGGCGGCGGGCATGGCTCAGCGCGCCGCGAGCGTGCTCGCGAGCCACGGCGTCACGGCGGCCAGGAACTGGTCCGGCACCTCGAGCTGTGGCACGTGCCCGCAGTCGTCGATGATCTCGAGCGCGAACTCTGGCCGGCGCGCCGCGAGCGCGCGAGCGGCGGCGACCGGCACGAGCTGGTCGCGGTCGCCGTGCACGATCAGCGTGGGAGCGGTCACGCGCGTCTCGTCGGCGCGCATGTGGCGCGTCAGATACCAGAACAAGCCTCGGGCCGACTCCGCGTACGCGGCCGGAGCCTCGGGGAACGACTGGCGCGTGACGGCGAGCGCAACGAGCCGGCGCCGTAGCTCGGGGTCGAGCCGGGTCGGGTCGCACAGCGTCCACCCGAGTGTCGTGTCCACGAGCCGCTCGGGCCCCAGGACCCGTCCTCGCGCCGCGAGGAAGCGCCATCCGAGCGGCGGGACGAGCACGGGCGCCAGGCGTGCCATCGCCCTCCACTGCGAGGGTTCGACGCCAGGCCGCGGCAGCGCCGGGTCGACGAGCACGAGGGCGCGCACGAGGTCCGGTCGGCGGGCGGCAAGGCCGACGCCGATCGCGCCGCCCATCGAGTTGCCGACGACGGCCGCCGGGCCGGATTGCTCGAGGAGCGCTCGCACCACCCGGCCGTGTGTCCCGAGCGTGGCGCGCCGCCCGGGCGGGACGCGTGTGAGGCCGAACCCGGGGAGGTCGACGGCGGTGACCGTCGCGTCCAGCGAGGCTGCGAGCGCGGGCCCGACCGGCTCCCAGCTGATCGTGTGGCCGCCGAGCCCGTGGACGAGCAGCACGCGAGTGGCGCCGTCACCCCACGCGACGGCGTGGACGTCGAAGCCGTCGGCGTCGAGCCGGCGCTCCCGCCCGGTCGTTGCAACGGTCACGAGCTCGTGTCCCTCTCGCGCTCGCGTCCGAGCGCGGCGAGGAGGTCCTCGTGCAGCTCCATCCAGACCGTGTGGTACGAGTCGACCCGCGGTGACGTCAGCCAGTCGTGTTGTCCGTCGACCACGCGCCGCCGCGCCGCGCCCAGCCGATCGCGGTACGGCCCGAAGCGGGTCACCTCGTCACCCAGCCGGCGCAGAACAGGACCGGTCCGGTCGTCGAGGGCTTGGAGTCGGTCGATCACGGACCAGTCGTACGTCGCATCGCCGTGGTCGTTGAGCGCGCCACCGGGCCGGACTTGCCAGTCGGTGCAGAGCTGGAGCACTTCGCGATTGAGCGGAACGAACGCTTCGTAGGCGTGAGCTGCCGCCGTCTCCTCGTCCGAGCCCGGCTCCAAGCGCGGCCGTTCGCGCACTTCGCGCAGGTGCGTCGCGTGATCATCCCGGGGACTCACGGAGAGAGGATCGCGCACCCCAGCCCGTCCGCGCGGTGGCCGGTAGTGTCCGGCGCGTGGGGGAGAGCAACGGCGCGGCCGACGACGGAGTGATCGGCCGCGGCACCAAGGTCTTCGCGGCGCCCGCGGTTCAGGGCGAGTGGCGGCGACTCGAGGATCCCGACGACGTCCTCGAGCTCATGGACCTGTCGGCCAGTGGCGTCGTCGCGTGTGTGACCGACGCCGGGGCGACGTTCCTCGCGCCGCTCTTCGACGAGCTGGCGGCCGTGGTGTGCCTGTCGGGCACGCCCGTCAGCCACATCGGGATCGTCAGCCGCGAGTACAAGGTCCCCTGCATCATGGGGACGACCCTCGATGCCGAGCCGACCGACGGCGACCGGGTCGAGGTCGACTGCACCGGCGACGACGGCCTGCTGCGCGCGCTCGGTCGATAGCAGAGGCCGCATGGAGAAGCGCGAGCTGAACCGCTGGATCCTGTACCACGGGAAGATCTCGGGCGCGATGACCGCGGAGCGGACCGCGCTCGAGTCGGCGCTGATCCCCGTCACCGCCTACATCCTCATCGCGTGCATCGAGTGCTACCGGCGCTACCCCGAGATGATCGACGTGATCACCGAGGCCGCGTCCCCCGAGGAGCTCGGCGAAGCCGGACGGCAACCGGGCAGCCAGATCGACGCCGTCCACCTGTGGTCGATCGCCAACTTCCCGCTGCTCGGCCGGCAGGTGCTGGCGCCGTTCGGGCTCGTCGACCTCGACCGGGACGTCCCCGCGCTCGCGACCGTGCTCGATTTCTGGCGGCGCGCCGCCACCGCCTTCCGCGCCGACGGGCACGTCCAGGCGTGGGACGCGGGGCTGTGCGTGCCCCGCTACGGAGCGGAGGTCGTCGACACGCTCGTCGCCGGGTCGCCGGCGGTCGAGGGCGACGCGCTGGACCGCCTGGTCCGCCTCAACCGTGTCCTCACGACGTTCCTGTTCCTCCTCTATTTCGACACGCGCGCCGGGTACCAGGACACCGGCCCGTACCCGCTCGCGGACGGGCGCGTCCTGCTCGTGCGGGACTTCAACCGCTTCGGCGTCGGGCACTTCCCGTGGAGCCGGGACGTGTGCGCCGGCCTGCCGTACTCGAACCTCACGGTCGGGCTCGTGCTCGACGGGGGCGTGCGCGTCACCGCGAACGACTGGGGCACGTCGATCACGGACCCGCCCGACTACTTCGCGCACGTGTCCGCCGCCGGTGTGTTCACGACCGACGGCGGAACGCTCGCGCCCGTTCCGCCCGACGAGCTCGACGACGTCACCAAGGCGGTGAAGGACGCGCAACGGCACCTGTATCGCCAGATCGCAGGCATGACCCGCAAGCAGAAGCTCGACGCCGGCGCGTACGTCTACTTCACGTTCCTGCGTCCGTTCGCCGAGACGGCCGGCGTCGACGACCGGCTCGATTGGAACGTGCCGCGCGACAGCCTCGACGTGTACGACGGCCTGGCCACGCTCGAGCGGATGCCGAGCGTCGAGACCGACGACTCCGTCCCGTACTACACGCCCGTCCCCGAGGCGGCGCCGTGATCAGCAGCACCCCCGCCGACGAGGGCCGCCACGAGCCCGGGCCCGGCCTCTACTGGAACGAGTCCTGGTACTTCGACTTCTCCCGCGCCGACGGCACCGGCGGGTACGTCCGCCTCGGCCTGTACCCCAATCAGAAGGTCGCGTGGTACTGGGCGTACATCGTGTCGCCGGAGCACGGCCTCGTCGTCGTGCGCGACCACGAGGTGCCGCTGCCGCGCGGCGACGCGCTCGACGTCCGGGCTGACGGGCTGTGGGCCGAGTGCGTGTGCGAGACGCCGATGGAGCATTGGGGCCTCGGCCTCGAGGCGTTCGGCGTGCGGCTCGACGGACCCGGCGACGCCTACCGGGGTGAGATCGGCGAGCGGCTCCCCGTCGGCCTCGACCTCGAGTGGGAGGCGGCGACGCCCGTCTTCGACTACCCGTATCCCGACGACAACCCGACGGCCCACTACGAGCACGCCGGGATCGTGCACGGGGACCTGCTGATCGGCAAGGAGCGAATCGGCTTCGAGGGGCGAGGCGAGCGCGACCACTCGTGGGGCGACCGGGACTGGTGGGTGTGGGGCTGGCACTGGTCGTCGTTCCAGATCGGCGACGACTTCGCCGCCAACGTCGTGAAGGCCGACGAGATGGACGGCGCGTGGGGGTACGTCTGGCGCGACGGCGAAGGCGTGCGGCCGGTCGAGCACATGCTGCTCGAGACCCACCACGGAGAGGACGACGTCCCGACCGCGGCGCGCTACGTGATCGATCACGAGCTCGAGGTCGACGTCGAGGTGCTGGCTGCCGCGCCCGTGCCGCTCGTCGCGCCCGACGGGCGAACGTCCCGGTTCCCGCGCGCGCTGTGCGGGTACACCACGAGCCACGGCACCGGCACCGGCTGGTGCGAATGGCTCCAGGTCGGATTACCGCTCGGCGGCAGATAAACAGCCGACCGCCGAGCCTTGGCACGCGAGACTGGCGGCATGTTCCGTGGGCAGGTCGTCGCCATCTACACGGCGCCCGATGCGGGCGCGCCGATGGAGTCGCGCGACGGCGTGCGCGCGATCGCCGGCGTCGGGCTCGACGGCGACCGCTACGCCACCGGCGCCGGCAAGTACGGCGACCGCGCCGAGGACGGGAAGCGTGCCGTCACGCTGATCGAGCGCGAGGCGGTCACCGCCGCCGGCCGCGAGTACGAGATCGAGATCGGCGAGCACGAGACACGCCGCAACGTCGTCACCGAGGGAGTGCCGCTCAACCATCTCGTCGGCCGGACGTTCCGGGTCGGGAACGTGACGATGCGGGGTCTCCGGCTCGCGGAGCCCTGCGCGTACCTCGAGGGACTCACGCGTTCTGGAGTGCGCCGCGCCCTCGTGCACCGGGCCGGCCTCCGGGCCGAAATCGTCGAGGGCGGGACGCTGCGCGTCGGCGATCCGATCGAGGAAAGCGGCTCCTAGACTCATCACCCGTGAAGCGCGCTGCAGTCCTGCTTGCGTGCGCGGCGCTGATCTTCACGGCGTGCAGCGAAGCGGGGAGCGGCGGCAAGGCTGGCTTCCGGCGGTCTACGTCGGGAATCGGGAAGCCGGGGCGGCGGACCGTCGTGTTCACGCCGCCGGGCGCGCGCGAGGTGCGTGGAGACCTCCGTGTCCCGCCCCTGCACCACCGCACGGCGATCGTGCTCGTGCACGGCGGCGGCGGCTTTCGCGGCGACCGCGGCGAGGAACACGCGTGGCAGAACGTCTACGCGAAGGCGGGGTACGTCACGCTGTCCGCCGACTACCTCATCTTCGACGACAACACGCCCGCGCCCGTCTACCCGCAACCCGAGTCCGACGTGAAGGCCGCGGTCCAGTACCTCCGACGGCACGCGGGAGAGCTCGCGATCGACGCGGACGGCATCGTCGTGCACGGGTTCTCGGCCGGGGCGCGCATCGGCGCGCAGCTCCTCGTCGGGCCGGACGATCCCGCGCTCGCCGGGCCGACGCGGTGGCCGACCCCGACCGACCGCATCGCCGGTCTCATCGGGTTCTACGGCTACTACAGCGGGTTCCAGTTCCAACCCGCCCAGTACTACGGGGGCCGCGCCAACAGCAGCGACCCGGAGGTGCAAGCGCGCTGGAAGGCGGCCGACAGCAACGCTCGCGCCGCCTCCGCCACGGGTCCCGTGCTGCTGTTCCACGGCACCATCGACCCGATGCCGGCCAC
>WNFV01015445.1_pt1 | contig 11365 bp, 8 predicted proteins | sample 5400101 | NCBI WGS metagenome assembly WNFV01 (sample SAMN13153361, study PRJNA577476) | soil metagenome | isolation source: 115 cm soil or saprolite under grassland replicate 1 | place: USA:California | collected 2016-06-15
CCTTTCATTGTTTGACGCTTCCCGCGCTCAGGCCCGACTGCCAGAAACGCTGCAACAGGAAGAAGACGGCGACCAGCGGAACGATGGTCAGCACCGACCCCGTGATCACCAGGTTGTAGATCGGCTCAGCGCCCACCCCTTGTGCCTGCGCGCTCCACTGGGTGAGGCCCACGGTGAGCGGGTAGAGGCTGGAGTCGCTGAGCATGATCAGCGGCAGGAAGTAGTTGTTCCAGACCGCCACCACCGAGAAGAGCAGGACGGTCACGATCCCTGGCGCGAGCAACCGCAGCGCGACGGTCGTGAAGATCCGGAACTCCCCTGCCCCGTCGATGCGGGCGGCCTCCATGAGCTCGTGCGGCACGGCCTCGACGGCGTAGACCCAGATGAGGTACAGCCCGAAGGGGCTCACGAGCGACGGGATGATGATCGCCCAGACGGTGTTGGTCAGCCCGACTCGCGAGAACATCAGGAACGTCGGAACCGCCAGCGCCGTACCGGGGATGGCGAGCGCGCCCAGGATGACGGCGAAGACAGCACGCCGGCCGCGGAACCGGTACTTCGCCAGGCCGTATCCCCCAGCCGTCGCGAGCACCGTCGCCCCACCTGCGCCCAGGACCACGTAGAGCACGGTGTTCCGCAGCCAGCGCAGGAAGATCCCGTCCCGGTAGGTGAGCGTCTTGTGGATGTTGCTGAAGAGCGAGAAGTGGTCGCCGAACCACAGTCCTGGGCTCGAGAAGAGGTCCCCCTGCGTCTTGGTGGCACTCATGACCAGCCAGGCCAGCGGAACGACGGTGTAGATCAGGAACAGGACCATCACGCTCGTGAGGAGCGGTGACCGTCGTGGCTTCAAGCCGCGCCTCGAGCGCGTCAGGGTGCTCACAGCTCCTCCCGGCTACCACGCAGCTGGACGACGTAGGCGATGACAGCGGTGATGACGGCCATGACGATCGCCACCGTGGCCGAGTAGTTGTACTGCTGACCGGCGAAGGACAGGTTGTAGGCGTACATGTTCGGCGTGAAGTAGGTCGTGATCACGTTCGGTGTCAGCTTCTGCAAGATGTTCGGCTCGTTGAACAGCTGGAACGTGCCGATGATCGAGAAGATCGTGGCGATCACGATGGCGCCGCGGAGGGCGGGGATCTTGATCGCCATCGCCGTCCGGACGGCGCCGGCACCGTCGATCGCCGCGGCCTCGTAGAGCTCGTCGGGGACCGTCCGCAAGGCGGCATAGAAGACGATCATGTTGTAGCCCACGAACTCCCACGTCACGATGTTTCCGATCGAGGGCAGGATCCAGTGCACGCTCAGCGGCTGGATCGCGGTCGTGCCCAGGAGGTGGTTGAGGTCTGCCGCGAGCCCGAAGCGGTCGCCGTAGATGTACCCCCACATCAGGACGGCGACCACACCGGGAACGGCGTAGGGCAGGAAGATCACCAGGCGGAAGATGTTCGCGCCGTGCAGCCGTGCGCTGTCGATCGCGAGCGCGGCCAGTAGTGCCAGGACGAGCATGACGGGCACCTGGACGGCCAGGAACAGCGTCACGCGGACTGCCGCATCCCAGAACTTGGGGTCGTTGAGTGCCTGGACGTAGTTGTCGGCGCCGACGAAGGCGCTGCCGCCGAAGAACGCCTGCTCCCGGAACACGCTGAGGTAGAACGCGTAGGCGATCGGGGCGAGGAACGTGAGGGCGAAGACACCGAGGAACGGAGTGACGAACAGCCAGCCCGGCAGACTCCGCTGAACTCGCCGCCTCTTCCGGCGAACCATCGCCGTCGACTCGGACACGTGCGTGGACCTCCCTAGTTCCGCCTTGACTGACTGCGCGCTCGTCATGCCGACATCGTTGTGTGACGGAGGCCACTCTGTCAAGAAGTAATCATAAAAAACGGTTTGTTCGAGATCGGCGGTACTGCCTTACCAGCGCGGCTCGCTAGGGGTGCAGGAGCACCTTGATCGCATCGGTGTCCGGATCGGCGAGCCGAGCGTGCATCAGCCCTGGGCGGACCGGATGTCCGCCCAGGCCTGGCTGCTACCGCGGGTTCTGCGCTTGTTTGAATGCGTCGTAGACGACTCGGCGAGTGGTGGAGTCGAAGCCGAGCAGCCCCATCACCGAGATCCCGTTGTAGTTCATGTTGTAGCCCAGCCGCTCCTTGTAGTCCTTGAGCACCCAGAACGTGTAGCCGGCCATGTAGTCGCTGCGAGCCGTCGCCTGGTCCCAGTGCACGCGGAAGTTCGCTGCGTGCCACTCCTCGGTGCCTTTCTCGGTCTCCGCCCCGTGAACGCCCAGGTCGGAGTACGAGCCGTTCTCGGTGATCAGGATCGGCTTGTCCGGGAACATCTCATGCATCTTGTCGAGCATCGGGCCCAGGCCTGAGTTATCGCCGTAGAAGAAGCCCCAGTACTCGTTGACTCCGATCACGTCCGCGATGTCGGACGCCGGGTCCCATGACGTCCACGAGGCCCAGGTCACCGGCCGGTCCTCGATATCGACGGCCTTGACCGCGTTCTTCAGGTCCTGCAGCCACGCTCGGTACACCGGTGCACGGTTGGGGTCGGTGCCGGGCTCGTTCACGAAGTTGTCGATCTCGGACTCGTTCTGCAGACCCCACAGGATCACCGACGGACGGTTGTGCTGGTTCCAGGCCATCGTCGCGGCGAGCGCCCTCGACAGGCCGTAGCTCTCGGTCTGCACCCGCTCCTGGTCGGTGTTCAGCCACATGTTGTCGATGTCGTCCATGACGAACACGCCGTGGCGGTCAGCCCACTCGTAGACGTACGGGTGGCGGTTGTAGACCGAGTTCCGCATGAAGTTGGCGCCGAGGTCGAGCAGGTGGCCGAGCTCGTGGTCGTACTCCTGGACGGTCATCGACCGGCCGTGCGCGGCCGTCTCCTCGTGCCAGTTCACGCCCTTGAGGAACACCGGCTTCCCGTTCACCGTCAGCGCCGAGCCGTCGACGCCGACCGTTCGAACGCCGTACGTCGTCGACAGCTGGTCCACCACCGGGCCCTGCGACACCGGTGGCCCCTGCCGCAGCTCAGCCGTGGCGGTGAGCAGGTTCGGCGCGTCCGGGCTCCAGGCCGGGGCGTCCGGGATCGCGATGTCCGCGTGAGCCACGGCCACCCGGCCCGCGGCGACGCTCACCGGCACGCTCACCGGGGCACCCCCGGAACCCGAACCCGGCCTGACCACGACGTGCCCGATGAACGGCTGGGCGCTCCGGTTGGCGACCACGACCCGCGCGTCCAGCCGGCCGTTCCGCGTCGCCACGAGCACCTTGGGGATGTTCACCGTCGGCACGGCCTCCAGCCACACCGAGCGGGTGATACCCGCGTACGGCCAGTAGTCGATCGGCCTATAGGGCACTGCCAGCGGGTCGCTGACCGGGCCGGTGCCGGCCTTGTAGTCCGTGAAGTCGGCACGCCGGTGGACCCGCACCACGATGGTCGCGTCCTGGCCGGGCCGCAGCACATCGCGCACCGGCAGCGCGAACGGGGTGTGGCCGCCCTCGTGGGCGCCGGCGTACCGGCCGTTGACCCATACGTCGGCCCGGTAGTTGACGGCCAGAAAGTTCAGCCGCACCTCGCGTCCCGCCCACGTTCCGGGGATGTGCGTGGTGGTGCGGTACCAGGCATAGCCGTCGTTGAAGGCGGTCCCGGTGCCGAAGTTCGAGCCGTCGTAGCTTCCCCACGGGGTGGGGTTGTCCTTGAGGTCCCAGGACGACGGCACCGCGATGGTGTCCCACGCGCTGACGTCCGCACCCGGCGACTGCCAACCGGCCGCCAACCCCTCGTCGTGCGGATCGAAGCGGAACCGCCAGTCGCCGTCCAGGATCCGGTACTCGCGGGTCGGCTCGTGATGCGCCCAGCCGTCGAAGGACGGCACGACCTCGCCGTACTGGAAGACCACCCCGGTGCCGTCCACGCGCTCGATGAGCGTGTTGGCCGGTTCACGCTCACCGTGCGGCGGCAGCGAGGGTGCTTCGCTGCGGGCTGCGGCGGTGTTGCCGCCGGTCACCGTCACCGCGACGGTGACCCCCATGAGTACCGCGGTCACAAGCGCGATCGCACGTCGTCGCATCACACGTTCCCTTTCTGGCGGGCAGGTGGATTGAAGGCCCCGGAGCATGGGGTCGCCTCCGCGGAGAACCACGACCAGTCCACTGGCCGCACTCTCACGGCGGCTCTCGACATGCTCGGCCCGCTGGGCCGCGCCTGTCAATAATTAGTCGTAAAAAACGACTTCTACATCGCGTGAATACATTTTTTATGACTACATCTTGACAGCTATGCGCACTGCCCGCATGCTCCCAGCGAAGCACTACCTCTCCACAGCAGGACGCAACCACGGGCAGAGGCCGCGCCGGCGACTGCGGCGCCGGTCCGTGACGACACAGACGGATCGCGCAGCGGAGCGACCGCTGCAGCCGACACTTCCCGATGATTGGAGACCGTCATGATTTCCCGCAGACAGGTCCTACAGGCGACCGCTGGATCGGCGGCGGCCGCGATGGTGGGCACGGCGAGCGCTGTGGCCCTACCGCGAGCGGCCACCGCGGACTACTCGACGACGCCCGACCCCACATCGAACTGGGGCGCCTGGGAGGGCTGGGGCACCTCGCTGTGCTGGTGGGCCAACGTCTTCGGCATGCGCGACGACCTGGCCGACATCCTGTTCACCAGGGACACCGTGTCGTACGACAGTCAGAGTCTGCCCGGCCTCGGCCTGAACATCGTCCGATACAACATCGGCGGCTGTAGCAGCACGCCGATCAACGGCGAGTCGATGGTGGCTTCACCCAACATCCCGTCCTGGAAGCAGATCCAGGGCTACTGGCTGAACTGGACCAGCTCCGATCCGGCGTCGGACAGCTGGAACTGGTGGGTGGACTCCAACCAGCGCAACGCGATGTGGAAGGCCCGGGACCGCGGCGTCAACCTCATCGACATGTTCTCGGACACGCCGATGTGGTGGATGTGCTCCAACCACAATCCCTCCGGCGCGGACGACGGTGGCGACAACCTGCAGTCGTGGAACTACCAGCAGCACGCGCGCTATCTGGCCACGGTCGCCAAGTACGCGACCGACCACTGGGGCGTCAACGTCGCGTCGGTCGAGGCGTTCAACGAGCCGTCCTCCTCGTGGTGGACTCGACCGGTACGCAGGAAGGCTGCCACATCAGCGCCTCGATCCAGCAACAGGTGATCGCATACCTACGTTCGGAGCTGGACGCGCGAGGCCTCACGAACACCCTTGTCGCGGCGTCGGACGAGACCTCGTACGACCAGGCACGCACCACCTGGAGCAGCTTCTCCAGCGCGACCAAAGACACGGTCGGGCGGGTCAACGTCCACGGCTACCAGTACGAGGGCGGTCGGCGCGATCTGCTCTACAACGATGTCCATGCCGCGGGGAAGCCGCTGTGGATGTCGGAGTACGGCGAAGGCACGGGCAGCGGGATGCGGCTCGCGACGAACCTGTGTCTCGACATGCGCTGGTTGCACCCGACCGCCTGGGTCTACTGGCAGGCCTACGACGGGTTCGACAAGGACGGCGGCGCCTGGGGTCTGATCCAGGTCGACGAGGACAACGGCACCGTCGGCGCGGTGAACCCGAAGTACTGGGTGCTCACGCAGTACGCACGGCACATCCGTCCCGGCATGCGGATCCTGTCGGGCGGCGCCGACGTCAACACGGTCGCCGCGTACGACACCTCGGCGTCCCGGCTGGTTCTGGTGACGGCCAACTACGGCACCCCTCAGTGGGTGACCTACGACCTGTCGAGATTCAGCTCGGTCGGTGGCGGCGCCAACGGCGTCGTCCGGCGCTGGATCACGGTGACCGGTGCCGGCGGTGAGCGTTATGGCGCCCACCCCAGCGACACCACCCTCAACGGGAAGCAGTTCTGGTCATGGTTCCCCGCCAATTCGATCCAGACCTTCGAGATCGACAACGTCAGCCTCTGACCGGACGCCTCAGCCTGCCGACCTCGGAGCCCGGGACCTGTCGCGGGCGCAGCCGGCCGGAAGTGTCCAGGCCTGCTGCGCTCGCGCAGGCACGACACGGCACCACACGTCTCGGACGACGGGCCGCCGTGAGACGATCGTGAACCGCCGTGGCAGGACGGTCCAGTAATAAATCATAAAAAACGTCTTCTCTGGATTCCGGTCTCGGCGCAGGGATCATGGCGTCGAGGAGGACGAATGAGTGGCTACCGCGGACGCGGGTTGCACGGCGAGGTCGTCGAGCGGCTCGGGCGCCGGATCCTGGCGGGTGACCTGGACGTGGGCGAGACGCTCGAGATGACCCGGCTCGAGGACGAGCTGGACGTGAGTCGTTCGGTGATGCGGGAAGCGCTGCGTGTGCTCAAGGCCAAGGGCCTGGTCGACGCGCGCCAGAAGCGCGGGACCTTCGTCCAGCCGCGCACCGAGTGGAAGCTGCTGGACTCCGACGTTATCCGCTGGCAGCTGGAAGGGCATGCGGACCAGAAGTTGATGGACGACCTCGCGGAGTTCCGGGAGGTCGTCGAACCCGCCAGTGCGGGACTCGCCGCTCTTCGGCGTACCGAAGACGACCTCGCGGCGATGGAGCAGGCGCTGGAGCGTATGTCCGCCGCGGCCGGCGGCGATGGCGATCCGGTCGCCGCCGACCTGGCCTTCCACCGCGCCGTTCTCGTGGCCACTCACAACGAGCTGCTCATCCGCACCGAGGCTGTGCTCGAGGCGGCTCTTGGACTCCGCGACCGGGTCGTGCACGACGCAATCGAGGTAGACCCGACCCCCGACCACGCGGAGGTGCTCGCAGCCATCCGAGACGGTGACGCCGAGCGAGCCGTCTCCGCCGCGAAACGACTGCTGACCACGGCGGTCGTGGACCTCGACCGCGCGCGAGGCAACCGGGCGAAGGGCACGCGGAAGCGGAGCTGACGAGAGGCTCGCGCCGTCTGCGTATCTGCTGGGTCGAAGCGGTGTGAGGCTCGACCCGGCGGCCTCGCTAGCTCTCGCGCAGCCGCGCGGTCCACTTCCGCTGCCACTCCACGTTGCGCCACCCCGGGTGGTGCGGAGCGGAGTTCGAACCCAGGACGGCTCCCCAGAACCCGTGCTCGATGCAGCGTTCGATGGCGTGCTCGGCCAGGCTCTGGCCCACCGGGCCGTCCTCGAACTCGGCCAGCAGTGGCGTGTACCCGATCCAGCCCTCGCCGATCACGGCGGGCAACTGGCGCCGTTCGGCCCACCGGGCCAGGATCGAGAGCTTGTCGTCAAGGGCCTGCATCATGGCGACGCGATAGGCGTGGTAGTTCTCGTAGAGCCACCGGTCCCACTTGGCGGTGTCGACCCACTCGTAGGTGTAGAGCATGCTCGGCGACACCTCCGTCGCCGAAAGGCGCCAGGGATCCAGGGTCTTCGCGAAGTCGTCGACGCTCGGCGCGTCGTCGCGGAGCAGGGACAGCAGCTCGGGGCGCGGGAACTCCGGCGGAGGCACGCGCACGCCCGCCCATTCCTCCAGCGCCGCCAGCACCCCGTACACGTAGATGTGGAAGTGCGCTACGTGCCCATTGTCGGGAACCGACGCCATGTCGTCGTACGGCGGGATGCCGTAGCAGCTGGTGGCCAGCACGTCGGGATGCGCCTGCTTCATGATCTCGACGGCGTCAGCGACGAGCTCGCGCTGTGACCAGTACCGTTCCGAGTCCCGCGGCACCAGCTTGGTGAGGTCGACCTCGTTGTGCAGCTCCGCGTACGCGATCCGGTCCGCCAGCCCGAGCTCCTTGAGGTACGCCACCCTCCACGTCGTACCAGCGGATCCGCTCTCCCACGCCGCGGCCGAGACCGGTGATCCGGAGGTCGTGGGTGTCGATGTCGTGCTCGCCGAACAGCAGGAACGGCATCGCACAGACGCGCACAGTGTTGTATCCGCGTTCCACAGCCTCCGCGAACGCGGCATCCAGATCATGGAACGGTTTGCCCGGCGCCGCCTGGGTGTACCAGGAGAAGTCCCACAACGAGATCGTCAACCGCCTGGGGAGATGCGAAGGAACCGTGAACTGGCCGGCTGTGCTCAACGTTGCGACCTTTCAGAGGCAGAGTGGTCAGGCAGCCAGACGGCGCCCGGGTGGACGTGCGAGCACTGTGGAGGCTTCACGAGCAGAATCGTCGCCTGACGCGGAAGCGTCCGTCAAGAGATAAATCTGAAAATATGATTCAAATCTCCCTTCACCGGCGTGGGCCATCACTCCCGGAGAAGGAGGTCGTCCGGAAGGAGGCAGGCGGCGCGGCGGACGAGGTGTGGGCCGTGCACAGCTCGAACGACCGTTCGGACGAGGTGATCAAGCCGCATCCTCGTGGTTCATCGACCGCTATGGTTCGCCGGCCGCCGTCTCGGGTGCGACGGCCTCGCGCAGCAGGGCGACGCCACGGGCGCCGAGCGAGAGCTCTGTCGCGGCAGGGCGGTCGGCCAGCAGGTCGACGACAGGATGCTCGAGGGTCACTGTGACAGGATCCGGGCGGTGGTTCAGGACGAAGGTCGTCCTGGTTCCCGGTGAGGTCCCGCGGGTGACGGCCTCGACGCCCTCGGGCAGTCCCGCGACCATCGGGCGAACACCCGCCTCCGCGAGCGCAGCCTCCAGCACGCGGCGCATACCCGGCCGCTCCAGCTTCGTGGCGACGTACCACGCGGTGCCTTCGCCGAGAGTGTTGCGCAGGACCGCTGGCCGGCCGGCCAGCTCGCCGCCGGCGAAGGAACCGACGACTTCAGCGGCGCTGGGTACCACCACCTCCGACCAGACCGTCGCGGCAACCGTCTGCCCGCCGAGGCTGTCGGCGAGCTGGACCTTGACCGAGCCGCCGTTGTCGAGCGGGTACCACTCCTCCACGTGCGCGCCCACGAGCTCCCGGAGCGGGCCGAGGTAGCCACCGAGGTGAACCCGGTCGCACTCGTCGACGAGCCCGCTGAAGAAGGACAGCAGGAGATGACCGCCCGCGCGGACGTAGGTGGTGAGGTTGCGCGCCGCCTCCTCGGTGGTGAGGTACAGGTCGGGCACCACGACGAGGCGATAACGGCTCAGGTCGGAGCTCGACTGCACCACATCGCAGGTGACGCCGGTCTGGAACAGCGGAGCGTAGTGGGCGAGCAGCGCCTCGCGCATGGTGACGTCCACCGAGGGATGTGAGTCGAGCTCGAGCGCCCACCAGTTCGGCCAGTCGAGAACCAGCGCCACCTCGGCCTCGACGTCCGTGCCGGCGATCTCCGGCGACGCGGTCAGTTCGGCACCGAGCTCGGCCACCTCGCGGTAGGTGCGGCTGTCCGGACCGGCGTGCGGGACCATGCCCGAATGCCACTTCTCGGCTCCGCCCCGGGACTGGCGCCACTGGAAGAACATCACCGCGTCGGCACCGCGCGCGACGGCCTGCCAGCTGCCCAGGCGCATCGCACCTGGCTGTTTGGTGGCGTTTCGCGGCCGCCAGTTCACCGCGGCCGGCGCCTGCTCCATGAGCAGCCACGGTTTCCCCTTGAGGGAGCGCACGATGTCGTAGTTCAGCGCCGCCTCGATGTGACCCTCGGGATCGCTCGGGTCCGGGTACGAATCGAGGCTGACGATGTCGACGTAGGGCGCCCACGCCCAGTAGTCGACGGCTTTCCAGATGCAGCAGAAGTTGGTCGTGACCGGGACGTCCGGTGTCAGCCGGCGGAGCACCTCGACCTCGGCGCGATAGCAGGCAAGCATCGCGTCGGAGCTGAATCGAGCGAAGTCCAGCTGCTGGGCGGGGTTGGGATGCGCGGGAGCGACGCGGGGTGGAAACACCTCGTCGAACCGGTCGTAGCGTTGCGACCAGAACGCTGTGGACCAGGCATCGTTCAAGGCTTCGACGGTGCCGTAACGGTCGTGCAGCCAGGTCCGGAAGTCGGCGGCGCTCACGTCGCAGTAGCACTCCGCGACGTGGACGCCGTACTCGTTGCCCACGTGCCACAGCACCAGCCCCGGATGGTCGCCGTACCTGGCGGCGACCTGCTCGGCAAGACGCACCGCGTGCTCGCGATACACGGGACTCGACGGGCAGTAGTGCTGACGGGCGCCCGGCCACAGCCGGGTACCGTCCGCACGCATGGGGAGGACTTCGGGGTACTTCGCAGACAACCAGGGCGGCGGTGACGCCGTCATGGTCGCCAGCGAGAGGTACACCCCCGCGTCGTACAGGTCGTCGATCACCCGGTCGAAGAAGCCGAAGTCGAACTCGCCCGGCCGCGGCTCGACCTGTGCCCAGGAGAAGACGCCGACGGTCGCGAGGTCGACGTGGGCGCGGCGCATCAGGCTCAGGTCTTCGGCTATCACCTCGGCCGGCCACTGCTCGGGGTTGTAGTCGCCCCCGAAGGCCACCTTGCCGAGCCGGTCCTTCAGCCGTGCACTTCGCTGATGCTGCAACGTTTGCTCCCTACCTCGGGCAAGGTGTTGGACGACAGCAGAATCGTGTGGCGGCAGTCATGCCGCCGTCAAGGAGTAGTCATAAAATAAGTTTTCTCCTATGATGGATCCGGATCTCGGTGACTCGGTGGAAGGGAGCAGATCGAGATGGAGGAGCATGCTCCCGGCCGCGTCGCGGTGGTGACCGGCGCGGCCTCGGGAATCGGATCGGCCACCGCGCAGCGGCTCGCCCTCGAGGGGGCCGCCGTCGTGCTCACCGACATCAACCCCGACGTCGAGGGCGCCGCGTACGACATCACCGCGAAGGGCGGCCTGGCCGCGGGCGTGGTGGCCGACGCGGCCGACGACGAGGACTGGCACCGGGTGATCCGCTTGGCGGATCGCTTCGGCCCGGTCGACATACTCGTCAGCAACGCGTTCGTCGTCGATGTCGCACCGGCCGGCGAGCTGGGTCTGGACTCCTGGAATCGCCAGCTCGCCGTGAACCTGAGCGCGGCGTTCCTCGGCTTCCGGTCGTGCCTGCCAGGTCTTCGGGCATCGGCAGCGGTCGGCGGAGGGGCCGCCGTCTTCGTGTCCTCGGTCCACGCCATGGTCGGCCTGCCGGGGCATCCGGCGTACGCCGCCGCGAAGGGCGGGCTGTGCTCACTCACCCGTCAGCTGGCTGTGGACTACGCGCCGGCCGTGCGCGTGAACAGCGTCGTACCCGGCCCGGTCATGACGCCTGCCTGGGACCGTGTCGGTGACGCGGACCGGCGGCGCTCGGCGGCGACCACGCCGCTGGGGCGCTTCGGCGACCCGGACGAGGTCGCCGCGGCCATCGCGTTCCTCGGCTCATCCGATGCCTCGTTCGTCACGGGCGCGTCGCTCGTCGTCGACGGCGGCTGGAGCGTCGCGAAGGACTCGGCATGATCGGGAAGGCTCCGCTGGGTGGCTATCGAGGACGTGGG
>WNFV01011356.1_pt1 | contig 11364 bp, 9 predicted proteins | sample 5400101 | NCBI WGS metagenome assembly WNFV01 (sample SAMN13153361, study PRJNA577476) | soil metagenome | isolation source: 115 cm soil or saprolite under grassland replicate 1 | place: USA:California | collected 2016-06-15
CTGATGGCGCTGCCGATCCTGTCCGACTACGTCTCCAAGAAGTACGGCGACCGGCGGCTCGCGGTGGTCTCGCCGGACGCCGGCCGGATCAAGGTCGCCGAGGGGTGGTCCGCGCGGCTCGGCGGCGCCCCGCTGGCCTTCATCCACAAGACCCGCGACATCAACCGCCCGAACGAGTCGGTCGCGAACCGGGTCGTCGGCGACGTCAAGGACCGGGTCTGCATCCTGGTCGACGACATGATCGACACCGCCGGCACGATCACCAAGGCGGCCGACGCGCTGGTCGCCGACGGTGCGAGCGACGTCGTGATCGCGGCGACGCACCCGATCCTGTCCGGCCCGGCGGTGGACCGGCTGAAGAACAGCCGGTGCAGCGAGGTGATCGTCACCAACACGCTGCCGATCGCCGACGACCGGCAGTTCGACAAGCTCACCACGCTGTCGATCGCGCCGCTGATCAGCCGGGCCATCCGCGAGGTCTTCGAGGACGGCTCGGTGACCAGCCTGTTCGACGGGCACGCCTGATCGCGATGCGCGTCGCGGTCTTCCACCCCGGCGCGATGGGCTCGGCCCTGGCCGGCCAGCTGGTCGCGGCCGGCCATGAGGTGCGGTGGGTGTCCGAGGGCCGCAGTACGGCGACCGCCGAGCGCGCCGCCGCCCAGGGGCTGATCGCGTCCTCGTTCGCCGAGGCGGTCGGGACTGCTGACCTGGTGCTCTGCTCCTGCGCGCCGCAAGGTGCCGTGGACATCGCCCGGGACGTCGGCGCGGCCGGGTTCGCCGGCGTGTACGTCGACGCGAACCCGCTGTCGCCGGCCTCGTTGCGGCAGGCGGCCGAAGCGTTGCCGTCGGCAACATTCGTCGACGCCGGCGTGATCGGCCCGCCGCCCCGGGCGGGAGCGAGTACCCACCTGATCCTGTCCGGCCCGGGGGAGTCCGTCGCCCTGGTGCGGGACCTGTTCGCCGGCACCCACGTCACGCCGATGGATGTCGGTGACGCGGTCGGCGCCGCCAGCGCGGCCAAGTCGTCGTACGCGCTCTACAACAAGGGTCACCTGGCACTCGCCGTGCTGGCCCGCGGGCTGGCACGGCACCACGGTGTGCTCGACGCGCTGGAGGCGCAAGCGGACCGCCGCGACGCCTCCGTGCTGGCCGACGGCGAACGGATCGACGGTCTGCGCAGTGTGGCCTGGCGCTGGGGGCCGGAGTTCGACGAGCTCGCCGAGACCCTCGACGCCGCCGGTCTGGAGGGCGACGCGCTCCGCGGCCTCCGGCAGGTCTGGACCCGCCTCGAGCGCTGATCAGAACGCCGGGTGGCCGTAGTCGGCGGCCTCGGTCAGCCACGGGCTCGGCGGCGGCCGCGCCTTACGGCGTACACGATGATCGCGAGGAACCCGCCGATCATCACGAGGCTGAGAGCCAGCATGCCGAGGAACACGCTGGGAACCTAGCGTCGCGACGGCGCATCCGGACCGATTTCCCGTACGGCGCGGTTGATCGCTAGACTGACGAAGTTGCCTCGGCGAGGGACGCCCCCCGGCTCAGGTCGGGTGTGGCGCCGTGATCGACGCGGTGGTCCGCTGCCTAGTGTCACGGCCACGCCGCACGACCTCGACGAGGTGCCGACAAACGCAGACCACCGCAACAGTTCTGAGGGAGTTCACGTCGTGGCCGAGGTCAAGATCCAAGCCGAGTCGCGCTCGGAGTTCGGCAAGGGTGCGGCCCGTCGCATCCGTCGCGCGGACAAGGTGCCCGCGGTTCTCTACGGGCACGGAAGCGACCCTGTGCACATCACGCTGCCGGGTCACGACACGATGCTCGCGCTGAAGACCGCCAACGCGCTGCTGTACATCGAGATCGAGGGTGGCGGGAGCCACCTGGCGCTGCCGAAGCAGGTCCAGCGTGACCCGCTGAAGGGTCACATCGAGCACGTCGACCTGGTGATCGTGAAGCGCGGCGAGAAGGTCCAGGTCGAGATCGCGCTGCACGTCGAGGGCGAGCCCGTCGGCGGCGCCCTGGTCGTCACCGAGCACCCGTCGATCCTGGTCGAGGCCGAGGCGACCGACATCCCGACCGGCCTGACCGTGTCGGTCGAGGGTCTCGAGGTCGGCGCCCAGATCCACGCGTCGGACCTGGAGCTGCCGACGGGCACGACGCTGGTGCTCGACCCGGAGACGCTGCTCGTGAACGTCACGGCCGCGCCGACCGCCGAGCAGCTCGAGTCCGAGCTGGCCGAGGCCGAGGCCGAGGCGGGCATCGAGCGGGAAGAGCACACGCCGACTCCGGAGGAGGAGGAGGCGGCAGCCGCCGCGCCCGCCGAGTAGGTTTTCAGCAGCACACAGTCACACCAGGGAGGCCGGGGATCCGTGTCGGACGACGTATGGCTCGTCGTCGGGCTGGGGAACCCCGGCCCTTCCTATGCCGGCCACCGGCACAACGTCGGCCAGATGGTGCTCGAGGAGCTGGTCGGCCGGGTCGGCGGCACCCTCAAGGCCGCCAGGCAGGTCCAGGCCGACGTGCTCGAGGGCCGGTTGGCGGGCGCCCGCGTCGTACTCGCGCGCCCGCGGACGTACATGAACGAGTCCGGCGGGCCGGTCGCCGGCCTGAGCAGGTTCTTCAAGGTCGAGCCGGACAAGCTGGTCGTCGTGTACGACGAGCTGGACATCCCGTTCACCACCCTGCGGGTGAAGTTCGGCGGCGGTGACAACGGGCACAACGGGCTGAAGTCGATCCGTCGCTCGCTGGGGACCGGCGACTACTACAAGGTGCGGTTCGGGATCGGCCGCCCGCCCGGCCGGCAGAACCCGGCCGACTTCGTGCTGAACGACTTCTCCGCGACCGAGCGCAAGGAGCTCCCGTTCTGCCTGGACCGTACGGCGGACTCGATCGAGTGCCTGATCGCCGAGGGCCTGGAGAAGACCCAGTCGAGGTACAACTCGTGATGTCCGTGCGCGCTGGTTGGATGAGGGAGTGATGAGCAGGTTGACCGGGCTGGTCGACGCGATCGTCGCCGAGCCCGTCGTGGCGGCGGCGCTGGAGCAGGCTCGCGACGCCGCCCCGTCCACGCTCGACCTGAGCGCCCCGGCGCCGATCCGGCCGGCGCTGCTGGCGGCGCTGGCCGCGGCCGGGCGCGGTGGCGCGGACCGGCCGGTGCTGGCTGTGACCGCGACCTTCCGGGAGGCCGAGGACTTGACCGAGGCGTTGCGCTGCCTGGTCGACGACCCGGCCACGGTCGCGTACTACCCGGCCTGGGAGACGCTGCCGCACGAGCGGCTGTCCCCGCGCTCCGACACCGTCGGCCGCCGGCTCGCGGTGCTGCGCCGGCTGGTGCACCCGGACCCGTCCGACGAGACCACCGGGCCGGTGCGGATCCTGGCCGCGCCGGTGCGTTCCGTGCTGCAGCCGCAGGTCAAGGGACTTGCCGACCTCAAGCCGGTGCAGCTGCACGTCGGCGACACGATCGACCCCGAGGATCTGATCCGGGGTCTGGCCGGCGCGGCGTACCACCGGGTCGACCTGGTCGAACGGCGCGGCGAGTTCGCGGTCCGCGGCGGCATCATCGACGTCTTCCCGCCTACCGAGGAGCACCCGCTGCGGGTCGACTTCTTCGGCGACGAGGTGGAGGAGGTCCGCTACTTCGCGGTCGCCGACCAGCGCTCGCTCGAGATCGCCGAGCACGGCCTGTGGGCGCCGCCGTGCCGTGAGCTGCTGCTCACCGACGAGGTACGACGCCGTGCCGCCGCGCTCGCGACCGAGCACCCGCAGCTGGCCGAGCTGTTCGAGAAGCTGGCCCAGGGTCACGCGGTCGAGGGCATGGAGTCGCTGGCGCCGGTGCTGGTCGACGACATGGAGCTGCTGGTCGACCTGATGCCGAAGGGCACCCACGTCGTGGTCAGCGACCCCGAGCGCGTCCGCGCCCGCGCGCACGACCTGGTTGCCACCAGCAAGGAGTTCCTGGAGGCGTCCTGGGCGGCGGCCGCCGGGGGTGGCCAGGCGCCGATCGACCTCGGCGCCGCGGCGTACATGACGCTGGCCGACGTACGGACGCATGCCCTGGGCAACGACCTGTCCTGGTGGAGCCTGTCACCGTTCGCGACCGCGCCGGCGGAGGCGCCGGAGCTGCGGGACTCGCTGGGGGAGCGGGTCAGCATCGACATCGACGCCGAGGCCGGCGCGGTGGACAGCCGGATCGTCGACGCGCGCGAGGTCGAGCCGTACCGCGGCCAGACCGAGGCCGCGATGAACGACGTGCGGGACTGGCTGCGCGACGGCTGGCGGGTCGTCTGCGTCACCGAGGGCCACGGTCCCGCGGCCCGGCTGGCCGAGGTGTTCGGCGAGCACGAGCTACCGGCCCGGTCGGTCGAGAGCCTCGGCGGCGAGATCGACGCGGGCGTGGTGCAGATCGCCCAGGGCGCGATCGAGCACGGTTTCGTTGCCCCCGGCATCAAGCTGGCGCTGCTCACCGAGAACGACCTGGTCGGCCAGCGCAGCATCGCCGACCGGCGCGACGCGACCCGGATGCCGAGCCGGCGCAAGAAGACCATCGACCCGCTGGAGCTCACCCCCGGCGACTTCGTCGTGCACGAGCAGCACGGCGTCGGCCGGTACGTCGAGATGATGCAGCGCACCGTCGGCACCGGCCAGCAGAAGGTCACCCGCGAGTACCTGGTGATCGAGTTCGCGCCCAGCAAGCGCGGCCAGCCCGGCGACCGGCTCTACGTGCCGACCGACCAGCTCGACCAGGTCACCCGGTACGTCGGCGGCGAGCAGCCCACGCTGGACCGGATGGGCGGCTCGGACTGGGCCAAGCGCAAGGGCCGCGCCCGCAAGGCGGTCAAGCAGATCGCGGCCGAGCTGATCAAGCTGTACGCCGCCCGGCAGGCCACCCGCGGGCATGCCTTCGCGGCCGACACGCCCTGGCAGCGCGAGCTGGAGGACGCGTTCCCGTTCGTGGAGACGCCGGACCAGCTGGCCACCATCGACGACGTCAAGCGCGACATGGAGAAGGTCACGCCGATGGATCGGGTGGTCTGCGGCGACGTCGGCTACGGCAAGACCGAGATCGCGGTCCGGGCGGCGTTCAAGGCCGTCCAGGACGGCAAGCAGGCCGCCGTACTCGTCCCGACCACACTGCTCGTCCAGCAGCACTACGCCACCTTCAGCGAGCGCTACGCCGCCTTCCCGGTGAAGGTCAGCCCACTCAGCCGGTTCCAGACCGACAGCGAGGCGAAGGCCACCGTCGAGGGTCTCGCCGACGGCACCGTGGACGTGGTGATCGGCACCCACCGGCTGCTGTCCGGCGAGGTGAAGTTCAAGGACCTCGGCCTGGTGGTCGTCGACGAGGAGCAGCGGTTCGGCGTCGAGCACAAGGAGCAGCTGAAGCAGCTCCGCACCGCCGTCGACGTACTCACGATGTCCGCGACCCCGATCCCGCGCACCCTGGAGATGTCGATCACCGGCATCCGGGAGATGTCCACGATCGCTACCCCGCCCGAGGAGCGGCACCCGGTGCTGACCTTCGTCGGCGGGTACGACGAGGGCCAGGTGACGGCGGCGATCCGCCGCGAGCTGCTGCGCGAGGGGCAGGTCTTCTTCGTCCACAACCGGGTGAACACTATCGAGAAGGCGGCCGCCCGGCTCCGGCAACTGGTGCCCGAGGCAAGGATCTCGGTCGCGCACGGCCAGATGTCGGAACACACGCTGGAACAGGTGATCCTGGACTTCTGGGAGAAGCGCGCGGATGTGATCGTGTGCACCACGATCGTCGAGTCCGGGATCGACATCTCGAACGCGAACACGCTGATCGTGGAGCGCGCCGACCTGCTCGGCCTGTCCCAGCTGCACCAGCTGCGCGGCCGGGTCGGGCGCGGCCGGGAGCGCGCGTACGCGTACTTCTTCTTCCCGCCGGAGAAGCCGCTCACCGAGACCGCGCACGACCGGCTCGCCACCATCGCCCAGCACGCCGACCTCGGCGCCGGCATGCATGTCGCGATGAAGGATCTGGAGATCCGCGGTGCCGGCAACCTGCTCGGCGGCGAGCAGTCCGGCCACATCGCCGATGTCGGCTTCGACCTCTACGTCCGGCTGGTCGGCGAGGCCGTCGCGGAGTACCGCGGCGACACCGCCGTCGAGGAGCCCGACGTCAAGATCGAGCTGCCCGTCGACGCGCACCTGCCGCACGACTACGTGCCGTCGCAGCGGCTTCGGCTGGAGATGTACCAGCGGCTGGCCGCGGTCCGCACCGAGGACGGGTTGACCGAGCTGATGGCCGAGCTGCAGGACCGGTACGGCGACATCCCGGCGCCGGTGGCGAACCTGATCGAGGTGGCGCGCTTCCGCAACCGGGCCCGCGCGGCCGGTCTCGCGGACGTCACCCTGCAGGGCAACCTGGTCCGGTTCGGGCCGGTCGAGCTGCCCGACTCCCGCCGGCTGCGGCTGGACCGGCTGTACCCGAAGAGCCTGGTGAAGTCGCAACTGCGTACCATCCTGGTGCCGAGACCGACCACCCGGCCGGTCGCGGGCCAGCCGCTGCGAGATGTGGAGCTGCTGCGGTGGTGCACCAGACTGATCGACGACGTGATCGCCGAACCGGCGGTCGTATGAGACCTGAAGGGGCTGCATCTATGAACGTTGGCGTGGCAACGAAGTCCCGCCTCGCCGCCGTGCTGGCCGGCGCCGTTCTGCTGCTCGCGGGGTGTGCCGAGGGCACCCACCCGGGATCCGCCGCGGCGATCGGGGACACCGAGATCTCCCTCAGCCGGCTCGACGACGTGGTCACCGCGGTCACGGCGGTGCAGGGTCAGCCGATCAGCCCGACGGCCGCGCTGCAGCTGATGATCAACACCGAGCTGTCCCAGCAGGTCGCGCAGCGGCGCTCCGTGACGGTGTCCGACGCCGAGGTCGCGTCCGCACTGCCGCAGGTCGTCCAGGACCCGGCGCTGCTGGCCAAGTTCGAGAAGGACGCGGTGGCGGGCGACTTCCTGCGCGATTTCACCCGCGGCCAGATCGATCTGGTCAAGATCGGCGGCGCCAGCGGCATCACCGACCCCGGCGCGCGTGAGGCCGCGCAGAAGGGCAACCAGATCATCCTCGACGAGGCGACCAAGATCGGTGTCGACGTGAACCCGCGCTACGGCAAGTGGACCGGCGACCAGATCACCTCGACGTCCGGCTCGCTGTCGACGCCGTTCGAGAAGGAACCGACGCCCGGCCAGGAGCAGGGCGAGCAGCCGCCGCAGAAGTGACCTCCGGCCGGCTCGTCGTCCTCCTCACCAGCCCGCGCGTCGCGCCGGGCCTGCTCAGCTGGTCCGGCTGGCAGGCGCTCCGTGACGCGGGCCGGGTCGGCTGCGCGGACGCGGACCTGCCCGCGATCGTTGCCGGCGGCATCGAGCTCACCGAGGTCGCCGGCGACGACACCGACCACTGGAACTGGCTGCGCGACGCGGCCCGCTCCGGCGCCGAGGTGGTCTGGTACGCCGCCGACGACGGCGACCCCGGCCTTCTCCGGCTGATCTCCGACCAGCTCGTCACCTCGGAGCCGCTCGGCTTCGAGGTCGAGATCCTGCACGGCTCGTACGACGTCCCGGGCGCGCGGCTTATCGACCTGGTCCGGGTGATGGACCGGCTGCGCACCGGCTGCCCGTGGGACCGCGAGCAGACCCACCGCACGCTGGCGACGTACCTGCTCGAGGAGACGTACGAGACCCTCGACGCGATCGAGACGGGTGACCGCGCGCACCTCCGCGAGGAGCTCGGCGACCTGCTGCTGCAGGTGATGTTCCACTCCCGCATCGCCGAGGAGCACCCGGACGACGCGTGGACCGTCGACGACGTGGCCGGCGACATCGTCGAGAAGCTCGTCCGCCGCCACCCGCATGTGTTCGGCGACGTGCACGCCGCCGACTCGGCCGCGGTCGAGGCCAACTGGGAGACCATCAAGGCCGCGGAGAAGCAGCGCTCCTCGGTCCTCGAAGGCATCCCGCAGTCCCTCCCCGCCCTCGCCCTCGCCGACAAGGTCCTCGGCCGCTCCGCCAAACTCACCCCTTCGGGCCAGGCCGGCGACCGCTCGCTGAGCCTCTCGGACCAGATCGGCGCCGAGCTCCTCGCCGTCGTACGACGTGCCCGGGCGGAGGGTGTCGACGCCGAGCAGGCGCTTCGGGACGCCGTACGCGATCTCGCCGACCAGATCCGCACCGCCGAGAGCGGTTGACCGGCGGGACAGTGGCAGGATCGGCGGATCAGGACCTTATCTGCAGGCGTTGCGATCGTCCGGCGCGAACCTCACCGGAGCAGTTCGAGGTCTTTGAGCGGATGCATTACGTCTGCTTCCACTACGAGTTCGAGCACGACCCGGCGGACCCGGACGATGACTGCGGCGTTCCGGGATGCCCGTCAGCCGCCGGTAACCGCAATGTCGCACAGCTGGCCGACGTGGCGAGCATGCTCGCCACGGAATGGGCTTCGGGCATCCCGTACAGCTGGGAGAACGTGAAGATCGCCGACTATCTCGACGCCCTGGCTTCCTGGCTGCGCGACTGTGACGGCTACTACGCGAACCGCGGCCGGGCCGTGCCATGGAGCGCGAGCGAGCTGATCAGCGACGCGCTGCAGGCCGCCCGGGTCTACGAGTAAGCCTTCTACAACCGGTCGAGCAGCACGGCGGCGAGGAACCCGGCAGTGGTGACGAGCCCGATCACCGGCCCGCCGTCCTCGGCCGCCTCCGGCAGCATCGTCGAGGACAGCATCGTCAGGACCGCGCCCGCGGCGAAGGACATCACGAACGCGCGCGTCCCGGCCGACGCGTCGCCCAGCGCGGCGTACCCGACCGCGGCCGCGATGCCCGACGCCACCGCGATCAGCACCCAGACCAGCACCACGAGCCGGACCGCGTGGCCCTGGCGGCGCATCGCCACCGACGACGACAACCCCTCGGGCAGGTTGGACAGCGCCACCGCCGCGATGAACGAAACACTCGGCGTACCACCGTGCAGCAACGTCACCCCGATCGCCGCCGACTCCGGGATCCCGTCCAACAGCGCCCCGATCGCCAGCACCGTCCCCGACGAACCCGCACGCGCCCCCTTCGCCGACATCTTCCGGTTCGCCGCGCCCGCCCTGGACACGGCCACATCCCCGGCGAAGAACGCGATCGCCCCCAGCGCCATCCCGAGCGCGGTGTGCTTCAGCGTCCCCGCCTTCGCCGCCTCGTCCACCAGCTCATAAGCCACCGACGAGATCAGCACCCCCGCACCAGCCGCCATCACCCCGGCGGTCATGCGGCGCGGAAGCCGCACGAAGCACCCGATCAGCGCCCCGACCACCAACGTCGACCCCCCGACCAGCCCCCAGAACAACGCACCCAGCACACCGGGAAGCGTCCCACGACTAACCCGAAGTTGCTGTAACTCTCCGTAGAGATTGTCGCTGTGACCTGCAGGTTTGCCGTGGCCCGGCCGTCGAATGTAGCCAAAATGGTTGGCGTGTCAGGCGGTGAACAGGGTCGGATTCACCGTAGGATAAGGGTATGAGTCGGCAGCCTCAGGCGATGCATGTGGCCAGGATTCGGAGCGGTCATGTGCGCCGCGAGTACGAGTCCCGCTACCTGCGCCGCACCTACCGCGAGGACGGCAAGGTCAGGCACGAGACGCTGGCGAACCTGTCCGGGCTGGCCGATGAGGTGGTGGACGCCATCGAGGCCGCGCTGAAAGGCACCCGGCTGGTCGCCGCCGATGCAGCGGTCACGATCCTGCGGTCGTTGCCGCACGGGCACGTCGCCGCGGTCGCCGCGATGGCGGGCAAGGTGGGGCTGCCCCAGCTGTTGGGTCCGTCGTGCCGGCAGCGGGACCTGGCGCTGGCGCTGATCATCTCGCGGGTGGTCCACCCGACATCGAAGCTGTCCACGCTGACCTGGTGGGCCGACACCACCCTCGGCGTCGACCTCGGGGTGGTCGACGCCACGACCGATGAGATCTATGCCGCGATGGACTGGTTGCACGATCGGCAAGACGCGATCGAGCGCACGCTGGCGGGTCGCCACCTCGCACCGACGGTGAATCCGTCGCGGATGGCGCTGTTCGACCTGACCAGCGCCTGGCTGGAGGGCCGGTGTTGCCCGCTGGCCGCGCGCGGCTACTCCCGCGACGGCAAGCGCGGCAAGACCCAGGTCGAGTACGGGATCCTCACCGACCCCGACGGCCGCCCGGTGGCGGTGCGGGTGTTCGACGGTGCGACCGGCGACCCGACCGCGTTCACCGAGATCGTGACCGTGGTGCGGGACAGGTTCGGGCTGCACGAGCTGGTGCTGGTCGGTGACCGCGGCATGATCACCAAGGCCCGCATCGCCGACCTCCAGCAGCTCAACGACGACCCCGACACCGATGACGCCTTCGGCTGGATCACCGCGCTGCGCGCCCCCAGCATCGCCAGACTCGCCCGCGCCGACGGGCCGCTGCAGCTGTCGCTGTTCGACCAGCAGGACCTGGCCGAGATCGCCCACCCCGACTACCCCGGCGAGCGGCTGGTCGCCTGCCGCAACCCGCTGCTGGCCACCGAACGGGCACGCAAACGCGCCGACCTACTGGCCGCCACCGAGAAACTCCTCGACCGGATCGCCGGCCGGGTCCGGACCGGCAGGCTGGCCGGCGCCGACGACATCGGCGTCGCGGTCGGCAAGGCGATCAACACCTACAAGGTCGGCAAGCACTTCGAGGTCGCCATCACCACCACCAGCCTCAGCTACGCCCGCGACCAGGCCAAGATCGACGCCGAGGCCGCCCTCGACGGCATCTACGTGCTCCGCACCAGCGTCGACGCCGACCACCTCGACGCCGCCGGGGTGGTGTTCGGCTACAAGAACCTCGCCCACGTCGAACGCGACTTCCGCAGCCTCAAGGCCGACGACCTCGACCTGCGCCCGATCCACCACCGGCTCGAAGACCGCGTGAAAGCGCACGTGCTGATCTGCATGCTGGCCTGCTACCTGGTCTGGCACCTGCGCAAGGCCTGGGCACCGCTGACCTTCACCGACGAACACCCACCCGAGCGCGACAACCCCGTCGCCCCAGCACAACGCTCCACCACAGCCGAGGCCAAGGCCTCCCGCCAGCACGACACGTCCGGGCATCCCTACCGCAGCTTCCGCGGACTGCTCGAGCACCTGGCCACCCTCACCCGCAACCAGGTCCGCTTCACCGGCACCACCACCGACCTGCCCATGCTCACCGAGCCCACCGACGACCAACGCCACGCCTTCGAGCTGATCGGCGCACCAATCCCGCTGACCCTGAAGTAGCCAGAACCCCCACAAGCGAAAACCACGAACCCCCAGGTCAACTGGGGGTTCACGCGTCATCGCCCACGTAACTTCGG
>WNFV01008756.1_pt1 | contig 11363 bp, 13 predicted proteins | sample 5400101 | NCBI WGS metagenome assembly WNFV01 (sample SAMN13153361, study PRJNA577476) | soil metagenome | isolation source: 115 cm soil or saprolite under grassland replicate 1 | place: USA:California | collected 2016-06-15
TGCTCGTCCGCGCCCACCGCGACCGTGATGCCGCGGTCGGCGTAGTGCGCGACCACCGCGTCCACATAGGCGTCCAGGTCCTCGCGGCTGTCGGCCGAGACCAGCAGCCGCGGGTGGTCCTCGACCAGCGTCAGCCCGGAGCGGTTGATGTCGCGCTTGACCTCACGCATCACCCGCTCGGTCTCGACGATCTCGTCCGCGGTCTCCTCCGCCGAACCCTTCGCCGCCGACCGGCGCTGCTCCTTGGCGGACTTGCGAGTCTCGTCGACGAGGTGCCGGGCGGCCTTCTTGGTCAGCACCCGGAACCGCACCGACGCCTCGACGGTGACGTCGATCTCGTCGCCGTCGTCGTCGATCGCCTTGATCTCCGACAGCGTCCGGAGCCACTCGCCGTTGCCCGGAGTCTCCAACTCCTCGGGGAAGTCGGTCATCGCCAGCACCGTCGTGTACGCCGCGATCTGGCCGCGGGCGTCGTAGATCCGCAGGTGGTCGGTGTATGGCATCACCCTGCCGGAGGTGAGCCGGGCCAGCGACGCGCCCGTGATCAAGCCGTGCCGCGGAGCCGAGATCGCGCCACGGTGCATCTCGCGCGACACCAGCCACGCGATCACCTCGGCCGGCGCCGCCTGCGCCCGCCACACCGACGTACCGAGCTGGCGGCCGAGCTTGCGGACCCGGTCGTCCAGGTGTGCGAGCTCCTTGGCGCCGACCCGCCACGACGTCAGGCCGAGGGCGTCGCTGGCGGCGCCGCGGACGTGCGCCACCGAGTGCGGGTCACGGTCGCTCAGGTAGACGCCGAGCGCGACGTAGCGCTCGGGCATCCGCATCTCATCGATCCGGTTCGCACGCGTCCGGGTCCAGGCCTCGTGGTCGCCGAGCCGGTAGTGGCCCTCGAGGCTGCCGACGTAGTCGCCACCGGTGAACCTCCCCCACACCACCTTCAGGTGGCACAGCCGGTCCCCCAGGATCGTGCCGGCCGCGCTCACCGCGGCGTCCAGGGCGGCGTCCTGCTCCGCCTCGGTGGCCAGGTCGGTGTTCGCGACCGAGATCAGGTACCACGCCTCCGCGTGCCGCTCCGTCACCAGCAGCCCGTCGGCGATCGCGACCAGCCGCGGCGGCGGCAGGCCCCGGTCCCGGCCGATCCCCACCAGGTTCAGCAGTTTGTCAGCGAGCTTCATGGCGGCCTCTCCGGTGCCCCTTCCGGCGTACACGCTTCAGGTGGTCCTCACCGAGCAGCCTCGCCCGCTGACTGACCTGGATCTCCGCGCCGGCGCGGTACCGCGGGTCCGCGGTGATCCCGCCGGCCTCCCACGCCGGTGTGCGCTGACCCCTCAGCAGCGCACCGAGCCGCCTCAAGGCCACCCGCTCGGACCAGCGCAGGTACTCCGACTTGTCCGCGGCGCGCGCGCCGAGCGCGATCACCGGCCGGTGCCCGCGCAACGCGTAGCGCACCGCGAGCGCCCACTCGGTGACCCGGCGGCGGCGGTCGTGATACTTGCCGGGCCGCCAGCCGAACGCGGTCATCACGAACGGCGGTACGACGTACAGACTGACCGTCGGCTTCTTCGGTACGCCGAGGATCAGGACGAGCAACGAGACCCAGGCGGTGACCACGACGGCGCCGAAGATGATCATCCGGCGACGCGCGCCCTCTCCGAGGTCCATGCCCAGCAGGTCGTACTGCCGGGTCTCGATCTCGAAGTGGTGGGTCAGGGTTCGGCCGACGCGCATTCAGCTACCTCCGGAGAGAAGTCCCCAGAATCCCTTCAGCACGTTGATCGTCTCGTTGTTGGCGTAGATCAGCCCGCCGACGAGCACGCCGGCGGCGATGTGGCCGAACAGCTCGCCCCACTCCCGCTTGAAGTAGTGACCGATGGACCGCAGGACCAGGATCGCGATGAAGATGTTCCCGGCGATCACCAGGACCCAGTCCTTGAAGTCCGCGCCGGTCGGCACGTTCGGGTTGGCTCCCGCCAGCGGCAGGGCCGAGACCAGTTCAGTGAGCATCATGTCGGCTACCTCCTCGAGTGGCGCTCATCGGATGGCGGCGACTTGCCATCGCTCGGCGCCGTCCGCGGCGACCGTGCGCCGCAACGTGACGGTGTAGTTCTGGGCCAGGGTGGTCTTGCCGGCGCCGGCCCAGGTGACGGCCGCCGTCGCTTGGCGCTCGTCGTCGTTGCCGGCGTACACCTGCCAGTCGCGCAGCGCGTCGAAACGCACCGCGCCGTTCAGGCTGGTGATCGTGGAACCGGGCGCGGTCACCGCGGCGACCGCGGCGCTGGACGTCGCATACGCGTCGAAGAACGCCTCCGCATCCTTTTGGGTCTTGGTGGTGAGCTCCTCGTCCGGCGCGCCGGTCCCGGGCATGTCCGGGGGCAGCGCGACGGGTCCGTCGGAGATGAAGGTGGGCGCCCCGGTGACCACCACGCGGGTCGCGGTTCGCGCGACCGGTACGGCGAGCCGCTGCCAGCCGGTCCGGCCGGGCTTCCACTCGCGGCCATGCTTGTCGTACGACTGCACGAAGACCCGGACGTCGACCTGAGCGGTGACGCCGCTCGGGTCGACCCTGACCTCGCCGGGCAGCGCCGTACCGGCGGACTGGCGGCCGGAGCCGTTCCAGCCGACGGACTTGTCCAGCCCGGTGGCCAGATCCAGCCCGATCGCGGCCGGCCGGGCGTCGCGGTCGTCCTCGTTCCAGCTCAGGTACGACGTAGCGAAGCGCGTCGCCACCGCGCGGGCCTCGTCCTTCGGGAACGTCTGCTCCACACTCGCCGCCGGCGCGGCCTGGTGCGAGGGCCGCAGCCACGACCGCACACCGCTGACCGCGGCGAGCAGGAGTACGACGACGACGAGGCCGCGCAGGAAGCGGCGGCCCCAGGTCGTGAAGGAGGACTCGGGCTCGGGCGTCCACGGCGGGTCGGCCCGGTACTCGTCCGGGCGGACGGTGCGCTCGGTGGTCGCGCGCGCCGGCCGGGTCGCCGTCGCGGTCGCGGCGGCTCGGTGACGTTGCGGAACCGGCGGGGAGCCGGGCTTGTTCCACCAGTCGGGGCCGTCCACCTCGGCGTCGGCGGCCTGCTGGCGTGCCGCGGGGCGCCGCTGGTCCGACCAGCGCTCACCCTTGGGCGGTAGGTTGAGCAGGGTTCGCCACCAACTCATCTCTTCCCACCCCTCGGGCTGTGGTTGTGCGGACGGTGGACACAGTTGTGCGGACAGTAGCCGGGAGGATACGTCAGGCGACTTGCCATCCGGAATCCTGCAGGCGAAATCCGGCCGCTGGCCGGACACCGGCCTTTAACACCGGGTCCCCCGAGGGATAATTGTGGACTTTTGGGGCGCCCGTGACTGCCGCCCGTCTCGATATGCAGAACAGCTCCTCGCCTGACGTCACCAGCGTCGTCGTCGGCCACCTGACGCGACCAGTCCATCCAGTGGACTGAACGACACGCCGAACAGTCAACCTGGTGCCACCGACATCTGGCCAGTCGCATCGCAGTCGTTCCCTCCCTCAGCGTGTTCACACCGACGGGACGCCGGTGCCTTCGACACGTGACGCGACCTCACAACTACATACTGTAACGGAAATGCGGCGCCCACGGGAATGCCGGGAACACCGGGACGCGAATCCCGGTTATGAGGAGTGGACACCGATTTCCCGAGGCGGAGGAACACATGGCAACGGTTGAGCTGACGGCGGACAACTTCGACCAGATAGTAGGCGGCGACGGGCTCGTCCTCGTCGACTTCTGGGCCGAGTGGTGCGGTCCGTGCCGCATGTTCGGCCCGATCTTCGAGAAGGCGTCGGTGGCCAACCCCGACATCACCTTCGGCAAGGTCGACACCGAGGCGCAGCGCGAGCTCGCGGCGGCGTTCCAGATCACGTCGATCCCGACCCTGCTCGCGGTCCGCGACCGGGTCGTGCTCTACTCCCAGCCGGGCGCGCTGCCCGCACCGGCGCTCGACAGCCTGATCGACCAGCTCAAGGCCGTCGACATGGAGAAGGTGCACGCCGAGATCGCGGCCGCCCAGTAGGCCTGACTCTCAGGGCGGCAGCACTCGCCCCGAGCTTGCTCCGGTCGGCTGAGCTAGGGTCGGAAGAGCTCGCCGACCGGAGGGAGCCCCGGTGGAGACTCGTCAGCTCGGCCGGACCGGCCATCGCAGCTCGGTCCTCATCTTCGGCGCGGCCGCGCTCGCGCAGGTCGACCAGGACCACGCGGACGCGACGATCCAGCAGGCGCTGGACGCCGGCATCAACCACATCGACACCGCCGCCGGCTACGGCGACGCGGAGCTGCGGCTCGGCCCGTGGATGCCGCGGATCCGCGACCAGGTCTTCCTCGCCACCAAGACCGGTGAGCGCGACTACGACGCGGCGTGGGCCGAGATCAACCGGTCACTGGAGCGGCTTCAGACCGACCGTCTGGACCTGATCCAGCTGCACGCGGTCTGCGATTTCGAGGATCTCGACCGCGCCACCCGGAAGGGCAGTGCGCTCGACGCCGCGGTGCGCGCCCGCGACGAGGGGCTGGCGTCGTACATCGGGATCACCGGGCACACCGAGCAGGCGCCGCGCGTGCACACCGAGGCGCTGCGGCGCTTCGACTTCGACAGCGTGCTGACGCCGCTGAACTACCGGCTGTCCACCGACCCGTCGTACGCCGCGGACTACGACGAGCTGGTCGCGGCGGTGCGGGCGTCCGGGGCGGCGCTGATGACGATCAAGATGATCGCCCGGCGCAACTGGCATGACGGCGAGGCGAAGGCGTACGACACCTGGTACCGGCCGTTCGACGAGCAGCGCTACATCACCGCCGCGACCGCCTGGCTGCTGAACGGGCACCCGGAGATCACCGGGCTCGCGACCGCCGGCGAGACCCGGTTGCTGCGGCAGATGATCACCGCCGAGCGGGAGCGGACCGGGATGTCGGTCGAGGACGCGGCGGCGATCCTGGACGAGGTCGCCGACTACTCCTCGCCGTTCCTGTCGATGCCGTTCTGACCGTCGCCGTGCTGGGCCTCCAGCGCGGCGACCGCGACGTCCGCGGACTCGACCACGATGGTGTGCATGCTCAGGATCCGCGACACGACCGCCTCGCGCGGTCCGTGCCGCCACACGTCGCTGGAGTAGAACGACTCCTCCTGCCGCTCGCGCTGTTCGAGCGAGTCGAAGGCACGCATGAGGTACGCCTCCTCCTCGTCGCCGTCCCCGGCCAGCGAGGGCCCGCAGGCGATGACGCGCAGGCCGGCCTCGCGCAACAACGGCACCGACTCCTCCCGCATCACCCGGACGAACTCCTCCCCCGTACCCGGCCGCAGCCGGTACGTCCGGATCTCCAGAATCACCGCACGGTCTCCTCTCAGCTCTTCGTACGGCGCTCATCATCGCCCGCGGCCGCGACAGTTCCTGTCAGTGTTCGGCGGCAGTCGTACTGAACCGCGACGTCATCGGTGCCGCCCGAGCGGAGACCGGTCTCCCACCAGCCACAGATGGCCGAACGGGTCGAAGAACCCGCCCTGACGGTGGGTCCCCCACGGCATCTGGTGATCCCGGACCGGATCCCTACCGCCGTCCGCGCCGGCCTCGACGGCCCGTCGTACGAAGGCGTCCGGATCGTCGACGAAGACCTCGACCCGACACGTCGTCGTACCGATCTCGCGCGGGTCGTTCCACCCGTTGTTCTCCGGCTCGCCGAGGAACAGCGGGGCGCCCGCGACCTCCAGTCCGACCACCGACCCGAGATCCCACAGCACGGTCGCGCCCATAGCGCGCCGATACCAGCCGGCCGCCGCCTGGGCGTCCGGAACCGCCAGCATGAGCGAGATGACCGGCCCATCGTCGTACGACGTCATGCTCCGATGATCAGCGAGCCGTCCGCGCGACGGGAAGCCTGGCGTCGGCCCACTCCGGGAAGCCGTCCTCCAGCCGGACGGCGTCGACGCCCTTCCTGGCGAGGAGCCGGACGGCATCGTCGGCGAACACGCAGTAGGGGCCGCGGCAGTAGGCGACGACCTCGGAACCGTCCGGAATCTCGCCGAGGCGGGCTTTGAGGTCCGCCACCGGGATGGAGATCGCGCCGCGGATGTGGCCGGCGGCGTACTCGGTGGCGGGCCGGACGTCGACCACGACGACATCGCCGTCCCGCAGGCGCGCCCGGAGGTCGTCGCGGGTGATCGTCCGCAGCTTGCTGCGGTCACCGAGGTAGTCCGACGCCAGCTGGTCGAGACCCGCGACGTGCGCCTCGGCCGCCTGCCGCATGGCCCGCCAGATGGAGCCCACGACCGGACCGGCGAGCGAGTAGTAGATGCGCGTCCCCTCACGGCGCGACACGACGAGCCCCGATCGCAGCAAGCGCTGGAGGTGCTGCGACGTGTTGGCGACCGACTGGTCGATCTCCTGGGCAAGCTCGTCGACCGACCGCTCCCCCTGGGCCAGTACGTCGACCAGCTCGGCGCGCCGGCCGTTGGCCAGCGCCTTGGCCGCCTCCGCCAGCGCGTCGTACAGGTTCGCCTTCGCCGCGCGGTCCGCCATCTCACAACCTCCGCCTGGATCCACCCACCAGTGTATTCAAGATTTCCCTTGACAACACCCCGTCCTCGGGAGTCTTATTCAAGAGATTCGTTGAATTTAACACAGGGAGGAACGACGATGACCGCCACAGTGGACGCCGAGGAGCTCACGACCAAGGTCAGGGACATGTACCGGGACGTGGCGCAACGGCCGCACGACCGGTTCCACTTCGAGCTCGGCGAGCCGGTCGCGTTGCGGGTGGGGTACGACGCGGACCGGCTCGCCGCCGTGCCGCCGGGAGCCGTGGAGTCGTTCGCGGGTGTGGGGTATTTCTTCGACCTCGCCGCCCTGCGGCCCGGCGAGAGCGTCGTCGACCTCGGCAGTGGATCGGGCATGGACGCCTTCTACGGCGCCGGTCTGGTGGGACCGCGGGGACGGGTCCTCGGTGTCGACTTCACCCGTGCGCAGCTGGACAAGGCACGGTCGCTGGCGCGCGAGGCAGGTGTGGTCAACGTCGAGTTCCGGGAAGGGCGGATCGAGGCTGTGCCGCTGCCGGACGCGAGCGTCGACTGCGTGATCTCCAACGGGGTGATCAACCTCTGTCCGGACAAGGAGGCGGTCTTCGCCGAGGCGGCGCGGGTGCTGCGGCCGGGTGGGCGGATGGCGATCGCGGACATCGTCAGCGAACGCCCGCTCACGGACGCGATCGTCTGCAACGCCGACCTCTGGGCGTCGTGCATCGGTGGGGCGGCCCAGCAGGAGTTGTACCTCGCGGCCATCGAGTCGGCGGGTTTCACCGTCGACCGTGTGCGGGTCAACGCGTACGCGTTCATCTCCGACCGGGCGCGCGACGCGAGCGCCAGGTTCGGGGTGAAGAGCATCTCGGTGCTCGCGACGGCCGTTGCCTGACGTCCACGCCGGTCACCGCTCCAGACCGACCACGCGCCAGCCGCGACCGCGCCAGCGGAACGTGTCCCGGAGCCCGGCGCGACGCAGCACGTCCAGCATCGCGAGCGGCGGATGGGCGAAGGTCCGGAACGGCTCCCCCCTCGCCCTGCGCAGCAGGTTGTCCCAGTACATGAACATCCTGGTGACCAGGTTGCGCGGCGGGTGGCTGAAGACCAGCAGGCGGGTGGCCTTGCTGGCCGCGGCAGCGAGCAGCCGTTCGTAGTCGGGGTAGCAGCAGACCACCCGGTGCAGTACGACGATGTCGGCCCGCTCGACCTCTTCGGGCTGGCGGGCGATGTCGAAGAACCGCCGGTCCACCCGGTCGCGCAGACCGAGGCGGTCGAGCAGTTGCGCCGCCTCCGCCTCGTAGTTCGTGGAGATCTCCAGGTTGGTCGCCGCGGCGGCACCGTGCCGCAGCAGCTCGACCTGGATGTCTCCGACGCCGCCACCGATCTCCAGGATCGTCGCGCCCTCGATCCCCCGCTCGGCCAGGAACGACAGGATCGCGCGTGACGGCCGGCTGAGCCCGCGCCTGCCGTACCGTCGCGCCAGCCGCCGTGCGAACCGGTCGTCGAAGGTCGCGTCGTAGCCGTCGGGCTCACAGCATCCGGCCATGTCTCAGCATGCGACTCCATCGGCCTCTATTCAAGACTTCCCTTGACAAGATTGGCCGTCGAGGGCAAGCATTCAACTACTTCCTTGAATTTTCCCGGAGGTGGGCGCATGACGTCACCGGCTGGCCACGAGGCGCTGTCCCCGGTGTCCCGGTGGTCGACGAAGGGCTCGGCAACACGGCGTACGTGGTAGACCTCGGCGACGGCCGTGCGCTGGCGGTGGACGCGGGCCGCGACCTGCGGGCCGTGTACGACGTCACCACGTCGCGCGGGCTGCGCATCGCGTACGCCGCGGACACCCACCTGCACGCCGACTTCCTGCCCGGTGCCACGGCGAGCGGTAACTTGCCGACCCGACAGCTGTGACAGATCCGAGCCCCCTGGCGCTGAAGAGGTTGAGACGAGCACCACACGCATCTCCCTCTCGTCAGCACGCCCAGGAAGGCACTCGATGCTCAAGACCACCGTTGCGAAACTGCTCTCCGCCAAGCTGGTCGCCGCCGCCGCTGTGGCGACCGCCGCCACCGGCGGCGTCGCGCTGGCCGCGGCCACCAACACGCTGCCGGACCAGGCGCAGAGCGTGGCGCACGACATCCTCAACGCTCCGTCACCGGACGCGCACGGTAAGCCGAGCCAGGCGCCGAGCGAGGCCGGCAAGCCGGAAGCGACGTCCAGCCACGCTCCCAAGGGCACACCGTCGCCGTCGCTGCGCGGCCTGTGCACCGCGTACCAGGCGGGCGTGGCCGACAGCCACGGCAAGGCGATGGACAGCCCGGCGTTCTCCGCCCTGGTCACCGCGGCCGGCGGCACGGACAACGTGGCCGACTACTGCACCAAGCTGATCGGCGCGCCGAGCACCCACCCGAGCGGTGAGCCCACGTCGCACCCGACCGGCTCTCCGACCTCGCACCCGAGCGGCAAGCCGACCGCGGTGCCGACGGACAGCCGGCCCACCAGCGTGCCCTCCGGCTCGTCGTCGACGCACCCCAGCAAGCGGTAGTTCGCCAGGCGCCGACCATCAGCCGGAGCCTCGTGGCCCTCGGCTGATGGTCGGCGTCCGCATCAGTCGTCGCGAGCGCGGGCGCGACGACCAGCCGGTCGTCGTACGACGTCTGACCTGCGGTCAGTCCGTGCCGGACTCCATCGCGGCGCGGTCGAGGAGCTCGTCGTCCGGGTTCACCTCGCCGCGGGAGGCGATCGCGTCGGCTCCCCCGCCTGGCATCTCGCCGATCAGCCCCGTCTGGCCCACGGCCCCGATCAGTTCGGCGTGCGCGCTGCCGATCATGCCGAGGCCGGCGTACTGCTCGAGCTTGGCCCGCGAGTCGGCGATGTCGAGATTGCGCATGGTGAGCTGGCCGATCCGGTCCAGCGGGCCGAACGCGGAGTCCTCGGTGCGCTCCATCGACAGCTTGTCCGGGTGGTAGCTGAACGCGGGCCCGGTGGTGTCGAGGATCGAGTAGTCCTCGCCCCGGCGCAGCCGCAGGCTGACCTCACCCGTGACCGCGGCGCCGACCCAGCGCTGCAGCGACTCGCGCAGCATGAGGGCTTGCGGGTCGAGCCAGCGGCCCTCGTACATCAGCCGGCCCAGCCGCCGCCCCTCGGCGTGGTAGGTCGCGACCGTGTCCTCGTTGTGGATCGCGTTGACCAGCCGCTCGTACGCCGCGTGCAGCAGCGCCATGCCCGGCGCCTCGTAGATGCCCCGGCTCTTGGCCTCGATGATCCGGTTCTCGATCTGGTCGGACATGCCCAGGCCGTGCCGGCCGCCGATCGCGTTGGCCTGCATGACCAGGTCGACCGGCGTGGCGAACTCCGCCCCGTTGATCGTCACCGGCCGGCCCCGCTCGAAGCCGATCGTGACGTCCTCCGCGGCGATCTCGACCGCCGGGTCCCAGAACCGCACGCCCATGATCGGCTGGACGGTCTCGATCCCGTTGTCCAGGAGCTCGAGGGTCTTGGCCTCGTGGGTGGCGCCCCAGATGTTCGCGTCGGTCGAGTAGGCCTTCTCCGTGCTGTCCCGGTACGGCAGGTCGTGGGCGAGCAACCACTCGCTCATCTCGCGCCGGCCACCGAGCTCGCCCACGAACGCCGCGTCGAGCCACGGCTTGTAGACCCGCAGGTTCGGGTTGGTCAGCAACCCGTACCGGTAGAACCGCTCGATGTCGTTGCCCTTGAACGTCGAGCCGTCACCCCAGATCTGGACGTCGTCCTCGAGCATCGCCCGCACCAGCAGCGTGCCCGTGACCGCCCGCCCGAGCGGGGTGGTGTTGAAGTAGGTCCGGCCGCCCGAGCGGATGTGGAACGCCCCGCAGGTCAGTGCGGCCAGCCCCTCCTCCACGAGGGCCGCGCGGCAGTCGACGAGCCGGGCGATCTCGGCGCCGTACGACTTTGCCCGCGCCGGGACCGAGCCGATGTCGGGCTCGTCGTACTGCCCGATGTCGGCGGTGTACGTGCACGGGATCGCACCCTTGTCGCGCATCCACGCAACCGCCACCGAGGTGTCGAGCCCTCCGGAGAAGGCAATGCCGACCCGTTCACCGACGGGCAGGGACGTGATCACCTTGGACATGTGCATAAGTATGCAGTCGATCGGATGATCATGCAAACCCCCGCTGGGCCGAGATGTGATGGGGCCGGCCCCGGAGGACCGGCCCCAATCATTCCGGTGTGCTGATCAGCCGTTGGCAATCGTGAAGCTCTCCACGCCGCAGGCGGAGGTTGTCGATTCGTTGTTGGCGTCGCCGCTGTAGCTCACCTGCCACCGCCAGGTGCCGAGCGCGCTCGCGACGAAGGACGCGTTGGACGTGCTGTACGTCCCGTTGCCGTTCACGGCCACCGTCTCAGTGAGCGCGGGGGTGCCGGCGCACGTGGCGTCGGCAGGGCTGAACAGGTCGAACGTGATCGTGCCGGTCGCGGTGAAGGCTCCGCTGATCGTGGCGTCGTCATTGGGGATGAGGTTCGGCGCCGTAGTCATCGCGGGCTGCTTCTTGGTCACCACAAGGTGCTCGCTGGTGCAGACGCTGCTCGCACCGTCGTTGTTGGCGTCGCCGCTGTAGACGGCCTGCCAGAAGTAGTCACCGGCCAGGTTGAAGGTGATCGGGTCGGAGTCCGGCACCACCCCGTTGGTCACCGTCACCGTGCCGGCGCCCTGCGGGTTGTCGGTGCAGGTGTCGTTCGTGTAGACGGTGTAGGTCACCGTCCCACCGGCGTTCGCCGTGGCGCCGGTCAGGGTCGCCGAGTCGTGCACCGTGCCGCCGACCTCGATTGTGGTCGCCGACAGCGTGGTCGCGATCGACGGC
>WNFV01059547.1_pt1 | contig 11362 bp, 10 predicted proteins | sample 5400101 | NCBI WGS metagenome assembly WNFV01 (sample SAMN13153361, study PRJNA577476) | soil metagenome | isolation source: 115 cm soil or saprolite under grassland replicate 1 | place: USA:California | collected 2016-06-15
CGCACAGCCGCGGCGGCTGGGGCTGCGGTCGAGATCACCCCGCCGCCGAATCCCCATGCCTCGTGTGGCTCGGTGACGGCGCGAACCCTTACGGCGTGACCTCCGCCCGACGCCTCCACCAGATGCACCGCCACAGTGTTCGCGGAGGGCGCGCTCGCCTGAGCCTCGGCCCGGCGAATCTCCGCCTCCGATGCACCAGCGAGCTCCTGGAGCCGCGACAGGAGATTCGCCGAAAGAGAGAGGCGAAAGCTCGCATCCCGACACCCGAAGCTCTCGGCGAAGGTGCGCAGCTCGGAGTGGATCGTGTGAATGGTCTCTCCGACGCCGATCGGCTCGCCGAAGTCGATCGGGCCGCCGTCCGAGAGCGGCTCGATCTCCTCGGGAATGCCGTCCCGGAGCACCACCGGTCGCATCGTGACCTCGTCCAAGAGCGTCCGCAGCGCGTAGGGCACGCTGAACCCGGCCGGCGGGTCCAGGTCCCGACCGGCCGCGGAAACGTGGACGGAATCAATGCCGCCCACCTGCTTCGCTCCCGCGCCCGCCGTGGGCGGGTGGTCCCCACCTTGCTCACGTAGCTTGCTGACGGCCATGCTCGCCATCAGGTTCGTCTTCCCCGGCGCCGAGCCCATTCCCAGCAGAGCCAGAAGTCCTGCGCGCTCGAACTCAGGGCCGAGCTCGAGTTGGCGATCCGTCATCCAGTACAGGCCGCCGAGGTCCAGGTAATGGCAGCCCGCCTCGAGGGAGGCCCGCATCGCGTCGAGGTTGACCCTGTAGCTGGCCGAGTTGACCAGCACGTCGCATCCCTCGAGCGCCTGAGCCAGCGACCCGGTGTCGCCGCCCGCTGCACGCGCATCGACGAAGGCGGCACGGGCCTTAGCGCCGCCGTACAGCGAGGCGGTCCGCTCGGCGCGCGACTCGTCCAGATCGAGTAGACGCAGATCCCGGACCTCTTCGGACTCCGCCAGGTCTCGGACGATGGCCGGCGCGATCGTCCCCCCGGCGCCAAGCACGGCTACCCGCATCTCGCGGGTCATGTGACCAGCTCCCTCGCCCGGAGCGCGAGCCACAACTCGATCCGGTCGGTGGCACGCGAGAGGTCGCGCCCGGTCAGCTCCTCGATCTTGCGGATCCGGTAGCGGAGGGTGTGACGATGGCAGTAGAGCTCGCGCGCGGCGCGCTCCCAGTTGCCGTTGTGCTCGATGTAGGCCTCGAGCGAGCGCAGAAGCTCACCGCCGTACTCGCCCTCGGTGCGCTCGATGGGGTCCAGCAGCCCGTCGCTGTACAGGCGCAGGGCGTCGTCGTCCTGAAGCGAGAGCAGGAGCGTGAACGCGCCCAGATCCTGGTGGCTCGCCACCTCGGGAGCGTCCCCGTCGGCGACGGACGTCGCCTCGAGGGCGCAGCGCGCCTCGTGGAAGGCTCGACGGATCGACCCAACCGGCGTGCGGCGACTCGCCGACGCCCGTACACGGCCGTGCCCGGCGGCCAGCGCCGAACGCAGCGTCGCCGCCACCTCGACCGGATTTCCGGCCCGACCGTCGATCACCGCGCACAAGAGCGGCCGTCCCGCTGCCGCGCTGGTCGCGACGAGGGCGCGGATATCCAGATCGGCAAGCTGCGACTCGAGTGCCTGCTCGCCCGCATCCGTGTCCTCGAGCTCGAAGATCAGCACCGCCGCCTCGCCTCCGATCCCGAACGGCCGCAGGCGGCTCCTCAGCTCGTCTGGATCCAGCCGGCCGCCCAGCGCCTCGGCGAGGACGTCACCGGCAAGCCGTCGCTCGGTCTCCCGCACGACCCGCTCTCTCATCAGCTCGAGCCCGACCACGATTGCTCCCTGGCGAGCCGTGAGCCGCTCGAACTCGCCGAGGGGTGCGCGCCGGCTGACCACGATCAGCCATGCCACAGGGGCTTCCCCGCGCCTGCCGGGGACCGGAACCGCCAGCGCGCGATCGGCGAGCGAGGGATGCGCGGGCTCGAACGGGGTCAGCGCCGCCGGCGCGCGGTGGGCGGCCACCTCAGCGCCGAGGGCCTTCAGCGCCGCGGCGCCGGGGCCGCTCTTGCCGGGGTGCCGTGCGAGCTCACGGCCGGTGGTGTCCTGGACCACCGCGGTCCCTCCAATCGCCGTCGCCAGCGAGCCGAGCACGGCATCGAGCCCCCGGCCCTCAACCACGAGCCGCTCGAGGCGCTCGTGAACCTGGGTTCCTCGCTCGAGCACCGCGTACTGCTCGTTGACGAGCCTCGCGAAAGCTCGCTCCGTGATCGCGATGAAAGGCATCTCGTAGGGCACCTCGAAGAGCGGCAGCCCGCGCTTGTCCGCCTCGTCGACGAGCGCCTTCGGCAGCCGCTTGTGCTCGAAGCCGGTGCCCAGCCCGAGACCGGCGACGTCGTGCTCCGCCAGCAGGGCGAGGAAGCGCCGCTGTCGTGCCGGGCCGTCCAGCTGGATGCCGGTGGTCAGCAGGAGCTCGCCACCCGACAGCCAGGGCGTGGGATCGTCCAGCTCGGAGATGTGCACCCACCGGATGGGTCGTTTGGCGCCCTCGGACCCGGCGGCCAGCTCGAGGCCGCAATCGGTGACGAGTGAGCCGACGGTGAGCATCAGCCGCGCTGCTGGACCTTTCGCCACGCCTCTTCGAGAACGGGCCGAATCACTCCCTCGATCTCCTGGAACTGCTCGGTGTCGCAGATCAGCGGCGGAGCGAACTGGATCACCGGGTCGCCGCGATCGTCCGCGCGGCAGATCAGCCCGCGGCGGAAGAGCTCGCCGGAGAGATAGCCGCGCAAGAGCCACTCGGACTCCTCGGCGGTGAACCCCTCCTTGGTCTCCTGGTCCTTGACCAGCTCGATGGCCTGGAAGTAGCCGGCGCGGAACTCGGGCTCCTTCCGAAGCACGTGGTCGCAGATCTCCTCGCGCTCGAACGCGTCGATGTTCGCCAGCGCCACCGCGGCGGCGACGGGGTGGCCGGCGAACGTGAAGCCGTGCGTGAACATCTCCTTGCCGTGCATGAACGGCTCCGCGACTCGATCGGAGACGATCAGCCCTCCCATCGGCACGTACGCCGACGTCAGCCCCTTCGCCGTCGTGATCATGTCCGGGATGTAGTCGTAACGCTCGCAGCCGAACCAGTGGCCCAGGCGCCCCCAGGCGCAGATCACCTCGTCGGAGATCAGCAGCACGTCGTAGCGGTCGCAGATCTCACGCACGCGCTGGAAGTAGCCCTCCTGCGGCGGGATGCAGCCACCCGCGTTCTGAAGCGGCTCGAGGATCACGGCCGCCACCGTGTCGGGGTGCTCGAAGAGGATCTTCTCCTCGATCCTGTCCGCGGCCCACAGCGGGTCCCGACCCTCCGGCCAGTGGTAGCTGGGATGAGATGCCCGTGGCGGCGAGCGCGCCCAGCGTGGTGCCGTGGTAGGCGACCTCACGGGTGATGAACTTCGTCTTGCGCGGGTTTCCGGTTCGCTGGTGATAGACGCGGGCCAGCTTGATGGCCGACTCCACCGCCTCGGATCCACCCGAGGTGAAGAACACGCGGTTCAGGTCCGCGGGCGCGAGCGATGCGATGCGGGTCGCGAGCTCGATCGCCCGCGGGTGCGCGTAGCTCCAAAGCGTGTAGAAATCCAGCTCCTCGACCTGCCGCGCGGCCGCCTCACCGAGCTCGGTCCGACCGTGGCCGAGGTTCACACAGAACAGGGCGGAGAGCCCGTCGAGGTAGCGATTGCCGTTCTCGTCCCACACGTAGGGCCCCTCGCCGCGGACGATGATCGGGACGTCCGCCTCGGCGTAGGCGCCATGGCGCGTGAAGTGCATCCAAAGGTGCCGCTTGGCGAGGTCCTGAAGGTCCGTGCCCACGGCGGGAGCGGTTGCGCTGGTGGTCGCCATCTGCTCTCCTCCCGGAACTCGACTGCATGTCCAGCCCCTATCGACGTTCCGTATAACCGTATCGGGCCGAATGTCTTCGTACAACCGGGATTAGGTTCAAACATGCTACCCGCTTGTTGTACGCATTGCACAACGGGTTTACGCCGGTTTGGGGATTCTGCCCCTTGTGCCCGAGGCCCGCGCAGCCTAGGCTCCTTGGCCGAAGCGGTTAGCCTTCCGCGCGCCGCATCGACAAGGCGGCGGGGACCAGGCCACTGAACGGAGGAGGAGCGGAGCTTGGATCAGGCCACACAGAGCGGTGGCCCAGCAGAATCGGAGGCGCCCGCCGGCGCTGTGCCCACCGTCCGCTTGGAGCGCGTGAGCAAGCACTTCGGCGATCTGGTGGCGGTGCGCGATCTGGACCTCGACATCGAGCGAGGCGAGTTCTTCACGCTCCTCGGGCCCAGCGGCTGCGGCAAGACGACAACCCTGCGGATGGTCGCCGGATTCGAGGACCCGACGGCCGGAAGGGTGCTCATCGAGGGCCAGGATGTCGCGGGTCTCCCCTCCCACCGCCGACCGACCAACACGGTGTTCCAGAGTTACGCACTCTTCCCCCACCTGAGCGTCCGCGACAACGTCGCGTTCGGGCTGCGGCGAAAGAAGGTCGCCAGGGACGAGATCGCGCGCCGGGTGGAGGCCGAGCTCGACCGAGTGGGCCTGGCGGCGGAGATCAACCGCAAGCCCAACCAGCTCTCCGGCGGACAGCAGCAGCGCGTCGCCCTCGCGCGGGCGCTCGTGAACCTTCCCAAGGTGCTGCTCCTCGACGAGCCGCTTGGGGCCCTCGACTTGAAGCTCCGGAAGGGACTCCAGCTCGAGCTGAAGCGGATCCAGCGCGAGGTCGGCATCACCTTCGTCTACGTCACGCACGATCAGGAAGAGGCGCTGACGATGTCCGACCGGATCGCCGTGATGTCGAACGGCATCGTCGAGCAGGTCGGCACTCCGGAGGGCGTCTACGAGCGACCTCGTACGACGTTCGTCGCCGGCTTCATCGGCGTCTCCAACCTGATGCCCGGCACGGTCACCGCTGCGAATCGACGGGATCGCCACGGGTGAGCGCTGCCACGCGGTGGTGCGACCGGAGAAGCTCTTGATCCACCACACGAACGAGACCGCCACCGACGGCCTCCCGAGCGTCGACGGCGTCGTGGACAGCTCCGTATACCTGGGCACGTCGACACAGATCGTCGTGCGGCTCGGGGGCGACGTATCGATGACCGTCCTGGTGCCGAACGCCAGCGAGGCCGAACGGGCGCGACTTCCCGGCGGCGGCGCTGCGGTCCGGCTCAGCTGGGCGCCGGAGCACATGCACGTCGTCCGCGAGTCGACGGCAGGCTTCCCGCGCCGCGGGCAGAACGGCGATCCGCGTGAGGTGCAACTTTCGAAGACAACGACGGCATGAGCAGCCAAGGAGGCGAAGAGGACAGATGCTGACCAAGACGAGACTGCTCGCGATCGCGGTGCTCGCGCTCGGGACGAGCCTGGGCGTCGCGGCCTGCGGCGGCGGGGGCGTCGGGAGCGGCGCCAACGAGAAGGTTGAAACCGTGCAGGTCTCGGCCAAGCCGAGTGGTGATTTAACGATCTCCAACTGGCCGTACTACATCGACAAGCAGACGGTTCCCGACTTCGAGAAGGCGACCGGCATCGACGTCACCTACCACGAGGACGTGAACGACAACGCGGCCTTCTTCGGCAAGATGCAGCCCCTGCTCGCCAAGGGCGAGTCAGGCGGGCGCTCGATCATCGTCGTCACCGACTGGATGGCGAAGAAGATGCACGACCTCGGCTACGTCCAGGACCTCGACTACTCGAACGGGGCCTTGTCGAACGTCCAGCACAACCTGCTTCCGACGCTCAAGAGCCCGGCATTCGACCCGAACCGCGACTTCTCGGTTCCATGGCAGAGCGGGATGACCGGCCTCATCGTCAACACCGACCTGGCGCCAGACGTGCAGTCGATCAACGACCTCTTCGACCCGAAGTACAAGGGCCAGGTCGAGATGCTCACGGAGCTGCGCGACACCGTGCCGCTCGTGATGAAGAGCCAAGGGATCGACCTCAAGAAAGCCACCGAGAAGGACTGGATTTGCCGCACTCATCGGCTGGTCGGGCGACGCGATTCAGCTCCAGGCAGACAATCCGGCGATCGAGTTCCGGATGCCGACGGAGGGCTGCATGCTCTGGTCGGACAACATGGAGATCCCCGTTGGAGCCCCGAATCCCACCGCCGCGGAAGCGTGGATGAACTACGTCTACGACCCCAAGAACCAGACCCAGATCGCCGAGTACAACTACTACACGACGCCCGTGCAGGGAGTCAAGGAGATCTTCCAGCGGACCGACCCGCAGGCCGCGCACAGTCAGCTGATCTTCCCGACCGACCAGTTCACGAAGAACTGCGCCACGGCGCCGCCTCTCACGGGTGAGGAGGAGCAGCGGGTGACGAGGGCGTTCGAGGGCGTCCTGACGGGCTGATCAAACGGGGGCGGCGAACGGCGCGCATGCTTGAGATCAGAGCATGAACGTCGTTCGCCGCCGCCTGGTCCCTTACTTCCTCCTCGGTCCCGGGATCATCTGGCTGATCCTCTTCTTCGTCGTGCCCATGTACTACATGGGCCGGCTCTCACTCGACTCCGGCACGCTCGAGAGCGGCTACCACTTCGACTGGGCGTGGTCCAACTTCAGCGATGCACTGTCCCTCTATGACACGCAGTTCCTGCGCTCCTTCGTCTACGCGGGCGCCGCAACGCTGATCGCGCTCCTGATCTCGTATCCACTCGCCTATGCGATCGCGTTTCGCGGCGGCAAGTGGAAGACGGCGCTCCTCCTCGCCGTGGTGGCGCCCTTCTTCACCACCTACCTGATCCGCACGATCGCGTGGGAGACGATCCTGGGGGACCACGCCTTCGTCGTGAATGCGCTGAAGACCATGGGCCTCCTCCCCGACGACGGCCGCGTGCTCGCGACCGGCGGGGCCGTGATCGCCGGCCTCACCTACAACTTCCTGCCGTTCATGGTCCTGCCGCTCTACGCGAGCCTGGAGCGGATCGACGAGAGCCTGATCGAGGCCGCAAAGGACCTCTACGCCTCCTCGCGGGCGGCGTTCTGGCGCGTCACGTTGCCGCTCTCCGCCCCGGGGATCGTCGCCGGGACTCTCCTCACCTTCATTCCCGCGGCCGGCGACTACGTCAACGCGTACTACCTGGGCGGGACCCACAAGATGATCGGAAACGTGGTCCAGTCGCTGTACCTCGACCAGCGGGACTATCCGGCGGCGGCGGCCCTCTCGTTCGTGTTGATGGCGCTGATCATGATCGTCGTCGTCGTGTACATCCGCTTCGCCGGCTCGGAATCGCTGATGGGAGAGGAGGCGCGGCCCGCATGAACGGGGCCTGGCGCTGGCTGCGCGAGCACGCACTCAACCTCTACGCCGCGCTCGCGGTCGCCTACATGCTGGTTCCGATCGCGGTGATCATCGTCTTCTCGTTCAACGATCCCGCGGGCAAGTTCAACTACACCTGGCAGGGATTCACGTTCGAGCACTGGGGCGACGCGCTCGGGGTTCCCGAGCTCACGCACGCCCTCACGCTCAGCCTGGAGCTGGCGGCGCTGGCGACGATCATCTCGACGATCCTCGGCACGATGATCGCGCTCGCCCTGGTCCGCTACGAGTTCTTCGGCCGGCGCACCACGAACTTCCTCATCGTCATCCCGATGACGACTCCTGAGGTGGTGATGGGGGCCGCGCTGCTCTCGATGTTCCTCGTGTTCTTCGGACCGTCGATTCTCGGGTTCGGGAGCCTGCTGATCGCGCACGTCATGTTCTGCATCAGCTTCGTCGTGATCGTCGTGCGCTCGCGCCTGATCGGGTTCGATCGCAGCCTCGAGGAGGCGGCTCAGGATCTCGGCGCGACCTCCTTGGAGACCTTCCGCCTGATCACCCTGCCACTCCTGATGCCCGGCATCATCGGCGCCGCGCTGCTCGCGTTTGCGCTGTCGATAGACGATTTCGTGATCTCGAACTTCAACGCTGGGCCGACCGAGACGTTCCCCCTCTACATCTTCGGAGCATCGCAGCGCACGATTCCCCCCGAGGTGTACGTCATCGCGACGATGCTGTTCGCAGTGTCGATCGTGGCCATGGTCTTCACCGTATTGCAGCAGCGCCGAGCCGAGCGGCTCGCGGCCGTGCGCCCGCCGCAGGAGGGCGACACGCTCGTGCCCGCACCCGCGGGCAGCGCCGCCGCGGGCTGAGCCTCCTACAGCCCGAGGTCGCGCGCGATGCCGGGCGTGTGCGCGCCCCAGTAGACGAAGACGGGGCTCGGCAGGTTCCCGGCGACCTCGACCTCGACGGTCGATCCAGCGGGGGCCTCGCTTCTAACCCGCTCGGCGATCTCAGCCGCGCGTTCCTCGCTGGGCGCCGGGATCAGCAGGAACTTCCACCTGCGATGCACCTCATGACCCTCGTCGGCGAGGCGCCCGGCGAAGTCGAGCGTGTCGCGAAGCGAAGGCAGGTCAACCCGCACCTCCCAGCCGTAGCGGCCGGTGGCCAGCGCCTCGCGCTCCTCGGTGGCCTCGTGGCGTTCGCGCTCCGCTTCCCGCTCGGCATCGGTCTGGGGCAACGGCACGGACGGGTCCTTCCAGGTCTCCTCGTCCGGGTGCCAACGCGTGAGCTTGACGTCGGCGCTGATGTCCTCGGCATCCGCGAGGACGCGCACGACCCGCTCGGCCTCGCGGGCCTGCTCCTCGGTCCCGGCGTACAGGAAGATCCTCGGCCCGTCGCGCGTGACGATCACCCGGTCGCCAAGGCGCTTGCGCGCCTCGTCGTCGAGGTCGAGCGAGCGCAACTGCTCGCCCAGCGTGTGCCCATGTCGCTCATCGTCGAGGTCCGCCTCGACTCGCCACTCGTCGGCCATCGCCGCAAGTCTTTCATCCCCTCGATCGGGTCGCACGCGAGTGCGACCGCCCACACCACTAGAGCGCAGGCTCAGAGGCGCGCGCCTCGTGCAGCTCGATCAGTTCGCGCTGGACGCTGCGTGGCTTCCCGTCCGCGCGGCGTCGAGTCCACTCACCCTGGGATCCTCGACCGGGGTGACAAGCTCGACACGGTTGTAGAGGTTTCGCGGCATCAGGTCCGCGGAGCCGATGAACATCCGCTCCTCCTCGCCGGCACGCTCGAAGGAGTAGATCCGCGAGTGCTCGAGGAAGCGCCCGACCACGGAAACCACGTCGATGTTCTCGGATACCCCGGGGACCCCGGGACGCAGCGCGCAGATTCCGCGCACGTTGAGCTCGACTCTCACGCCCGCCTGCGAAGCACGGTAGAGGGCCTGGATCGACGGCACGTCCAGGAGGGCGTTCATCTTCATCCGGATCCGCGCGGGACGTTCGGGGGAATGCGCCTCGATCGTGCGTTCGACCTCTCCGAGGATCCCCTCCTGGAGGTTGAACGGGGCCACCAGCACCTTGCGGTAGCCGCGCGGTCGGGAGTACCCGGTCAGGTAGTTGAACATCTCCGCGATGTCCGCGCCGATCTCTGGGTCCGCCGTGAACAGCCCGAGGTCCGTGTACAGGCGTGCCGTCTTCGGGTTGTAGTTGCCGGTGCCGATGTGGGCGTAGTGGCGAACGCCATTGCCCTCGCGGCGGGCGATCAGGATGCACTTCGCGTGGCTCTTCAGCGCGGGAAGCCCGTACACGACGTGAACGCCTGCCTCCTCCAGCTTCTTCGCCCACCGGATGTTGGCCCGTTCGTCGAAGCGGGCCTTCAGCTCCACCATGCAGACCGCCTGCTTGCCGAGCTCGGCCGCCTCGATCAGCGACGGGACCAGCGGGGAGTCGGCGCTGGTCCGGTACACCGTCTGCTTGATGGCCAGCACGTCCGGATCGGCCACCGCCTGCTTGACGAAGCGCTCGACCGAGCCGCTGAACGAGTCGTATGGGTGGTGGACCAGGATGTCGCCCTCGCGAACGGCCGCGAAGACGTCGGATTCGTCCCCCTCCTCCCCGCGCAGGCGCGGCGGGGTCACGGGGCTGTGCGGAGGCTCCCGCAGCTCCGTGAAGCCGCTCAACGCGGTTACGTCCCACAGGTCCGCCAGGTCGAGCAGTCCCTCGACCTCATATAGCTGGCGGTCGTCGATCCAGAGGGCATCGCGAAGCTGGTCTCGCAGCCGCGGGCTCATCCCGCGCTCCACCTCGAGCCTCACCACCTCGCCGAAGCGCCGCCGGCGCAGCTCCTCCTCGACGGCCTGTAGGAGATCGTCCGCCTCGTCGGAGACGTCGTAGTCGGTGTCCCGGGTGAGCCGGAAGAACGAGCAGTCGATGACCTCCATTCCCGGGAAGAGCGCGTCCAGGTTGTCGGCGATCAGGTCCTCGAGCGGGACGAGGGTGGCGCTCCCGATCTCCACGAAGCGCCCCAGGAGCTCCTTTGGCACCTTGACCCGCGCGAGCACCTCGTTGTCCTGATCGGGGTCGCGGAGGATGACCGCCAGGCTCAGCGAGAGATTCGAGATGTAGGGGAACGGCCGGCCGAGTCCGATCGCAAGGGGCGTCAGCGCCGGGAAGATGCTCCGCTCGAAGGCCCTGTGAAGCTCCTCGCGTTCTGCCGTATTCGCCTGCGGCGGCGCGATGATCCTGATCCCGTGCTCCGCGAGCGCCGGCCGAAGGTCACGTTCGAAGCAGCGCGCGAGCCTGCGGCGCTGGGCGACGACCAGCTCTCTGATCGCGTCGATCTGCTCCGAGGGGCCGATGCCGTCGGCACCGCGAACGTCCATCCCGGCCTCGATCTGATCGTGAAGGTTGGCCACCCGGACCATGAAGAATTCATCCAGGTTCGACTCCCAGATCGCGCAGAACTTCACCCGCTCGAGCGGCGGCACGGAGTCGTCCTCGGCGAGCTGGAGGACGCGGTCGTTGAAGTCGAGCCAGGAGAGCTCGCGGTTGAAGTAGAGCGAGGGGTCGTCGAGGCCGAGGGCCCGCTCCTCGGTCGCCGCCGGAGCCGCCGCCGCTACCGCCTCGGCGGGGGTCGGCTGTGCCTGGATGGGTTCCATCAAATCGCGCCAAGACCATGCTAGCGCCGGGGTGCTCAGGCGGCGATCGGGCCGGCCCAGGTTGACGCAGAGTGCCCGCTCGCTGGCGGCAGCGGCTCAGCTGGTCTGTCGCTCGTCGACGGCGATCAGGCGATCGAGCTCCGCGACGGCTCTCGACAGCTCGTCCGCCAGAAAGCCTGGGCGAAGCTCGCAGAACCGCGACGCGAGCGTGCCGTAGTACCAGCGGATGTCGTCAGGGGTCTTCCCGGGTCGCGACCGTTGCACCTCGCCGCGGGCGCGGTAAGCGCGGAGCATCGTGCGGACGTTGTCCAGCTTGTCGGCGAGCAAGACGCGCAGAGCGCCCGGCGAGGCGCCGTCGAGCTCCTCGAGGTACTGCTCCTTTCGCCTCCGCCACGGCGGC
>WNFV01008757.1_pt1 | contig 11361 bp, 6 predicted proteins | sample 5400101 | NCBI WGS metagenome assembly WNFV01 (sample SAMN13153361, study PRJNA577476) | soil metagenome | isolation source: 115 cm soil or saprolite under grassland replicate 1 | place: USA:California | collected 2016-06-15
CGCGGCGGCCAGTACACCTCTCTCTCGGTCTGGGAGCGCGACGCCGAAGGCAACCTGGTCGGCACGTTGGAACTGCCGCTCGCGGTCGGAATCGTCGGCGGGGCGACCAGGGTTCACCCGGCGGCGCAGGCGGCGCTGAAGCTGCTGGGCATCCGACACGCCAACGAGCTGGCCGAAATCTGCGCTTGCGCCGGGCTGGCGTCGAACCTGGCGGCGATGCGCGCACTCACGACCGAGGGCATCCAGCGCGGCCACATGAGCCTGCACGCGCGGCAGATCGCGCTGGCGGCTGGGGCGCACGGCGCCGAGGTGGACGAGCTGGCCAAGCGCATGATCGGCGAGGGCGCGATCAAGCCGGCGCGGGCAGCGGCATTGCTCGCCGAGCTGCGCAGCGCCCCGGCCTAGCTTTCCCGGTTCCCGAAACGAATATCCGCTGGCGAAGAGGCGAGCAACTGTCACGTTGCTCGGCTCATAGTTCTCTCCGCGCGAAAAATGCCCGGCTTTCGCGAAGGACGAAAAGAATGTGAAGGGAGTAAGTTCTATCAGCTTTGCACCCTTCGCTGTGAGATAACAGGAACGTTGCAGCCAACATCTTCAGGAGGTAAACCGCATGATGCGTCCCAACCAGCCAGTCGGTATCGCTGGCTACGGCGTCTACATCCCGCGCTATCGCATCGCCGCCCGTGAGATCGCGCGCGTCTGGGCGGGTGGGCAGGGCGGCGTGCCCGTCGAGGCGAAGAGTGTCCCCGGCCCGGACGAGGACACGATCACGATGTCGATCGAGGCGGCGCGTAACGCTCTGGCGCGCGCCAATCTGAGTGCAGACAGGCTTTCGGCGGTGTGGGTCGGCAGCGAGAGCCACCCCTACTCGGTCAAGCCTTCCGGCACGATCGTCGCCGAGGCGCTCGGCACAACTCACTGGGTCAGCGCCGCCGATTGGGAGTTCGCCTGCAAGGCCGGCTCCGAGGCACTAACCGCCGGCATGGGCATGGTCGGCAGCGGGATGGCCGAGTATGTGCTGGCGATCGGCGCCGACACCGCACAGGGCCGCCCCGGCGACGCGCTCGAGTACACCGCGGCGGCGGGCGCAGCGGCGCTGGTCGTCGGCCCGGCGGCGGATGCGCTCGCGCTGATGGAGGCGACTTGCTCGTACGTCAGCGATACGCCCGACTTCTTCCGCCGCGCCGACCGCGCCTACCCGGTGCATGGCGGCCGCTTCACCGGCGAGCCGGCCTACTTCGGGCAGATCCGCCACTCCACCACGCATCTGTTGGAGCAACTTGGGACGAAGCCGGCCGACTATACCTACGCCGTCTTCCACCAGCCAAATGCCCGCTTCCCACAGACCATCGCCAAACAGCTTGGGTTTGCGCCGCGGCAGCTCGCGCCAGGCCTGCTCGCGCCGCGCATCGGCAACACCTACTCGGCGGCAGCGCTGCTTGGCCTCTGCGCGGTGCTGGATGTCGCCCAACCGGGCGACACGATCTTCGTCGCATCCTACGGCTCTGGCGCCGGCTCGGACGCCTATGCCCTGCGCGTCACCGACCTGATCGCCGAGCGGCGCGCGAGTGCCCCACCCACAGCGGCCTACCTGGCACGCGAAACTTTCGTGGATTACGCGATCTATGCGAAGTGGCGCGGCAAGCTGGCAATAAATTAATGCTGAGGTTTACGTTCTGAGCCTTTAGTATGTCAGAACCAACTCAAAACTTAAAATTCCGAACTGGAGCACTACAATGCATCAAGTCTATATTGTGGGGATGGGGCATACGCCCATCGGCGAACACTGGGATCACACGGCGTCGGCACTCGCGGCCGAGGCGCTTGCGAGCGCTCTAGGGCCGGTCGCGCGGGAGCGCATTGGCGCGCTGTATGTCGCCAACGCGCTCGGCGGCGCCCTTCGGGTACAGGCGCAGCTCGGCGCGGCGGTCGCCGAAGCAGCAGGGATGTGCGGCGTCGAGGCATACACGGTCGAGGCTGGCGGCGCGTCCGGCGGGGTCGCGCTGCGCCAGGCCTACCTGGCCGTCGCGAGCGGCGCCTGCGATCTGGTCGCCGTCGTGGGGGTCGAGAAAGTAACGGATGTCCTCGACGGGCGGTTGGAAGCCGGGCTGGCGCTGGCCAACGACGCCGATTGGGAAGCGATCCATGGTACGACGGCGACAGCGCAGTGGGCGATGCTGATGCGACGCTACATGCACCAGTACGGCTACGACGCCGCCGACTTCGCGCCCTTCCCAATCAATGCACATGCCAACGGCGCTACGAACCCTGCCGCGCTCTACCGCTTCCCAATCACCGCAGACAAGGTGCTATCCGCCGCCCTCGTCGCCGATCCCCTGAGTATACTCGACTGCGCGACGGTGGTCGACGGCGCGGCGGCGCTGCTGCTGGCCGGCGAGGGGTTGGCTCGCGAGCTGGGCGGCCGGCGCGTTCGTATCGGCGGGTCGGCGGTCGCGACGGACACGCTCGCGCTCCACAGCCGGCTCGATCCACTCTGGCTCGGCGCGGCGGCGCGCTCCACGGCGGCGGCGCTGCGTGCCGCGGGCCTGGCGCCGCAGGATGTCGATCTGCTGGAGCTGACCGACCCGCACGGAATTGCCGCCGTGCTGGCGCTGGAGGCGTGCGGCTTCGCCGAGCGCGGCGCGGGCGTGCGACTGGCCTGCGATGGCGGGATCGCGCCAGGCGGGGCGACGCCGCTGGCGACCGGCGGGGGGTGCAAGGCGCGCGGCGACACCGTTGGAGCCAACGGTATCTATCAGGTGATCGATCTGGTGCGGCAGCTTCGTGGCGAGGGCGGCAGTTCGCAAGTCCCTGGCGCGTGGGCAGCGCTGGCGCAATGCCTCGGCGGCATCGGCGCGACCGCGGCGACACATGTGTTGATAGCTGAGTAATCGTGAATTATCAGTTGCCAGTACAGATAACTGATAATTGATAACTCCTCGAGGAGATAAATCGTATGGATCTCGCGAAACACTGGCGCCAGCAAGCGGCGCGCTACAGGCTTGAGGGGAAGCGCCAGCGGGTGAACGGCGCGGTGCAATTCCCGCCCGCGCCGTCGCTGGGCGCGGCGGCCGACCTATGGGAGCCGTGCACGCTAAATGGCGCGGGGACGGTCTACTCATTCACAGTCGTGCGGCAGCCGCCGGCCGGCTATGAGGAGCAGGCGCCCTACATCATGGCGCTGGTAAGGCTGGCCGAAGGGCCGCTGATCACTGCCCAACTGACCGACTGTGACGCCGAGGGTGTCACGATCGACATGCCGGTTGAGGTCGTCACCCGGCGACTGCGCGATCTCGGGCCGGATGGACTGATCGTCTACGGCTATAAGTTTCGACCGTGCCTCGAAGGAGTGCGATAATCCGCCGTAAACGACAGGAAGGGCGCCCGTTGTGGGTGCCCTTCCGCTTGCTCATACGTTTGTCGAGTATTTTTTAGTACATCTGCCGCATCACGCCGACGACGCGACCCTGGATGCGCACGTTGGCGGCGTCCACATAGATCGGCTCCATCGTCACATTGGCCGGCTGTAGGCGCACGCGGCTGCCTTCCTTGTAGAAGCGCTTGAGCGTCACCGAGTTCTCATCTTCGATGCGCGCGGCGACCATCTGGCCGTTCTCGGCGGTCTCCTGGTAATGCAGCAGGACGATGTCGCCATCGTCGATCAGTGCGTCGATCATTGAGTGGCCGCGCACTCGCAGCGCATAGACATCCGAGAGCCTCTCGGCGGGCGCGACATCCGGCGGCACCTCGACCATCTCGGTCTCACGGCCGGAGGTATCTTCAGGGTCGGGCAGCGGCTGGCCGGCGGTGATCACGCCGAGCAATGGCACCACCGACGGATTTTTCCGGCTCAGGCGGGCCGGCGTCGTCTGGGGGATAGTGATGCCGCGCGAGACCTTGCCCTCACGCTTGAGCATCCCCTTGACTTCCAGTGCCTTGAGGTTGTAGGCGACTACCGACGTCGAGGAGATGCCCAGTGTCTCCTGGATCTGCCGGATCGCCGGCGGGAAACCGCGCCGGCTCATAAAATCCTCGATATAGCTCAGGATATCTTTCTGGCGGGCCGAGAGGCCGTCGGCGGTTCGCGTACCCATGGCGCTTGTCCTTTCGTTGGCCGCGGCCCCGAGAGGCATATCGCCCCGGCCGCAAACATGTTCTCTAGAACTTTTGTAGTAATGCCCATTATACAGAAACGTCTGTTCTGTGTCAATACCCATGTGCATGATTTGTGGAAAACTGATCGATGGCGGACGCGGGCTAGCTCGGTCATGCGTCTGGTCCGGCGCCGATCTAGAGATCCAGGCCGCTGATCTGCTCGCGCCTGGGGTATCGCGAGATCGCGTGCGAAGCCAGTAGGCCCGACATGGTGGCCGCCTCGACACAGCCGATGTTCAAGCCGTTGTTCGTCCAGTCGCCGGCCAGGTACAGGTTCGTGAATTCGTGGGGGTCGTTGGCGGGGAGCCGATATTTCGTACTTCCTGGTACCGAGAGGACATAGCGCTCCGGCGGCTGAACGTTCCCGCGCCAATACTGTGAATCGAACCGCGCCTCGCCGTCGGGGGCATCCTTCCGCGGATCGACCAGTAGCTCCCAGCGGAAATGCTGCTTGCCGGATCGATCGGTCGCCGTGGTATTCGGTAGCATCGGGAGCGCGTACGTATTCAGCAAGCCAAGCGCGGTCGCCTTGGCTTTATCGTTCGCTACCTCCTGATCCAGCGCTTTGCGGTCGGGCATCGGGCCGTATGGGGTGTTCGGCAGCGGAACATCATCGCGCATCGCGCCGCAGAAGTAGGAGAGCTGCTGCGGGTAATGCTCGACGGTCCAGCCCTCGTGAGCGATCAGGTGGCTCATGTCCGCCCAGGCGTCGATCGGGTCGATGTCGTAGCCGCCCCCGACCGGGCGATCCATCTCCGTCCAGCCCAGCTCGTAAGCGGTCGGTTTGAACCAGATCTGGAAGCCCTGCGTTCGGACGGTCTTAACATGATCGACCATGTCTTTCCACTTGCGGCTGGCTGTAATCAGGTCGGGGCAGATGTACGGCAGCGCGCCTAGCGAGATGCCGAGCACGACGATATCGAAATCCTTTCCGACCGTCAGCGGCGGCAGTTCCTCGACGTCGTGATCCGCTGTAGTGTAGGACTCCAGGTCGACCCGCTCCTGTTTCAGGCACTCCCCGTCGACAAGCTGGTTGTAGAGTGGAGTGTTGGGCCAGCACGGCAACCCTTTGACCGGGATGAGCGGCTCGTACCCACCCTTTGCCTCCTGGTCGGGCGTGATCTCGACCTGGCGGGAGAGGATGATCCGCTCGATCGTCCGGTTATCGCTGGATGGGCAGAGCCGGCGCACACGGTGAAAGAACTTGAATTTCACCCCGCGCCGCTTCAGCACCTTGTACATGGGAGCAAAGATCGTGTCGCCCATGCCGGCCTGCATCTTCCAGACCCCGGCGCCCTTGCAGAGCAGGAATTGCCGGATGCCGCAGCGCATCGCGGTACCGGCCTCCAGCTTAGCCTTCGGCGGGAACGACGCACCGGGCGGCGTGCGGTTATCGCCGTCCTCGTACGCGAATAGCGCGTCGTACACGCTCAGCATATAGGCTGAGTTCAGCATGACCCCATTATCTTCGAACGCGTACTTCTTCAGCCAATCCCGGTACTCATATTCGTTCAGGACGTCGAAGCCGCGCCGGATGACATCCTCGTGCAGCCCGCCGCGGATGTTGGCGTAGGTGAAGTTGAGCAAGATCCAGAGATGCCGATTTCCGCTATCTGTCCAGATCGTATCCTTGACTCTGTCCCAGAACCAGGCCATGAACCAGTTCACGATGGTGAGCGTGAGGGCATGGCTGATATCATGGATCGCGCCGGCCAGCGGATCGACGATCAGTTGATCGAAGGTCTCGCCGAGCCACTGGAGCAGGCCGCTCGGGTCGCGCTGCAGCGTCTGAGCGATCGCATCGGTCCCCCCGTCCGCGCGGTCTGCCACATGATGGGCGAGACGCAGGAGCTTCAGCCCCAGGCTGAGCGCATCGCTGGCCAGCTCGCCGCCGATACGGTCGAAGAACTGCTGGATTTCGCCGGGCAGTTGGATGCGATCGTTACCGGTCGGGGATGGCCGGGCGAAGTCGGAGCCCTCGAAGAGTTCGCCCATCAGCTTGATCGCCAGCACGATGTATTCCCAGGGCGGAAGCACCAGGCTCTCGCCGCCGGGCAGCAGGTCGTTGGTCGGCTGGCTGGATATCCAGTTGAGCCATTGGCCGTTGATCTTTTCCTGGAGAACGAAGACCGAGTGGGCTTTGAACGCTTCTTGCCAGCTGGCGAGCGGTGCATCCGGCGCTCGCCTTAACTCGTCGTAGCATTTCTGGATCACGCGAAAGGCATTATCGTAGCTGCCGAACCAGATATGTAAGCCATGTTCTTCGATCCGGTAGTTGTGCTTGGGATTACGGCCGCTGGCCCCTTTGCCGCCCAGCCGCCATCCGAGCTGGTACACAGTCACATCGTAGTGGTCGGCCAGTGGATTATCGGGGTCGGTCAAAGCGAAGGCCGCGGTCATGGCGCCCACCCCGCCGCCTAAGACCGCGACCTTTTTTCGCCGCCCATTCCTGGATGGCATCCTGAACGTCGCGCTCTCCCGCACTTTGCGCCGATTTATAAGCGTTTCGATCGTCTGTCGAACCGTCTCATGCTCGCCCAGCCGCACGAACCTGACGCCCAGGTTGAGCGGAAAGAGCGGGTTCCAGAGCAGGCGCTCGCGGCTGGCCACCTGCGCCGCGTACGCCGCAATGCGTGCGCGCTGCTCGGTTTCGCTCAACGTCGCTAACCCGGTCGCGAAATTCCAGGCGATCGACCGGCCCTCGCGGATGCTCAGGCCCATGAGTCCGTCTTCGTCCGCGCCGGCGATGCGGTTAAGGAGGCTTAGCATCGGCCAGATGCGGGTCAGGTCGCGGTGGATGTCGCCCACCAGCGAGGCCAGCACGTTATTCATGGTGATGAAATCGCCCTCCAGCTGCGGCAACCGATCGGCCGGGCAGGTCTGCGAGACCGCGATCCCCAGGTCGAAAGCGATGTGCGCGGTCATCCCCAGCAGCAAGTGCTGCAGCACGATCGGCTCCGCGCTCTGGGTCGCGTCAAACGCCACCTGCCACGGCTCGGTCGGCGTCGCGCCGAGGGAGTAGTGCCGCAGCGCGTCGAGGTAGCGGTTGAAGAAGATCAGATCGAGCCGCTCGATCAGCTCGGGTTGTTGGTAGAGCCGCTGCTCGACACATGCCTTGAATTTCACAGCGACATGGTGATAGAGCGCCGCGAAGTAGCCGATGCGACTCCGCTGGTGGTGGGCGGTCTCGACGATCCGATCCAGCCGGACGATGACCTCCTCGAAGCTGGTCACCGGCTGCGTGCAGTCCAGGAATGGGGTTGTCATATCTTCTGAACCTCCTTACACATCACAAGTCGCAAGTCGCAAGTCGCAGGCTACAGGTTACAGGGGACAGGGGACAGAGAAAAGAGAGCATAACCCTATCGCCTATCCCCTTGTCATCTTGTCTCCCTGTCACAGATTCATCAGCATTCGGCGTTCAGCGTTCAGCGTTCAGCGTTTAGCGTTCGCGGGTCGTCGGTCGTCAGTTACATGTGCGACAAGCTCTCCTGCGTGCGCTTCAGGTCATATGCCGCGCCTAATCGCTCGAAGATATCGCTGGCGCGGCGCAGATGCTCGGCGCGGGCCGGGTCGCCAGGCGGCAGGTGCCGCCCGATCTCGTAGAGCGCCTGCGCCTGCTCGTAGGGCATCTCCAGCCGCTCGGCCGCCGCCAGGCTTGTCTGCCAGGCTTTGTGTGCCTTCGCTGGACGCCCGGCGAGCCAGTCGCACAAGCCCTGATACAGCCAGGCGCCCGGCTGGCCGATGGCGAAAAACCGCCGATAGACGTGCAGCATCCGGCATGCTCTTCTCGCGGCCGCCGGCGTTTCGCGCCCGGCAGATGGCCGATCACGCTCCTGTTCCCACAAGCCAAGGTAGATCTCCGCCGCGGCGAGGTAGCCGTCGATCACATCATATGCCACAGGTATACCCCTGGTCTGGCCGATCAGGCGCGCGATCTGGCCGGCGAGATGGCGCGCGGACTCCTGCTCGCCGCGGCGCCAGTGCGCCAGCGCCAGTAGTCCACGGCAATAGATGTTCGCCTGGCCCTCGGAATGGGCGGTCACCAGCGCGAGCGCCGACCTCATCATGGAAATGACCTGCTCCATCCGGCCCATCCGTAACGCGCGCAGGCTCTGCTGCGCGTAGCTCCAGATCTGGTAGTCTGGATTGTCGTCGCGCTGCCCGGCACGAAAGACCTCCAGCGAGAGCCGCATCGCCTCGTCGAACTCGGCTCGATACAGCGCGATTTGCGCCAAGAGGACCGTAGAATTCGAGATATGCGGCTTATATTGCAGTCGCTGGTGGATCGCGAGCGACTGCCTCAGGTTGTCGCGGGCCGGCATCCATTGGCCCATGCCGAGATGGTAGAGTCCGCTCGTTTGCAGGATTTCCCCCAACGCCAGCGGTTGGTTGACGGCGTGGGCGGTTTCCAATGCGCGCCGGTAGTAGAGTTCGGCCAAGCCGTGTAGCCCGAAGAACCCCGACATCAGGCCCATCACGCCGGATGCCCGCGCCATCTCCTCGGAGGTTCCGGCGTATTCGCTCAAATTGAGCATGCGCACGATCGCATAGAGACTGGCCCCCTTCTGGTTCGCGAAGAATGCCATCTCGCCGGTGATCTGATAGACCTGCGCGATCTCAAGCAGAAGGGGGCGGGCGGCCGCCGGCGCGCGCCCAATGAAACGTGCCGGCCAGAGTCGATGGGGGATCTGACGCAGCAGCTCCCCGAAGAGCCGGATCATGAGTCGGCCGCGTGTAGCCGGCATCGGCTGACCATACAGCCTCACCGCGCGTTCAAGCCAGTCTTTGCTCTGCCCAAGGCGGCCCCATCCGCGATAGGCCGCCCCAATCTTGCCCGTCCAGCGTGCCCGCCGGTACCGATCGGTCGCCACCCTATCGACCTGGTCATCGGCGGCCGGCGGTTGCCGCGCATCCAGGTCGAGCGCCTGTTTGAAGAACTCGACCGCCTCACGATGGGCGCTGGTTTGCAGCGCCTGGTTGCCGGCCTGCTCCAGGTACTCAAGCGCCTTCGCCACCAGCAGCGGGTCATCCGGCGCGTCTCCGACAGCCTGGGACCAGTGATAGGCCAGGAGCGCGTAGTACGGCTCCAGATTGTCAGCATAGGTCTGCTCGTACCACTCGGCCACTGCGCGATGCAGGCGCCGCCGCTGGGAGAAGAGCAGGAGCTGGTAGGTCACCTCCCGCGTGATGGCGTGCTTGAACATGTAGGCCAGCTCCGGTTCAAGCGTCTCCAGCGGCGTGATGTCCAGGCGCGCGAGCCGGTCCATATGTTCGGTGAGATGCTGCTTGTCGGCCTCGACCGGGTGGATGTCGCGCAGGCCACGAAAGAGAAAAATCCGGCCGATCACGCTTGCGACCTTGAGGGCCAATTGTTGCGCTGGCGGGAGACGATCGAAGCGGCTGGTGATGACCCCCTGGATGGTCTCGGGGAAGTCGAGATCGCGCAGGTTTCCGGTTTCGTCCGACACTCGGCATTCGCCGTCGCTGATTTGAAGGATTCCCATGTCGCGCAGCGCGTAGGCGATCTCTTCGCTGAAGAAAGGGTGTCCCTCCGCGTTCCGGCAGATCAGATCGATCACCGGCTGCGGTACGCTCGCGACCCCCAGGCGCCGGCAGATCAACGCCGGTATCTCTTCGAGCGGCAGAACCCCCAGCTTAAGGTGCCGGGTTCCAGCTGCGCCCAGCAGTCGCTGGTATTCATCGGGAACCTGCGCGCCCGCGCGCCCAGTTGCGTCGGCGGCGCCTTCGATCATGGGGCGGGTCACGACCACCAGCAAGAGCGCGGACGACTTGGCCTTTACCTGTTCCATGAAGGCCCACGACGCCGAGTCGAGCCAGTGCGCATCTTCGATGACCAGCACAGTCGGCGATGCCTGCGTCGTTTGGAGCAGCAGCTTCAGGAGAACATCGCGCGTGTTGCTGGCGCGCAGCTCGCCAGTTAGTTGGGCCGTGAGGTCGTTGTCGGGAAGTCCGAACGGTAGAACGGCGTTGAGCAGCGGGGCGCGCTCCAGCAGCTCCGGGTCAGCCGCCAGCTGGTCGAGAATCCGCTGCCGTGCGATGCTCGGCTCCTCAGGCTCGGTCAGGCCGAACAGCGCGCGGAACACCGGCCGCCAGGCGTGGTAGGGGGTCGTCTGCTCGATCGCCTCGCCCAGGCCGAGCAGGACTGGGATTCCGAGCGCATGCGCCTGGGTCAGCAGGTCTTCCACCAGCCGGGATTTACCGATGCCAGCCTCCCCTTCGATGATTAGGGCGCCGCCACCACTCGCCAGCGCCTGGAGCTGCTCGGTCAGGATAGCCCGTTCGGCCGCTCGCCCAACCATCGCCGTGGGTGCCTGGAGCACTGCCGGCCCCGCGCGCTTGCCGCGCACGGTGAATACCGACAGCGGTTTCGCCAGGCCCTTAAACTGCATGGCGCCCAATTCTTGGAAGTCATATATGGCGATCAGCGCCTGCGCAGTTCGCGCCGCCACCAGCACCTGGCCCGGCTCAGCCTGGCTCATCAGCCGGGCGGCCGTGTTGACCTCTTCCCCCTGCACGCCGTAGGTGCGCCGGGTCGTCCCACCGCAGGCCCCGACACGCATCGTGCCCTGGCTGATCCCGATCTGCGCGGCGGTCACAGAGGAACCGCCAACCAGGCCGGGGGGCGGCGCGCGCAGCTCCAGCGCCGCCGCGACCGCGCGCCGAGCATCGTCCTCGTGAGCGATCGGCGCGCCGAAGACAGCACAGAAGTAGCTGCCCTTGTCGCCGATCGTCAACTGCATGAGTGTGCCCTCATAGCGCGCCAGAGTCTGCTGTGCCCAGCGGATGTAGGCGTCAAGCCGCGCGCCGGCGTCTTCGTCGATATCGTAGTCGATCCCCTCGAAGCGCAGGAACAGCGCGACCGCGGGCCGTTATTCGGTAAGAAATTCGCCTAATCCGGCGCTCAGGCGATCATAGACGGCCGGTAGCAGCCAAGGACGAATCTGTTCCGTTGTCAATGTCGGGTCAGGAAATTGAGCATTGAGTATTGTGATTTGAGAAAGATCGTCAAGCGAATTCGTATTGCCTAGTTCTATGTTCTCAACGGTCAATGCGCTAATGATGGCGAAGCGTTCCCCGATCTCATCGTCCGCGCGCCACCCGGCGACCCGGAGCGCAGCGCCGAGGCGCGCCACCGTCAGCTCGTCTACGAGAACCTCGCCTTTGCCTGCCAGGTGTTCGGCA
>WNFV01008758.1_pt1 | contig 11361 bp, 10 predicted proteins | sample 5400101 | NCBI WGS metagenome assembly WNFV01 (sample SAMN13153361, study PRJNA577476) | soil metagenome | isolation source: 115 cm soil or saprolite under grassland replicate 1 | place: USA:California | collected 2016-06-15
GTGGTCCGACGGACAGCCTCGGCCTGGGCCGCCACCGGCTCCGGGAGTGCCCGCACGATCTTGCCGAGCGCGCTGCCGACCGGGTCGGTGGGATCGCTCGCGTCGTGGTGGCCGTCGAGCACGGCCATGACCAGGCCGAGGGCCTCCGTGGCGCTGAACATCAGGGGCGGAAGGCGGAGGCCGCGGCCGAGACGGTAGCCACCGTACGGCCCGCGGACGGACTCGATCGGGATGCCTGCCTCGCGGAGGACGCCGACGTACCGCCGGGCGGCCCGCTCCGAGACGCCGAGCTTGTCGCCGAGCCCATCCGCGGTGATGCCCGGGCTGCCCTGGACCAGTTCGAGAGCCAGCAGCGCCCGTGCCGTGGGACTCGCGTCGGGCTTCACTACACCTCGCAATCCGGAAGCATAACGTCCGGAACGGAACCTAGCATGCGGAGCATGGCCGAGCACACCGTTCCGGACACCACGTTCGACCCGCCGCAGCCATGATGACGGCCATGCAGGCACCGGTCCGGGCCGAGCAGCTGACCATCGTCCCCGCCAACGAGGCGTCCTGGGACGACCTCGTCGCCATCTTCGGCACCACCGACTACCCGGGCCGGTGCCAGTGCCAGCGGTTCAAGGTCGCCGGCTGGATCTGGCGCGACTCCACACAGGAAGAGCGGACCGCGATGCACCGGGCGCAGACCGCGTGCGGCGACCCGAACGCCACGGCCACCAGCGGGCTGGTGGCGTACGTCGACGACGAGCCGGTGGGCTGGGTCGCGGTCGAGCCGCGGACGGCGTACCCCAAGCTGCGGACCTCCCGCGTCCCGTGGAGCGGCCGGGACGAGGACAAGGACGACGACGAGACCTGGGCGGTGACCTGTTTCGCGGTCCGGAAGGGCTACCGGGGCCGCGGCCTCACCTATGCCCTCGCCCAAGCCACAGTCGACTTCGCCCGGGAGCGCGGCGCCCGGGCGCTCGAGGCCTACCCGATGATCACCGAGCCGGGCAGGGAGATCACCTGGGGCGAAGTGCACGTGGGGGCCCGTCAGGTCTTCGAGGACGCCGGGTTCGAGGAGGTTACCCACCCCACCGTCCGGCGGGTGGTCATGCGGATCGACTTCGAACAACCAGGCGATGCCCGGACCGCCGCCGCACCGCTGTGACCCGGGCGACCGATCTCGTTCCACGTTGGTACCTCGCGTCGTCCTTTCGGGTCTGGCGACGGGTGGGCGTCAGGCACGAGTATTGGCCGATGAGATCCGGGACGGGGCGACTTTCGACGGTGTGCGTACTCTTCGCGATGCTGGTGTGTGCGGGTTGCACCGGCTCCGGCGATCCGCCCGGAGCGAGCGCCAGCGCCAGCCGGCCACCACAGTGCACACCGTCGGAAGGAACTCAGGTCGCACCGGCGAATTCTTTCTATGAAAGTACGCCGCGGCTGACGAATCGAAAGCCGGGAGACGTACTCAAATGCGTGGAAGTTCTGGCGCCCAAGGGATATCGGGCATGGACGCTCATGTACGTCTCCACGGGGATCGAAGGCAGGCTCGTATCGGTGTCGGCGATGATCACGGTCCGGGAGGGACCGCAGCCCGCGCAGGGGCGGCCGATATTGTCGTGGGCGCATGGCACCACGGGAATTGCCGATTGCGCGGCACCGAGCAGGTACGGCGTCGACCGCGCACTATTCAGCGAATACTCTCCGCGCCCCTACACCGATACCTTGCTGAGGCATTACCTGGACCGGGGGTACCTGGTCGTGGCGACCGACTACGAGGGTCTCGGCACCCCGGGCGTACACCCCTATCTCGTGGGCACCAGCGAGGGTCGGTCGGTGCTGGACGCGGCTCGCGCGGCACGCGGATTCACGCCGGCGCGTGGGTCGGATCCGGTGGTCATCGCCGGGCATTCCCAGGGCGGCCACGCGGCGCTGTGGGCAGGCCAGATCGCGCCTGACTACGCGCCCGAGTTGGACCTGCGCGGTGTGATCGCATTCGCGCCGCCCACGAACCTGACGAGCATCGCCGACGCTTCGCTGGCGGATCTACGTAAGAAGAACGCCTCGTCGAAGGCGGGCAATCTCGCGTTGGTGGTCGCCTCGTGGCAGAAGATCTACCACTTGAAATATCCCAGCCCGCCGCTGTCGGCTGAGATCGCAGAAACTGTCAATTCATTGGTGAATACGTGCGAACTAAAAGCACCTCCCAATTCTGGTGCCTGGGTATCCGGAGGAGCCATTCCAGACGAGTGGGTGGAAGAAATATCGAAGAACACCCCCGGACCGGAATTCAAGGTCCCTCTGCTCGTCGTGCAGGGCGACTCGGACGAACAGATCCCGTACGACACGACGCGGGCCGCCGTGAACCGTTATCGCCACGCCGGAACCTCGGTCACGCTGGTCACCATTCCGCATGCGAGTCACCTCGAAGCCGTGAGCAGAGCCGATGTGAACTGCATTCTGGACTGGACGCATGATCCGCGGCCGGCAGCCAAAGCGTGCGAATAGACCGCGATACTCGCCTCGCCCCCACGAGGTCGTGTTGATCGGTTTCCTTGGCGGACGACCTGTCGAGACAGTGCTCTGGAATATCTGGACCTCAGCTCTCGAGCCTGGGACGGCATCTCACGCATGGGGACCTGTCCACCGGTCTGCCTGCAGTTGCGAGGCGATCGCCTGGGCGGACCGCTCGTCGATCGGATGGGGCGAGTACAGGGTGAAGCGGTCGACGACGCCGCCGAACCGGCGACCGATCTCCTTGCCGACCTGGGCCGGCTCGCCGACAACGGCGAACGTGTGCAGGATCCTGTCGTCGATCAGCCCGGCCATGGTGTCCCAGCGCTGCTGTTTGGACAGCCGCAGCAACTCGCTCTGCAGTTCCCCCCAACCGTGCAGGTCGAGTACGCCGCGGTAGGCCGGCGTCGAACCGTAGAACGCGATCCGTTCGCGTACCGCCGCGACGGCCAGCTCGAAGGTCCGCTCGTCGTACGCCGAGGCGACCAGCGGTCCTTTCCTGCCTCTTGCAGCGTCGCGTCGACCTGCGGGAGCGTGACCTCGCGCAGGTACCGCTCGCTGGTGAACCCGTGCACCAGCATGCCGTCGGCCACCTGCGCCGCCGTGGCGGTCATCTGCGGCCCCACCGCGGCGATCAGCACCGGCGGTGGACCGTACGGATTCGGGCCGGGGGAGAACATCGGGGTCATCAAGGTGTGCTGGTAGAAGTCGCCCCGGAAGTCCAGCCGGGTGTCCTCGTGCCAGCTCTGCCAGATCGCCCGCACCGCCGCGACGTACTCGCGCATCCGCGCCGCGGGGGACGACCACGGCATGCTGAACCGCCGCTCGATGTGGGCCTTGACCTGCGAACCCAGGCCGAGGATGAACCGGCCGCCGCTGAGCGACTGCAGATCGTTGGCGACCATCGCGGTGGTCATCGGATTGCGCGCGAACGCCACCGCGATCGCGGTGCCGACCTGCATCCGGGACGACCGCTCGGCGACCGTCAACAGCGGCAGGAACGGATCGTGCCGGGTCTCGGTGGTCCAGAGGCCGTCGTACCCGATCCGCTCCGCCGCGGCCGTCTCGGCGTGGACGCCGGCGAGATCGGCGCCCTTCGTACGGTCGGTGGTCTCTCCGATGTTGCCGTCGACCAGCATGCTGAGCCCCTCCGGACTGCGTCGAGTCCAGCGAGAATACCAGTCAGGGCTGACTGTTAATAGCCTCGACTCCTAGACTCGGGGCCATGACGACGACACGGGGCACCGACGTCCCGACAAATCGGGAGAGAACCTCGGCGAGCCGCCAGAGGATTCTCGACGCCGCGGTCCGCTGTCTCGTCGAGCAGGGGTACGGGGCCGCCTCGACATTGCAGATCCAGGAACGCGCCGGTGTGTCCAGGGGTCGGCTGCTGCACCACTTCCCGTCCCGAGACGAGTTGCTGGTCGCGGCGGCGGAGCATCTCGCGGCCACTCGCGTCGCGGCGTTGCGGGGGGAGTCCGCGGCCGCGATCACCGCGGCGGACGGTGACCCGGCCCGGATCGACCAGGCGGTGGAGCAGATGTGGCCGACGTTCCACCAGCCGTACTTCTGGGCGGCCGTCGAACTGTGGATCGCCGCCCGTCACAACGACGAGATCCGTACCATCCTGGGGCCGATGGAGCGGCGGCTCTACCGGGACATCCGGCAGTCCCTGGCGTCGCTGTTCGGCGCTGACGTACGGGTTCAGCGGTCGGCGGCCGGTGACCCGCACCTGGCGCAGTGGAAGGAAACCGCACACACGCTCCTGGCGGCCTGACCGAACGGGTTATCGCTTGCGCGCGTTCAGGTGTTCCCGCTGCAGCGCCCACCACAGCTCGAGCGTGCGGCCGGGTTGGCGCAGGTCGGCTCCGGTGAGTTCCTCGAATCGGCTGATCCGGTAGCGGACGGTGTTGGGGTGGACGAACAGCCGCTCGGCGGTCTGCTCGACTCGTTGTCCGGTGTCGAGATAGCACCGCAGGGTTTCGATGAGCGCCTGGGCACTGTCGTTGGTGCGCAGTGGCGTCAGGTAGCGCCTGACCAGGTCGTCGCCGATCTCCGCGTCGGCCAGTACGACGGGCAGCAGGCCCAGGTCGCCGAGGTCGTGGGCCCCGGTCAGGCCGTACGCAGCGGCGGTGTTGAGCGCCCGGGTGGCCCGGGCGAACGACTGCTGGAGCCGGTCGATGCGCGCCGCCGGGCCGTACCCGACCGGTGCCGGGATGTCGGACTCGGGCGCCCGCTCGGCGAACCCGGCCAGGTCGCCGTCGATGATGGCGGTGAATCCCCGGGCCGTGGCCGGGGTCATCAGTTGCTGGATGTCGCTGAGTGACAGTACGTCGGTGGGGCGGGCGCGGAACGGCACGTACCCGGTGTCGAGGTGCAGCCCGTAGCGTTGGATCCGGACCCCGAGCTCGGCCGACCCGAGGGTGCCGCCCAGAGCCGCCTGAACGAAGTCGGCGCGGGCCTGCTGGTCGTGTCGCGCGCGCTCCAGCTCGACCTCGCGGTGACCACCACTGAGCTCGGGGATGGCGTGGTCGACCGTGTCGAGCAGGTGGTGGGTCAGCTCGAGCAGCATCCGGTCGGTGACCTGCCGCGACCGGCCGACCGTGTTCATCTCGTCGAGGATCTCGCGTACCGACATCCGCCAGGCGCGAAGGATGTCCTCCAACGGGATTCCCTGCCCGCCGCGGATGGCGCCGAACTCCCGGAACGCCTGCAGCTCCGCGCTGGTCGGCGCCCGCTCTTCCGCCAGCGTGGCGAGGAGATGCTTCAGGATCCGCAGGGTGAGTGGCTCGATCTCGGTGACCGTCAAGTCGGCGTAACCCGGGATCTCCGCCTGCGCCCGAGCCGCGATTCGATGGGCGAGCCGCTCCTGGCCCGTGACCAGCTCCGAGACCAGTCCGCGCCTCGCTGCCACTGCCTTGGCCGAGGTCATTTCACGATGAGCGTACGACTCTGCCTTGGAGAAACCCACAACGTCCCGAGGTGGACTTTCGTCGCGCCGTCCATGGTGATCACCAGGTGCGATTAGTGACCCTCGTCATAGCGCGTGAAGGAGTTGGCCGGTCGCTCAGTCGGGCAGCGGCGTCCGCTCCAAGGAGGGCACATGTATCTCACCCAGGGCCTGCACCGGGCCGTACAGCAGACACCGGACACTGTGATGACGGTGTTCGGGGACCGTACGCGTACGTTCCGGGAGGCGGCCGAACGGGTGGCGCGGCTGGCCGGTGCGCTCCGTGGCCTCGGCGTCGGTGACGGTGACCGGGTCGCGATGCTGTCGTTGAACTCAGACCGGTACTGCGAATACCTGTTCGCGGTGCCGTGGGCGAACGCCGTGCTGAACCCGGTGAACATCCGGTGGAGTCCCGCCGAGATCGTCTACTCGTTCGAAGATTCCGACACGACGGTACTGTTCGTCGACGACGCCTTCGCGAAGCTGCTTCCCGAGCTGAACGACGCCTATCCGAAGCTGGCGACAGTGATCCATACCGGAGACGGGTCGGCGCCGGAAGGCACGTTGTCCTATGAGGACCTGATCGCCGGCTCCGAGCCGATCGAGGACGCTCGCCGTGGCGGCGATGACGTAGCGGGCCTGTTCTACACGGGTGGCACCACCGGATTCCCCAAGGGCGTGGCGGTCAGTCACGCCAACATGCTCACCTCCGCGCTCGGCGCGGTCTCCAGCGGCTACCTCTTCGCCCCCGGAGCGCGGTTCCTGCACGCCGCTCCGATGTTCCACCTCGCCGACCTCGCCGGCTGGTGTGCGGTGACCGCGCTGGGCGGCACCCACGTGATCGTCCCGGCGTTCGAACCGCTCTCGGTGATGCGGGCGATCCAGGACCACCGGGTCAGCGACAGCTTGCTGGTGCCGGCGATGATCCAGGCGGTGGTCGACCACCCTGAGCGGTCTGACCACGACCTGACCAGCCTGCGTACGGTGCTGTACGGGGCGTCGCCGATCACGCAGGCCGTACTGGAGCGGGCGATGAAGGCGTTGCCGAACACGTCGTTCACCCAGGCCTTCGGTATGACCGAGCTGTCGCCGATCGCCACCCTGCTCAGTCCCGAGGACCACAAGAAGACCAGCCTGCTGCGCTCCGCGGGCCGTGCCGCGCCACACGCCGAGGTACGCATCGTCGACGCCGACGACAACGAGGTGCCGCGCGGCACCGTTGGCGAGATCGCCGTACGGGGCGGGCATGTGATGCTCGGCTACTGGGAGAAGCCGGAGGAGACCGCCACCGCGCTGCGGGGCGGGTGGATGCACACAGGCGACGGCGGCTACATGGACGACGAGGGCTATCTGTTCGTCGTGGACCGGATCAAGGACATGATCGTCAGCGGCGGCGAGAACGTGTACTCCGCCGAGGTCGAGAACGCTGTCGCACGGCACCCCGCGGTGGCGGCCTGCGCGGTGATCGGCGTACCCGATGACGAATGGGGGGAGCGGGTGCACGCGGTGGTCGTACTGCAACCGGGTGAGCAGGTCACACCGGCGGAGCTCCGCGAGCACACCAAGACCCTGATCGCCGGGTACAAGGCGCCGCGGACCGTGGAGTTCACCGACGCGCTCCCGGTGTCCGGCGCCGGCAAGATCCTCAAGCGGGAGCTGCGGAAGAAGTACTGGAGCGACGCCGACCGGCAGGTTCACTGACGGTTCGTCGCAAGGCGCCCGGCCACCAGCGCAACTCGTCGTCGAGGTCGGGCCGCGCAGGTGCGCCCCCCACCGTCGGCACTCCCTCACTCCGATTCAGCGGCTAATAGGCGACGACGGGCCGCACCGTCGTCGTGACGTACCAAGGAGTCCCCTATGAACGGCCCACCGGAACAGAAGATCACCGGCACATCGACGCACTCCGCCGGCGAGCCGCTCGGCGTCGGCCGGAGAAGATTCCTCACCTGGATGATCGCCGCGCCGACCCTCACGATGGGCGCGAAGTTCGGACTCGACCTGTTGGCCCCGTCGCCGGCCGCCGCCGACCCGCTGACCCTCGGCGGCACCGTGGACTTCGGCGACATGTTGTACGCCATCAACCTGCCGACCGCCCTCGACCTCGTGGTGACCGTGACCCCGGAGAACCGGGTGACCGCCGCCCTGACCCGGCTGGAGTCCGGGCAGGGCATCACGACGCTGATGGCGATGCTGCTCGCGGAGGAGTTGGACGCACGGCTGATCGACGTCGACATCACGCTCGCCGACGCCAACGCCACCGAAGTGCTGATGTTCACCGGCGGATCCAACAACGCGCGGGTGCTCACCGACCCGACCAGGATCGTCGCCGCCGGGATGCGGGCGCGTCTGGTGACCGCCGCGGCCCAGCGATGGAGTCTCCCCGCCGACACGCTGACCACAAAGGACACCGCGGTGCACGCGCCGGACGGGCGAAGCGCCACGTACGCCTCGCTCGCCGAGGACGCGGCGAGTGTCCTGGTCCCCGCCGTGTCGCCGAACCCGAAGTCGCCCACCGATTTCAAGGTCATCGGCAAGGCCACGAACCGGATCGACGCCGCGAAACTGGTACGCGGGCGCTCCGCGTACACCCTGGATCTGGCGGTCGAGGGCGCGCTGCCCACGGTCGTCGCCCACGCGCCGACAATCCTCGGCACCGTTGGTTCCGTCGACGACAGTGCCGCCCGCGCCATGCCCGGCGTCGTCGCCGTGACCAGGCTCGCCACCGGGGTCGCCGTCACCGCGCAGACCTTCCACCACGCGTTGCAGGCCCGCAACGCGCTGCAGATCACCTGGAACGACGGACCCGCGGTCGGCATCTCCGACGCCGACATCCGCAGCGACCTGCACGCCGCAGCGCCGGCCTTCGTCCTCCCGCCGCTGCTGGGCAAGGCGGTGGACGGGTCTTTCGACTTCGCGTACGTCAGCCACTCGCCGATGGAGGTGCAGGTCGCGATCGCGGACGTACGTACGAACTCCGCCACGATCTGGTTCCCCAACCAGGCGCCGATCGACTCCCAGAACCGGATCGCCGAGAAGCTCGGGATGCTCGCCGAGTCGGTCACGGTGCACGTCCCGCAGGCCGGCGGCTCCTTCGGGCGGCGGCTCTACCACGAGGCGGCGATCGAAGCGGCCCTCGTGTCGCAGGCGATCCGCAAGCCGGTGAAGCTGATGTGGACCCGGGTCGACGACATGAAACACGGGCGGTTCCGGCCGATGAGTCACAGCAAGATCCGCGCCGTGGTGAGCGGGAGCTCTGTCCTTTCGTACGACCACCACGCCGCCCTTCCGGAGCTGGAGTTCGACCACGGGCTCGGCGACGCGGCCAGCGCCGCGGGCTTCGTACTGCCGCCCACCCGAGCCGGCCTGATGCAGACGATCTTCCAGGTCACCCAGCAGGTGCGCTACGACTTCGGACTGGTGAACCAGACGCTCAACGAGATCCCCGTGCCGATCCCGAACGCGACCTGGCGGTCGGTCTACTCGGGGACCGTCGCGGTCGCGAACGAGATCATGGTGGACGAGATCGCTCGTACGGTCGGCCAGGACCCGGTGGCGTTCCGCCGCTCGAAGATCAACTCAGATGCGCTCCGCGGCGTCCTGGACAAAGTGGCCGCGGAGGGCAACTGGGGTCGGTCGATGCCGGCGGGGAAGGCCCAGGGCATCGCGGTGCACGAGGAGTACAAGTCGGCGGTGGCGTACCTCGCCGAGGTCGACACCACCGGGTCGTCGCCCCGGGTGACCAAGCTGGTCGCCGCGGTCGACGTCGGCATGTGCATCAACCCCAGGGGCGTCGAGGCGCAGCTGCAGGGCGTCGCGGTCGACGCGGTGTCGACGATCTTCTGGGCCGGCAACCACATCGACAACGGCGCCGTACGGGAATCCAGCTTCTCCGATTTCAAGTACAGCAGGATGCGCAGTGCTCCGTTGGACGTACAGGTGCACATCATCGCCCGGGACACCCACGTCGGCGGTGTCGGCGAACTGGGCTACCCGGCCGCCACGGCCGCGGTCGCCAACGCGTACGCGAGGGCCACCGGAACCAAGCCCCGCAGCTTCCCGATCTTCGGCTAAGGAGCCCCTGCCATGTCCCAACACACCTTCACACTCAACGGGTCACAGATCACGGTGGAGGCGCCGGACGACATGCCCCTGTTGTGGGTGCTGCGTGACCTGCTCGCCATCACCGCCCCCAAGTACGGCTGCGGCGTCGGGGTGTGCGGCGCCTGCACCAGCCACGTCGACAACCAGGCGGTCCGGCCTTGCATCACCTCGGCCGCCGACGTGAACGGTCACACCGTCACCACCCTGGAAGGCCTGGCGGGGGAGACGTTGCACAAGGTGCAGCAGGCGTGGCTCGACGAGGACGTCGCCCAGTGCGGGTTCTGCCAGAACGGCCAGATCATGACCGCCGTGGCGCTGCTGGCGACGAATCCGAACCCCAGCGACGCGGACATCGACGCGGCGATGAGCGACAACGTGTGCCGCTGCGGCACGTACGTCAGGATCCGCAAGGCCATCAAACGGGCAGCGCAGGCGTAGCTCTCGCGTCCTGGGCACGATCTTGCGCCTTGATCTGGCGGCGTCGGCTGGCGACGCGACCTGGCGCGCTCAGGAGCCGGTGAACCCGGGTGCCCGGCGCTCGCGGTACGCGGCGACGCCCTCGGTGAAGTCGCTGGTGCGGGTCAGGGACTGGGAGAGCGCACCCTCCACTTCGAGTTGCTCTGCGAGCGCGGGCTGCTGGGCGCTCATCGCGCGCTTGATGGCGGCGTACGCGAGTGTCGGGCCGTTGGCGAGCCGCAGGGCGAGCTGCTGGGTCACGCCGAGCAGCTCCTGATCGGGCACTGCTCGATAGACGATTCCCCAGCGCTCCGCCTGTTCCGCGGTGATCCGGTCGCCGAGCAACATGGCGGCCATCGCGCGTTGCCGTCCGGCGCGGGCGGGCAGTGTCGCGGTGATGCCGCCGTCCGGACTGAGCCCGAGTCGTACGAAGGCCAGCTGAAGGTACGCGGACTCGGCCATCAGGGTGAGGTCCGGCGCCAGGGCCAGGCTGGCGCCGAATCCGACGGCGGGCCCGTTCACGGCCGCGATCACCGGTTTGGGGTACGTGTGCAGCGTCAACACGCTCGGCATCACCCACCGCCGGTGCATGCCCTGGATGTCGGGCGTGCCGTCGGGCAGCTTCTGGAAGCCGTCCTGCAGGTCGACGCCGGCACAGAACGCCGAGCCGGCGCCGGTCAGCACGACGCACCGGACCTTGGGATCGCGCTCGAGTTCGAGCAGAGCCGAGGTCAGCTCGTCTCCGCAGGTTTCCGACCACGCGTTGCGACGGTCGGGCCGGTTGAGCCGCAACCAGCACACGCCGTCGCTGGTCCCGCCGAGCTCGATGTCTGGGCTCACGTCCCGCCCGCCTTCCTGGCCCTCGACTGGGGCTTAGTGAATTCCAATTCACTAACGACTGTAGATGGCAAGACGCTGAGAGGAAACACCTACTGTGAAGTCGCCTGCTGGGAAGCCGGTGTGGACGCCAGACACACCAAGAGTCCGGTCCTTCAAACTAGTGAATGTCCAAACACTTACTGAGATGTGCCCGCAGGATCGCCCCGGTCGCGTACGGCGGAGAGCTGTACGCAGGAAGAGCTCGACCACGCCAAAGTCGCGGTCGATCAGCAGATCGCGGCGTACCAGAAAATCGTCGACAGGAATCAGCTTGATCACGTTGTTCCCGCGCAAGACTCCGTCGTTCAATCCAAGTTCGTGTAGGTCTGGCCGAGCTCGGGGTGCGTCGCTCCATCAGACGCTGGGCGCTCCAGCGGGTGCTTTCCCGGCAGGCGACAGGTCCTGAGCCAGCCCGTCATGGTCGCGGCTCGGCGCCGTGGGAAACCCCTTCATGAGGAGCAGCACTCCCAAGG
>WNFV01014572.1_pt1 | contig 11361 bp, 4 predicted proteins | sample 5400101 | NCBI WGS metagenome assembly WNFV01 (sample SAMN13153361, study PRJNA577476) | soil metagenome | isolation source: 115 cm soil or saprolite under grassland replicate 1 | place: USA:California | collected 2016-06-15
GTGTGGCTTGCTCCCCCGGCACCGGCTCGGCCTCGAGTCCTTCGCCGCTGAGCGCAGCGATTCCGCCGCGTACAGCGTAGGCCTCGAACCCTCGGTCCCTCAGCCAGTGCGCCACACGGACGCTCGTCGCCTCACGCAGTCACCCGCACGCGAGCACAATCGGTGTATCACGCGAGAACTCGTCCAGCCACTGCGGAATCTCGTCGGGAGGAATCCGCAGCGCACCCTCGAGCGTCACGGCCGGATCGTCCTTCCGCCGGACGTCGACGAGCAGCGCGCCGTTCACAACCAGGTCGCGCGCAGTCGCCGCGTCGATGCGGGCCGCAGACCCGCGAACGGCCGATGGCACGTGAAACCGCCGCGTCGGCGCGCGGCCCTGCCTCAAGCGCCCGGCCATGACGAAGACGTTATCTCTGGGCTCCGAATCGAGCACATCGTCTCAACTGGCCCTGCGCTGAGGACACGTTGTTTCGACTAGCTCGTGAGGGGTGGGTGCCGCTCCAGATCGTCCTGATGGTTAACCAGGGCGGGAGCACCCTTCCGAAAGGCGTGATCACGCTCCTCGACCGGCTCCACGAAAAAGTCTTACTGCGCGCGCGTAGCTCGCCCGTACAAGCCTTTGCTAAACGGAGTCCAGGACTCGCCTCACCTACACCTGGCGACCGGTAACTCGGCGGTGGACGTGCTCGGCGAGACGGTGTTTCAGTCGGGCGGGGGCCCTTGGTCCGCTCGGTCGGCCGGCTCGGAGGCCGGCGCACTGCCTGCTCCGCTGCTCGCGGTAGCAGGCACCGGCGGCATGGGCGGCCGCCGCGTCCGCGCGGCGAGGACGATCAGGGCGATGCTCCCGGCGAGGACAAATGCGCCGCCGACGAGCAGCCCGATCGCGAGCCAGAGCAAGAATGACAGCTTGGCGCCGAGGTCGATGTCGGCGACGACGCCACGAGAGCCGCCGGCGTTCATGAGGACGACCGACCAGTCGCCCTCCCGCACCTTCCAGGTCACTGTCTGCGTCCCCACACCGGAGGCGGAGACCGCCCAGAAATGCTGCGCGGTCGGCGGCCCCGGCGGTGGGCCTCCCGCGATCGGACGGTACTCGACCCGGAACGGGTCGACCTCGATGTCCTCGACGTTCGCGTGCGCGACGCGCCCGAGGTAGCGGGCGACGGCCGCCTCAGGCCCGATCCCGATGAAGAGCAGCTTCCCGCGGGTGGCGCTCTCGCCACGAATCCGAATCTTGCCGAACCAGTTGTCGTTCCAGACCCAGTCCGGCCCATCAGCATCCACCTCGAGCCGCGTGCGCGTCAGCGCATAGGTCGAGGTTGCAAACCGCTCGGTCGGCGTCGTCAGGTAGCCGTCCTCGCGCTGGGTGCGGTCGGCCCAGAGCAGGAAGCCGCCGCCCACCAGCAGGGCGAGCCCGAGCAGGACCCCGATACTGCCGAGGACGATGAGGATGACGCGGCCCGCGCTCACTGATAGCGGAGCGGTTCAGCTGGGCAGACCCGCGCGGCCCTCCGCGTCGGGAGATACGCCGTCGCCAGCGCGACCGGGTCGAGGATGGCGAAGATGACACCGAGGTTGTCGCATGAGACGCAGAACGTCAAGTTGTCCCAGGTTCCTGACTGACACCCTGCCCGACGCCGCATCTATCGCGTCTGCTTTCTGCCGGCTCGAGGCCATGCGTCAGGCCGATCGTACATGGGCACCTCCCCGGACGCTGAAGGCGACGTTTCTCTAGGCGAGCACTGTCAGCGCGACCTCGGGCCGCCTGCGAAGGCAGCTTCCTGAGATCCGAGCCCTCGACGTAGCGCATCGCGATGAAGAACTTGGTCGCCGTGTAGGTGGCCAAACTCCCGGCCTCCAAGCTTGAAGGCGAACTCGCCGCGTCTGCCGGGGCCGGCCTTGACGCCGCGCCAGGAGGTGGACCTCCTCGGTGATCTGCTGGCTCGCTGTTCGTGGCTCAGTCGTGAGTGGCTCCTCAAGGTGGGATTCGGGTCGAATCCAAAAGTACGTGTTCAAGTGAACTTGAAGTCAAGCCAGCCACCCTCCCATCAGGAGTACGTGCCGGCTTTGTCGCCGGCGAGCTCGCCGGTCTTGACCCCGAGAAGACCATCCAATACGCTCGGCGCCAAACCGGATCTGCGGCGAACGGGGAGGGCGAATTGACGTTCCGCCGCGATCAGGGCACCGCCAGAGACGTCGGTTTTTCAGGGTCCCGTGGCTGACCTCCCGCTTCTCCTTCTGGGCCCGATCCTCCGGCGGGTCGAGCCGCGACATGTGTCCCTCTTCGCCGCCACGCACCAGCCGGCGAACGTCCGCGTGGTGCTCTTCGACGGTCAGGTGGACGCGGAGGCGCCTCCACCCGAGCTCGCCACGAAGGAGACGCACACGACGCGATTCGCAGCCGGGTTCCACGCCGTCGTCGTCACCGTCGACTTCGCGGACGCCGCCGCGCTCCTGCCCGGTCACCTGTACTCGTACGACCTCCGCATCACTCCCGACGGCGGCGTGCCGCAATCGCTGAAGGATCTCGAGCTGCTCGAGGACACGGAGCTGGACGGCTACGGCAAGGCCGATCCGGCTGCCCAGAAGGTCGAGGTGGACGCAATCGGCTATGCCGACAACCGGATGCCGTCGTTCGTCACGTGCCCGGCTTCCCTCGACGAGCTCGTGCTCGCGCACGCGTCGTGCCGAAAGCCGCACGGCGACGGACATCCGGCCCTGCAGTGGCTGGACAGCTACATCGACGACCTGCACGGAGCCGTCGCCGGGCGTCCACACATGCTCTTCCTGACCGGCGACCAGATCTACGCGGACGACGTCGCCGCCGCACTCCTGCCGGGTCTGACCGCGCTCGGGATCGAGCTGCTGGACGGTGTCGAGGAGGTGCCCTCGCCGATCGACAACAGCACGACGTTGAAGGTCAATACAACGGTGTTGCCTCCGGCCTTCCGTCAACGCGTGACGGCAAGGTCCGGGTTCACGTCCGACTGGGCTGCGAGTCACCTGATCGGATTCGGCGAGTTCCTCGCCATGTACTGCGCGGCCTGGAATCCGAGGCTCTGGCCCGTCCTCGCTGTTGCGGACACGAGGGATCCCGACCTCGGCGGTTCGCTCAAGGCGGATCTCGTCAAGGACATGCAGAACCTCACACCCGCTGAGGAGCAGACCGCGCCCGTCGTTCTGGGCCGGCCTTCTCCGGACGCGCCCGACGAGGTCGTCACGCCGCTCTACGGCGGGACGCAGCCGGAGGCCGACGCGCTGAAGGAAGCGCGTCTCGAGTTTCTAGGCGCGATCCGTCGCGAAGTGCCGAAGGTGCGCCGTCTTCTCGCCAACGTGCCGACCTACATGATCTGCGACGACCACGACGTCACGGACGACTGGTTCATGACCGCGGCGATCCGCCGAGGCGCGACCAAGAATCTGTTCGGCCAGGCGCTCGTACGAAACGCGCTCGCAGCGCACACGATCTGCCAGGCCTGGGGAAACGTCCCGCAGCTCTGGAACGACGACGACGACCACAGGATCCTGCTCGAAGGGATCGCCGGCATGTTCCCCGAAAGCTGGGACGGCGGCCCCGCGGACGCTGACGGCGCGAACGCCGTCGTCACCACGCTCGGACTGACGCCCACCGGCGAGCCGCTCTTCGACTTCTCGTTCTCCGTCGACGGGCCGATGCACAAGGTGCGCGTGCTCGATACGCGGACGCGGCGTGAATACGACACGCCCAAGAGCCCACCCGGCCTGCTGAGCCTCGCGGCGCTCGATACGCAACTCCCGCTTCAAGAGCTCGAGCAGCTCCAGGAGGGCCATCCGCTCATCGTCGTCTCGCCTGCGCCGGTCTTCGGTCCGCCGCTCTTGAGCGAGATCGGCGGGCCCGTGCTCGTCACGAAGCACGATCTGTTCTCGATCGCCTGGTCGGAGTCCGAGCGCGCGCTCGACGAGCAAGTCACCGGTCTGCCGTACGGCACGCCGGCGGGGTTGCAGTACTACGACGTCGAGCACTGGGGCGCTCACCCCGCCGCATTCGAGCGGCTGCTCGAACGGCTCTCGCGACATCCACGTGTCGTCGTGCTCGGCGGCGACGTCCACTACGGCGCTGCGTATGCAATGGACTGGACCGGAGACGGACGCACGAGCAGGATCGTGCACTTCACCTCGAGCGCGGCGCGGAACGACTGGAAGGACAGTGCGGCACACATCGGTGCGCCGGGGGTCGTCCACAACCTGTTCGCGCTGAACGGCCTCGCGACCGGGCTGCAGAACATCGGCTTCCCGATGACGCGGCTCGGCTGGAGCGCGACCTTGCCGCCGGTCGTGACCAACCTGGAGAAGGAACCGCCGTCGACGCGCCTCCGCGTGCAGACCGGCCCGGTGGTGCTCTCGAACGAGCACTTCCGGGCGTTGCACGCCCTGACGCGACCCCCTGACTGGGTCTGGCGTGCGGCGCCGATCGTCGACGTGCGCGGACCGGCAGATCGGCCGCCTGCCGCACGCGTCCCCGAGCCAGCCGTGGACCTGCCACAGGACGGCGGCGCCGTGCACCAGTACGGCGAGCTCGTAGCCATGCATGTGCAGGCGCTGCGGACCGCGGCGGTTGCCCGCGGACTCCAGTTCCTCAACAACGTCGGCCTGATCACGTTTACGACGGCCGGCGACGGGGTCCACGTCAGCCAGGCCCTGTACTCGCTACGACCGCGCGAGGATCCGAACGAGAAGGGCGACGCGTATGTGGTCCACGAGACGCTGCTCGAACCGGCGCCCGTGCCGGTGCCGAACGCGGTCGGGCCGGGAGCCTAGGTGGCGAAGGACGTTCTCGCCCTGCTTGTCGACGTCGTCGCCGACGTCGGTCACGAAATCGCGACGGGACTCGGCGATCCGGACGGCCGCGAAGCTCTGATGGGGCAGGCGGGCCGCGAGGCACCCGCGGGAGCGCCGCCGTCACCGCAGCAGGCCGCCGGCGTCCTCCAGACGCTGCACGACAACGCGCACGCCGGCGCGGAGAGCGGCGACGCCGACACGCTCCAACTCCTCGCCGACCTCACACAGGCGATGGCCGTGCTCGTGTCGTACGTCGAGCTGGCGGCCAACGCGCAGAACGAGGACGACGCCTGGAACCTCCTGGCGACGTGGCTCGACGCGGTTGCACTCCGTCGAACGAAGCTGAGGGACCCGACGATCGTCGCCCTCCTCGGGGCTCTTCATCTCATCTCCGAGGACCGCCTTCTGATTGCGGACGTCATTCACGCGCACGATCAGTGGGGCAACTTCGTCCTCGGGCACCCGCCAGACGACGACGCCAAGGCGGACAGCTTGTCGATCATCTTCGGCGCGGGGCTGGCAGCACTCGGCGCGGTGATCCCGTTCGAGGACGACAAGGGCAAGCGGTGGGTCCCGGACATGCTCTTCGGTTGGGATCCCGAGCCGGCGCCGCCCCATCGTCACGCGACGCACGTGCTCCAGCGCATGGCGACCGTCTCACTGGCCCATCGGGACCTTGAAGGCGCCCTCGAGGAGCACGCGGCCGTTTCCGCCGTCGTCGTCCCGCCCGCGGACGGCGGCTGGGGCGTGTTCTTCGCGCTCGACGTCGGCGCCGGCCTGAAGTTCCCGATCGGCGAGCACCTCGAGCTGCTCTTCGAGGCCGATCTCCCCGACGCGTTCGAGGGCTTCACCGGCTCGGAAATCGTCCACGGGTTCAGCAACATCTCGGCGACTGGGGCGAAGGCGAAGATCTCGCTGCGGCGCAAGGCGGAGACCGCCGACCACTTGACGATCGGCGAAGAGAAGTCGTTCCATCTGGAGATCGGGACGTTTCTGCTAGGGGTCGAGCTCGGCGATCCGTCGCGGCTCCGGCTCGGAATCGGCGACGGCGCGATCGTCCTGCCACGCGAGACGTTCGGCTTTCTCAAGTCGATCCTGCCGAGCGACGGAGCCAAGTTCACGTTCGACGTCGACCTCCAGCTCGACAGCCGCGGTCGCCTGACATTCGCCGGCGGCGCCGGAATGACGGTCACCGTCCCGGTCAACAAGTCGCTCAGCGTCCTGACCGTCCGCAGCGTGACCGTCGCGTTCGCGTTCGAGGACACGGAGAAGGGCGCCGGCGCGTCACTCGCCGCGACCGTCGCGTTCTCCGTCGCGTTCGGGTCCGCGTTCAAGGTCGTCGTCGACCAGATCGGGGCGAAGCTCGTGTGGACGCTCCCGTCGTCGGCGGAAGAAAACGGCGGCGCGCCGGTGCACGGCAACCTCGGCACGTACGGCGACGTGGGCATCGACTTCGTCGCGCCACGCGGAATCGGCGTCTCGATCGACATTCCTCCCGTCAAAGGCGGCGGCTTCCTCTTCTTCGACCCGGCGCACCGGACCTACGGCGGCGTGCTCGAGGCGTCGCTCGTGCTCTGCAAGAAGGGAATCCAGATCAAGGCTGCCGGGCTGCTGCGCGAGACGGACGATGGCTGGTCCTTCGTCGTCATCGTCTCAGCGCAAATCAATCCCGGCATCGAGATCTTCCTCGGCCTGACACTCAACGGCGTCGGCGGGATGGTCGGCATCAATGTCTCTGTCGACGTCGGCAAGCTGCAGGCCGGGCTGCACGACGGCGCAATCGGGCGGCTGCTCTTCCCCGAGGACCCGGTTGCGAACGCGCCGGCGATCATCGAGACGATGACGGCGGTGTTCCCGCCGCGGCCCGGCGGCTGGGTCGCCGGGCCAATGCTGCAGCTGGGGTGGGGACGCCCGGACTCGTACGTCACGCTGTCGGTCGCAGTCGTGCTGGCGTTCCCGTCGCCCGCGCTGCTCGCGATCCTCGGGCGATTCCGCCTCGTCGTTCCTGACGCGCGCATCGGCATCGTCGACATCAAGGCCGACTTTCTCGGCCTCATCTCGTTCGAGGAGCCGTCCGTGTCAATCGACGCCTCGCTCGTCGACAGCAAAATCGCGGCGTTCGCGCTCACGGGCGACATGGCGATGCGCGCGAACTCGGAGGGTTTCATCCTCTCGGTCGGCGGCTTCAACCCGCACTTCACGCCGCCGCAGTCCGTCCCGAAGCTGCGTCGGCTTGCGATCGACATCTCGGCGAACCCGATCACCAAGATTCGCGCCGAGGCCTACGTCGCCGTCACGTCGAATACGTTCCAGGTCGGGGTCCACGCCTCGCTCGACATCGACGCAGGCCCCGCCTCGATCCACGGCTGGCTCGACTTCGACGCGCTCGTCCAGTGGGAGCCGAAGTTCCACTTCTCGATCCACATGGACATCGGGCTCGAGCTGCGCTGGGAGGGCCAGTCGATCGCGGGTGTCGACGTCGATCTGCTGCTGGAGGGGCCCGGCCCGTGGCACGCGAAAGGGAGAGCGAGCCTGCACTTCCTGTTCTTCACGGTGCACGCCGGCTTCGAGGTCACCTGGGGCGAGGTCGAAGCGGGCGACACGCCGCCGGAGATCGACGCATCGATCCAGGTGGCGCTGTCGCTCGGCGAAGACGGTGCGTGGTCTGCGATCGCGCCGGACGGGGACGCGCTCGTCACCTTCCGGACGGTTAGCCGAAAGGACGTCGGTGTCCATCCCTACGGACAGTTGAGCGTCCGCCAGCAGGCCGTGCCGATCGGAGTCCCAGTGACGCGAATCGGACGCAGCCACGTGAAGGGTGGTACTGCCACCGTGACGCTGGCGCCCATTGCGGGAGCGCCGCAGTCCGCGGCGACGATCGGAAAGTTCGCGATCGCGCAGTTCCAGGACCTCAGCGACGACCAGAAGCTGTCCCGCCCGTCGTTCGAGCCGTTCCAGGACGGGATCGCATTCGGCGCGGCCGACGTCGTTCTGTCGAAGGAAACGATGAGCACGGCGACGTACGAGACCGTCTTCATCCCCGAGCTGCAGCGGCGCACGGACACGCTGCACGGACTCCTGATGCTGCACGCGCTCGACGTCGGGGCGATCGCGCGCTCCGGTCTGCATACGGCGGCGCTGTACGACGGGCCCGACCAGCGGGTTCGCCTGGCCGACACGAACTATCGGGTGGCGTCGTCGGAGACGCTCGCCACGTCGGCGACCGCGCAGGGCACGTTCAGCTCCGCGACGGCCGCGTTCGCGGCGGCCGCCGCGGCAGACGGACGCGTCGTCGTCGTCGAGGCGCACGAGGTGACGGTCTGATGGCCGACGCGACCTACCACTTCCTCTCGTTTGTCCGGCGCGGGTTCGCCGCGTCGATCACGCAGCCCGACACGTTCGGAAGCGGACAGCCGGCGCTTGCCACGGCGCCCGTGGGCGTGTCCGTCTCCGGCGTCCCGCAACCGCCGCACAATGCCGTTGTCCACGGCCCCGGCGACGTGAGCGGAATCGTCGCGAGCCAGCTCGTGCGCACGGACCCCGTGGACGGTGCGGTAGGCGTCGAGCCGAACTACTTCGCACACGTCGAGTTCGACCGGCCGGAGCTGCCCTGGCTCTTCACGCCCGCGGCGGCTGTCGGCGAACGGCTCAGACCCTGGATCGTCCTCGTGGTCGTCGACCTCGAGGGTCCTCACGCGTGCACGCTCTCCAACGGATCGCCCCTGCCGCGACTGCATGTTCCCGCGGAGGCGGCCGGTCAGCTTCCCGATCTCGCCTCCTCGTACCTTTGGGCGCACGCGCAGGTGATCGCACCGTACGGCCAGGACACGAAGCAGGTGGTCGAGAAAGGCGATCCGCGGCTCACCGTGTCCCGCCTCATGTGCCCGCGGCACCTCGATCCGTTCAGGTGGTACCTCGCTGCGGTCGTGCCGGCATTCGACGTCGGACGGCTCGCGGGCCTCGGTCTGGACGTCAGGCCCGAGGACGAGCTGAAGCTGGACCCGGCGTGGCAGCCCGGCGGCGAGACGACTCTGCCCGTCTACCACTCGTTCCGCTTCCGCACCGGTGAGGACGCGGACTTCGAGGCGCTCGCGCGTCGGCTTGAAGGCCGGCCCTTACCGGCGGGCGTCGGAACGCGCCCGCTCGACGTCTCGCGACCGGGAGCGGGCCAGCCGTCGCTGCCACCGCCGGCAGACATCCACGACACGAGCTCGATCGTCTGGCTCGACGGCGCGCTGCGGCCGCTCGACTCGGACAAGCTCCCGCACCGCGATCCCGGCGCCGAGCAATCGTTCCGCACGAGCCTCACCGTCTTGCTCGACAAGCCGGCCGAGTTCATCCGCAACGGCGTCGCGGATCCCGTCGTGACGCCGCCGATCTACGGCGACAAGCACGCGCTCGTCGTCGAGCTCGGGGCCGGAACCCCCCCGCCGTGGATCAGCGAGCTCAACCTCGACGTGCGCACGCGAGTTGCAGCGGGCCTGGGGACGCAGGTCGTGCAGTCGCGCCAGGAGGACCTGGTCGCTCGCGCCTGGCGTCAGCTCGGCGACGTTCTGGCGGCGAACCGCATCCTGCGGTTGGCGCAGTTCGCACGAACCGCCTCGCTGCGTGTGCACGAGCGGCTTTCGTCGCTCGACGGCGGCGCACTGCTCGCCGTCTCCGCGCCGGCGCACGATCGTGTCGCCGGCGTCGCCGGGTCCGCGCTGACGGTCGCGAAGACTGTTCGCGACAGCCGCCTTCCCGATGTGGCCGTCGAGACCGCGTTCCGTCGCCTCGCGCGGCCGACCGCCGTCGCCGCGCGGACAGCCGGTATGGCCACGCTCGGGGACGAGGTCGTGACGCGCTTCGCAGCCGATGTGTTCACCGCGCCGGTCGACGGGCCCGACGGAGTGACCGTGATGCGGCCCGCGACAGAAGTGATCGGACCTGCGCGTGCAGCCGCTGTGCTCGCGGCGGTCGGCGAAGCAGAGCCGGATGATCCAAGCCGGCTCGACACGGCGCTGACGACGCTTGCGGCGCACATCCAGGCACTCCCCTCCGGCGATGAAATCCGAGCGGCGGTGCCCCGGAGCGACATCGGCGCAGTCTCGGTCGTCGCGAGCCTCGGCGCCGTGCCCGCGAGCGCCGTCTCGGCGCTCCTCGGTGCCGCGGCCCCGCCGCCCGCGCAACCTCCGCCGCCACTGCCCGCACCGGGCGGCGCCCATCCGCCACCCGGCGGCTTCCATCCACCGCCCGGCGGGTTCCATCCGGCGCACGGGGGGCCCCTGCAACCGATTGCCCAGCCGCTGACGTCACACGTCCCGCTCGGGTTGACGGGTCCGTTCTCCACCGACATTGCGACTGCGGTCGCCGTGCGTCCCGTGTCTGTCTTCCAGCCTCCGGGCGCCGACCACGATCTCGGCGGCGGCGTCGTCCTCCATGGCGGAACCGTCGTGATCGAAAGCGACACGGTCGCGCACATCGCGGCGGGCACGTCCAACGTCACACGCATCGACGACGACCGCTGGACACAACTGAAGGAGATGGCGGCTGTTCCGGAAGCGGCCGCCTCGGCCGATCCCGTCACGGACCCGGGAACCCGACTCGATGCCTTTCGTCGAGATCCGGGTGCGATCACCGCGCTCGCACAGGTGGCCGCGGGCAACATCGACGCCGCGGCTGCGCTCGACAACCTCGCCGCCGGCCTCGTCACGTCCGCTGCCGCGCGCTCGTCGTTCGAGAGGCTGGCGACGGGCACGTTCGCGGTTCCCCTCCCGCACGTCGCAGCCGAGGTCACCGGCCCGGCCGATCTCGACGGGACGAAGGAGCTGGTCGCAGCGGTTGCGGCGACATTCGACCGCCTGGTGACGATCGCCGATGCTCCTGCGTCCCCGGCCGGGCCGACGCTCGATCTCGCTGCGGTACGAAGTGGGCTGCTCGCCAAGTTCGATCCCGAGGTGACGATTGCAGCGCGGGTTCAGTTCCGGCTCGACGTGCGCACGATTCGCGGAGTCACGCCGCGAGACGACCTCGACCCCGTCATGGGCTGCCCGCAGTTTCTCGATCCGATGTGGGAAGCGCTGCGCGAGCTCGGCCGCGGCTGGTTCTTGCCCGGACTCGAGCTCGTCCCGCCCGACACCGCGACGCTCGTCCGCACGAATCCCTCGTTCGTCGCGTCGCATCTCGTCGGGCTCAACCACGAGTTCATGCGCGAGCTTCTCTGGCGCGAGTATCCGACGGATCTACGCGGGACCGCGTTCAAGCGCTTCTGGGGACGCACCGGAGCGCAGCCCGACGACATCGGCCCCGTCCATCTCTTCGGTCAAAGCGATCTCGTCCACACGCTGCTCGTCGGCGGTGAGGGTGAGGCTGTCCTGCTCCTCCGGAGTGAGCTGCTGCGCCGTTATCCGGGCTCGATCGTCTACCTCTGTCGCGCGAAGCAGGTCGGTGAGGACCTCATGCTCGACGACGGGACGATCATCGTGCCGACGTTCCGCGGCGACCTCCCGCCCGACGTGTCCTTCGTCGGTTTCCCGATTAAGCCCGACGACCTGCGTGCGAACG
>WNFV01010691.1_pt1 | contig 11354 bp, 15 predicted proteins | sample 5400101 | NCBI WGS metagenome assembly WNFV01 (sample SAMN13153361, study PRJNA577476) | soil metagenome | isolation source: 115 cm soil or saprolite under grassland replicate 1 | place: USA:California | collected 2016-06-15
AGGTGCGAGGCTCGCTGCAGGACGTCGACTTCAGCCCAGATGGCAGGTGGCTCGCGGCGGGGAGCCTCGCCGGCGAGATCGCGATCTGGGACGTCGCGCGGCGGACGCTCGCGCGCACGATCCACCACCAGCACGCGGTCGTCCCGATCCGCTTCTCGCCAGACGGTACGAAGATCGCGACCGGCGACTCGACAGGAAAGGTGCACTTCTGGGACCCCGATACTGGCCGACAGACCGGCCGCCCGCTCGCGGGCCAGAACGGATGGATTTCGAGCGTGACCTTCGACCCGAGCGGAGCCGAGGTTCTGACGACAAGCGCCGACCGGAAGCTCAGGCTCTGGGACGTCGCCTCGGCCAAACTCGTCGGGACGCCGATCCCCGGCGCCGACACCGGCGGGCGGGCAGCGTTCTACCCGAGCGGAGGACGGGCGGTCGCCGTGTTCGGCTCAGGCATCGGCGTCATCTGGAACGTCGACCCCGCCGCGTGGAAGACGCTAGCCTGCCGGATCGCGCATCGAAACCTGACGCGTGCCGAGTGGCGAGACTTCCTGCCCCGGCGTCACTACCGCGCGGTCTGTCCCTAAGCCCACACTGCGGCGTCGACTGAGCACCGCCTGGCCGTTGTCAGGACTGACGCGTTGTGCACCACGGACGTGCCACACAGGCTGTGCCGGGTGGCAGCCGATCGTAGCCGGTTGTAGCCGGTTCGCCGATCGAGGAAACGCCTGCCCCAGCCGGTGATTTCGGGTCGCAGCCGGTCGTACCCGGTTGCGCCGTACCGGCCTGTCACGCCGGAGGTCGCGCTCGAATCCCATCCCTCAGGCCCCCGGAATCCCACCGCGCTGATCGCCATCGGCGAGCTCGCTATACAGTGACCCAGCGGACGCCAACTCCGTTGTCGTGCTGGCCACCAGAGCGCGGACACAAAACGGACACATCAGAAACGACACGCGCGACGTCTGGCGACGCATCCTCGAGGCATGACTCGGCCCGATTTGCAGGAGAAACTGGGGTCGCGAGTGATCGCGCGTGTACGCGCGTGACGCTCCGAAACCTCCATGGTAAGGAATGCCATGAAGAAGGGCCTCCCGCGGAGCAATGCTCCGCGCGTCCTCGATAGACGAAGGGAGGCCCGTTGCAATGTTGTACGCCGGATTGGATCTCAGTCGCAAGCGTCTCGACTTCCACCTGCTCGACGGCGAGGGTGCGACAGTCGAACGTGGCGCCACTCCGCCGGATGCTGATGGACTGCGCCGCCTGAGCGAGCGCGTCGTTCGGCACGGCGCACCCCGTCCGCGCCGCGATCGAGTCGATGAACGGCGCGCGCTTCGTGCACGACGAACTTGAGCTCGCCGGCTGGCAGGTCGAGATCGCCGACGCGCAGAAGTGAAAGGGCTGGCGCCCCTCGCCTGCAACCGACCGCATCGACGCCTGGGTGCTGGCCGAGCTCGCGCGTCGCGATCTGGTGCCGGCCATCTGGCTTCCAGACCCACTTGTCCGGGCTGAGCGGGAGCGGGCGCGCTGGCGTCTGCATCTGGTGCGCCACCGCTCCAGCCTCAAGCAGCGCGTGCACGCGGTGCTGCTCACCCACGGCAAGCCCTGCCCAGTCTCCGATCTGTTGCGGCCGGTTACCGGAGCGTCTGGTTCAGCAACTGGAACTCGGGAAGCCTCACCGTCGTCGACTCCGTGTCGAGGCGGGTGCGGGCGCGCATACTGTCGCGGCAGGGACGCCTGCGGCGAACGATTCGCGCCGGCGACGGCCCGCACGGCATCGCGGCGATCCGGATCACATCGCCCTGAGAACGCGAAGGTCAACGGGCACGTGGGCGCGACCTCGCCTGTAACCTGCCGCTGGATGAGCGTCCGCCGCGTTCGCTCGCTATTGGCCGCGACCGCTGTCGCCGCGGTCCTTTCCTACGGCCTTGCCGGCCACGGCTTGCCGCAGATGAGCAGTCACGACGGGATGGCTGGCGCAGCCGCCGGGCTCTGCCTGCTGCTCGCGACCGCGCTCGGGTTCGCGGCCATCTCAACGCCAAACGCGCGCCACACGCCTGTTCTACGGGGGGCGGCGCCGATCGCCGTGGCTTCGCCGCCACCTGCGCCGCTGGAGGGCCGGGCGCGAGCCTCTCCGATCGCGCTCCAGCGCTTCCGGAACTGATCCTCCTTTAGCCGTTCGTGCGGGCGAGTGCCCGCTTTCCGACCCGTGCAAAGGAGGAGAGATGAGCAAGCTAGCTGTACTGCTCGCGGCCGTCGCGCTCGTTGCTGCCGGCTGCGGCGGCGGTGACGACGACACCGAACAGGCGGGCGGCGAGCAGACGGTGGTCTCGGGCCAAGTGCCGTTCGACCAAGCCTTCATCGACGCGATGGTTCCGCATCACCGCGAGGCGATCGAGATGGCGAAGGCAGCGCAGAGCCGGGGCCTGAGCCAACCAGACCTCAAGAAGATCGCGAGCGACATCGTCGGCTCGCAGCAGCGCGAAATCGACCAGATGCTCGACTGGCGCGAGCAGTGGTTCGGTTCGCGGACGCTTGGGCCCGTTCTGCCGGAAGTGCTCGGCGTGCCGGAAAGCGAGCTCGGGATGGAGCACGGCAGTGCCGACGAAGTCGCCGGTGCCGTCGACGTCGACGCGACGTTCGCCGAGATGATGATCGCGCATCATGAGGGAGCGATCGCAATGGCCGAGCAGGTCGAGGAGCGCGGGCAGCACGAGGAGGTGAAGGAACTCGCGGCCGCGATCATCGACGCGCAGGAGCGGGAGATCGGGATCATCGAGAAGCACGCCTCCGGCATGGAACACGGATAGCCGCAGATGAATCCGGGCGAGCAGTCACTTCCTGACTTTCGACCGGGTCATTCAGCCGGCTCCGGTTGCCTCGCCGCAACCTTCGGCGAGCACCGGAGCCGGCTCGCGACCGCTGGCGATCGCAGCGAGTGCCAGCTCGACTGGCAATGCCCAACCGTCGTGCACGGCCCCGTGGACTCGCATGCGAGCGTCGTCCCGGCCGCGACCACCAAGGAGCTAGCCGTGTGCTCCCTGGAAGTAGGCCTCGATGATGCCGATCTCCCGCCGCTGGGCGGCGATGATGTCGCCTGCGAGCCGTTTCACCTCTTCGTGGCCGGCCTTCTCTTTGGCCAGTTCGGCCATGCGGATCGCGCCTGTGTGGTGGCTGTTCATCGTCCCGGCGGTCCGGCTTGGCCGGCGGGAAAGTCCTTCGGGAACGTGCCGGTGAAGATGTCCACCTGCTTGCCTGAGTCGAAGCGCAGAAGCGTCATGAACAGGAGGAGCACGACCGCACTCGCGAGGCCGAGTGGCAGAAAGTGGCGAAGGAGGCGGCGACGCAGATCGCGGTTCGCGCGTGGCTCAGTCAAGGGTCGGGTGACGTATTCCATCCTCACTCGTCCTCTGGGCTTCGCTGCGTCTCGCGGGTCTGGTCAGAGCGGCGCACCCTGCGGCGGATGAGGTAGACGAGACCGGCGCCGACGAGCAGAACGAGCAGGGCCACCAGATGGGCGACCGTTCGTTGGCCCTCGGACAGCGCGGCCAGCAGCTCAGGGAACATCGCGGCGGAGGATCCCGATCGAGCCGGCGGCGGCTGCTGCCGCGGCGTAGACGATCAGCAGGAGCGCACCGAGAGCGGGCGCTAGCAGCCTGTCAGGGTCGAGCCCGGTGATCGCGGTCGCCGCTGCGCCTGGCGCGAACTTGCCGGCGCCCGGGACGAAGTCGATGAGCAGGTTCTCGATGAAGAAGAGCCAGACGAAGATGGCGACGAGGGTTGCGACCTGGTTGCGCAGGAGCGCCCCGAGGCCGAGGCCGATCGGCGCCCACAGCGTCGCGGCGGCGATCCCGCCGACGGGCATGAGTGTGTAGTCGCCGCCGTCGAGCGTGATCGCGATCCCGCGCGCGGCGAGCGCGGCGCTGCCGACGCCGAGAGCCACGCCGACGGCGAGGAGCCCGAACAGGATCCCGACGAGCCCGCTGGCCACGACCTTCGCCGCGACGACGCGGCCGCGCCGCGGCGTGATCAGGAAGGTGGGTCGGATGGTGCCGTGGCGGATCTCGCCGGTGATCGAGAGCGCGCCGACGAGTCCGGCGAATAGCGCGCCCAGGAGCGGCCCGAACCTGAACACCTCCACCTGGTTGGAGGCGCTCGCGAGCCGGTCGGCGGGAAGGGTGAGCGCGTGCAGCAGAACGGCCAGGAGAACAAGGCCGAGCATGGCGAGCAGGAGCCCGAGATTCGTGGACGTCGAGCGGTGCTTGAGCAACTCGGCGCGGAGCTGCGCGATCATGACGCGCCCCCTCCGGTCAGCTCGAGGTAGACCTGCTCGAGCGTCCGCCCTCGCTCGGTCAGGTCGGCCAGCGTTGCGGTCGTGAGCAGGCGGCCGTGATCGATGATCACGATCTGGTCGACCGTCTGCGCGACCTCGGCGAGGATGTGGCTGGAGACGAGCACGGTGCGGCCTTGCTCGGCGAAGTCGCGCAGGAAGCCGCGCAGCCAGTGCACGCCCGCTGGGTCGAGCCCGTTCGCCGGCTCGTCGAGGATCAGCAGCTCGGGGTCGCCGAGCAGCGCGCCGGCGAGCCCCAGCCGCTGGCGCATGCCGAGCGAGTAGGTCTTGACCCGCCGGCCAGCGACGGGCTCGAGCTCGACCAGCTCGAGCACCTCCTCGACGCGGCTCGGCGGGATCTCGGCGGCGAGCGCGAGTGCGCGCAGGTGGTCGCGGCCGGAGCGCCCGGGATGGAAGTCGTTCGACTCGAGCACCGCCCCGACGCGCCTGGGCGGGGAGTCGAGGTCGCGGTAGCGGCGGCCGAAGACGAGTGCTTCGCCCGCGCTCGGGCGGGCGAGCCCGAGCAGCAGCCGCAGGGTCGTCGTCTTGCCGGCGCCGTTCGGGCCCAGGAAGCCGGTCACCGTACCCGCCTCGAGCGAGAACGTCACGTCCTCGACCGCGACGACATCGCGGAAGTGCTTCGTCAGCGCCTGAACGCTGACGACCGGCTCCCCCGGCGGCGCCTGGGCGAACGCCTGTGCGCGGCGTGCTTGTTCATCCATCTGCGTCCCGATTCGTGCCTCTGGCTGCATTGATGCGATCGTTGCCGCGCCAGAGGGCCTCGGCATCGGCCGCGAGGAGTATCGCGCTTACTCCTGCGGGATTACGCGCCCGACTCCGAGCAGCGCTAGATTCGGCTCAGTGTCATCGTTTGGCCGCCGACATCAGCTCTTCCTCGATGCGGCCGTTCCGATCGTTGCGGGCGGCGTCGCCATCGTCGGCGTCGTCGCCCACGGCGACGCCGCGACGCGGCCGCTCACACTCGCGCTTGCCCTGGCGGCGGCTGCCGTGCTGACGGCGCGCCGGCGGGCGCCGGTGGCGACGCTCGCCGTCTCGGGCGCGCTCGTGCTCGCGCTGCTCACGGTCGACCACACCGCCGGAGCCGCGGCCGTGTTCGCTCCTGCGGTCGCGCTCTACTCGGTCGGGCTGACGCGCGGCCGTATCCACCAGCTCGCCGCCGGGGTCGCCGCCGTCGCGGGCGTCGTCGCCACCGACATCTTCCTCGCAGGCGGAGAGGCGATCAGGTTCGCGACGCTCGGGCACGCCGCGCTCGTCGCCCTGCCGCTGCTCGCGGCGGAAGCGATGCGCAACCGCCGCTCCTACGTCGCGCTGCTGCTCGAACGGCTCGAGCTGGCGGAGCGCACTCGCGAGGAGGAGGCACGACGACAGGTGGAGCAAGAACGTTTGCGGATCGCGCGCGACCTGCACGACGCCGTCGCCCACGCGCTGACGACAATCAACGTCCAAGCTGGCGTCGCAGCGCATCTGCTCGATCAAAAAGCCAGCTAACGCGCGCACGGCGCTGAAGACGATCGAGGAGGCGAGCCACGAGGCACTCGATGAGCTGCGCGCGATCGTGGGCGTCCTCCGCGAACACGACGGCGAATGGGCGCCGCTCGACCCTGCACCCACCCTGGATGCCGTCAGCGCGCTCGTCGAACGGGAGCGCATCCTCGGCCTGGACGTCAGTCTCGATATTCGCGGCGAACGTCCGGGGCTACTGCCCGAGGCGGTCCAGCTTGCGGCCTACAGGATCGTCCAGGAGTCGCTCACCAACGCGCGTCGGCATGCGGTCGACGCACCGGCTCGCGTCGCCCTTTCATTCGATCCCGAGCGGCTGCTCATCACCGTCGAAAACGGCACCGGCGCAACCAATGGCGACAGCGCCGGCAGTGGCGTCGGCGTCATCGGCATGCAGGAACGAGCCGCGGCGGTGGGCGGAAAGCTCCGCGCTGCGTCCTCACCGAACGGCTTCCGCGTTGCCGCCGAGCTGCCCTACCGCAGGGCCGAGTGATTCGCGTCCTCGTCGCCGACGACCAAGCAGCAGTCCGCGGCGGCTTCGCCGCGCTGATTGCCTCCGAAGACGAGATGGACGTGGCCGGCGAGGCCACGAACGGCCGCGAGGCCGTGGACCTCGCCCGCAGCTTGTTTCCCGACGTCGTTCTGATGGACATCCGCATGCCCCTGCTCGATGGACTCGAAGCGACGCGCCTGATCTGCTTCGACCCGACACTCTCAAGCACGCGTGTGCTCGTACTGACGACCTTCGACCTCGACGAATACGTGTACAAGGCACTGCGCGCCGGCGCGAGCGGCTTCCTGCTCAAGGACGCCGGCCCGCACGAGCTCCTCAACGCAATCCGCGTCGTCGCCGCCGGCGACGCGCTGATCGCACCCTCGATCACGCGGCGGCTGATCGCCGAGTTCGCCGCACGCCGGGACCCGAACGCGCCGCCCTCTGCGGTTGCGGAGTTGACCGAGCGCGAAGGCGAGATCCTCCGGCTCGTCGCAGGGGGCCTGGCCAACGCAGAGATCGCCGACCGACTCGTGATCAGCCCCCTGACCACGAAGACCCACGTCAGCCGCATCCTCCGCAAGCTCGACTGCCGCGACCGCGCCCAACTCGTCACCTTCGCCTACGAAAGTGGCCTCGTCACCCCCGGCGACAAGACGTAATCGATGAAAGGAGCCGAACCATGCACCACGTGACCGCGATGCTCGAGACCCACCCGCAGGCCACGGCAAACGAAGCGCTGGCGCGTTGCATCCAGCGATGTTTCGTCTGCGCGATGACGTGCACCTCCTGCGCCGACGCCTGCCTCGCGGAGGAGCAAGTGCACGAGCTCGTCCGTTGCATCCGCTTGAACCTCGACTGCGCCGACGTCTGCGACGTAACTGGACGCGTGTTGACGCGACAGACGAGCTCGGAGCCACGATTGGCGCAGGGCATGCTCGACGCGTGCGTACCGGCCTGCCGCGCCTGCGCGGAGGAGTGCGAACGGCACGCGCCCCATCACGAGCACTGCCGCGTCTGTGCGGAAGCTTGCCGGCGCTGCGAGCAGGCCTGTGAGGAGCTGCGCAGCTCGATCGGCGCCTAGCCAGAGTCCGGCTTCGGCGGCGCTCGCGAGCCGTCGCTCGCCGGTCCGCCGTTGACCGGCCGGTCCGCGGCCTGCCTACTACTAGGTGGTGGCGAGCGCCTCGGTCGGGGCGACCCTGGCCGCGCGAATGGCTGGGTAGAGGCCGGCCACTCCGCCGATGATCAGCGCCGCTGTAATGCCCCCTGCCACGACCCAGGCGGGGATTACGGTGGGCCAGTCCTGCACTGTCGCGTACACCGTCGTCACGGCCGATCCGAGGGCGATCCCTACACCGCCGCCGAGGACGGACAACAGAAGGGATTCAGTGAGGAACTGGGTGCGGATGTTTTCTCGGGTTGCGCCGAGTGAGCGGCGCAACCCGATTTCGGATCGGCGCTCCAGCACGGAGATCACCATGGTGTTGGCGACGCCGATGCCGCCGACGAGCAGCGCGACGGCGCCGAGGCCGAGCAGCAGGCCGGTGAAGGTCTTATCCACGGCGGCCTGGGCGGCGAGCGCGTCGGAGGGGCGGGAGACGTCCACCTCGTTGGGCCGCGCCGGATTGGCGGTTCTCGCGAGTAGCTGGCGAACGGCTCCGACGGCGTCCGGGTCCGTCCTCGTGTACACCGTCGTGATGTCGCCGTCGAAGCCGAGATAGCGCCGCGCGGCCCCCCACCCGATCACCGCGCCAAGGTCAAGCTCCGGCGCGAGCGGCACCGGGTCGAGGATGCCGATGACCGTGAACCACCGCCCGCCGAGCCAGATCTGCATGTCTCGATGCAGAGGGCCGGTGCCGAGGCGCTCGGCCGTGCTCGCCCCGAGGACCACGGCCGGGTAGCGGGCGGTGGCAGCATTGAGCCAGGTTCCGGAACGCACGCTGGCGCCTACAGTGGCGAGCAGGTCCGTGCGCACCGCGTAGGTGCCGATGCCGCCGGACTGGGGGACCGGGACCTTGTTCGTGCGGTACACCTTCGCGTCGGGGAGCTGACCGATCGCTGTGACCGACTCGACCTGGCCGATCCGGCCGATCATCGCCACCGACTCGTCGGGCAGCGTGGCCTCCTCGCCGAACAAGGTGAGGCCAGGCGCCACGGTCAACAGGTTCGTGCCGAGTGAATCCAGCAGCCGGTCCAGGTCGGCACGGCTGGAGGTGGAGGTCGCGACGACTGCGACCATCGCCGCGATCCCGATCGCGATCCCCAGCGCGGACAGGACGACACGCAATGGGCGGGCCCGCAGCCCGTACGCTCCCAGCCGCAGCACGTCGGCAGGGCTCAGCCGGCCGGGTCGCGGTGCTGTCGTCACGCCGCCACCGCAGTCCGGTCGTCGACCACCCGGCCATCCAGCATCGACACCTGGCGGGACAGGTGCGACGCGACCACTTGTTCGTGGGTGATCACGACGATGGTCGTACCTGTCTCGTTCAGGTCGAGCAGCAGCCGCATCACGCCCTCGCCCGACTCGCTGTCCAGCGCACCGGTCGGCTCATCCGCGAGCAGCAGCGCGGGCTCGCGCACGACCGCCCGCGCGATCGCGGTGCGCTGTTTTTCGCCGCCGGACAGCTCGTGCGGCCGGTGGCTCAGCCGGTGGCCGAGCCCCACCCGCCGCAGCGCCACCTCGGCGCGTTCCCGTCGTTCGCGCAGGCCGGCGCCGGTGTAGAGGAGGCCGTCGGCGACGTTGTCCAAGGCTGACACGCCCGACACCAGGTGGAAGTGCTGGAAGACGAATCCGATCTGCCTCGCCCGCAGCGCCGACAGCTCGCGGTCGGACAGCTCCGCGACGTCGAAACCGTCGACGACGACCTTCCCGGCACTCGGCCGGTCGAGCGTGCCCATCACGTTGAGCATCGTCGACTTGCCCGAACCCGACGGGCCGACGATCGCCACCAGCTCGCCGTGGTGGATGTCCAGATCGACGTCGCGGAGCGCAGCTACCCCGCCAGGGTACTGGCGGCCGACCCCGCGCAACATCACGATCGCCTCGGCCGAGCTGCTTATTTCGGCACCCCCACTCTCACGCCTTCGGCGATGCCCTCGCCGCCGATCTCGACCTTGCCCGCGGCGAACATCCCCGTCTTCACAGGGACGATGCGCGTGGTGACACCGTCGACGACCTCGACGCCGAAGCCGCCTTGAGGCAGCGCGAGCAGCGCCACGACCGGCACCGCCAGCACGTCTTCGCGCTTGCTGCTGACAAAGTCGACGTCCACGGGAGCGGCGTCCAGCGAGCCGAGCGCCTTCTGATTGGCGATCGTCACGGTCACCTCGATGACCGCGTCGGAGGCCGCGGAGCTCGCGCCCTCTGGAGCGGAACCCTCATCCGGAGCGGTGCCCTGTGCCGTAACGACGGTGCCGACCTGCGAGATCTTCCCTTTCACCGCGCGAACGCCGGGAACCGTGGCCGTCACGGTGCGGCCCTCGACGGCGAGGGCCTGGTCCGCCACCTCGAGCTCGACGGTGACCAGCCTTGTCGTGCCGGTGTAGCTGAGCACCGAGGCACCACCTTCGCCCGAATCGCCACCGATGGTGTCGCCGACCCGGGCCGTATGTCCGGCGATCCGTGCCGGCCCTGGCGTGAACACCGCCTGACCCGGTTCGATGGTTCCCGTCGCGGGCAAGCCGAACTTGGCTTGCCAGCTGCGCACGACCGCGGCGGTGGCCCCGGTGTAGGTGTCATCGACGGTGAAGCCGGTGCGGCCGAGAGCGGCGAGGTTCCGCTCCAGCTGTCGGACATCGCGACCGTTCGTGCCCTCGCGCAGCGCCCGATACAGCGGCAGCGAGCCGTAGAGCACGACGACCGGTCGCTCGTCGACCTTGAACAGCGGCTGTCCCCGCTTCACTGTCGACCCGACCGGCGCGATCCATGTGAGTGTCCCACGCTCCGCCGCCCTGACCGGGACCGGCTCGCCGTACCCAAGCGTGCCCGGCACCGTCTTCGTCTCAACGAGCGTCGTCCTGGTGACCTCCGCCGTGCCGGGAGGTAGCTCGGGGTTAGCTTCCGGCTCCCTGGCAGCCGATCCGAAGGCGAGCACCAATCCAGCAACCGCGCCGGCGAGGAGCACCACTACGGCGCCGCCGATCAGGAGCTTGCGCCTCAACGATGCTCGCCTCCGCCTGGCAGCTTCTCGCGGCAGATCTCCATTGCGGCGCGGTACTTCGGGTCGTCTTGCTGCTCGTGGCCGCGGCCGCGGAGCCGTCCCTCGGCGTCCGGGTCGGGGAACTCGGGAACACCGTTGTCCCGCATGCACTGCGAGAACTCGCGCATCTGCTCCACAAAGGCCGGGTCGCCGGGCTTTTGATGCTCGCCGCCCGGGGCGAGCTCGCGGCACTCCTCCTGCGCCGCACGGAACTTCGGGTCGCCTTCCGCCTCATGGCCGACGCCGCGGAATCGCCCGTCGGGATCCGGGTCGGGGAAGTCGGGGACGCCGTTGTTCCGCATGCATTGCGCGAACTGGAGCGCCTTCTGCTGCTCGTCTTTGGCCGACGCCGTCTTGTCGCTCGACGACGATCCGCAGGCTGTGACCAAAGCGAGGATCCCGAGGAGCGCCACGGCCGCAACGGCCGCGATCACGATTCGTCGCCGGCGCGACCGTGGGTGTGTGTTCATGGGTCGTTCGCTCCTTCCGAAGTTGTCGTCTTCCGACTGTGCCGTCCCTACCTGAAAGGAAGCTGGAAGTGAGCTTGAACGCAGCTGTGAGTTGTGCACCGCCCGCGCCCTCGCGCAATGGCGTTAGCTCAGTGGCGAAGCGTCTGCTCGGCCGGCGTGGTCGTCTTCTTTGGCCGAGCGTCCGCGGGCTCCTCGGTGGACGCGAGTGGGAGCACGACGCGGAAGACGGAGCCGCCTCCGAGCCGCGGGCGATACTCGACGGCGCCTCCGTAGGCCTCGACCAGCGAGCGCACGATCGCTAGGCCGAGCCCGACACCGCCCTGCCTCCGCGTCCGCGATTGGTCGGT
>WNFV01012727.1_pt1 | contig 11353 bp, 8 predicted proteins | sample 5400101 | NCBI WGS metagenome assembly WNFV01 (sample SAMN13153361, study PRJNA577476) | soil metagenome | isolation source: 115 cm soil or saprolite under grassland replicate 1 | place: USA:California | collected 2016-06-15
CAGGAGAGCGAGGGGAGCCTGCCCGCACCGCGCGAGGTGGACCTTCGCTCCGAGGCCGGAGCGCTCGGAGCCCCGACCGCGGGCCTCGGGGTGAGCGCGGGGGTGGCGGTGGGACCCGCGCGCGTGATCCTGCCCGGCGAGGCCTTGCGTCTCGAGCCGGGCGAGATCCTGGTCACGCCGGCGCTCGACGCGGCCCTGGGCCCCCTCCTCGCCACCGCCGGGGCCGCGGTGGCCGAGATCGGGGGGATGCTGTCCCACGGCGCGGTGGTCGCGCGGGAGCTGGGGGTGCCGTGCGTGGTGGACCTGACGGACGCGACCCGGCGCTTCCGGACCGGCCAGCGGCTCCTCGTGGACGGCGGCGCGGGGACCGTGGAGGCCTGGAGCCCGGCCGCGGGCGGCGAGCCGAAGGGCGAAGCGACGCAGGGGATGCCCGCCCTGCTCCGTAGTGAGGACGAGGCGCCCGAGTCGCTCCACACGCTCGAGGCACACCCGTGGGCCCGTGAGAGCGTCTACCTGAACGTCCAGGCCGCCTCGGCCGGCCTCGTTCTCGTGGCTTCGCTCGGCCTCCGCCCGGGCGGACGCGGGGAGTCGCTGATCGCCCTGGGCACCCCCGAGGGCGGCGTGCTCTTCGGCCTCGACCTCGCGCGCGCGCAGACAGACGGAGAGGGCTTCGCGGTGGCGGGCCTGCGGGTCAACTGGAGCCCGTTTCGTTTCCGCGCCGCCACCCGTCTCGCGCTTCACGAGGCCGCGGCGTTCCCGGCTGGTCCCCTCCCCCTGCTGCTCCGGCCGCGCACCATCGAGGTCGCGGTCGATCTCACGCTCGAGCCCGCTACCCCGGCGGTCGACTTCTGCCAGGGCCTTTCCGCGGAGACTCTCGGCGCGCTCGCTCCTCTCGGCGCGCACCACGTCGAGCAGTCAGGGGTCTGGCGAGGAGCGGTGACCCTGGACGGCCGCCGGATCGCGGTGGCCGGCTCGGGCAGCCGCGATCACTCGTGGGGGCGGCGGAGCTGGGCGGCGGCGGACCACTGGCGGCTCTTCACGGTCTCGTTCGGCGAGGACCTCGCCGTGCACGCGCTCGCGGTGAGCGCTTCCGGGCGGCTCGTTGAAGGCGGGTTCGTCTGGCGCGAGGGCCGCGCCGAGCGCATCACCCGTGTGCAGTACGTCACGGAAGGGAAGGGGGCGGCGCTCCGCGTGCTCGATCTGCGCCTCACCACCGCCGCCGGCCCGCTCCTCCGCCTGCGCGGCCGCGTCTTGCGCACGATCACGGTCCCGGTGGACGTGGAGCGCCGCCCGGCCCGACACCTGCTCGGGCGGCCCTACCGGCTGGTCCTGCACGAGAGCTTCACCCGCTACGAGACCGCCGACCGCGTGGGCCACGGCATGGCGGAGTTCACCGAGCGGCCCCTTCCTCCCGCCGGATGAGCCTTCCTCCGGCCGTCTACGAGCTGCTGGCCGCGCCCGGCGCGTTCGCCCTCGCCGCCGTCCACGCCCGGCGGGCCCTCGGGCCCCGCAGGGCGGCGGTGGAGCTTTTCGCCCTCGTCGCCTACGGCTACGGCCTGGAGCGGACCGCGATCGTGGCCTTCGGCTCGCACGACTACGGACACGCCTGGCGCTCCGCCATGGGCGGGGTCCCGGTGGCGGTGGCGGTGACGTGGTCGGCGGTGATCGTGGCCGCGATGTCCCTGGCCTCGCGCCTGGCCCGATCGTCCGTCGGCCGGGCGGCCGCGGCGGCTCTCATCGGCATCAGCCTGGACCTGCTGATGGAGCCGGTGGCGGTACGGGCGGGCCTCTGGAGCTGGACGCCGCCCGGCCCCTGGCTCGACGTGCCCGCCGGCAATTTCATCGGCTGGGCCGTGATCATGGGGGCCTACACGTTCGGAGCGGAGCGCTGGGGCGCCTCGGGCCCGCTCGCCGCCCAGGCGGTGCGCCGGCTCGCCCTGGGAGGCGCGGCCGTCGGCGTCTTGCTAGGCGTAGGCACGGTCTGGCACGCCCTGGGCGCGGAGCGCCTCTTCTCGGGGCCCCGCGGCTGGGCCGCCTGCGGGCTCCTGTGGGCGGCGACGGCGGCGATGGCCCTCCGGCCCCGCCCGTCACGGGTAAATGCCCCGCGCGGGTCGGCCGGAGAACCCCCGGAGCGCGGCCTCGCGGCGCGCCTCGGGGCCGCGGGCGGCCCCTTGCCCGCCTCGGTCCTGCTCCTGTTGACCGCGGTATTCGCCACCGACGCGATGGCCCAGGGGGACGCCCGCCTCGCCCTGGTCGCGCTGGGCTCGGCTGGGGTCCTGGCCGCGGTGGCGGGCCGCGCGGCTACTTGAACAGCTTCTTCAGGCTGGCCAGGGCGGAGTCCTTGGGGGCGAGCGCCTCCAGCTCCTCCCGCGCCGCCTTGTGCCGGGGGCTGATCTGGATCGCGGTGCGCATCTCCGCGATCGCGCGGCTGCGGGCCTTCATGGCCTTGTAGTAGAGGCCGAACTGGTAGTGGATGTCGGCGTTGTGGGGGTCGAGGCGCACCGCCTCGAAGAACTCGCGCTCCGCCTGCTTCGCGGTGCGCGGGTAGCAGGTCATGGCGATCGCGAGGCGCAGCCGGTAGGCCGCCACCTTGGGCGCGATCTGCGCCAGCTTCGCGTAGACCTGGACCGCGTTTGCGAAGTCCGAAACGGTCATGCGCACCTCGCCTTCCATCAGGAGGTGCTCGATCTGGGCGGAACCCGCGAAGTTCGACGAGCCGGGGGCCGCCACGCCTCCGGCCACTGCGGGGGCGGCGGCCGCCGGAGCCTGCGCGGCCGGCTCGGGCGCGCGGGTGGGAGGGACGGGACCCGGTTCAGGGGCCTCGCGCGGGGGTGTCGCCGCGGGAGGCGAGGTCTCGGCGCTTGCCTGGGGCGAGGGCGTCGATTCTGGAGCCGGCTCCGCCGCGGCGGAAGCCGGCGCGGGGAGGGCGATGGCCTCGGAGGCCCCCGCGCGCGGGGCCTGCGGCGCCTCGGGCGCCTCGGCTTTCACGGGACGCGGCGGGTTCGAGGCCGGCGGCGCCTGGCGGGTCAGGCGCAGCATCGCCGAGGCCCGGCCGATGATGACCTCGATGTCGGTCTTCACCTGCTCGTCGTCCCCCACCGCCTCCCGCAGCGCGTGGTAACGCTCCATCTTCTCCTCGAGGGCCTTGATCAGCTCGTCGCGCGGGGCGGAGCGCGCCACCTTGAGCCAGCTCTCCTTGTCCAGGTTGGCCGACCGCTCGAGCTCGTCCTCCACCTCCTGCCGGATGGCGTCCTTGCTCGACGGATCGGGCTGCCTCTGGAGCGCGGAGAGCAGGAAGGTTCCCGTCTCCATGGTGACGATCGGACGCACCGCATCCCCCTCGGCATCCTCGAGGATGCCGGAGGCCAGGAGGGCGTAGACCGTCTTGAGCCGGGAGGGAGCGAGCCCCCCCGCGGCCCAGGCCAGGCGCCGCACGGTGACCCGGCGCTGGGCCAGCTCCAGGATCTCCTTCTCCTCGGCGGAGCGCCTCCCTTCGAAGGGGAAGGGCGGCAGGGGGGCGATGGTCACGCCGCGGTCGAGGTTCCCCAGGCCGGCCAGGATGAGCTCCGGGCTGGTCATGGTCTTGATGCCGTCGTAGAGCAGCTTGTGGATCGAGAGGCTGACCATGTACTCGAGGGGGATCGGGCAGCGGCGCTCCTCGAAGGCGGCCACCCCCTCGGGCATCTCGAAGAAGCTCAGAGCGACGCGCCGGACCTGGCGGGCCACCGAAGTCCCCAGCTCGTTCTTGTCCATCACCCCGGACTGCACGAGCGCGTCCCCGAAGCGCTTCTTGTTCTCGCCCTTCATGAGGGCGGACACGCGCTGGAAGTCCTCGTCGGTGATGCGCCCGAGGGCGACCAGCGCCTCCCCCAGGCGGTCCTTCTTGAGGTTGCTCGCGGCAAAGACGATCCGCCCGTGGTCGAAGAAGACGGTCTTGACCAGCTTCACCGAACGCACCTGGAGGTCCCCGCTCTTCCGGTCGGCGGAAAGGCGCCGGATCGTCTCGGCGAACGGGGTTACGGAGAGATCGGTGAGCATGGGGTCCTAGTTAGCACGCCCCGGACGGGCGGACAAGCAGGCTAGCGCAGCTCTCGCCACAGGCGCGCCATCTCCACGAATATGTTCACGATCACGCGGGGGGAGGACAGGGTGGAGACCCCGCGGGACCGCGGGAAATAGTCGACCCCTATCTGGATGATGGAGGCCCCCGCCTTCTTCGCCCGCACCAGGAACTCGGCGTCGATGAAGCTCCCCTCGCTCTTGAGCTCGATCCGTTCGAGCAGGGAGCGCCGGAAGAGCTTGAACGAGAAGTTCACGTCCCGCACCCGAAGCTTGAAGAGCATCCGGATGAGGTGGGTGTAGGCGAGGGTGTAGAGCGTCCGCAGCGGCCCCTCCGCGGTGCGGTCGTGGCGGTAGGCCGCGAGCACGTCCGCCTGCTGGTAGTCGAGCAGGCGCACCGCCCGGGGGAGCTCCTTGAAGTCGAAGGGGAGGTCCGCGTCGCTGTAGGCCACGAGATCCTTGGCGGCCAGTGCGTAGCCCGCCCGCAGGGTCCCCCCGAGCTTCCGGTTCCGTCGGTTGTGGATCACCTTGATCCGCGCGTCGTCACGGGCCAGGGCGTCCGCCAGCTCCCCGGTGCGATCCGTCGAGCCGTCGTCCACCAGGATGATCTCCCAGTCCGCCGTCACCTCGGAGACCGCCTCCCGGGCCGCCGCCACCGCGCGGTGCACGTAGGCCTCCTCGTTCCACATGGGGAACACCACGCTGATCGAGGGCGCCATGCCGAGCCAGAAGGGTATCATCTCCATGGGAACGGATAGGGAGGGGGGTCGATGGAGACGCGGGGCCCCACGTGGTTCAGCGGTCCCCTCCCCCTACGTGGGGAGGGATAGGGTGGGGGGTCGATGAACGATAGGGAGGGGGGTCGATGATGGACGACGTCGGACGGGTGCTCCTGGAGGACGCGCGCAAGCGGCTGGTGGGCGGCTATCCGGCCCAGGTCCGGGCGGCCCTGGACACCCTCACCGACGACCAGGTCTGGTGGCGAGCCAACCCCACCAGCAACTCGGTGGGGAACCTGGTCCTCCACGTCTGCGGCTCCACCCGCCACTTCCTGGGGAGGGGAGTGGGGGGCAGCGACTACCGCCGGGACCGGCCGCGGGAGTTCGCGGAGACCGGCCCCCTGCCAAGTTCCGAGCTCCGGGGCGTGCTCGAGGAGACGGTCGCGGAGACCGAGCGGGTGCTGGGGAGGCTCGACCCCGCGCGGCTGCTCGAGGTCTCGGACCGGGCGGGAGAGCCCCAGACCATGCTGGCCCTGGTCCTGCGCACGGCCCACCACTGGGCCGTCCACACCGGCCAGATCGTCTACGCCGCCAAGGCCTTGCGGGAGGGAGCCTTCGACGAACTCTGGGCCAAGACGATGCGCTGAGGCGGATCAGCGCACGAGCGCGCAGGCTTCCGCGACGTGGTGGTCGGCGTCGAGCTCGCCCCGGATGACGTCCCGGATGCGCCGGTCGGGGCCGATCACGTAGGTGACCCGGCGGGCCAGACCGATCAGGGGCCAGCGCACCTCGTAGGCCGAGAGGACCTTCCCCTCGGCGTCCCCCACCATCGGATAGGGAAGCTCGAGGGATTCCCGGAACCGGTCGCTCGTCTCCTGCGGGTCCTTGGAGACGCCCACGATCGCGTAGCCCGCCTTCCGGAACCGCTCGTGCTCCCGGCGGAACCCGCCGGCCTCGCGGGTTCAGCCGGGGGTGAAAGCCTTGGGGAAGAAGAAGACCACCGCCCGCTCCCCCCCCGCCAGGAGGCGGTGGAGGGAGGTGTCGCCGATCGCGAAATCGGGGGCGGGGTCGCCGGGCTTGAGCACGCCGCGACGTTATACCGATGGACGCGACGCGGCAAGCTCCGAGAATGCGGTCGGGCCCGTATGCCCCCGAAATTGTCTAGGATAGGAGAGCATGACGCGCGCCATCATCGTCGGAAGCGGGACCGAGATCGCCCCCAACCGGGTGACCAACGACATGCTGGCCCGGATCATGGACACGAGCGACGCCTGGATCCGCGAGCGCAGCGGGGTCGCGACCCGTTATTTCGTGAACCCCGGCACCGCCACCTCGGATCTCGGAGCGGCGGCGGCCCGCAAGGCGCTCGAGCACGCAGGCGTGGCGCCGGAGGAGGTCGACTTCCTGGTCTTCGCAACCATGACCCCCGACCACTACTTCCCCGGATGCGGGGGCATCCTCCAGGCCAAGCTGGGAATCCGTCCCGTCCCTTGCTTCGACATTCGCCAGCAGTGCTCGGGCTTCCTCTACGGCCTCGAGCTCGTGGACGCCCACGTGCGGGCGGGGCTCGCGAAGACGGTCCTCCTGGTGGGAGCAGAGGTCCACAGCGGTTTCATGCCCTGGACGGATGGGCAGTTCGAGTTCATGTACGGGCGGAGCCCGACCCCGCCCACCCCCGAGGAATACGCCTGGAACACCCGCTTCCGCCACCTCACCGTGCTCTTCGGCGACGCGGGGGCGGCCGTGGTGCTGAAGGCAGGCGAAGGCGGGCGAGGCTTGATCGACCACATCCTGCACGCCGACGGAACGGACTACGAGAAGCTCTACGTCCCGGGGACCGGCTTCAAGCACCGCCCCTACACCGATCCCGGGCAGTTCCAGCGGGGCGAGCACATCCCGGTCATGGACGGGCGCTACGTCTTCAAGATGGCCACCAGCCTCATGATCGAGGTCTCCCAGGAGATCCTGAAGCGCAACCGCGTGGGTGTCGACGACCTCGCGATGGTCCTCATGCACCAGGCCAACCAGCGCATCAACGAGTACTGTCAGAAGGCGCTCGGCATACCCGACGGCAAGATCGTGCACAACATCGACCGCTACGGGAACACCACCGCCGCCACCATCCCGCTTCTCTGGGACGAGTGCGTGCGGAACGGCCGCATCAAGCCGGGCGACCTCGTGCTCATGGTCGCCTTCGGGGCGGGGATGACCTGGGGAGCGAGCCTGGTTCGGGCCTAGGCGATGCGGAAGCCCGGGCCCGAGCGTGCGAAGCCCGCCTGGGCCAGGAACGGGGCGAGCGGGCCCTCGGCCAGCGGCTCCCCCCCCTCGGCCGCCCAGCCCAGGCTCGCGCGGCCCGTGCCCGCAGCCCAGCGCGCGAGGGCTTCGGCCAGCGCGCGGCCCACCGCGGACCGGGCTGGCTCGTCTTCGGGCAGGAACGGCCGGAGATCGCGCTCGCCCTTGCCGAGCCAGGCCGCGAGCTGTCCGTCCACGAGCGCCACGTGCGCACCCGCGGCGCGCATGGGCCGCACCCCCTCGGTCTTCGGCCACGGCAGGGCCGCGCCGTACGGGTTCGCGGGGTCGGTGGCGGCGAGCACGACCGCCCGCGCGTCCTCGGGGTCGCCTTCCCGCAGCGCGCGGAGCCGTTCGAGCGCGCCCGGGTGCGCGAACTGCGAGCCACCGCGGCCGGCCACGAAGTAGCCCCGCCGCACCCGGCCCGCTTCCTCGAGGCTCCGCAGCACCGGGTAGAGGGCGCCGAAGCCGCCTGGCACCTCCTCGGCCGCGACCGCGTCGCGGGTGAGAACGCCGTGACGGGCGAGGAGCTGCTCGGCGAGGGCCATCGCCCGCTCGGTGGGGGTGGGTGGCTTTTTGGGCGCGGGCACGAGGCTCCACCGCCCGGCCGCGCTCGGGGGGGCGGGGCGGCGCGAGCGGAAGGCGGAGAGCCGGCCCCGGCGATCGGCCCGGGCGGCCCGCGCCGAGAGGAACGCGCGCAGCGCCCCCGGGGTGTCGTTCGTGACCTCCCCGGCCCACACGAGATCCCACAGCGCGTCCAGCACGGGCCGCGCGAGGCCGCCCCCTGCGGCCTCGAGGAGCTCCGCAAAGAAGCAGGCGCCGCGGCGGGCCAGGTGCTCGCGGAGGCGCTCGTGCGGCTCGCCCTTCGGCCCCTCCGCCGCGGCGGTGTGCAGGAGCGGCAGGTCGTCGGCGAGGTAGAGGGCGAGCCGGCCGTCGCGGTCCCCGAGCGGCCCCGACCCCACCCACACGACCTCGCCCGCGGCGCACAGGGTGTCGAGGTCCGACGGGCGATAGTCGGGAAGGCGGGCGGGCAGGATGTCGCGCTCGAGAGCGGAGGCCGGGAAGACCGCGCCCTGGAGCTGCTCGACGACGTCGAGCAGCGCGTCGGGTCCGGGTCGGAGCGCGGCGCCGATGACGCCCTGCCAGTCGAGGAGGAGACGCGCGAGGGCCGAGGGATCGGCCGGCTCGACTTCCTTCCGGAGGCGGGCCAGGGAGCGCCGGCGCAGGGTGGCCAGGACCTCGGGCGCGCACCACTCACGCCCCGACCCCCCCGGCCGGAACTCGCCTTCGAGGACGCGCCCCTCCGCGGCGAGGTCCTGGAGCGCCCCGGCGAGCGCCGGCTCGCTCGCGCCGTAGCGCCGGGCCACGTCGACCGGCCGGAAGGGCCCGTGGGTCCGCGCGTAGCGGGCGAGGACCTCCCGGAGCGCGTGGGGAGCGGGCTCCAGAAAGGCCCTGGGCAGGCCCGAAGGAAGAGCCACTCCGAGGGCGTCGCGCAGCCGCCCCGCGTCCTCGGCGGCGGCGAACCGCTCCTCGCCCACGATCCCGATCGCGATCACTCGACGCTCCGCTCGCAGGCCAGAGAGCCAGGAGCGCGCGGTCTCGAGGGCGGCGCCCTCGACCGCCTCGACCCGCGCCGCGACCTCCTCGAGCGTCAGGTCGCCCAGCCGAAGCAGGAGGTCGTGCAGCCGGTCGGGGTTTTTCGCGCGGTGGGCGGGATCGAGCGCCTGCAGGCTCAGCTCCAGGTCGCCGAGGGCCCGCCGGTCGATCAGCTCGCGCAACTCGGCCTCGCCGAGCAGCTCGCGGAGCTGCCGCGGCCACCCCCAGGAGGTCGGCGGCCCTCTTTCGCTGCATCCAGAGGGGCGTGCGCTGGCCGGGGCGTCGGCGCGGCAGGAGCAGGGCGCGGCCCGCCGCCTCGCGGAAGTGGGCGGCGAAGAGGCTCGTCCCCCCCAGCTCCCGCACCACGAGGTCCTCGATCTCCTCGGGCTCTGGCAGGAGCGCCGCGGCCTCGGGGGGGCGCTCGCTCTCGGGGAGCCGCACTACGATTCCGTCGTCGCTCCAGATCGACTCCACCTCGGCCTCGCCGGCGGCACGCAGGCGCGCCTCCAGGGCCATGGACCAGGGGGCGTGGACGCGCCCCCCCCAGGGCGACAGGATGCAGAGCCGCCAGTCGCCCATCTCGTCCCGGGTGCGCTCGAGCACGAGGGTCTGGTCGTCGGGGAGCGCGCCCGTGGCCTCCCGCTGCTCCTCGAGGTAGGCGACGAGGTTCTCGGCCGCGCGCGCGTCGAGGGCATGCTCCCCCCGGAGCCGCGCTACGGCCTTGGCGCGCGGGGCGGACAGCAGCTCGCGGGTGAGGCGGCCGATGGCCCGGCCCAGCTCGACCGGCCGCGCGCCGCGGTCGGCCTTCCAGAACGGCGTCTTGCCGGGCTCGCCGGGAGCGGGCACCACCAGGACCCGGTCCCGGCCGATCTCGGTGATGCGCCAGCTCGAGGCCCCCAGGACGAACACCTCGCCCTCGCGGCTCTCGAAGACCATCTCCTCGTCGAGCTCCCCCACCCGACGGCCCGAGCCCTCGCCTTCCGCGAGGAACACGCCGTAGAGCCCCCGGTCGGGGATCGTCCCCGCGTTGGCGAAGACCAGACGGGCCACTCCCTCCCGGGCGCGCACCGTCCCGCGCAGGCGGTCCCAGGTGAGGCGGGGCCGACCGTGCGCTCCCTCACCGCCACCGTGGCCACGAGCTGCTGCGCGAGGACGTCGAGGGGATTGACGGGGACGCGGGTCTCCTCGACCTGGCCCGCCGCCATGGCCTTCGTGATGGCCGCGGTGGCCAGCAGGTCTCCGCGGTACTTCGGGAAGATGATCCCGCGGGAGACCGCTTCGACCTGATGGCTGGCCCGCCCGATGCGCTGCATGCCGCTCGCCACGGAGGGCGGGGTCTCGATCTGGACCACGAGGTCGATCGCCCCCATGTCGATCCCCAGCTCCAGCGACGACGTGGCGATCATGCAGGGCAAGAGCCCGGCCTTGAGCGCGTCCTCCATCTCTACGCGCTGCTCGCGAGCGACCGAGCCGTGGTGGGCGCGGGCAAGCCGCTCCCCGGCCAGGTCGTTGAGGGCGGCCGCGAGGCGCTCCGCGAGCCGACGGCTGTTGACGAAGATCAGGGTCGAGCGGTGGGCCCGCACCAGCTCGAGCAGGCGCGGGTGGATGGCGGGCCAGATGGACCGGCGGGAGACGAAGCCGGCCGGCCCCTCCGGAACGCCTCCGGCGGCGAGCTCGAGGGTCTCGCCCGGCCGCGACATGTCCTCCACCGGCACTTCGACCTTCAGGTCGAAGGCCTTCTTGGCCCCGGCGTCCACGATCGTGACCGGCCGCGGCTTCCAGGCGCGCTCCCCCATCCCGCCGCCCAGGTAGCGAGCCACCTCCTCGAGCGGGCGCTGGGTGGCGGAAAGGCCGATGCGCTGGAGCGGCCTTCCCGCCGCTTCCTGCAGGCGCTCCAGGGAGAGCGCCAGGTGGGCGCCGCGCTTGGTCCCCACGAGCACGTGGATCTCGTCCACGATCACGACCTCGACCGAGGCCAGCATGGCCCGGGCCTGCGAGGTCAGGACCAGGTAGAGGGATTCCGGGGTCGTGATCAGGATGTCGGGCGGCTGCCGGGCCATCCGGGCTCGTTCGTCGGAGGGGGTGTCGCCGGTGCGGACCCCGATCGCAGGGACGTGGCATGCCTCGCCCCGTCGCCCCGCGACCCCCGCGATGCCGGCGAGGGGCGAGCGCAGGTTGCGCTCCACGTCCACCGCGAGCGCGCGCAGGGGGGAGACGTAGACGACCCGGCAACGCTCCCCCTTGCCCGGCACCGGCGCGAACATGAGCCGGTCGATCGCGGCGAGGAACGCGGCCAGGGTCTTGCCGGAGCCGGTGGGGGCGAAGACCAGCGTCGACTCGCCCCGCCCGATCGCGGCCCAGCCGAGGGCCTGTGCGCGGGTGGGAGCCGGGAAGCTCTCGGCGAACCACTCCTCGACCGCGGGATGGAAGCGGCCGGGAGTAGCCAGGGGCTTGGGGCGTGGGGGAGCCATTCCGCCTCCGAGCGCTCGCCGGACGCCGGAGCGCCCGACCATCATAGGGGAGCAGGGGCCTCCCCGGGACCGTCGCCTGGACAGTGATTCCGCATCGTGGTAGCCGAGGATAGGGCAGGGCCCTCTTCCGCAACGGGTTAGCCCCTTCGTTCCAGAGGCGAGCAATTTCGTGTTGGGTCAAGGTGAATTCTTGCTTGACATTCTGATATACGTAGGATA